>Ga0310811_10012256_pt1 | contig 11121 bp, 10 predicted proteins | sample YCmetagenome_FD_207642 | JGI IMG/M metagenome (GOLD analysis project Ga0310811, IMG submission 207642) | Soil microbial communities from experimental microcosm in Duke University, North Carolina, United States - YC | ecosystem: Engineered > Artificial ecosystem > Soil microcosm > Unclassified ... | reverse complement strand
GCAATGGTTCTTCTTGCGGCTGCTGTAAGTCTACGCTTCTTCCGCTTCGGCGGTATCCAGAAGATGGTTTTAAGTGGCATAGCCGCCGGGTTTCTGCTTTACGTTTTGTCGAAAGTGACTGAAGATTTGAGCAAGGCTGAGTTGATGCACCCTGTAGCAGCAGCTTGGCTGCCCGTGCTCGTGGGGGGCGTCACGGGTTTTGTAGCGTTGTTGTACCAGGAGGACGGGTGATGGCGGGGCTTTTTAGCGCTCGTCCATCAAGGCCGCGGCCGTATTGCCGTGGCCTGACGATGCTTGCCGCCGTCCTCGGCCTCTTAGCCTTCGACGGACTGGTTGCGTCTGCGCCAGCGCAGGAGCTGCAATTTCCGCAGCGGCCGCCGCCGCCCAAAAAATCCAAGATTGCCCTGGAGCGGGAAAAATCCGGGCAAAAGCAGATGCTCGTTCAGGCGAACGAGGTCGATTACGACTACACAAACAATCGCGTTGCGGCCGTCGGCAACGTGCAGATCTACTATGGCGGATCAACTCTCGAAGCGGACAAGGTCGTCTACGATCAGAAAACCAAACGGCTTCACGCCGAGGGCAATGTCAGGCTCACCGAAGAGGATGGCAAAGTCACCTATGGCGAGATCATGGATCTGTCGGACGACTACCGCGACGGATTTGTCGACTCACTGCGCCTAGACGCTCCCGACCAGACGCGCATGGCGGCCTCGCGCGCTGAACGTTCCAGCGGCAATTTCACCGTATTCCATAACGGCGTCTATACGGCCTGCGCGCCCTGCAAGGACGATCCGAAGAAGCCGCCTCTTTGGCAGGTCAAGGCTGCACGCATCATTCACGACCAGACCGAGAAAATGATCTACTTCGAGGACGCGCGGATCGAATTTTTTGGTCGGCCGCTCGCGTGGCTGCCTTACTTCTCGGCACCGGATCCGACGGTCAAGCGCAAGACCGGTTTTCTCATGCCGTCGATTTCAACAAGTTCTGTTTATGGCGGAGCCGTTGAGGTGCCTTACTACTGGGCATTGGCACCAGATTACGACGCGACATTCGCCCCGATGATCACGACAAAGCAGGGACCGTTGCTCCAAGGCGAGTTTCGCCAACGTTTGATAAATGGCGCCTATTCAATTCGGGCCGCAGGAATTTACCAGCTCGACAAGGACTATTTTATTCGCAGCGATGGCAGCACGACGCCCGGCTATCGTAATTTTCGCGGAAGCTTGGAAAGCTCGGGCTTGTTCGCGCTCAACAATCAATGGGTGTGGGGCTGGGACGGGGTGCTGTTGTCCGACAAAACGTTCTTTCAGGATTATAACCCGCGCCTGTCGAGATACCGGACAACGGATCCATTTCAGAATCCGTATAGCGAGGCGATTTCACAGGCGTTCCTCACCGGCAAGGGCAACCGCAGCTATTTTGAAGCGCGGTCCATTTATTACTTCGGCTTCTCTGAGGCCGACGTGCAAAGCCAGATTCCGGTCATTCACCCGGTCATCGACTATAATTATACGTTTGATCGTCCCATCCTTGGCGGCGAGCTTGGCTACCGGCTGAATTTTACCAGCCTCACGCGCCGGGACGCCGACTTCGATGCAATAACTCAGAGCGCCCTGAACAACGGGACTTGCACGCAGACTGCGGACCCTGCGATCAAAACGTCCGCGAACTGCTTGCTGCGTGGCGTCCCCGGCACCTACACCCGCTTCTCGGCCGAGGCACAATGGCGACGCAGGATTACCGATCAGTTTGGTCAGGTGTTCACCCCATTTGCGTCAGTACGGGTCGATGCGGGGTCTATGCAGATCAACAACCAGCCGGGCGTCGCCAACTACATTCAGACGGGCGACGACAATCTCGTGCGCGCGATGCCGACCGCCGGACTCGAGTATCGGTATCCGTTCATCAGCATACAATCATGGGGCACGCAGACGATCGAACCGATCGCGCAAGTGATCATTCGTCCCAACGAACAGCAGATTGGTCGATGGCCGACCGAGGATGCGCAGAGCCTGGTATTTGACGACAGCAACCTGTTCCGCGTCGACAAGTTTTCCGGCTGGGACCGCGTCGAAGGTGGTAGCCGCGCAAACTACGGCATGCAGTACACCGCACAAGTAAATCAAGGTGGATCTGTCAACGTGCTCTTCGGACAGTCATACAATCTGTTCGGACAAAATTCGTTTGCGCTGGGTGGCACGACCAACACGGGCCTCGACAGCGGCCTGGATACGACGAGATCGGACTATGTGGCGCGAGTGTCCTATCAGCCGAACAGCACTTACATGTTCACCTCACGGTTCCGTTTTAACAACGATACTTTCGAGGTCCAGCGAACCGAGCTGGAGGGCCGGGTCAATTTCGATCGATGGTCAGGAGCTTTGCTGTACGGAAATTACGCCGCCCAGCCCGAGCTTGGATTTCTCGATCGCCGGCAGGGCATCCTGGGAACAGGCCAGGTCAAGCTTGATGCCAACTGGGTTTTATTGGGATCGGCGCGCTACGACATTAATGCCGGAAAATTCGATCAAACGCGCGTTGGCGTTGGTTATGTAGATGATTGCCTGATCCTGGGCCTGAACTACATTACCAACTACACCTATAGCGGAAACGTGCAGGCCAATCATACGGTGATGCTGCAACTCAGCCTGCGCACGTTAGGTGGCACGTCCGTTGGCCAGCCGGTCGGTCGGCCGGCGTCAAATTAAGATACCCGCGCGGCTCGGAGCTAGTACATCTCGATGCTGAACGTGTCTACGAAGCGATATCAGTGGTTCGCGGGCGCGATGCTCGCAATTGTCCTTGCTTGCCCCGCAGCTGCCCAGGTTGTCGTCATAGCCAACGGTTCCCCCATAACCGAATATGATATTCAACAACGCATGAAGCTCGAAGCGAGCGCCACGCAAAAAGGCGCGGCGCGTCAACAGATTATCGATGATCTGATTAACGACCGCCTCAAAATTTCAAAAGCGAAAGTTTATGGTCTCGAAGTCGACGACGGTGAAGTAAACCGCGCGTTCGAAGGCATGGCCTCGCGACAGCACGTCACTGTTCAACAATTCTCTCAGGTGCTCGAACGCGCCGGCATCTCGCCGAACACGGTCAAGGCACGCATCCGCGCCGAATTGACCTGGCAGCAACTTATCCGCGGCAAGTTCGGTGCATCATTGCAGATCGGCGAGAGCGATATCGCCAGCGCGCTGAAGGACCGAAACGAAAGTGACGTGTCAGCCGTCGGTTACGTCTACACACTCTATCCAGTGACCGTCGTGGTTCCGCGAGGCTCAAGTGAGGCCACGGTATCAGCCAAGCGCGGCATCGCGGACAATCTCCGCGCTCGATTCGTGTCTTGCAACGAAGGCCTGGCGATGGCTCGCGCCCTGCGCGATGTAGCCGTCCGGGAGCCGATTTCGCGCAGTTCGGCAGACTTGACTCCACAGCTGCGCGAACTTCTGGGAAGCATCGAAGTGGGCCATCTAACCGCTCCAGAAGTGACCGCGCAGGGACTGCAGATGTTCGCTGTCTGCAACAAGAAGGAAACGACAGCTGAATCTCCGCTCCGGCGCGAGGTGCGCGAGCAGATTTATACCAAGCGCTTCGAATCAGAGTCGAAAAAGTTTCTCGAAGAAATTCGCAAGTCGGCGATGATCGAATACAAGAACCAGAAATGAGCGAACCGGGCGGCCTTCCACTGGCGCTGACGCTGGGCGAGCCGGCAGGCATCGGCCCTGAATTGACAATCAGGATTTGGCGACGGCGCGAAGAGCTCCGGCTGCCGCCTTTTTATCTCGTGGGGGATCCGGACTTTGTCCGCGATCGTGCGCGCCAGCTCGGGTCTGAGATCGCACTGAGCATCGTAACTCCGGCACAAGCGGCGGAAATATTTCCCCGCGCTTTGCCAATCGTACCGCTTCAAATGCCTGTGACGGCCGCGCCCGGAAAACCGGATGAATCAAGCGCGCCCGCCGCTATCGCTTCTATCCGGCGGGCTGTATCCGACGTGCTCACGGGTCAGGCGGCGGGGGTCGTGACCAATCCGGTCGCGAAGAACGTGCTCTATCGATCGGGCTTCGCCGAGCCGGGGCACACGGAGTTTCTTGCTAAACTGGTGGAGGAAGCGACCGGAAAAGCCAGCCGCCCAGTGATGATGCTTTGGTCGCCGGAGCTTGCCGTCGTGCCGGTGACAATCCACTTGCCGCTCAAGGATGTCGTTTCAAGCCTGACCTTCGAGCTAGTGGTTGAGACCGGACGCATCACCGCGCACGATCTTACCAAGCGTTTCGGCATTCTGCGCCCGCGTCTCGCCGTCGCTGGACTTAACCCGCATGCCGGCGAAGATGGCGCACTTGGCGAGGAAGATGCTGCAATTGTTGCGCCGGCCGTCGAACGTCTGCGCGCCGAAGGGATCGATGCTGTTGGCCCTCTTCCCGCCGACACGCTCTTTCACGAACGGGCGCGAATGGCCTACGATGTCGTTCTATGCATGTATCACGACCAGGCGCTGATCCCCATCAAAACGCTGGCATTCGATCATGCCGTCAACGTTACGCTCGGCTTGCCGTTCGTGCGCACATCTCCCGACCACGGCACGGCCTTCGACATCGCGGGCAAAGGCACCGCAGACCCTTCCAGCCTAATCGCCGCGATATCGCTTGCCGCCCGCCTTTCGGCGACCGCACCGGCCCTGGTTCCGGCTAAATAATGGCACAACTCGATGACCTGCCTCCGCTGCGGGAGGTCATCCGCAAGTATGGCCTGACGCCGAAAAAGTCCCTCGGTCAAAACTTCCTTTTCGACCTCAACCTGACCGCCCGTATCGCTCGCGCCGCCGAGCCGCTGGAAAACATCACGGTGGTTGAAATCGGCCCCGGCCCGGGCGGCCTCACACGCGCACTTTTGGCGTTTGGAGCGCGGCGCGTTATTGCAATCGAGCGAGACCCGCGTGCAATCGATGCGCTTGCAGAGATCGCCGCACGGTATCCCGGGCGTCTCGATATCGTTGCAGGCGACGCGCTTGAAATCGATCCACGCGAGCAACTCGGTCCCGAACGTGCGCGGATCATTGCAAACCTTCCCTACAACATTGCAACACCTCTTCTTGTCGGATGGCTCACCGCAGAGCCATGGCCGCCCTGGTACGATTCCCTTGTCCTGATGTTCCAGCGTGAAGTTGCGGAACGAATTGTCGCGAAGCCTGGCAGCAAATCCTACAGCCGGCTGTCGGTACTTGCGGGATGGCGCAGCGAGGCAAAGATCCTTTTCGACGTGGCGCGGTCGGCTTTTGTACCTCCGCCGAAGGTCACTTCGTCAGTGGTACGGTTGACGCCAAGACCAGTGCCGGCCCAATGCGGCGCGATTGCGCTGCAACGGGTAACCGAGGCAGCTTTCGGCCAACGGCGGAAGATGTTGCGGCAAAGCTTGAAGACGCTGGGTGTCGACGCGAATTCTTTGCTTGAGCAAGCCGGCATTGATCCGACCGCACGGGCCGAAGAAATTCCGGTCGATGGTTTCGTCGCCATGGCGAATATTTTTGCTGGGCAGACCCACGGCCGCGTGTAAGGTCTGCGGATGCAAATGCATCGCCAATCGTTAAACGCCTACGGTGCCCCGCTGTGCGAAACCATCGTCGAAGCACCGCGGCCAAAAGGCACCGAAGTCCTTGTGCGGATCGAGCGTTGCGGCGTCTGTCATTCCGATCTGCACATGCAGGATGGATACTTTCTGCTCGGCGACGGCAAGAAACTCGACGTACAGGCGGGGCGCACTCTGCCCTTCACACTGGGGCACGAGATCGCAGGGCTGGTTGAAAGCTCAGGCCCCGATGCAGACGTGAAGCCCGACGCCAAGGTTGCGGTCTATCCATGGATCGGTTGTGGGCGTTGCGCGGCGTGCGGTGTGGGCGATGAGAACATCTGCGCCGCGCCGCGTCATCTCGGCGTTACGGTTGATGGCGGCTTTGCCACGCACGTGCTGGTGCCACACCCCCGCTACCTGATTGACTATGCGCCCTTGGCGCCCGGCTACGCCGGCGCCCTGATGTGCTCTGGACTCACTGCCTATGCCGCGCTCAAGCGGCTCGCCGGCCGCGCGAAACGCGCGCCACTCTTGCTGGTTGGACTGGGCGGAGTTGGCCTGATGGGTCTTGCCCTGGCCCGTGCGATGTATGGCACGGCCCCCTTTGTTGCCGATATCGACGGCAAAAAGCGCGATGCCGCGCTGGCTGCGGGAGCGGCTCAAGCTTTCGATCCATCGGACCCGAGCGCCCGCAAGACCCTGCTCAAGGCAAGCGGTGGCATCTATGCCGCGTGCGACTTTGCGGGTTCGGACGCCTCCCTGAATTTTGCGACCGGCGTGCTGGCCAAGGGTGGAAAGGTCGTTGTCACCGGGTTGATTGGCGGCGCTTATTCGACGGCCGTGGCCATGTTTCCGCTGAAAGCGATGACGATCGAAGGGACTACAACCGGCACACTGGCCGAAGCGCGAGAATTGATCGAACTCGTGCGTTCCAAAGATATCAAGCCGCCGCCCATTGCGGAGCGGCCGCTCGCGCAGGCCTCTGCCACCCTTGATGACCTCCGCGCCGGGAAAATTGTCGGCCGTGTCGTCCTGACGGCCTAGATCTTTGCCTGCAGGCTTCGGACAAAATCCGACAACCCTGGTTGGCGTTCGCGTTTGAGCCGTTCTGCCGCCAGAATCGCCGACACGTCGGCAAAGGCCTGATCAAGATCCTGGTTGATGACGACATACTCGTATTCGAACCAATGACTCATCTCGTCAGCGGCCTTAGCCATACGCCGATTAATCGTCTCGTAGTCGTCTTGTGCGCGCATATTCAGGCGACGTTTAAGTTCGGGAATCGACGGCGGAAGGACGAAGACAGTCACCAGATCATTGGGAGCTTTGTCGCCCAATTGCTGCGTACCCTGCCAGTCAATGTCGAACAAGACATCGCGGCCCGTTGCAAGAGCATCCATTACCGGTTTCTTCGGTGTGCCGTAGTAATTGTCGAAAACTTCGGCCCACTCGAGCAACTCATTCTTCTCGACGAGCGCATCAAATTGTCGCCGATCGATGAAGTGGTAGTCACGCCCGTCTTTTTCGCCAGGACGCTTTTTTCGTGTCGTGACTGACACAGACAACATGACGTTTTTGTCTTCATCGAGCAGCTTGCGCGATAATGTGGTCTTACCTGCTCCCGACGGAGAGGAAAGAACCAGCATCAGGCCCCGTCGGGCAACCCTGTCCCCCTTTTCCCGACCCGCCATCGCGTGATCACTCCAAGTTCTGCACCTGCTCGCGGAATTGCTCGACTGCGCCCTTGAGTTCAAGGCCAATATTCGTGAGTTCAAGATCGTTGGCCTTGGCGGTCAGCGTATTTGATTCGCGGTGCAACTCCTGCGCCAAAAAGTCGAGCTTGCGGCCGATCGCGCCGCCGTCGGCCAAGAGTTTCTTTGCCTGTGCAACGTGCGAGACAAGACGATCGAGCTCCTCGCGGATATCGGCTTTGGCAGCAAGCAGAACGGCCTCCTGGTAGAGCCGATCCGAATCGAAACGATCGGAGGCGTGGAGCAACGCTGCGACTTGGTCGGCAAGACGCGTCTTGATTGCTTCCGGCTTGCGCCCCGGGGCGCTCTCCGCTCGTGCCGAGAGCGTCGCGATTTCCTCGAGCCGCGCCGATAGAAGCCCTCCAAGAGTTTTACCTTCTGCCTGCCGCATGTGGAGCAATGCCGCCAACGCTTCTTCGAAGCCGGAGATAATCGCAGTCTCGGCAGCGCGATGGTCCTCCTCGCTCTCGTCCTCTTCGGTAATTTCAATCACACCCTTGAGCGACAAGATGCCGTCGAGAGTTGGCGGCGCTGCCTGCACCTTTCCCGAAAGGCCTTTAAGCGCCGAAAGGACGGCACCGAGGACGGGCTCATTTACCCTCACAGTCGGTTGCGTGCCTTTGCGCTCAACGGTGAGGTTGGCGTAAACCGTGCCGCGCGAAAGTTTTGCAGTGCCCCGGGCACGCGATGGCCCTTCCACTGCATCCCAACCAGCCGGAAGACGAAATCGCAGGTCCAGGCCTTTGGCATTTACAGATTTGATCTCCCACGCCCACGCATAAGCGCCGGCTACGCCATGACTTCGAGCAAAACCGGTCATGCTCGACAGAGCCATGGCTTCAGGGTCTCGCGTTGATACTTTCTCGAAAGTGTTACGACCTTAGCCGCGCGAACCACACGTCACAAGGGCGAGCCGTTCATTGCCGGCCACTCTGGTTGCCGTTGGAATGCTCTAAGCCTCGCAACCGCGCAACGTTCTTCTGGTGTTCGGAGTAGTTGTCCGAGAACAAGTGGCCGCCACTACCGTCCGCAACGAAATAGATCTCCTTGGTGCGCGCCGGATTTGCCGCAGCTTCCAGCGAAGCTCGTCCCGGATTGGCAATCGGTCCCGGCGGCAGGCCGTCGATGACATACGTATTGTACGGCGTTGGTTGCTCGATTTCGTTCTTCTGAATTGGCCGGCCGAGCGAGCCCTTCCCGCCAGTCAGCCCATATATGATCGTCGGATCCGACTGCAGTCGCATTTTGGTTTTGAGGCGATTCACGAACACCGCAGCCACCCTTGTTCGCTCGTCAGGTCGCCCGGTCTCCTTTTCCACAATCGACGCAAGGGTAACCAGCTGCTCCGGCGTCTTGACCGGCAGGTCCGGCATGCGGTGCTCCCACACGTCTTGCAACACACGCCGATGCGCCTGCTGCATACGCTGGATAATCTGCTCACGCGTCATTCCTTTCGTGAAACGGTACGTTTCAGGCAACAGCGTCCCCTCACGTGGAATCTCTTTAATTTGCCCTGTGAGCGCCGTGTTCTCGAGAAGCCGCGCGACAATCTGCTCGGATGTCAAGCCTTCGGGGACAGTGAAGGCGTGCTGCACCACTTTGCCTTCAATAATCGTGTCGACGACGTCGGCGACGCTCGCATGTTTACTGAACTGATATTCGCCGTATTTGAGCTCACCGCGCGCTTTAAGGGCGATAACTCCACCCATGAAAATGTAAGGTTGGTCGATTACTCCTTCGCGCTGCAGTAAGTCGGCGATATCGCGGATTCCCAGCCCGCGCGGAATATTGACCACCTTGTCGTCGGCGAGTGGCCCTGCGGCATCGAAGCGTTGCTTTCCGAAAAACAGCGCGGCGCCGACCGCAACCGAAATCACGATCAAAACGGTAAAGATTGCATTCCCGACCACAATGACCGGGTGTCGCGCGCGAGTGGAGCGACGGCTCGGCATTGGCACACGTTCCGGCTCGAGCGCGGCACGCGGGCTACGCGGCACTGCCGGCTTTGCAGTCGACAAGCCATTGCCACTTCCTGCCGGCGGCAAATTGGAATTCACCTGGTTCGCTCCACTAGTCAGCACCGCCGACAAAACACCAGCGCATGCCGCACGTTAGAAAAAATTATGGCGAAAGCTGGGGGACCCTGTCGATGCTTTTTTTAGTTCGCGTACCGGCGGAAAATCAGGGAAGCATTTGTCCCGCCGAAGCCAAATGAATTCGATAGTGCCGTATCGACCTCCCGCTTGCGCATATGGTGGGGCACCAAATCGATCGGGGTGTCGACCGAGGGGTTGTCGAGATTGATTGTTGGCGGGGCGACCCGATCTCGGATTGCGAGAATTGAGAATATTGCCTCCACTGCACCCGCAGCACCGAGCAAATGGCCAATACACGATTTGGTCGAGGACATCGAAACATGGCCAGAAGAGTTACCAACCAGTTTTTGCACTGCACCGAGTTCGATCTCATCGCCGAGCGGGGTCGAGGTGCCATGGGCATTGATGTAGTCGATGTCACTCGCGGAGATGCCGGCGCGACGGATCGCCGCGCTCATGCAGCGCAGCGCGCCATCGCCGTCCGGCGCCGGTGCGGTGATGTGGTAAGCGTCGCCAGACAGTCCGTAACCAATCAGTTCCGCATAAATCTTGGCTCCGCGCGCCTTTGCATGTTCGAGGGATTCCAGCACCACGACGCCGGCTCCTTCGCCCATCACGAAGCCGTCGCGTTCTTTGTCATAAGGCCGTGAAGCGCGTGTCGGATCATCGTTGAAATTGGTCGAAAGCGCGCGCAACGCGGAAAATCCGGCGAGTGAAATGCGGTTGACCGGCGATTCCGTGCCACCCGCCACCATCACCTCGGCGTCACCAAGCGCGACAAGCCTCGCTGCATCTCCGATCGCGTGAGCGCCAGTAGAGCACGCTGTGACGACCGCATGGTTGGGGCCCTTTAGCCCGAATTCTATCGAAACGAAACCAGACGCAAGATTGATGATGCGACCGGGGATAAAAAACGGCGACACTCGGCGCGGGCCGCGCTCTTTCAGAGCCAGCGCCGTTTCGGCTATTCCCTCGATACCGCCGATGCCCGATCCGATCAGTACGCCGGTCGTAGTCTGCTCTTCGTAACTCTTGGGATGCCACCCTGCATCGTCGAGGGCCTGACGCGCGGCGCACATCGCAAAGACAATAAATTCATCAACCTTGCGCTGCTCCTTCGGCTCCATCCACTGGTCGGCATTATATGTCGCACCCGCACCGTCGCCCCGCGGGATGACGCAGGCGATCTTGCATGCAATGTCGGAAGCATCGAAGGTGTCGATCTTCTTCGCGCCGCTTTCACCCTTAAGGAGCCGCGTCCAGGTTGCTTCAACGCCGCATCCCAGCGGCGTGAGCATCCCCATTCCGGTAACGACGACACGTCTCATGGCCGGCTCCGAGCGCACCTATTGCCACGGTCGCACTGCGGACGGCCCAAAGCCACTGACGAGCGAAGCAATCGAGCAGCCGCGCGGGACGCGCTCAGCTTTTGGCGTTCTTTTCAAGAAATTTAACCGCGTCGCCAACGGTCAGAATGGTCTCAGCGGCATCGTCGGGGATCTCGCAGCCAAATTCTTCTTCAAAGGCCATCACGAGCTCAACCGTGTCGAGGCTGTCGGCGCCAAGATCATCGATAAAGCTGGCTTGATCGTTCACCTTGTCGGGTTCTACGCCCAGGTGCTCCACGACGATCTTTTTCACCCGCTCGCCAATGTCACTCATCGTTCCAACCTCGTGCTTTATGAATTGGGCTGCGC
>Ga0310811_10012254_pt1 | contig 11122 bp, 9 predicted proteins | sample YCmetagenome_FD_207642 | JGI IMG/M metagenome (GOLD analysis project Ga0310811, IMG submission 207642) | Soil microbial communities from experimental microcosm in Duke University, North Carolina, United States - YC | ecosystem: Engineered > Artificial ecosystem > Soil microcosm > Unclassified ... | reverse complement strand
GTGACGCCGGTCTGCACCAGTGCAAGCAGCTGATCGACCGCAAGCGCGAGCAGCGCGGCAGCGACGCAGCCGAAAATCACAAACACCCAATTCTGCGTCTGCAACCCGGTGAAAATGTAGTTGCCCAGGCTTGTCTGGCCGATCGGCGTTGCGAGCGTTGCCGTGCCGATCACCCAGACTGCCGACGTACGAATGCCCGCCATGATCACAGGTAAGGCCAGTGGCAGTTCGATATCGCGCAGCAGCCGCCAGGGCGGCATGCCGACGATACGGGCGGCCTCGCTCAGTCTGGCATCAACCCCGTTGAGACCGGTCACGGTGTTGCGCAGGACCGGCAGCATCGAATAGAGCGCCAGTGCCAGTACTGCCGGCAGGAAGCCAAGCGCCGAAAATCCCTTGCCAAAGATCCGCTCGGACAAGGCACTCAGTGCCAGCAGCAGCGGATAGAAGAGGGCCAGAAGCGCGAGCCCGGGAATGGTCTGCACGACGCTGGCGATTGCCAGCAGGACGCCACGAAGGAGCGGCCGGTGTCTTGAGGCGATGGCGATCGGCAGGCTGATGCCGAGCCCGATGGCAAGCGCGGTCAGGCTCACCAGCACATGACTGCCGAGATAGTCGGGCAAGCGCGACCATGCTTCGGCAAGACGGATGTCGAAAGCCATGCGGTGATGATGGCATGCACGGCGGAACGGCGGAACCGGCCATTTCGCAAGTCGGGTGGCCCATCCCCTTGGTTAAATTTACGAAATCTCTGCCGTACCGCTGACGAGTGCTTGCAATGACAGTTTGATTACAGTCTTATGACGCCGGGCCGTGCGCTGGAGACCAAAAGAGGATCGCAGCCGGGCAGGGCCGCTTGGGCCATGTTATCCGCCGCGTCCGCATTGTTCAGTCGCCTCGCGCCCGCCGAAGGGATTTCGCGCCGCGAGGCGTTGGCATTGTCCCTGGTCGCGCTGCTCCACGTTGCCGCACTTGTCATTATGGTGGCGACCGAGGTCGACCTCGTCGCGAAAGTTGCCTTCCTGCTGGCTTGGGCTTTTCTGAATTTCATTTGCCTCGCTCTCGTGCGTCGGCCAATCGCTTCAGCACTGATCTCGCTCTCGTTCATCGTCGTGCTGATCCTGCTTTCACAGTTCAAGCACGAGAAGCTTTGGATGACCGTCGATTTCGTCGACCTGATGATCATCGACGGCGACACCTCGGCCTTCTTGCTGGCGGTGATCCCTGGACTGCGTACACAACTGACGCTCGCCGGATTCATCGTGGCGATGCTGCTGGCGATTGCCTGGCGGCTCGACCCGCTGCGTGTCCGGCTGCGCGTGAGCGCGCTCGGCGCAACATCCTGCCTGGCTGCGCTAACCGTGCTGTCGCTGTCATACCCGACCGATCTCTACGAAGATTTCTTCGGCCAGAACTACGTGTCGAAGTTCGCGCGCACCGGCGTCGAGGCGATGCACGAATTAATTACCCACGGCTATCTTGATTCGCGCTCCACCACGGCCGGCCAGTTAAAGGTGCCGCCGGTTGCCGCCTGCGCTCCGGGTCGCAAACTGCCGCACATAATCCTTCTGCACGACGAGTCGAGCTTCGATATCACCGCCGTCCCGGGCGTCAACGTGCCGCCGGGTTACAAGAACCACTTCCGCTCATTTGACGGCAAAGCCCGCAAGCTGATCGTCGAGGGTAATGGCGGCCCAAGCTGGTTCACAGAATACAATGTGCTCACCGGTCTTTCGGCGCGATCCTACGGGCGCTTTGCGACCTCGGTCACGCGCATCGCTGCTGGCCGCGTCGGGCGCGGCTTGCCGGCGTCGCTGGCGCATTGCGGCTACAAGACCTTCACCCTGTATCCATTCTACGGCGCTTTCCTAAGCTCGCGCGCTTTCCAGACCACGACCGGCGTTGGCCGCTATCTCGACATGACCGATCTCGGTACCGAAAATTTTGAGCGCGACACCTTCTATTTCAACCAGGCCGAAAAGATCGTCGCGCGCGAGCGCGGGCAGGGGCCGCTCTTCCTCTACGTCTATACCGTCGCTAATCATTTTCCCTGGGATAGCCGCCTGCGGCCTGAGCTCACGCCGAACTGGCGGGATCTCGGCAACCCACCCAATGTCGAGGAATACGTCCGCCGCCAAGGCATGACCGCGCAGGAATACGCCGCGTGGCTGGACCGTCTCAAGCACGACTTTCCGTCGGAATCATTCCTGATCGTGCGCTACGGCGATCACCAGCCGGAATTCGCACATCTTATCATCGATCCGAAAGTCAGCGATGCCGAACGCGCGCGCCAGCTTAAGGCGCATGACCCGCGTTATTTCACGAGCTACTACGCGATCGATGCGGTCAACTTCAAGCCGGCCGACATGTCGTCCGCGCTGCCGACTTTGGAGGCGCCCTATCTGCCGCTGCTGGTGCAGGAAGCGGCCGGCGTTCCGCTCGATCCGTCTTTCGCCGAGCAAAAGAAGATTCTGCAACGTTGCCACGGCGCGTTTTACAGCTGCGCCGGCGGCGAGGAGGCGCGCCGTTTCAACCGCCTGCTGATCGAGGCTGGGCTGATCAAGGGATTGTAGAACGAGCTTGTCTGACTCTCCTTCATGACGGATGTGGACGCCTTTGCAAGCCTGCGCAGGCCGGATAGGTTGCCCTCAATAAAAACGAGGCGGGGAGGAACGGCATGGCGGACGGCATTGCCGCCGCGTCACGGAGCGTTAGCGCCGCCAAAGCGGCGGTCGCGCTGACCGATGTAGTCGTTTCATTTCGCGTCGCCGTCGGCACCTACACAGCGATCGATCGTGCAACGCTGAACGTAGGCGACGGCGAGTTCGTCGCGATTGTTGGTCCGACCGGCTGCGGCAAGTCGACGCTGCTCAATATTGCCGCCGGTCTGCTCGCGCCCACCGCAGGCAGCGTAAATATCCTTGGTTCGCCGCTCGCCGCGCTCAACCGTCAGGCCGGCTACCTGTTTCAGGCCGATGCGCTCTTTCCGTGGAAAACCGCGATCGACAATGTCGCGATCGGACTCGAAACCGCCGGCACGCCCGCCGCGGAGGCCCGCGCCCGCGCGCAGGAATGGCTCGGGCGCGTCGGCCTTGGCGCCTTCGCCGACCGTTATCCGCACATGCTGTCAGGCGGCCAGCGCAAGCGCGTCGGGCTCGCGCAGGTGCTCATTCGCGATCCCAAAATCCTCCTGATGGATGAGCCCTTCGGTCCGCTCGATGCACAGACGCGGCAGATCATGGGCAACCTGTTGCTCGACCTCTGGACCGCCGACCGCAAGGCGGTGCTTTTCGTGACGCATGACCTGGAAGAAGCGATCGCGCTCTCCGATCGCGTGGTGATTATGTCGGCAGGCCCGGCCGCCCGCATCATCGGCGACTGGAACGTGCCGATCGCGCGGCCGCGTGACATTGCCGAAATCAAGCTCGATCCCGGCTTCGTCGCGCTGCACCGGGAAATCTGGCAGAAGCTCAAGGCCGAGGTGGTCAAGGGCTACGCGCAAAGCGAGGCCGTATGAGCGCGGAATTTCGTCTCAACGTCGTTGTTAACAACATTGCAGAGCCAAAACGGGAGGATTCCAGATGAAGAAAATGACGCTCTCCGCCGCCATGCTCGCCTTGCTGAGCACGGCCGCCTTCGCCGCCGATCCATTCACGCTGACCTCGTCGAGCTTCAAGGACGGCGCAATGATGGACGCCAAGCACGCCGGCAACATCAAGAGCAACCCGAACTGCGTCGGCGAGAACGTGTCGCCCGAACTCAAATGGTCGAATGCCCCGACCGCGGCCAAAAGTTTCGTGATTTCGGTGATCGACCCGGAGGGGCAGAGCGGACTCGGCTCGCAGCATTTTCTCGCCTACAACATCAAGCCGGATGTGACCGGTTTTGCTGAAGGCGAACTCAGCAAGCCCTCGGACAAGTTTACCGGCGGCAAGGAAAGCGCGGGCACCATGGTCTATCGCGGGCCCTGTCCGCCGGCCGGCCTTTCTCCTCATCATTATGTTTTCACCGTCATCGCGACAGACCTCGAACCGGGCACGCTGCCGGCAGGGCTCACGCGCGATGAACTCTGGGAAAAGCTGAAGGGGCGCGCCAAGGGTGTTGCGGGCACCGTAGGCCTGTTCAAGCGCTAACTACGCGCACGCAATGGCCCAGGTCAGGCTCACGGCGCTGCAGATCCTGGTCGCGATCCTCGCGGTCGCGCTCTGGTACGTGCTCACGACCTATCCGGTGTTCGGGAAGATTTTGCTGCCGCCGTTCTTCTTCTCGAACCCGGTCGACGTGGCGAGCCAGATTGTCGTCTGGTTTGCCACCGGCGTGATCTGGAAGCATCTCTGGGTGACCTTGATCGAGTCGATCCTTGCCTTTGTGATCGGCTCGATCGGCGGTGTGCTGGTCGGCTTCTGGTTCGCGCGCCAGCCGCGCACGGCGGCCGTGTTTGATCCTTACGTGAAGGCCGTCAACGCGCTGCCCCGCGTTGTGCTTGCGCCCATCTTCACGCTCTGGCTCGGGCTCGGCATCTGGTCGAAGGTCGCGCTCGGCGTCACGCTCGTCTTCTTCATCGTCTTCTTCAACGTCTACCAGGGCGTGAAGGAAGTCAGCCCGACGGTGCTCGCCAATGCCCGCATGCTCGGCATGAGCGAACGCCAGCTGATGCGCCACGTCTACTGGCCGTCGGCGCTGTCCTGGATGTTTTCTTCCCTGCACACCTCGGTGGGTTTTGCGGTGGTGGGCGCGGTGGTGGGCGAATATCTGGGTGCGGCCGCCGGGCTTGGTTACCTCATTCAGCAGGCGGAGGGCGTGTTTGACGTGGCCGGCGTTTTCGCCGGCATGTTTGTGCTGGCCGCCTTCGTGCTCGTCATCGATATGATCGTCACCGTGGTCGAGAAGCGCCTGCTGGTCTGGCGGCCCACGGCCGCCGATGCCAGGCCCTAGCCAACCGCCTGCCCGCTGGCTTATCGTCCGGGCCGAATTGGCCTTCTAAAAAGGCCGGCACACACAAAAAGGAAAGGGAGGATGTCATGCCCGTGGTTTTGAGACGGCTCGGCGTGGCCTTGGTGGCGCTCGTTTTGTCGAGCGGCCTTGCGCTCGCGCAGTCCAAGGTGACGCTCGCGGTCGGTGGCGGCTCCTGCCTCTGCTATTTGCCGACGATGCTCGCGCATGCGCTCGGCGAATACGAAAAGGCCGGAGTGACTGTCGAGGTCGTCGATTTCAAGGGCGGTTCGGAATCGCTCAAGGCGGTGATCGGTGGCAGCGCCGACGTGGTGTCCGGCTATTTCGATCACTGCGTCAATCTCGCCGCCAAGGGTCAGCACCTGCAGGCGTTCGTGGTCTATGACCGCTTCCCCGGCTTCGCGCTGGTGGTATCGCCGAAACATTCGTCCGAGATCAATTCGGTCAAGGACCTCGCCAACAAGAAGGTCGGCGTCAGCGCGCCGGGTTCCTCCACCGACTTCTTCCTGAAGTACATCCTGAAGAAGAATGGCGTTGATCCGAACTCGGTCGGCGTCATCGGCGTCGGCCTCGGCGCAACCGCCGTTGCCGCGATGGAGCAGGGCACGATCGATGCCGCCATCATGCTCGATCCGGCGGTCACCATCCTGCAAGGCCAGGACAAGAACCTGAAGATCCTGAGCGACACGCGCTCGCAGAAGGACACGCTCGCTGTGTTTGGCGGCGAATATCCCGGCGGCGCGCTCTACACCAAGGCGGACTGGATCGCTGCGCATCCGAAGGAAGTGCAGGCGATGACCACCGCCATCGTCAACACGCTCAAGTGGATTCACTCGCACACACCGGAAGAGATCGCCGACAAGATGCCGGCCAATCTCGTCGGCAAGGACAAGGCGCTTTATGTGTCGGCACTCAAGAATACGCTTGCGATGTATTCGGAGACCGGCCGCATGGACCCGAAGGGTGCCGAGGCGGTGCTCGCGGTGTTCAGTCTGTCCTCGCCAGATGTGGCCAAAGCGAACATCGACCTGTCGAAGACTTATACGAACACCTATGTCGACGCGGCCAACAAAAAGATGGGGATGAAGTAGGCTCCGTTCGAACGACGTCACGTTCACGATGCGTCATGGCCGGGATTCCCGGCCATGACGTTTTTGCGACGCGCGGAAGCCTGCGCCCGACAAATTGGGGTATAAGTCGCCTGTCATGAATATCCTTTCCATCCAGTCGCACGTGGCGTTCGGCCATGTCGGCAATGCAGCCGCGACGTTTCCGCTGCAGCGGCTGGGTATCGAGGTCTGGCCGATCCATACCGTGCAGTTCTCCAATCACACCGGCTACGGCAGCTGGAAGGGTCATGTCTTCGACGCCGGCCTGATCCGCGAGGTGATGGAAGGGATCGAGGCGCGAGGCGTGCTGGGCGAATGCAACGGTGTGCTCTCGGGCTATATGGGCGCGGCAGATATCGGCGCAGCCATTCTCGACGCGGTCGTAACCGTCAAGCGCGCCAATCCGGCCGCCCGCTATTGCTGCGACCCGGTGATCGGCGACGTCGGTCGCGGTATTTTCGTGCGCGAGGGCATTCCCGAATTCATGCGCGAGAAGGCCATTCCTGCGGCCGATATCATCACGCCCAACCAGTTCGAGCTCGATTATCTCAGCAAGCGCGAAAGCGGCACGTTGCGCGATGCGCGCGATGCAGTCAAAGCCGTGCACGATCTCGGTCCGCGTGCGATCCTCGTCACCTCGCTGCACACCGACGAGACGCCCGGCGACTGCATCGACATGCTGGCGTCGGACGAAACGGGGTGCTTTCTCGTGCGCACGCCGAAACTGCCCCTGACGGTTAACGGCGCCGGCGACGCGGTCGCTGCTTTGTTCTTCGCGCACTATTTGCGTACCGGCAAAATTGCCGAAGCACTGTCGCGCGCGGCCTCGAGTATCTTCGGCGTACTGGCTAAGACGGCGGAGAGCGGCGCGCGCGAGATCCAGCTGATCGCGGCGCAGGATCAGATCGTCAGGCCGAGCCGTGTTTTCGAGGCCCAGGCGCTCCAGCCGGCCGACGCGGAAAGCGATACGCCGGCGATCGCACCCTCGGAGGCGCCGCCGCTGTCGCACGACGATCATGCGGCCGGGCCGCTTGGCGTTCCGTCGGTCTTTCATGTCGATCGGCTCGATCTGTCATTCAAGCCGCAGCCCTGGGCGTGGTCGGACAGGCATCGAGCCGAGATCGATGCCTGGTTTGCCGACATGCGGCGCAAGCAGCCCGCGCTGTGGAACGGTCGCGTGCTGCTGATGCATCATCAGGTGATCGAGCACGGCGTACTGCGCGGTGAATTTCTCGAGACCGACTACGCGAGCTTTATTTGCTGGAAGCACCGGGGGCGGCCACACGCTCAGGTGCGCGACTGCTTCGGCGCCGCGGCGATCCAGAGCTCCGATGGCGCGTTCCTCCTTGGCGTCATGGGCGCGCACACCTTCAATGCCGGCAAAATCTATTTTCCGTGCGGCACACCCGATGCGAACGATGTCATCGATGGCAACGTTGATTTCGAGCACAGCGTGCGGCGCGAGCTGCGCGAGGAAACCGGCCTGCTCATGGACGATTTCACGCCCGAGCCGGGCTGGACCATGGTCGTCGACGGCTCGCTGATTGCCCAGATCAGGGTGCTGCGCGCGCGCGAATCCGCCAAAGCGCTGCACGACCGCATCATGGCGTTCCTCGCGCGCGAGAAGAAACCCGAGCTCGCCGATATCCGCGTGGTCTATGGGCCGGGCGATTTCGATCGGGCCATGCCGCGCTTCGTCACGGCGTTTCTGGCGTCCCGTTTTGCCACGCAAACGCTCAAGGCGGCGCGGTAGCGGCAACCGGTCAACATCTCTGACCTATCGTTGGCAGCGCTTGATTTGCGCGCCCGCTTTCCGCTACAAGCGGCGTCCCGGTTAACGCGGGCTTTACCGAAGTCCGTCAGATTGATCGGCGACATGAGTCAGGGACCAAGGGCATCAATGTCCACGCGCCACGATATTCGCGCGATCAAGCGGACGGCGGACAACGCCGATACCGCGGCCTCTCTCATTCTGGGCACGCTCCTTCTCCTTATCCGCCCCTGAGGGCCGGCTGGGCATATGCGCCTGGGCACTCGGGGGAACCGCGATAAACCCTAAAGAGCGCCCACACGGCGCATTCGAATTGAGAAGGACCTGATCAAATGACTGCCAAGACAAAGTCCGAGAAGGACCGCGTCGTCATCTTCGACACCACCTTGCGCGACGGCGAGCAATGTCCCGGCGCCACCATGACGCATGAGGAGAAGCTCGAGGTCGCCGAGCTCCTCGACGCCATGGGCGTCGATATCATCGAGGCCGGCTTCCCGATCGCCTCGGAAGGCGACTTCGCCGCCGTGCACGAGATCGCCAAGCGCGCGAAGAATTCCGTGATCTGCGGTCTCTCGCGCGCCGCCTTCAAGGACATCGACCGCTGCGCCGAGGCCATCAAGCCGGCCAAGCGCAAGCGCATCCACACCTTCATCTCCACCTCGCCGGTGCACATGAAATACAAGCTCCAGAAGGAGCCGCACGAGGTCTTCGAGATGGTGGTTGCGCAGGTCACACGCGCGCGCGGCCACACCGACGACGTCGAGTGGTCCGCCGAAGACGCCACCCGCACCGAGCGTGACTTCCTCTGCCGCTGCGTGGAAGCCGCCATCAATGCCGGCGCAACCACCATCAACATTCCCGACACCGTCGGCTACACGGTGCCGGAGGAATATTTCGCGCTCATCGAGATGCTGCGCACGCGCGTGCCCAATGCCGACAAAGCGCGCTTCTCCACGCATTGCCATAACGACCTTGGCATGGCGGTCGCCAATTCGCTCGCCGGCGTCAAAGCAGGCGCGCGGCAGATCGAATGCACCATAAACGGCATCGGCGAGCGCGCCGGCAACGCGGCGCTTGAAGAGGTCGTAATGGCGATCAAGACACGCAACGACGTGCTCCCGTTCTGGACCGGCATCGAGGCAACGATGCTCACTCGCGCCTCAAAGCTGGTTGCGGCAGCGACCTCGTTCCCGGTGCAGTACAATAAAGCGATCGTCGGACGGAATGCCTTCGCGCATGAGAGCGGCATCCACCAGGATGGCATGCTCAAGAATGCGGAAACCTACGAGATCATGACGCCCGAGAGTGTCGGCGTGAAACAGACCTCGCTGGTGATGGGCAAGCATTCCGGCCGCCACGCTTTCGTCCACAAGCTGGAAGAGCTCGGCTACGAGCTCGCCGGCAACCAGCTGGAAGATGCCTTCGTGCGCTTCAAGGCGCTCGCCGACCGCAAGAAGCAGATCTTCGACGAGGACATCGAGGCGCTGGTCGACGAGGAGATCGCGCACGCGCATGACCGCATCAAGGTGCTCTCGCTCACCGTGATCGCCGGCACCATGGGTCCGCAGACGGCGACGCTCACGCTCGACATCGATGGCGAGCACATCACCACACAGTCGACCGGCAACGGCCCGGTGGATGCGATCTTCAGGGCGATCCGCGCGCTGGTGCCGCATGAGGCGACGCTCGAGCTCTACCAGGTGCACGCGGTGACCGGCGGCACTGATGCGCAGGCCGAAGTTTCCGTGCGGCTCGCGGAAGCGGGACGCTCGTTCACCGCCAAGGGCGCCGACCCCGACACTTTGGTTGCGTCGGCGAAAGCCTATCTCAGCGCGCTCAACAAGCTGATGTCGAAGCGAAGCAAGACACACTCGGTCGAACGGCGTATTCATTCGACCGACGTGGGGTGATTCGCCCGGAAACCGTCAGGCCGGCAAAAATCCGGCCTGACGGGCCAATCGACGCGAAACGGCCTGAAATTAAAGTTAAATCGCCTTCACCCTGGTATTTCGGTCACGAAATCCCTATTTCGTTCCATAGGAAGCGAAAAAATCACATTTTGTCCGCATTTCACTCGTTTTCGCGACGGATTTGAAAGGTACTTGCGCGCAACGTCGAGTTAGAGAGCGTAGGGGATTAGATCACAATGAGAATGAATTTATGCGCGGGCGTTATCGCGCTCGCGGCCCTCGGTTTGTTGTCCGTTGCTCCGGCCGCGCGCGCAGACGAGGTGGTGATGACCACTGCGTCGGCGCCTTTCAATCCCGCGCCGTCGCACACGGCGTCGATCGACGTCGCACGCATCAAGAGCGCGCTGCATCTCACGCCTGCGCAGGAACCCTATTGGGCGCCGGTTGAATCTGCGTTGCGCGAGCTCGCCCGCCGTCAGGAACGCGATGCGAATGACGGAATGGTGCGTCGCGTGAGCAAGCGCGTGGTGCAGATTGCGCTCAACAGCGCGACCGTCCACCGGCTGGTCGCTGCCGCGCGTCCGCTCGTCAAGACCTTCGACGAGCAGCAGATGCAGACCGCGCATGGTCTCGCCCAGGAAATGGGTCTCGGCCCCGTCGTTGCGGCGATGAAGTAACATCCGCGCTCGACAATCAATTTCTGCAATGGCCGGCGTCATGCCGGCCATTTCGTTTTATCGGTAGCGGTCCATGTTGCACCGCCTCCTGCGCTATCCCCGATGTTCCAAATGGCGTCCCGAGTGGCGCATTGCCGCATAGGCCTTAAGTCGATGATGCGGCTTAACCACTGCGGGTGGGCCAGACTTGCCGCAAGCGCCCAGAAGTGCGAACGTCGCCCCCGGAAAACAAGGCAAAAACCGGTCCTGTGCGGCGTCCGGCCGCCCGCCTGAGTGATCAAATAATCCGCGGCGAGGGGCAAAACGGCCGCCGGCGGGGTTTGTACGGTCAGGAAGGCGGTCCCGGATCGATCCGACCAGGAAGCCGGTTCGACCCGACCAACTGGAGGAATACGTCTATGCGCAAATGGATTCTCGCGGCGGCTGCGGCCGCCATTTTCGTGGCCCCCGGCATTGCAAGCGCGCAAGCGCCGATCCTGATCAAGTTCAGCCACGTGGTCGCGCCCAACACGCCGAAGGGCAAGGGCGCCGACAAGTTCAAGGAACTTGCCGAGAAATACACCAACGGCAAGGTGAAGGTTGAGGTCTATCCGAACTCGACCCTCTACAAGGACAAGGAAGAGCTCGAGGCGCTGCAGCTCGGCGCCGTGCAGATGCTCGCGCCGTCGAATTCCAAGTTCGGCCCGATGGGCATCAAGGACT
>Ga0310811_10012253_pt1 | contig 11122 bp, 8 predicted proteins | sample YCmetagenome_FD_207642 | JGI IMG/M metagenome (GOLD analysis project Ga0310811, IMG submission 207642) | Soil microbial communities from experimental microcosm in Duke University, North Carolina, United States - YC | ecosystem: Engineered > Artificial ecosystem > Soil microcosm > Unclassified ... | reverse complement strand
GGGCTCGCGCCCGCTCTCGTCGAGCGTCTCTTCGGCACGCTCTCCCAGTTGCGCGAGGCCGGCCTGGCGATGCTCTGCGTCGAGCAGAACATCCCGGCGCTGCTGCGGCTCGTGGACCGCGTCTACATCATCCGCACCGGGAAGCTGGTGGGCGAGGAAAAGGCCTCCACGCTGGCCAAGCGGCGCGAGTACTGGGATCTGGTCTTATGCGAAATGTTCTCGGCAGAAGGGAGGCCGCGTCATGTCCTGGTCGGCGGTCCTGGTAAGCGGTCTCACGAGTGGTTCAATGTATGGCCTGCTGGCCACCGGGTTCGGGCTCATCTTCTTCGTGACCGGCCGGTTCCATTACGCCTACGGCGCTTACTTCGCGCTGGCCGGGGTGCTGGCCGGCTGGGGAAACCAGTACGAGGGATGGAACGTCTGGGTGGCGACCGCGATCGGCGTCGTCGCCGGCTTCGTCGCCGGCGTGCTCACCGAGGTCGTGGTCTACCGGTCATTCGACAAGCGCTCCTCGGCGTTCAGCCTGCTCGGCGTGTTTATCGCGTCTCTCGGCATCGTTATCGCGGTCGAAGCGGCGATGCAGTTGTGGCTGGCCGCGGCGCCCACTTACACCATGGAGCTCGTTCCTTACACCGTATGGCACCTCGGCAGCGTCGGCATTCCCGAAGTCGATGTTGTCGTCGCAGGAGTGTCCTGGATCGGAATTGTCATCCTGTCGTTCTTCGTCGGCCGCACCACAACCGGACGCAAGATGCGCGCCGTGGCGGCCAACCGCTACCTCGCCACCACCTTCGGGATCAACGTCAACCGGATCTTCGTCATCACGTTCGCGCTCGGCTCGCTTGCCGCCGCCATCCTCGGGGTGCTGTACACATCGCAGTACGCCGCCTCCTCGACGATGGGCGACAACGCGATCGTCTTCGCGTTCGTGATCGTGTTCCTCGCCCGCACCGGCGGCCCGCTGAAGTGGGGCCTGATCGGACTGGTCCTCGGGGTGGGCGTGTCGCTCGGCGGTCAGGTGATCGGCCAGGTGTGGGAGCAGCCGCTCGTCTTCGGCGTGCTGTTCGTGCTGATCGTGTCCCTGCCGTTCGTGCAGTGGATCCGCGAGACGAGAGTGCGGCCCGCCGGGGTCCTGTGACCGCCCACTGTGCTAGCCCACCGTGCCAGTGCCAGTTAGCGTTACCAATCCCGCGCAGCGAAAGGACATAACCATGCCAGAACCAAGGCAGGACGCGTTCCAGGAGATCCGCTACAGCATCGCCGGGCAGATCGCGGAGATCCAGCTCAACGTGCCGGAAAAGCGAAACCGGCTGAGCTTCCTCATGCGCCGCGAGATCGTCCGCGCCCTGCGCCTCGCGGAAAGCGACGACCGTGTCTCCATCGTCTTGATCAGCGGCGCCGGGCCGTCGTTCTGCGCCGGCTACGACCTCGCCGCGCCGCGGCCGTCCGCCGAGCCGGACACTGCGGGGCCGGATGGAGAGTCAGAGTCGGCGTACTACCGGCAGCGCGGCACGCGACCGGACGGCTGGGTCGCGTCGGAGCACTTCGATAACTGGACCGACCAGTTCGCCCGCAGTTGCGTGCGGGACTGGCTGACCATCTGGGACCTGCTCAAGCCGGTGATCGCCATGGTTCAGGGGCACTGTGTGGCCGGCGGCACCGAGCTGATGTCCATGTGCGACATCAGCTTCGCCGCCGACGATGCCCGCATCGGCTACCCGCCCATGCGCGGCATGACCACCCCCGACGTTCCCTACTTCGCGTGGAAACTCAGCATGGCCCAGGCGAAGTACCTGCAGCTGACGGGGAACTCGGTCACCGGCGCCGAGGCGGCCCAGATGGGCTGGATCTCCAAGAGCTTCGCCGCGGACAAACTGCGGGAGGAGACCATGCGCGAGCTGGAGCCCATGTCGCATATCTCCCCGGCCCTGCTGTCCGCGAACAAGCAGCAGGTGAACCAGGCTTATGAGCTCATGGGCATGCGCACCCACCTGCAGAGCTCGTGGCAGTACCACGTGCTCAGCGGGGCGGTCCGGCCGGGAGCGGACCGCTTCGGCGCCATCCTGCGCTCCGACGGGCTGCACGCCGCCCTGGAATGGCGGGACGGCCAGTTCCGGGCCGCGGGGCTGGCATAGAGACCTCTGGACCGGCATAGCGATGGATGGGCATGAAACGGCAGCCGCCCGGCACACAGCGGGAGACCAAGAGGGCCCGCCAGGCTTGGACATGCGCGCGCTGCAGCGGTACTTCGATGAGCACATCGCGGAGTGCCGCGGGGCGCTGCGCGCTGGCATCGTCGCGGGCGGGCGGTCAAATCTCACTTACCGGGTGACCGACGGCGCCACCGTCTGGGCGCTGCGCCGGCCACCGCTGGGCGGCCTGACGCCGTCCGCGCACGACGTGGGGCGCGAGTACCGGGTGATGGCCGCGCTGCACGGTTCCGGGGTGGCAGTGCCGCAGGCGATCAGCCTCTGCACGGATCCGGACGTGCTCGGAGCGCCGTTCTCCGTGGTGTCCTGGGTCGACGGAACCGTGCTCCGCTCGCGGGATGACCTGCGCGGCGTGCTCCCCGGGGAACTGGCCGCGTGCGCCAGGGCCATGGTCGACCAACTCGCGCGGCTGCACGCGCTGAGCTACTCAGCCGTCGGCCTCGGCGAGTTTGGCCGGCCGCAGGGATACATGCGCCGTCAGCTGACCCGTTGGCGCAAGCAGTGGGACCTGACCTCCGACGAGGTCCCCGCCGCGCTGGAGCAGCTTTACCAGCGGCTTGCGGCGGGGATCCGGCCGGAGAGCGAAGCGACGATCGTGCACGGGGACTACCGCCTCGACAACCTGATCTTCGCGGCTGGGGACCTAGCGGACCTGCGCGCGGTCGTTGACTGGGAACTGGCGACCCTCGGTGACCCGCTCGCTGACGTGGGAATCCTGCTCGCGTACTGCGATCCCGCCGTGGATCCGCTGCTGGGCCGTCCGGCATCCACGGCACCGGAGTTCCCGTCCGCGCAGCAGCTTGCCCGTGATTACGGCCAACTCAGCGGCCGCGACCTGACTGACCTGCCTTACTACCTGGCATTCGCGTACTTCAAGATCGCCGTCATATCCCAGGGGGTGTACTCCAGGTACGTGCACGGCGTCACCGTAGGCGACGGGTTTTCCGAGGCCGGGCAGTCCGTCCCGCTTCTCCTCGAGGCCGGCCTCAGGGTCCTGAAGTCCTTATGGCCGGAGGTCCTGCTTGAGCCCTAGCCCACGGATGATCAGGTCCCACATCCGCTGGGCCATCAGGGCCGGGTCGGCCCCGCTCCCAGGGTGCCACCACTGGTAAGCCCAGTTGCAGATGCCGAAGACGGCCAGCGTCGCCGCTTCCGGGTCGACGTCGCGGAACTGCCCCTCCTCGATCCCGCGCGCGATGATCTCGCGTATCTGCTGCTGGTAGCGGTCGCGCTTGACCCGTATATCCTCCCGCACTTTATCCGGCAGCTCCCGGTGGTGCTCGAAGAAGACCCGCACGTGACCGCGGTGGGTTTCCATCAGCCCGAAGATATCCGTCATCGCCCCGAGTAGGACGAGAGCTGGGGACAAGTCCAGTTTCTGCCGCTGCTCGTGGCGATCCAGGAGAATGTCGATGAAGGTTTCGTGGATGCCGCGCAGGATCTCGTCTTTACCGCGGAAGTAATGGTACAAAGTGGGCTTGGCTATTCCGGCCGCCAGCGCGATCTGCTCCATCGACACATTGGCGTAGCCGTGCTCGTCGAAGAGACCGGCTGAAAGCGCGATGATCGCTGCGCGGCGTCTGTCCGCTGCGGTCGTCGATGCGGGGTTGTGCGCGGAATCCGCCACGAGTTTGTTCTCCGGTCGGTCAGGTCGGCCTATCCGTCTGGGTGTATCACATTCGTATTGTGCCGTACACCACGATCCTCGGGACGGCCGACCTGCCGCCGCTGCATCGTGCTTTCCGCTATTACGAGTTGCTGTAGAAGTCCCGGCCGCCGAACGGCGGGTCAGGCAGGACCTCGACGTCGGTGACGACATCCACCAGGGCGGGACGGCCGGCCGCCAGCGCGCTCTTCACCGCGACGCTGATCTCGGCGGGCGACTCGACCCGGTAGCTGGCGCAGCCCAGGTCGGCCGCCACGTTGGCCAGGTTGACGTCGTCGAACATCCACATCTTGTCGCCGGCTGAGGTGATCTTGTCCTTGCCGCCCCAGGAGTGCTGGAAGATCTTCATGTCCTGGCTGAGCGAGCGGTTGTTGTTCACCACGATGACGACGTTGATCCCGTTGCGGGCCGCCGTCTCCAGCTCAGCGAGGTGGTAGTAGAGGCCGCCGTCCCCGGTCCAGCACACCACGGGCCGGTCGGGTACGGCGCACTTAGCCCCCATCGCGGCGGGCAGCGCCCAGCCGAGCGTGCCCGCGCAGCGCAGGAACTTCTGGCCGGGACGCAGGTCGATCAGGCTACCGGTCCAGATTCCCGAGTGCCCCGTGTCGGAAAGCAGCACGGCGTCGTCGGGAAGGATCTCGGTCAGTTCCCGGCACAGCCGCTCCGGCCTGATCGGGCTGGCGTCGGAGGTGAACCGCGGCTCCTGCGCCCGGCGGAACTCCGCGACGTACCCGGCCGCGGTCGCCAGCCAGGACTGATGGTGGGTGGCCGCAGGCGCGAGTTCGAGCATCCGCGCGAGCGTGGCCTTCACATCGCCGTGCAGGCTCGCGGCGTTGGGGTAATTACGCCCGAGTTCCCGCGGGTCGATGTCCAGCTGGATGACTGGGGTCCCGATCGCGGGGAGCCGCCAGTTGTCAGTGACCTGGCTGCCGGTGTGGCTGCCGATGAAGAACACCAGGTCGGCTTCCGCCACCGTACGGTTGGCGCTGGCCCGCGAGTAGCTGCCGACCACGCCGACGGCGTACGGTCCGGTCTCGTCGATCGTGCCCTTGGCGTTGAGCGAGGTGGCGACCGGGATGCCGAGCCGGCGGGCCAGCTCGGTCAGCTCGCCGCTCGCCCCCGAGTACTGCACCCCGCCGCCTGCGACGATCACCGGTCGCTCGGCGCCGGCCAGCAGCTCCAGGGCCCGGCGGATGGACTGATCGTCTGCGGTCGGACGGAACGGGGGAGCGAAGGCGAAGGCCTGTTCCGCCAGCGGGCCTGCCGCGGCGTCGAGCTCCAGCTCGGCCCCAAGGATCTCGGCGGCGAGGCCCTGGATCTCCAGGTGTACCGGACCGGGGGCGCCGCTGACCGCCTCGCGGAAAGCCTGCCGCAGCATGTCAGGGAGTCGCCGGGTGTCGTCGACGTGCGCGTTGAGCTTGGTCACCGGCTCGTAGAGGGGGAAGTCCTCAATCTCCTGGTAGACGTGCCGGTACCGGCTGAGCGGCCGGGTACCGCCGGTGATGGCGATCACCGGTGACCCCGCCATGTACGGGTCCCGCAGCCCTGCGGCCAGGTTGGCCGCACCGATGGTCTGCGCCAGGCACACGCCCGGCCCGCCCCGGGCCCGGGCGTATCCGTCGGCCATGTAGGCGGCGGCCTTTTCCCCGTGGGTGGTGATCGCCGACACGCCGATGCTGTCGAGGTGCGCCAGCGCGGGCACTGCGACGGTGGGCACCATGAAGACATGGGTCAGGCCGTACGCCTTAAGCGCCTCGGCCAGATAAGCGTTTCCGTTGGTGGTAGTCACGGGACTCTCCTCAGCGTGGCGTAATCGGTATTTGGCGAGGTCCAGGGTGCGTTAGGTGACGGGCATGCTGAGCTTGACGCCGCCGTCCGTGCGGTCAGGCCAGCGGGAGGTGACGACCTTGTTCCTGGTGTAGAAGTGGAAGCCCTCGGGACCGTAGGCGTGCGTGTCGCCGAACAAGGACTGCTTCCATCCGCCGAATGAGTAGTACGCGACCGGGACCGGGATGGGGACGTTGATTCCCACGAGGCCGACCTCGACTTCTCGCTGGAAGCGCCGGGCGGCACCGCCGTCGCTGGTGAACAAGGACGTGCCGTTGCCATAGGGATTCGCGTTGATGAGCTTGAGCCCGTCGTCGAATGAGTCGGCGCGGACCACGGCGAGGACCGGCCCGAAGATCTCGTCCTGGTAGAGCGGCATCTCCGGGGTGACCCGGTCGAACAGGGTCGGGCCGAGCCAGAATCCGTCCGCTGCGCCGTCCACCGCGGCATTTCTGCCGTCGACGAGGAGTTCCGCGCCCCCGGCCAGGCCCGCGTCGATGTATGACGCCACCCGTTCGCGGTGGCTCCGCGTGATCAGCGGTCCCATGTCGACCTGGCGGCGGCCGTCGCCGACCTTGATGTCGGCGATCCGCTTGCGGATTCGGCGGATAAGGTCGTCGCCGACCGGGTTGACGGCAACGACGACCGAGATGGCCATGCAGCGTTCGCCGGCGGAGCCGTAGGCCGCGCTGACGGCGGCGTCGGCGGCGAGGTCCAAGTCGGCGTCTGGCAGCACGAGCATGTGGTTCTTGGCCCCGCCAAGAGCCTGCACCCGCTTGCCGGCCTTCGCCGCAGTCTCGTACACGTGCCGGGCCACCGGCGTCGAGCCGACGAACGAGACAGCGGCAACGGTGGGGTGCTCGAGCAGGGCGTTTACTGTTTGCGCGTCTCCGTGGAGGACATTGAAGATCCCGGCAGGCAGCCCGGCCCGGCTCCATAGCCCGGCCAGGAAGTTGGCTGGGGCAGGGTCACGCTCGCTTGGCTTGAGTACGACCGCATTGCCCGCCGCGATGGCGATGGGCGTGAACCACAGCGGCACCATGACCGGGAAGTTGAACGGGCTGATGACGGCGACCACGCCGAGCGGCTGGCGGACCGAGTGCACGTCGATGCTGCCCGACACCTGCTCCGAGTAGGAGCCGCGCAGCAGCGACGGCAGTCCGCACGCCAGGTCCACCACTTCGAGCCCGCGCTCGATCTCGCCCATGGCGTCCGCCAGCACCTTCCCGTGCTGGGCCGTGATGAGCGCCGCAAGCTCCGCCTTGCTCTCGGCGAGCAGGGAACGGAAGCGGAACAGCACATCGGCGCGGCGCCCGAGCGATGTGTCCCGCCAGGCGGGCCATGCCTGTGCTGCCAGACCGACCGATCGGTCGACATCGGCTGTACTGGCATAGGCCACGCGCATAGAGAGTTCCCCGGTCGCCGGGTCGTAGACGTCGCCGAGCCGATCCGCAGCCCAGTCGGTCGGCCCGCCGCCGACCCAGTGCGCCAGAATTTCCACTCTGACCTCTCCGTGCTTCTGTCGACACGGCAGTAACTGCGGTAACGCAACAATCTGCCATGTGTTCAAAATATCGAACTGCGTTCAGATATCGACACTAGCTGCGTGGTTGTCGATGGTCAAGGACTGGGCGCGGGCCTGTGAATAAAGGGAAATTAGCCGCAGTTCGGGGCTTGACAGGCCCTACCAGCCAACTTATGTTCAAGTTACTAAATCGTGAAATCCACCGTACGTTCGTTATTTCGAACGTGCTTCCAAAATGGTCAGACCTCTGCCGCACCGGCGTTACCTGACCGCCTTAGGTTTCGCTCGATCAGCCGCGACCCGATCGACCCAGCCGCACCGTCGCGGCTACGTGACCAAGGGAGAATCCGCACATGACTCCTCGCCAAAGGCGCAGCCTGGGCCGCGGACCCGACCGAATAGTCGGTCGACGAGATTTCATGAGGTTCGCCGCCGCCGGTACGGCCGTGGCGGGCCTCGCAGGCTGCGGCACCGCCACGGCGGCCGGAAAGATCGCCAAGCCCAAGCTCGCGGCGGACTTCGAGTCCGACATGACCTCGTTCATTAAAAAGACGTTCGGCGGCGGTGGCCCGCACTCCGGTGCGGGCATGAAGTTCCCGTTCGCCGCCGGACTCCTGCTGAGTACCTCCCAGGCGCCGTACGGCCAGGCCAGCCTCAAGGGAATCAACCTCGCGGTCAGGCAGATCGCTGCCGCGGGCGGTCCCGACTTCAGTTTCAGCGTCAAGGACCTTGCCGCCTCAAGCACCGCGGGTGGCACCAGCATGACGACCTGGGGCCAGCAGCACATCCCGTACTGCATCTCGTGCGGCTTCTTCGACGAGGGCAACCTCGTGAAGCCAGCGATCCAGTACAAGGTGTTCACCACCGACCCAGGTGGCGGTGACCTCCCCGTCTTCCAGGGGCTGCCGTACATCTGGGGAACCCGGGCCGTCACCCCTCTCGACTCCTACGCCGGAGTGATGAAGTACCTCGCGGCCAAGGCACCCCAAGGGAAAAGGATCGCCACGGCGGGCGCCGACCTCGGGCCGCTCGCCGGGCAGTTCGTGGGCGCCCTGCAAGACGCGATGCACGCGCATTTCCCCGGCAGCGAGATTGTGGCGCAGGAGTACACCGAGGTAGGCGGGAGCGGAACCTACGATTACGGTCCCGCCATGTCCAAGCTCACCCGGGCCAATCCCGACGTGATCATGCCGTTTACCTGGGGCACCGACCCGGCGTCGTTCATGAAGTCCTACTTCGCGACGTCCCTGACCGCCAAGGTCATCGGCCCTGACTACTTCGCGACCAGCGCTCCGCTGGCCGGCAATGCCATCGTCGGCTACCACTTCGCCTACGACTACTTCAATCCCGTCGACCCGGGCAACCCCTGGGGCAAGATGTTCGCGCAGGCGTACGAGGCGGAGTACCTGGAGATCCCTAACTACTATCCCGCCAACTACTACGAGAACACCTTCTTCCTCTGGCAGCTGATCTCCCGGGTCCTGGCCAAGGGCGGCGACCCGCACGACTCCAGCCAGCTGCAGTCGGCCCTCGAAGAGGAACCGACGCTCATGAGCGTGTACGGCACGGGCAACGCCACTGGTTCCATCAGTTGGGGCGCCAAGTCCCACACGCCCACATCACGGCCGATGGGCCTATTCGAAGTGACCTCCGCGAGCACGACGGCGCTGCCCAAGCAGCTGGCGTCGTTCAACATCGGCGGCGCGGACTTCAAGACCTTGTGACAATCCGCGGCGACTGGCGCCCGGCGTGTCCCGGGCGCCTCCTCGCAGGGAGGAAACAGACACATGACCGAGTTTCTTGACCTCTTTATACAAGGTCTGGTCCTTGGGAGCGTGACCGGAGCCCTGGCGGTGAGCTTCGCGCTGATCATCGGGGTGACCGGGCGGTTCCACATCGCCTACATCACGACGTTCGCACTGTCCGCCTACGCCGCGATCTACTGCAACACCACGCTCGGCCTCAACGTCGGCTGGTCGGCCCTGATCGGGCTCGCGATCGCCGTGGTGGTCGGCGTCGGGATCGAGGCGCTGATCTACCGGCCGATCGCCACGCACGCGCTTAACCGCGGCGCCAACCCCCTGATCCCGACGTTCATCTCCTCGCTCGGCCTGTCGACGCTCGCCAGCAACCTGATCTCGGTGCACTTCAACACCACGCCGACCCCGTTCAACTTGATCAACCAGACCCGGATCGAGTGGGGTGCCCTCGTCTTTCCCAACACGTTCGTGTACGAGGTGGTCATCGCCTGGGTCATCATGCTTGGCCTGCACTACTACCTCAGGTACACGCAGCGCGGGAAGTGGATCACCGCGGTCCGCAGCAACCTCGACCTCGCGTCCACCGTGGGCATCAACGTGGGGCGGATCTTCCTGCTGGTCTTCGCCATCGGATCGTTCGTCTCCGGCGTCCTCGGCATCATGTACACCGACGCCAGCTTCGCCGCTCCCACCATGGGCTTCGACCAGGTCTTCGAGGGCTTCCTCATCGCGTTCCTGGCCGGCATGAGCAGCAGCCCGATCCGGATGGGCATCGTCGGGCTGATCATCGGCGAGATCACCGACCTAACGCAATTCTGGGTGAGCCCCGCCTACTCGGCCGTCATCGTGTTCGGCATCCTCATGCTCTACGTGGTGTACCGCTCCGTCATCTTCCGGCGGCCCGAGTTCCGCATCAACTTCCGTGCGATCCGTGCCCGGACCGCACTCAAGGGGGCGTAAGCGCGATGCTGCAGCAACTGGACTACTGGAACCAGATCATCATCTTCGCGATCTTTGCGATGTCCCTCAACCTGGTGCAGGGGTACACCGGACAGCTCACCGTCGCCCAGGCCGCGTTCGGTGCGGTTGGCGGTTACTCCGCGGCCCTGCTGTCGGTCCACCTCGGCGCCCCGTTCCTGGCGGGCTGCGCGCTCGGGATCGTACTCGGCTTCGTGATCGGCGTCGTGCTGAGCATCCCCGCCCTAGGGGTGGATGCGAACTACGTCATCTTGCTCACGCTGGCATTCGCGTACATTGTGTCCGACTTGCTCAATAGCGTCTCGGCCTTGGGCGGCGCGACCGGCATCCTCGGCGTGGGCAACATCGACCTGTTCGGTCTTGAGATCACCAGCCAGTACGGCATCTTCGTCCTCTTCCTGATCATCGGCTTGCTCGTGCTCGGCTTTTGCTGGCGGGTCGGGGAATCCGGCTACGGGCGGATCCTCAAGGGCATGCGCGAGGACGAGTCGGCCGTCCGCTCGCTCGGCAAGAACACGATCGTCTACCAGGCGCTTATCTTCGGCCTGGGCTCGGCCATGGCGGGCCTGGCGGGCGCGATGTTCAGCTTCTATTTCGGCAACGCGACGCCGAGCGAGTTCAACCTCAACGAAGCCATCCTTTTCGTGATCATGGTGGTCATCGGCGGAGCGGGCAACCTGCTCGGCTCGATCGTCGGGGCGATCCTGATCACCGCATCGACTCCGGCCCTTGAGGACTGGATCCAGGTCAGCCCGGCCACGGCCACCTACTGGCAGCAGGTGGTCTACGGGGCAGCGCTGATCCTCATCATGATCTTCCGGCCCGCCGGGCTGTTCCCCGAGCACGTCGCCGGCCAGCCACGGTGGTGGCAGCGGCTCGCCTGGGTCAGCCGGACGTCGCAGCGCGAGCCGCTCGCGGCGATGGCCGGGTCCGTGCCAGCTCCTCGCTCGGCCAACGGAGCGGCTGTCACCGCGCCCGTCACGACGATGACCGTCGGCGGGAGCGACGGGAGCATGACCGAGCAAAGTCCGCTGGGGACACCCGTTCTCGACGTGCGCGACCTGGTCAGCGACGCTGTCGCCGCCCAGGCGGGTGAGCACGAGCCGGGCGAACCAGAGCCGGCCCGGCGGCTGGCAATGGCCGGCCTAGGGCCGGT
>Ga0310811_10012251_pt1 | contig 11124 bp, 10 predicted proteins | sample YCmetagenome_FD_207642 | JGI IMG/M metagenome (GOLD analysis project Ga0310811, IMG submission 207642) | Soil microbial communities from experimental microcosm in Duke University, North Carolina, United States - YC | ecosystem: Engineered > Artificial ecosystem > Soil microcosm > Unclassified ... | reverse complement strand
GGTGCAGCATCAGGGCCTCGATGATCTGCTCGCCCACCCGCATATGCGGGGTCAGCGAGGTCAGCGGGTCCTGGAAGATCATGGTGACGGCGCCGCCGCGCAGGCTGTTCAGCCGCTTTTGCGAGGCCCCCAATATCTCCTCGCCGCGGTAAAGCACGCTGCCGATGGTGCGGCCATTGCCAGCCAGAAGCCCGAAGGCGGCCAGGAAAAGCTGGCTCTTGCCGGAGCCGGATTCGCCCACCACGCCCAGGCATTCGCCTTCCTGGATGGTGAGGCTGGCGTCCTTGACGGCGTGGACTTCGCCGTCCGGCGTGTCGAAGCGCACATCGAGATTTTTGATTTCGAGCAGCGCCGCCACGTTCTAGCGGTCCTTCGGGTCGAGGGCGTCGCGCATGCCGTCGCCGATGAAGTTGAAGCAAAACAAAGTCACCGCCATGAACAGGGCCGGGAACAGCAGCATCCAGGGCGCCGTCTCCATCTGGTCGGCGCCGTCGGAAATCAGGACGCCCCAGCTGGTCAGCGGCTCCTGGATGCCGAGGCCCAGGAAGGACAGGAAGCTCTCCATCAGGATCACCCCGGGCACGGTGAGGGTGACATAGACCATCACCGGCCCCACCACATTGGGGATCACATGCCGGGTGATAATGCCCAGCGGTCCGACGCCGGCGGCGCGCGCCGCCTCGATGAATTCCTTCTGCTTGATGGACAGGGTCTGACCGCGCACGATCCGGGCCATGGTCAGCCATTCCACCGCGCCGATGGCGACGAACAGAAGAATGAAATTGCGGTCGAACATCACCATCAGGATGATGACGAAGAAGATGAAGGGCAGGGAATAGAGCACATCCACGACACGCATCATCAGCCCGTCGATACGCCCGCCCAGATAGCCAGCGACCGCGCCGTAGAGGACGCCGATCACCAGCGAGACCAGGGTGGCCACCAGCCCCACTGCCAGCGACACGCGCGCGCCGAACAGCACCCGCACAAAAAGGTCGCGGCCCACCGCATCGGTACCGAAGATGTGTCCCGGCGCGCGGCAAGCCGCCTCCACGGGCCACCAGCCGGGAGCGCAGGCGATCAGGTCGTAATTGACCTCGTCATAGGCATAAGGCGACAGCAGCGGCGCCAGCACCGCCAGAGCCGCGATCAATCCCAGGATGATCATGCTGGCCAGCGCGGCGCGGTTGTGGAACAGGCGGCGGCGCGCATCCACCCACAGGCTGCGCCCCCTGATTTCTTCGCTGGATTTGAGGGTTTGGCCTGTCGCGATCATGTCAGGCGGACTCTGGGATCAAGGACGCCGTAGGCGATGTCGGCCAGGAAGTTCAGGAAAATGATCAAGGTCGCGTAGCAAATGACCACACCCATCACGAGCGTGTAGTCGCGGTTGAGCGCGCCTTGCACGAAATAGCGGCCGATACCGGGCAGGCCGAAGATCTGTTCCACCACCAGCGATCCGGTCAGCACCGCTGCAAGGGCGGGACCCAAGTAGCTCACCAGCGGCAGGGCGGCGGCACGCAGCGCATGGCCCAGCACGATGCGATGAACGGGAAGCCCCTTGGCGCGGGCGGTGCGGATATAGTTGGCGCGCAACACCTCGACCATCGAGCCGCGCATCAGCCGCGCCACGATGGCGATCTGGGGCAGGGCCAGCACCGTCACCGGCAGGATCATGTTGCGCAGCGCGCCTCCGTTCCAGCCGCCCACCGGCAACAGTCCGGCATAGATGCCGAAGATCAATGTCAGGATTGGCGCGGTGACGAAGGTCGGAATGGTGATGCCCAGCATGGCGCCGGTCATCACCGAATAATCCTCCCACCGGTTCTGTTTCAGCGCCGCTGCTACGCCCAGCGCTGTTCCCAGCAGCAGCGCCAGCGCCATGGCGGAAAGGCCCAGCCGCGCGCTCACGGGAAGGCCGGTGCCGATCAACTGCACCACCGTGAAGTCCTTGTTCTTGTAGGAAGGACCCAGATCGCCATGCGCGACCTTGCCCAGATAGATCACATATTGCCGCCACAGCGGCTTGTCGAGGTCATAGGCCGCCTTGATGTTGTGTTCGACTTCCGGCGTCAGCTTGCGCTGGCTGTCGAAGGGCCCGCCCGGCGCGGCGCGCATCATGAAGAAGGCCAGGGTGACGATGACGAACAGTGTGGGAATGGCGCTCAAGAGGCGCCGCAGGGCATAGGCGATCATCGCGAGACGAACTCCTGCCAGCGCGAGTCGATGGCGGCGCCATGCTCAAGCCACCAGGCTTCGTTGATGGCGAAGGCGCGGGTGAAATTGTCCGGATTGGTGGGCAGAGCCGCGCGCATGTCCGCGCCCGTCTCGGGATTGGGCTTGACCAGGGCGAAGGCCGAGCGCCGCGCCGGGCCGTAAGCCACCCATCGCGCCATGGCGGCCAGCGCCTCGGAGCCGGTGGCATAGGCGATGTAATCCAGCGCGCGCCTCTTGGCAGGATCGCCGGCGGGAATGGCGAACACATCCAGCTCGTAAAGCTGGTGATCCCAGATCACATGGGGCGTGAAATCCTTTTCCACGGAAAGGTCGCCGTTCAGCACCGTCGCCATCGCCGCCTGGCCGTCCTTGACCCAACGCAGCGCGCCGATGCTGTCATGCGCCCAGATCGGATTGAGCGCCTGCAGCTTGGCGAAGGCGCGGTCCAGGCCCTCCGGCGTCGCCAGGGTGGCGTAGATATCCTTCGGCGCCACCCCATCGGCCAGCAGCGCCATTTCCAGATTATACTTGGCCGAAGCGCGGGAGAGGGCGCGGCGGCCGGGAAATTTCCGCGGGTCGAAAAAATCGGCGAGTGTTTCCGGATCGCGGCGCAGGCGCGGCGAGGCGATCATCACCTGGGAATAGACCACGCTTCCCACCCAGCAGGGGCCGATGGCGCCCGGCACAAAGTCCTGCGCCGCCGCCATGCCATTGGCCCCGTCTGGGAGGCTGGAGGCATCGATTTTCTCGATCAGGCCTTCCTTGCAGGCTTGGGCGGCCTTGGGCAGCTCGAAGTCGATCACGTCGGCCTTGTACTTCCGGCTGTCCACCATGGCGCGGACATCGGCGAGGTCACCGTCCCAGACAGCGGGGCGCACATCCACATTGTTGCGGGCGGCGAAAGGATGCATCTGGGCATTGGCCTGGGCCCGGCCGTAAGGCCCCGGCCAGGTCATGACGGTGAGGATGGGCGGCGGACGGGTGAAAAAAAACAGGGCGCCCACCAGCAGGATCAGACCCAGACCTAGTGGGACAAGAATACGGCGCCGCAACTTCATGCCGGCAGACTAGCGGACTGTGCGTCCTGGCGGAAACCCGGGGCTGGCCGGCAATTTCCCGGGATTTCCCCGCCTAAAGCCTTGCTTTTGCTATGATGCGCCCATAGAAGGCCGGTCCTGCGCCGTGCAGTTGTAGCTCAGTTGGTTAGAGCGCCGGATTGTGGATCCGGAGGTCGGTGGTTCGAGCCCACCCAACTGTACCATCCCCTTGTACCACCTCCCTGACTTCGCCCGAAAAAGCGTTAGAGTTCCGCCGGAATCGGCATCCGCAGCGGTCGGCAGGCTGCTGGCATGCGACAACAGGATTTGGGGGGCGTCATGAAGATTTCGCGCAGAGGCGTGCTTGCTGCATCCGCGGCCGCGCCGATGATCATGAAGACGGGGTCCGCCCGGGCGGCGACCGCCAGCATCCAGCTGCACAGCCGGCGGCATCGCGGCGAGATCGACAAGAAGATATTCGGCAACTTTATCGAGCATCTGGGGCGCTGCATCACCGGCGGAATTTTCGACGAAGGCTCGCCCTTGTCGGACAAAGAAGGCTTCCGCAAGGACGTCATGGCCGCGGTCAAGGATATGAATGTGCCCTTCCTGCGCTGGCCGGGCGGCAATTTCTCGTCGAACTATAACTGGCGCGACGGCATCGGTCCGCGCAACCAGCGTCCGCCGCGGCTGGAAATGGCCTGGGGCACGGTGGAGGACAATCGCTTCGGCACCCATGAATTCATGGACTATGTCGAACAGCTTGGCGCCGAGCCTTACATCTGCATGAACCTTGGCACCGGCACCTGGACCGATGCGCAGCAATGGGTCGAATATGTCAATGGCAGCCAGGACACCGAAATCACCCGGCTGCGCAAGAAGAACGGCCGCGACAAGCCCTGGGGCGTGAAATACTGGGGCCTGGGCAATGAGATGGATGGCTATTGGCAGATGGGCCATCGCTCGGCATCCGATTATGCTGCCTTTGCGCTGGAAACCGCCAAGCTGGCCAAGCTGACCGATCCCAGTGTCAAGCTGATCGCGGCAGGCGCTTCCAACTATCGCGCTGGGTCCGACTGGATCGGCTGGAACCGCACCGTGTTGGAATCTTTGCGCGATTATGCCGATTACATCTCGATCCATCTCTATGTCGGCAACCAGGCCAATGACTATGCCGATTTCGTCGCCAGCCCCATCGAAATGGACCAGAAGATCGAGACCTTGTCCGGGCTGATCAACGCCGCCATGTCCCAGCGCGTCGATCATGTCACCGGCCAGCCGATGCGCGATGGGCGCAAGCTCTATATCGCCTTTGACGAATGGAATGTCTGGTACCGCGCCCGCGGCGACAGCCAGCGTGGCCGCCGTATCCTGGAAGAGCATTACAATCTGGAAGATGCTCTGGTGGTGGCGGGTTTCCTCAACTCGCTGGTCAATCATGCCGACACGGTGAAGATCGCCAATCTGGCGCAGCTGGTGAATGTGATCGCGCCTATCTTCACCAACGACAAGGGCCTGTTCCTGCAGACGATCTATTATCCGCTGCAGCTGTTCAGCCGGAACGTGAAGGGCAACAGCCTGCAGGTGCTGGTGGAAAGCCCGACCTACAAGTCCCGCCGCTTCGATGTGGTGCCCTACATCGACGCGTCGGCGTCGCTGGACGGCAACAGCCTGGTGATCAATGTCGTCAACCGCCATCAGGACCAGCCCATGGAGGTGGCGATCGGACTGGAGGACAGGGAATTCTCAGGCGCGGTCACGGTTTCGGAGGTCAATGGTCCGGACATCAAGGCGGAAAATGATTTTGGCAAGACGCTGGTCAGCGCACGCCAAAGCAGCGCCAATGCCAGCGGCCGCACCCTGACGCACAGCTTCCCAGCGCATTCCTATACCCAGTTGCGGGCCACGCTGGCTTAAGCCGCGTTACGCCGGCAGTCGCGCCGCCACGATTGCCGCGATGGTCTCGGCGGTGGCGGCCGCCAGGGTCCAGCCCAGATGGCCGTGGCCGGTATTGTAGAAGACACCAGGCCGCTTGCCGGCCCCCACCTTCGGCATCAGGTCGGGCAACATGGGGCGCAATCCCGCCCAGGGCACGGCCGCGCTGGTATTCACCTGCGGCATCTCCCGGCGCACCCAGGTCACCAAGGGCTCGATGCGGTCGGCGCGGATGTCATAGTTGTAGCCGTTGAATTCGGCGGTGCCCGCAACCCTCAAACGATCGGGCGCCAGGCGGCTGGAGACGATCTTCACGGAATCATCCATCAGGCTCACCCATGGCGCGGCTTTCTGGCTGGGCTCGTCATCCAGGTTGACGGTGATGGAATAGCCTTTCACCGGATAGATGTTGACCCGGTCGCCCAGTTGCGCGGCCAGCGCCCGGCTGCCGACCCCGGCGCAGACCACCACGCCATCGGCGGTGATCTGCTCCCCATGGGTGTCGCCGTGGGGGCCGAGGTTCAGCGTGATCTCGATGTGCGATCCGGTATGGCGCAGTTCGCGCACATCGGCTTCCTGCAGAAAGCGCGCGCCAGTGCAGGCCGCGGCCAGACCGCGAGTGAAGCGGTGGATGTCGCCGGTGGCGTCATCAGGCGTGAAGATGCCGCCATAATAGTCATGGGTCAGCGCCGGTTCGAGGACGCGCATCTCCGCCGAGGTGACGGTACGTCTTTCAAGCCCGCCCTCCCGCAGCAGCCGGCTCACCCGAAGGCCGTGCTCGAAGGCGGCGCGGTCATTGTAGAGATGCAGAATGCCACGCCGCTCTAGGCCGAAATCGATCTTCTCTTTTTCGGCGATGTCGAACAGCAGTTGGCGCGCATGGATCGCCATGCGCGTGGTGGCGATAGTATTGGCGCGATAGCGGGGAATGGCGGCGATGAATTCCGCGAACCAGGAATATTTGTGCCAGTTGGGCGAGGGGTTCACCAGCAGCGGGCTGGCCGGATTGGTCATGTCCAGGATGCCGTGCCAGACGGTGGCCCAGCGGTTCCAGACTTCCGCATTGCTGGCGGAAAGCTGGCCGCCATTGGCGAAGCTGGTTTCCATCGCCGGATAGCGCTGGCGGTCGATCACGGTCACGTCATAGCCCCGGCCCAAAAGGGCATAGGCGGTGGTGACGCCGGTGACGCCGGCTCCGATGATGGCAATGCTTTTCAGTCGGGCCTCCAGTCATTTGGCAATGAGGGGCATCTGGCAAACGCGGCCGCCCCGCAAAGCGCTGCGCCCCGGAACCCCGAGCCTAGTTGCGGCGTTCGGCTCTGGCTACTTCGCGGGAATGACGGATGCGCAAATTGCTGCTGACGGGCCTGGCCCTCTGCGCCCTGGGCGCCTTGTGGAAGGTGGAGGAAGAAGAGGATGGCGCGGTGGTGGCGCTGTCACCTTTCCTGGCGGCGCTGGCCATCGAGGCCGGCATTTTCTTGCTGCGCCGCCACCAGGGCGCGCTGCTGGGCTCGGTCCGCCCTCTCCACGATTAGAGGGTCGCGATTAAGGCCGCCGCAACCACGCGGTGATTCGCCGCCAAAAAGACCCTTCCGGCCGCTAGTGTCGTGGTTTCGAAGTTCGCGATATCATCGATATCGGTCTCGGAGCGAACTTCGAAACCGAAACGACACTAGAAATCAATGAGTTGCTAGTGTCCTTCGATTCCGAAATTCGCCAGGAGTTCGATATAGAGATCGTGCGAATTTCGGAATCGGGACACTAGCCCCCGGCTGGCCCCGCTGCCGCCCTTCGGCTAAAAATGGGCAAAAGAACAGGGCGAGGTCAGGGAATGATAACGCTGCGGAAGAGTCTGCTTTTGGCGCTGGGTGCCGCCCTGGGGCTGATCCCCTTGGCAGGTGGGGCAGCCGCCGCCACCCGCTCGATGCTCTATGTCGCCAACAGCCAGGGCGACGACATCTCCATCATCGATCTGGCCACTCAGAAGCTGGTCAAGACCCTGAAAGTGGGTCCGATCGTGCACGGCATCTGCGCGCAGGCCGATGGGAAGCGTGCCTTTGCCACCATCGAATCCGAGCACAGCCTGAAAGTGATCGACACCAAGACCAGCACAGTGACCGACACGATTCCCCTGGGCGGTCAGCCCAATGAGTGCGCTGCCACCAATGACGGCCGTTATGTGGTGGTGCCGCTGCTGGCGCCGGTCAACACCTCGGTGGTGGTGGACGTGGCGCAGAAGAAGATCGTGAAGAGCTTCCCGACCCGCCATCCCCACAACTGCTTCACCCCGGAAGGCGGCAGCAACTCCATCGTCTATTGCGAGGAGCGCGATGCCTTCCGCATCCACCGCATCGACCTGGACAAGATGGAAGTCACCAATGAAGTGAAGGTAGCGGGCGATCCGCGGCCTTTCGCGATCACCAAGGACGAGAAGACGCTCTATACCGCGCTCAGCGGCCTGCATGGCGTGGCCGTCATCGACATACCGAGCCAGACCATGTCGCAGATCGCCCTGCCGCCCATGCCCTGGATGGCCTGCAAGGTCGAGCCGCCGAACACCCCGGTGCATGGCATCGGGATCACGCCGGATAGCAAGAAGCTCTGGATCACCTCGGTGTCCGATGCCGGCGTCTATGTCTATGACATCGCCAGCAAGAAGCTGGGCAAGAAGATCACGGTCGGCGCCTGTCCCAACTGGATCGGTTTCTCGGCCGATGGAAAGTATGCAGGCGTTTCCAATGCCGACAGCGACGATGCGTCCATTCTGGACGTGAAAGCGGAAAAGGAAATCGCCCGCGTGAAGGTGGGGACGGCGCCCAAGCGGGTGCTGGTGATCGAGGTCCCGCAGGATCAGGTAACAGCCAACTAACTAACAAGATAAATAGGGGCAATCATGCGCAAGTTCTGGGTTGTGCTGGCAGCAGTGCTGGCATCTGGTGGGGCATTGGCCGCGGACGCGGTGAAAAAAGATCAGTCCATTCTGGACCGGCTTTACGCCAATACCGGCGTCTATCACCGGCCCTCCACGGCCCATACGCCTAACTTTGTCTCCGATCCCGGCTGGCCAGCGCCGCTACCGCACAACTGGCTGCTGGGCCAGATCGGCGGGCTCTATGTGGACCAGAACGATCACATCTGGGTCTATAACCGCCCCCGCACCATGACCAACGACGAAGCGGCGCTGGAGGTACGCGGCGGCGGCAACGGTAAGAACGGTCTTGGCTTCGCGCGGCCCAACGGCCCAACGGCGGATTGCTGCAATGCCGCCCCGTCGGTGCTGGAATTCGACACCGCCGGCAAGCTGCTCAAGGCCTGGGGCGGTCCCGCCGATCCGGGCTGGCTGGAAAGCCACTGCCGCGCCGCCGATGGCTGCATCTGGCCCAACAGCGAGCACGGCATCTATCTCGACCATAAGGGCAACCTCTGGCTGGCCGGCAATGGCGCCAGGGCCGGGGACCCCAACTCAGGCTGGACCACAAATCCGCAAGGCGGTGACGGCTTTGTCCTGAAGTTCGACCAGAACGGCAATTTCAAGATGCGCATTGGCGGCACCCCCACCGCGCCAGCCAGCAATGACACCAGCGGCGGCATCAACGGCACGCCGGTGCTCTATCAGCCGGCCGACATGGTGGTGGACCCCAAGACCAACCGGCTCTATGTCGCCGACGGTTATGGCAATCGCCGCATCCTGATCGTGGATGCCGATACCGGCAAATATATTGGTCATTTCGGCGCCTATGGCTCCAATCCGATCGATGATGCCGCCGCCGCCGCGGGCGGCCGCTGGGTGGTCGACCGCCTGAAGGGTGTGAAGAAACCGGCCTTCTTCCGCAATCCGGTGCACTGCGTGAAGATCGCCGACGACGGCAAACTCTATGTCTGCGACCGCGGCAATGACCGTATCCAGGTGTTCGACAGCCGCGATCCGAACCTGGGCAAGCCCTGCAGCAATCCGGATGGGGCGCCGGGTAAGTGCGGCTTTGTCGCCGAACAGGCGATCAGCTCCAATACCGAGACCCTTCCGGCCATGCCGGGCACCTCGGTGTCGCTCAACTTCTCCAAGGACAAGGCGCAGAGCTGCCTTTATGTCGGCGATAATTCCAACATGACCATCTATGTGCTGAACCGCAGCAATCTTGAAGAGCTGGGGCGGCTGGGCCGCTCGGGCCGCAATGCCGGCCAATTCCACTGGCTGCACCAGGTGAGCCTGGACAGCCACGGCAACATCTATACGGCGGAAGTGGATACCGGAAAGCGGGTCCAGAAGTTCGTGCGCTACGGCTCGGCGGCGTGCAGTGGCACGGGCTCGGCGACCGTGGGCGGGCCGGCGGAATAGGACATCCGAACCCCGGCGCCTTACCTGCCAGTCCTTAACGACCTGGCCTTAACGGCTGGCGGTGAGAGCGGGGGCGATGCGGGCGCTGGCCAAGGTGGTCGTCACGGCCATCCCGGCGCTGCACAGACTCAGTATCAACAGGCCGGCGGCTATGATCTTCATGGCGTACGCCTTCTGCGAATCCCTAGAAATCGAGCTTGGCGCAAAATAGTTCCTGGCCGGTTAACAAGCGTCAATCAAGGTAGAGCAGAAGTAAAACTCGCCTCCGTCTTGGCCCGGACCTCGTCCAGGGTGACCCCTGGCGCCAGTTCGATCAGCGTCAGGCCGCTTTTGCCCCGTTCCAGGGTGAAAACGGCCAGGTCGCTGATGATCATGTCCACGCATTGGGTGCCGGTCAGCGGCAGGGTGCATGTCTTCAACACCTTGGATTCGCCCGCCTTGTTGGTGTGCTCCATCACCACCACGATCTTCTTGACCCCGGCCACCAGGTCCATGGCTCCGCCCATGCCCTTGACCATCTTGCCGGGGATCATCCAGTTGGCGATGTCGCCGTCTTCCGATACTTCCATGGCGCCCAGCACCGACAGGTCGATATGGCCGCCGCGGATCATGCCGAAGCTGTCGGCGGAGGAGAAATAGCTGGTGCTCGGCAGTTCGGTGATGGTCTGCTTTCCGGCGTTGATCAGGTCGGGATCTTCCTCGCCCGGATAGGGGAAGGGGCCCATGCCCAGCATGCCGTTCTCGCTCTGCAGGGTCACTTTCAGCCCGGCCGGGATGTAGTTGGCCACCAGGGTCGGGATGCCGATGCCCAGGTTGACGTAGAAACCGTCCTTCAGTTCACGCGCGGCGCGGGCGGCAATGTCTTCGCGGCTCCAGGCCATCACACGTCTCCTGCTGCGGGACGGGGACGTGTGGTCACCCGCTCGATCGGTTTCTTGTAATCGCGGCCCTGCAGGATGCGCTGCACGAAGATGCCCGGTGTGTGGATCTGGTTGGGATCGAGCTGTCCCGGCTCGACCAGTTCCTCCACTTCCGCGATGGTGATTTTGCCGGCCGTGGCCATCACCGGATTGAAATTGCGCGCGGTCTTCCGGTAGACGAGGTTGCCTTCGGTGTCGCCTTTCCAGGCCTTGACCATGGCGAGGTCGGCGCGCAGCCAGCGCTCGCGCACGTAAGTGAGACCGTCGAACACTTCGGTGGGCTTGCCGTCCGCCACTACCGTGCCGACGCCGGTGCGGGTGTAGAAGGCGGGGATGCCGGCGCCGCCGGCGCGGATGCGTTCCGCCAAAGTGCCTTGCGGATTCAACTCCAGCTCCAGTTTGCCGCTCAGGTACAGCTGTTCGAACAGCTTGTTCTCGCCGACATAGGACGAGATCATCTTCTTGATCTGGCCGTTGTTCAGCAGCACCCAGAGGCCCAGGCCATCGGCGCCGCAATTGTTGGCGATCACGGTGATGTTCCGGGTCCCGTCCTCTTTCAGGGCGGTGATCAGGTTCTCGGGATTGCCGGAAAGGCCGAAGCCGCCGGACATCACCGTCATGCCGTCGAAGGTGACGCCTTTCAGCGCCGTAGTGGCGTCGGGATAAACTTTGCTGGACA
>Ga0310811_10012250_pt1 | contig 11125 bp, 9 predicted proteins | sample YCmetagenome_FD_207642 | JGI IMG/M metagenome (GOLD analysis project Ga0310811, IMG submission 207642) | Soil microbial communities from experimental microcosm in Duke University, North Carolina, United States - YC | ecosystem: Engineered > Artificial ecosystem > Soil microcosm > Unclassified ... | reverse complement strand
GAAAACCCACCCTACTTCTCAAGACTGTTCAAAAAAGAAGTAGGCATGAGCCCCGTTGAATTCAAGAAATTGAGTTTGAATTAATTGGTAGGATAGTCGATTGTCCATAGTCCACAGTCGATGGACTATGGACCGTTGACTAAATTTAATTTGGATACCAATTTCTCAAGCGTACATCAATGGAAGTATTCGATGCGCTGACAATTTTCTTAAATGCTTCTGTGTCGTTCAATCCATTCTGACCACGATAATGATATGGATACATCACCTTTGGTTTAAAATCCAATACAGCAGAAGCAGCTTCGTTGATGTCCATGGTGTAAGGTAAGTTCATGCAGACAAATGCAACGTCAATATTTTTTAAAGCACGCATCTCAGGTATGCCTGCGGTGTCTCCTGAAATGTAAACTGTTTTATTACCAAATGTAAGAACGTATCCATTACCTCTACCTTTAGTATGTTTTGCATCTGGTGATTCAGGTAAGTTGTACATCGGCACACCTGTGATAGAAATTCCCAATTGACTAATTGTTTGTCCATTGCTTACCACAACAGCTTTTGTTTTCAGATTATCTGGCATTTTGTCGGCCACAGCTTGAGGAACTACGATGATAGCTTTAGACGTATTGATAGCCTGAAGTGTTTCTACATTGAAATGATCGCCGTGTATATCAGTAATTAAAATAAGATCAGGAGCAGCTAAGCCTTCAAATGCTTTTGCACCACCATCAGGATCAGCATAAATAGTTTTACCATTCCATGTAAATACTATCGTGGCATGTTTTATGGGTTGAATACTTAACGAACCTTTAGATGTTTCAATAATATCTGGTGTGACACGTTGTGCCATGGACTGCCCAACGATGATGACAAATAAAATATAAAATAGTGATTTCATAATAATAAAAGTTTATCAGTAAGATTTAATAAATGTTTAATATTCTCTTTGAGTAAAACTATAGTTACTCAAAAGCTAAATCTTTTCCTATTGATAAATGACAAGGAGATGATACCTGTTTTAAGTGGACTCTGAGACGGGTTCACAACTTCTTCACAACATATTCAATAAATCTTTTAAATGTTGGATAAGAATCATTCCTGCATAAGATTCTGTTGAGCACCATATTAATTTCTGCTGAGCCAAATTTATAAAAGGCTTCTGTTTTACTAACAGTGCGTGGCTGCTTGTCAAAGTAATCTTCAAATCGTTGCCTCCAGGCTTTTATGTTGAACCCAAAGCGTTCTTTTAGCTCCTGCCAGATGATTGTAATATGCCTTTCCTGAAAATCATCTTCCGCGGTACGATTCAGTTGATATCCGCTATTTCTGTATTTATCCGACATAAAAAAGGTTTTAAAGTGGTGATCTTCCTTGTAAAAACTACTTTTAATAGTAATTGTACAAAATTATAAACTATTATAAATAGTTTAATTATATTGCTTCAAATTAATATTTATGGTTGAGTTTAATACCGCCATCCTGGCAGGGTGGATGATTTATGGTTATAAAGCATTGCGGGTTTTTAACTATAAAGACTACATAATAATTGAACCCCTGATTGAAGCTGAGCCTGATGATTTCAGTTCAGACTATTCTATAATAGAAATATGGGATGATCAATGTTTCGAGATGGCAAATGGTGCAGGCTTGCTAGAGATAAAGTTTTATCTCGACAGTGATTATATAAATGAGACTGATTATGTTTTATCATAATCTTTCGCGCAAGCGTCTCGCTTGTGCGCTTCCTCCAACAAGCATCCCGCTTACAAATATAATTTTCTAAAATAGATTCCAAACACCTCATGCACTATGAGCAGGAGATACAAAATTCATAACCAACAAAAACTTCACTTCGTCACATTTACAGTAATTAACTGAATGGATGTTTTCATACGAGATGAATATAGAAAAATAGTTATTGACAGTATTCAATATTGTCAACGGAATAAAGGATTAGAAGTTTATGCTTATTGTATCATGACCAGCCATATTCACATGATAATTGGAACAACTGGTGAAAAGAAACAGGAAGAGATTATTCGCGATTTGAAAAGTTTTACCTCCAGGCATATTCGTAAGGCGCTTGAAAATCCTAATCATGTTCATGAAAGTAGAAGAGAGTGGATGTTGGGCACCATGTATAAAGCAGGGAAAGATAATATCAACAATAAAGACTTTCAATTTTGGATGCAACACAATCATCCTATTGAATTGAGTTCTAACAATCTGTTAGATGAGAGGCTGAACTAACTATATACGTATGAATCCGGTTGAAGCAGGTTTTGTTGATCAGCCTGAAGCCTGGCTTTATAGCAGTGCTCGTGATTATGCAGGAGTAGCAAAAGGGAAAATTGATCTTATTTTTATTGAATAGTGCGCAAGCGGGACGCTGCGAATTGTTAGCGCACAAGCGGGACGCTTGCGCGAGAGTTCTAATTTCAAAGAAAACCATAAAAAAAGCTACTCCAAAATGAAGTAGCTTTAAATATTCTATCTCTAAAATTCTATTTAGCAGCAATCTCAATAGTACCCATATTAGTTACAGTACCAATCGACACTGAAACATTTGTTTTTTCAACGGATTGATAATTACTGTTTGGTGAAAATGAAACAAGATATGAACCACTTGCCAGGCCTCTTATCATAAACGCACCTGTAGAATCTGCATAGGTAGTGCGCAAAGTATCGTTGTTTAAAATTGCATAAATGGCAGGTGTTGCAGCCGCTGGTGTTACAATACCCTTTATTGCTCCATCTTCTGCTTTTGTAATAGTCCGGATAACTGGTTTTAATTTATAGCCACCATTCCCTGTTACTACAATGGATCGTGCAACATCAAAATCCAATAACAGTTTATAGGTAATTCCTGCTGTCAGTGTTTCATTAACCAAAAGCTTAAGACCTGACTGCTGAGCGCTAGGTGTACTCAAATCAAATACATCACCTGTATTCAATGCAATGGAATTATGGGTACCCAGTTTTAGTCTTACCTGAGAAATTTTTCCTGCTGGCAATTCCAATTCACCCAGCAATGTATCCAATCCATTGGTAAGGTCAATCAAGTTGTAAACACCCTTATTAACACTGAGAGTCTTCCAACCAGCATCAGATTCATCATCACCAACATGAACCTCCAGACTTTGAACATCAATATTTACGCTTGCAAAATCACCAGGAGCATCTGTTAACCAGATCTGCAACTTGGCATTTTTTTCATCGCTTGTACTGCACGCCATTATAAAAATGGATAGCAAACAGGCAATACCAATTTTTATTGCTTCCCTTTTCATAGCATAAGATTTTAGTCCTGACAATTAATACGTCAAAGCAAATCAAAGTGACTCGTCTTTAGATCCTGCATTTAGACAGAACACACTAATTACCTTTAAACATCTCGGTTTAATCGACAAAAATTAAACAACGACCCAAAACTAGACCTGAGTCTATTATCTCAATTTCAATATAAAATCCAGTTTCAAGATAAATGGAGAATTTCATTAACTATTTGATTCGCGAAGAAACCCTTGGTTAAAACTCCTATAGATTCGCAATGCATTTCATTGCTATTAATGTTGATTGATGAAAGATAACCAACACGTTAGCGAGAACTTATTTTCTTAAAGAAAGACTTTATCTAATTTACAATACACTAAGTCCGTGCAATAAACATCCCCAGCATTATGGTAAAGGACGAACTATTCAAAGAAAAAGAACACGACCAAAAAATATTCCATCAGGTCGATCGTGTTGATCTTTATCATTTCGGATATGAAACATCAGGAAGTGTAAAAGGCGATGCTGATGTTTTTGTTTCTTATTTGAACAGAATACTCAACGGCGATCTGGTTGAAAATAAATACAACGGATTTTCTGATGACGAGAAGAAAGAAAGAATAAAACAAATTAAAGAGCTTGAGTCTCAACTTCTGGAAAAGGAAGAGAATAACGCGAAAATAGAAAACGAAATAAAGAGCAAGGAAAAGGACATAGATAAATACAGAAGAGATCTTTTGCAGATCAGAGAAGCAAGGTCTCACGATCATGAAAAAATAAAGAAGGAAAGTTTTAGTGTGTTGAAATTCTCCCTCAACTTGTTTCTCCTTGCCATGTTATCTGTTTACTTATTCTTCTTTTATGTCTCAGCAACATTCAAAGCGCTCTATATCGACTTTGAAGGCATTGCTGAAAAAATCGCTAAAGGCGAAGGAACCGGAAGTATAATGCCCGGAGCATACGAGTTAGTAGAAGCTATTCAATACAACTATCTTCTTTTCTTATTACCATTTGTATTTTATGCATTTGGCTGGGCCTTTCACATTCTACTTGAAATGAATGGTAAAATAAAATATGTTTTTCTCACCCTACTCATAGCGGTAACATTCACAGTTGATTTCTTACTTGCCATGATCATCAGTAACAATACAGAAAATGCCAAAGCGTTGATGGGACTTCCGGTAACACCATGGGCTCAAAGCCCCTCCTTCTACATTATTCTTTTTCTAGGTTTCCTGGTATACATCATCTGGAGCATTCTTCTCGACTCACTCCTCAGAGAGTGGGACAAAAAAGAGATTACTGATAATCTGCGAAAAATAATCAAGCATCTTCAAGGAGATAGTTTGGTTTTAAAAAAGAGAATATCAGATGTTACTGACCTTAAAAATAAAATTGCAGATTATCGAGAGGACATCAGTACAGTCATGGCTGGAAATCTAAAAAAATATATTGATCAGTTTTCAATGGGATGGATTGCCTATCTGACACCGCCCAGCATGAAGGATGTAAAGGAGAGATGTCTCTTTCTCAAAAAAGAGTTTGAAGAAAAGCATAACATCAAAAGCGGCATTGTGAAAGTAACAAATAAACGCTCGCTTTTGAATTTCACATAAAAGTCTGATGTCTCAACGATCTTAGTGATTCTATGCAGTTTGGTAAACAAATCATCCGCACGCTGGCAATACCCTGGATAGGCATTGCTCTTCTTGCTGTTGCTTGTAAAATGCCATCACCAGAGAAGAAGAAAAACGAATTACATGTAAAGCATAATTATATCATTTTGCTGGATCTCTCAGACCGTTTGATCATGCAAAACGATCAGCCTGCACGTGATACTCAAATTATAAAAGATCTCTATTCCATTTTCGAAGAAAAAGTTAAAAAAGAGTTATACATAAAATCAAGAGATGAGATCCGCGTTGTAATTGCACCGCAGCTAGGAACTGATCTTAATAACGATGTTTTCGAAGACAGGCTTTACGTTAACATGGGAAATGTGAATCACGTATTACGTAAGTCAATGGAAGACGACCGGAGAAAAGATTTCTTTTCAAACCTCGACACACTTTACAACAGGGCTGTATTCAGCCAACGATCTGAAGACTATTACGGAGCAGACATTTGGAAGTATTTCTATGAAGACCTTAAAACAGATTACTCCAATGATACACTTACTCAAAACTTTCTTTTTATTCTTACTGACGGTTATCCCATTGTTGGTCAACAAAGTAAATTGCTGAAAGTGAAAAATGAATTTCCGAACCTTGAAGTTGTATTGGTAGAAGCTGCTCCGCGTGAACGAGATCTGGAGTGGGACCACATCATGAGTATCTGGGAAGATTGGTTTAACACCATCGGAATAAGGAAATACACGCTGATTAAAAGAGGTTCCATCACAAAAGAACTTGAGCAAATCAAATCGGTTATTCAGGAAAGCAATACAGTGGATGTAACAGCATCACGAGTAATCCGTGCAAAGAAAGAAGCAATACCATCCGTTGATAAAGCAACATTAGCGGAGCTTTATAAAAATGAAAAAAGATATGCCCTGGTCATTGGTAACTCAAAATATAAAAACGTAGCCGCATTGCGAAATCCATTTAATGATGCAACAGACATGGCTACTCTTCTGAAAGAAATGAATTTTGACGTGATCAGTGTTACTGATGCCACATACATAGAAATACGAAGCGCATTTCAGAAGTTCCATGAAAAACTGGTAAATGGTCCAAAGGATGAAACTGTTGGATTAGTTTATTACTCAGGTCACGGTTTACAATATGATGGAGAGAATTACTTTGTGCCCGTTGATGCCAAGATTGAATATGAAGACGATGTTCCTCGACAATGTTTTCCCGTACAAAAAATTATTCTGAAAGATATGGAGCGATCCAATTCGCGAATGAATATTTTAATTCTTGATGCCTGTCGAAACAATTCCTTCCCACAATCTACACGCTCTCTTCAAAATGGATTAGCGGAAATGAAAGTAGGAAAAGGATCCTTCATTGCTTATGCCACAGCGCCAGGCTCTACGGCCTCAGATGGTGTTGGCCGAAATGGTTTATACACACAGGAATTAATTAAGGCAATCCGAAAACCCTATTTGCCAATTGAAAGTGTCTTTAAAGAAGTGCGCATAAATGTGTTACGACTCTCAGGTGAGAATCAGTATACATGGGACTACTCGAATATTACGGGCGATTTTTATTTCAACCTTAATCCTGTTGCACTTAATCAATAACAGGTTGGAGTTTGAATTTTGCTAACTGCACATCTCCGATCTCTTCTGAAGCTAAGGTATTTTTCAGGTATTCAATAGAAAGTATTTCAAAACAGTTTTCTTAGCGCGACTCATTTTTTTATTCCCATTCAACTCCATAGATAAATTTAATCTTCGCACAACACATGCTTCATGTTCGTGATGTAGCTTCGCGCTGTACTACAAAACCCTACGATGAAAAAACATTTACGAACATCACTAACAGCGCTGATTTTATTTTTGCTAACGCTTACACAAGCAGTAGCGCAAATTAATCTGACAACCCTTAACGGCAGCTATTCTGAAAACTTCAACACCTTAGCTGCTACAGGAACAGCCAACGACACAAGCACCGTACCGCATGGTTGGGCATTTCTGGAAACCGGTACCAATGCCAACACTATTTACGCCGCGGGCACAGGCTCTTCAAACACTGGCAATACTTATAGCCTTGGCCTGGATGCTGACAGAGCATTCGGTGGTTTACAATCAGGATCACTCATTCCATTTATTGGTGCACGATTTGTCAATAGCACTGGCGCAACTATTACTAGTTTGCAAATTGCATATACAGGTGAGCAGTGGAGACTTGGCGCAACACCACGCGCTCAAGCCGATCGGTTAGATTTTCAGTACAGTCTCAATGCATCTTCTCTTTCTACCGGTACGTGGACTGATGATGACTCACTTGATTTTATTGCACCTATACTCTCTGGAACAGTAGGCGCTCTCAATGGCAACGCTGCAACGAATCGATCAACATTAAACGGAGTCATACAAGGTCTGTCAATTGCTCCCGGCGCTACATTCTGGATCAGGTGGTCTGATTTTAACGTAGCCAGTTCTGATGATGCATTAGGAGTTGATGATTTTTCGATTATACCTATAGGAAATTCTTCTAATGAACCTCAAATAGTTTTAACGCCTTCTTCATTGAATTTTGGTGAAGTTACCATAAACACCAGCAAAGTACTTGCATATGCTGTGTCTGGATCTCACTTAACTGATTCACTTATTCTCATAACTTCATTTAACTCACCATTCAAAGTTTCACTTGATCACATTAACTACAGTGATTCCATCATTGTAACAGGATCGGATTCTGTCTATGTAAAATTTTCTCCCGTTACCAACGGCATAGTTTCAGATTCAATACTTCACTCCAGCAGCGGAACTTCTAACAGACTGTTTGTAACCGGAAATGGTTTTGATCCACTTGACAATATTATTTCTATTGCCAGTGCAAGAACGAAAAGTGCCGGAACAAAAGTTACCGTAGCCGGACGTGTTACTGTTGCCAATCAACAAGGGAGTCCGTCATTTGTACAAGATGGTACAGGTGGCATTCCGGTTTTTGATTTCAACTTCAGCAATACTATTGCTATCGGAGATTCAGTTGTTGTTACGGGTATAATTGGTTTCTTTAATAATCAGATCCAAATCAGCAGCAATGTATCTTTTGCGTTAGTTGATTCTGTTAAACGATACATTACACCAAAACTCATTTCCATTGGTGACTTAGCATCGAATGAAGGTCTGTTGGTAACAGTAAAACATGTCTCATTGGTAAATAAAGCATTCGTATTCTATCCGCAAAGCACAGAGCAAATGATTGATAGCACAGTACTTGCCGATTTGCGCATTGATGGTGACACAAACATACCGGGTCTTACAAAACCTCAAGGCATTGTTGATATCACAGGTGTTGTAGGTCGCTTCAAAACCAACGCTCAATTGTTACCACGCTTCCGTGATGATATACCAGGCGCAACAGAACCTCAAACACCATTTGATTCTATTCCAAAAGCAAACACATTTGATCTGATGAATTGGAATCTTGAATTCTTTGGTGCAAGACGTGAAGATTATCCTCAGGAGTATGGTCCTGCAGACGAGCCTCTTCAATTGCAAAATGTTCAACACGTAATCAACGCTGTTCATGCCGATGTCATAGCCGTACAAGAAGTATCGAATGATTCATTGTTCAATGAATTGATACATGAGCTACCCGGCTACAAAGCCATCTGCTCTAGCCGATATTCATATTCATTCCAGGGACCAGATAGCACATTCCCTCCTCAGAAAGTTTGCTTCATTTATGACAGCACAACCGTTCATATTGAGTCTGCACGTGCTATGTTTGAAAACCTGTATGACTCTGCCAGACTTTACAATGCGTCTTTACTTCCAAGCTATCCTACCGGTGATGCCAGCAGCTTCTGGTCAAGCGGACGTTTACCTTTTATGCTCACTACTGATGTTACCATTAATGGTGTAACGGAGAAAATTCGTTTTATAAATTTACACGCTAAATCCGGTGCTACAGTTGCTGATTATAACCGTCGTGTTTATGATGCCAACGTATTGAAAGATTCATTGGATGCTCATTACTCAACTGATAAAATTGTTATTCTTGGCGATTACAATGATGACCTTCATGAATCTATTGTAACAGGTCTTCAGACATCATATTTGAATTTTGTAACTGATACATTGAATTACAATCCCGTAACACTTCCATTAAGTCTGGCCGGTGCCAAGTCTACAGTAAGTTTTGATGGTGTAATTGATAACCAAATTATCAGCAATGAATTAAATGCTGACTATCTTTCAGGTTCTCAACATGTCATCACTCCATTCATAGAAATACCTAACTATGGCACCACAACATCAGATCACCTCGCTGTTGCATCACGATTCAGATTCTCACCTGTAACTGTAAATTTCACAACACAGTTTGCAGAAGTTATTGAAGGACCTGATTCTGTACATGTACAATTGCAATTGTCAAAACCTTTTGCGACTGACAAAGTCATTGCTATAGAAGTTCAAAACGGATCAGGTGCTGTGTATGGCAGTGACTATGTAACATCACCTGTCACTGCTAACGATACAATCAGAGTAACAATTCCCGCAGGCAATACCTCGGCCAACATCGTAATCAATGTATTGGATGACACTCAGGATGAACAAGACGAACATGTTACGTTAAAAATCCTGCCATCAACAAGTGTTCTTTTAAATGATTCTACTTCAACATTCTCGTTAACCATTATTGATAATGATTTACCATCGATAGACTTTGTTGAATCTGAAGTAAGCCGTGAAGAAGGCAGCGGAGCGTATGCTGTTAAGTTAAAGCTTTCGTCAGCGTCATCAACTAATCAAACTGTAACCATTCAAGCTATCAACGGGGCAGGTGTTGTTTATGGAAATTTATTCGACTACTCAACCTCTCCAGTTTTGTCTCGTGGGAAATTAACACTGACTGTTCCCGCTGGAAAAGACGAAGTTGAATTTACAGTAGCACCTAACAGCGATCTGGTTCATGAAAACAATGAGCTCATTACATTTTCTATTGTCTCTGTTAGCAATGGCATAGTAAAAGGCTCTTCATCAATACTTAAATTTACTATTGTTGATACACCAATATGTCTGCCTGTTTTCACCGTGTTTCCTAATCCAACTTTGGGCGTTGTTAACATCTACACATTACCTTCAAATGAAGATCATATTGTAGAAGCTGCATTAATCGATCCTCGTGGCGAAGTACTTTCTTCTATCAGTGGAACCGTTGCCCAAATAAGTGAACAATTTACCAATGCTTTACAGGGCAAAAGAAGAGGTGTTTATATCATTAAATTAAAAGAGTGCGACAAGCTGATCTCAATTCACCTGCTCAAGTTATAGAGATCCTTATTCCCGAACGGGTTAAAATTATAAAGAGGAAGATGAAAGTCTTCCTCTTTTATTTTTACATACCCTTACAGCTCCGTATTTTTCCTTAATTTCAGTTCCGTTTCCTCGGATAGAGAAAAATGCCAAAGAATAGCGAAAGAAAACAAACTCCCTTATTTCTCTTAGATGCTTTTAGCCAGAAAGCAAAAGAGAACCTTTTTTACATTGAGAATCTGGAGACACATCTGCAAAAGCATAAATTTATAAGCAAACCACATAATCATGATTTTTATCTTTTGCTGTATATAACAAAAGGCGGTGGCGAGCACATCATTGACTTTAAAAGCTATCCTATTTCCGTTGGCAGTTTTTTCCTGATGACACCAGGCCAGGTACATTCATGGAAACTAAAAGAAGGAACAAATGGCTACATAATTTTCTTTCTTCCGGCTTTCTATAAGATGCAAGCTCAGGATAGCAATCTTCTTGCATTTCCTTTCTTTCATTCCCTCAATGCCAACCCTCATATAATTATAAATGACGATCAAAAAACTGTAATTGATTTTGTGATCGATCAGATGTTTAATGAATTTACTTCTAATCAAAAAATTGATCTGCGCATTCTTCGTAGCTATTTGGAAATTCTGTTACTCAAGCTAAGCACAAATTTTCCTAAGGAAGAAGTGGAAGATTTTACAAATGGCATATCCTTTAAAATCAGAAAGCTTGAGCAACTGGTTGAAAAGCACTACGTAAAAATGAAACAACCGAGGCAATATGCCGATTTGATGAATCTCTCGCCCTCGTATCTCAATTCAATCTGCAAGCAAACATTAGGAAAAACTTTAACAGACATAATCTCCGACAGGCTTATTCTCGAAGCCAGAAGATTATTTTCATACACTGATT
>Ga0310811_10012249_pt1 | contig 11125 bp, 10 predicted proteins | sample YCmetagenome_FD_207642 | JGI IMG/M metagenome (GOLD analysis project Ga0310811, IMG submission 207642) | Soil microbial communities from experimental microcosm in Duke University, North Carolina, United States - YC | ecosystem: Engineered > Artificial ecosystem > Soil microcosm > Unclassified ... | reverse complement strand
AGATCGACCTGGTCGCGCCGAACGGCGCCTACGCGGTGCTGCAGTCGCCGGACTACAACGACGACGGCAACATCAACAAGACCTGGACGGTGAACGCCTCCTCGGTGCAGGGCAACGGCACCTGGAAGCTGCGCGTGATCGACAACGACCCGTGGTACAGCGGCGACTACGGCACGCTCAACAGCTGGAGCCTCACGTTCTGACGGAAGACGCGGCGCGCAGGGATGCGCGCCGTTTTCGTACCGGGGCGCGAGGCGACCGTGTCGCGTCGCGGGCGTTCGGCAGGGACGCGCCATCCACGGCGTGCGGGTGCGTGCCGTGATAACCAAACCACTACTCGGGGAAACACCCATGAAGTCAGTTGTGTTGATGAAAGTTGTCGCGGCATCCGTCCTGCTTGCCCTGGCGGGAGGCGTGGCCATGGCCCAGTCCGGCAACGGCTCGTCGTCGGAATTCAATCCTTACGCGCCGGCCAGCGGGCACGATTATCGCCACGGTGCGATACCGACCCGTCCGGTGCAGGAGCTGATGCACCGCTACGCGGCTTCGCGCCATCACGGCGGCAGCTCGAAAACGCTGAGCTACGGCGGCGGCACCAGCGGCGTGGGAGTCATGGACAGCCACGTCAAGGTCTACATCGTTTATTACGGCAGCCAGTGGGGCACGCAGTCCCTCAACGCGAACGGCGACGACGTGTTCTCCAACGATTCCTACGGCGCCGCGGCCGTGGCCGAGGAGATGTTCAAGGGCATCGGCACCGGCAGCGAGCTGTGGTCGGCCGACCTGACCCAGTGGTGCGACGGCCCGTACGCGGTCAAGGGCGCCACCAGTTGTCCGTCGAACGCGAACTTCGTGCCGTACCAGACCGGCGGCGTGCTGGCCGGTGTCTTCTACGACAACGCGGCGGCCGCGCCGAGCGCACCCACCGCGACCGACCTGGCGAACGAGGCGATCAAGGCGGCGGCGCATTTCGGCAACACCGCGCAGGGCTCGAACCGCTATACCTATTACATCGTCATGTCGCCGCACGGCACCGATCCGGACAACTACCAGAGCCCGACCCAGGGCTACTGTGCGTGGCACAACTACACCACCTCGTCCTACGGCGACATCGCCTTCAGCAACCAGCCCTACAACATGGATCTCGGCGCGAGCTGCGGCGTGGACTTCGTGAACGCGGCACCGGGCGGCAACCTGGACGGCTGGACGATGACATTGGGCCACGAGTGGCACGAAACGATGTCGGACACCTACCCGGCGGGCGGCTGGACCAATCCCACCAACGGCCAGGAGAACTCCGACGAGTGCGCCTGGATTCCGGCGGGGCAGCCGGGCGGCGCGGCGGACGTGACGATGGGCACGGGCACCTTCACCGAGCAGGCCAGCTGGTCGAACGACACCAACTCCTGCGCGATCACGCACGCGATCCTGCACTGAGTGCAGCGGGGCGCGCAGTAGGCGCGCTGCACGTGGAACACCCTGGCCCGGCCGGCGACGGCCGGGCCTTTTTGCGACCACCATCCCTGGCGGTCGCCCTCCGGGCTATCGCCGCCGCGGCGTCATGTCGCTCCGGGTGATTTTCTGCGCCCGCGTCTGCCCGGCATGCGACCATGCGTGGATGACGACGGCCACTCCCTCGCGCCTGGCGATCATCGGCGGCGGCCCGGCCGGCCTGATGGCGGCGGAGGCCGCCTGCGCGGCCGGCATCCGGGTCGACCTGTACGACGCCATGGGCTCGGTGGGCAGGAAATTCCTGCTCGCCGGCAAGGGCGGCCTCAACCTCACCCATGGCGAGCCGTTCGCGCGCTTCGTCGAGCGCTACGGCGAACGCCGCGACGAGGTCGCGCACTGGCTGCGCGCGTTCGATGCCGAAGCCTTGCGCACCTGGGCGCGCGGGCTGGGCGTGGAGACTTTCGTCGGCAGCTCGGGCCGGGTGTTTCCCGCCGACATGAAGGCGGCGCCGTTGCTGCGTCGCTGGCTGCACCGGCTGCGCGCCGACGGCGTGGCCTTCCACATGCACCACCGCTGGCTGGGCTGGACGGACGATGGCGCCCTGCGCTTCGCCACGCCGGACGGCGAGCATGCCGTCGCCGTCGCCGCCGCCGCGACCGTGCTGGCATTGGGCGGCGCAAGCTGGCCGAAGCTCGGTTCCGACGGCGGCTGGCTGGCGCCGCTGCGCAGCGCAGGCATCGATGTCGCACCCTTGCAGAGCGCGAACTGCGGCTTCGAGATCGCGTGGAGCGAACACCTGCGCACGCGCTTCGCCGGCGCGCCGCTCAAGGCCGTGGCGGCGCGCTGGACCGATCGCCACGGCGCGACGCAGGCACGGCCGGGCGAGTGCGTGCTCAGCGAATACGGCATCGAGGGCAGCCTGGTCTACGCGATCGGTGCGGACCTGCGCGAGCGCATCGCGCAGGACGGCGAAGCGGCCCTGCATCTCGACCTTGCGCCCGGCATCGCGCAGGCGGCGCTGGTCGAGCGCCTCGCCGCGCCGCGCGGCAAGCACAGCCTGGGCGACTGGCTGCGCCGCCGCGCGCATCTGGACGCGGTGAAGTGCGCGCTGGTGTTCGAAGCCGTGGACAAGGCAATACTGGCCGATCCGGCCGCGCTCGCCTCGCGGATCAAGGCGCTGCCGCTGCTGCTGCGCGCGCCGCGCCCGCTGGCCGAGGCGATCAGCACGGCCGGCGGCGTGCGGCTGGAGGCGCTCGACGAACACCTGATGTTGTGCGCGCGGCCGGGCACGTTCTGCGCCGGCGAGATGCTGGACTGGGAGGCGCCCACCGGCGGCTACCTGCTTACCGCCTGCTTCGCGAGTGGCTTGTTGGCAGGACGTGGTGCGGTGCATTGGTTGCAGCGCCAGTCGGGCCGTTGAGTCCGCGACCGTCGAGTCGCCGCACGGGTTTTCGACGCGGCAGTCTCGTTGCAAGCGACCGGTGCCGGATCAGCCGCGCGAGGGCATCCCGGCCAGCCGCCCCAATCGCAGCTCCAGCCATCGGCTGATATCCCCCCATTCGCGGTCGAGGATGGAATAGCACACGGTGTCGCGCAGGCTGCCGTCGGGCCGGCGTCGGTCGGCGCGCAGCACGCCATCACGGTGCGCGCCGAGGCGCTCGATCGCGCGCTGCGAATCGAGGTTGCGGTGGTCGGTGTGCAGCAGCACCGCCACGCAGTCCAGCGCGTCGAACGCATGCGCCAGCAGCAGGCGCTTGCAGGCGGTGTTGAGGTGGCTCTTCTGCCAGCGCCTGGCGTACCAGGTGTAGCCGATCGCCAGCCGCGGCAGTTCGGGCGTGATGTCGTAGTAGCGGGTGCTGCCCACGATCTCGCCGCTGCCCGGTTCGCGCACCGCGAACGGCAGCATCGTGCCGTCGCGCTGGCCTTCCAGCGCCTTCTCCACATAGGCTGCGACCTGGCCAGGGGCGGGTACGCTGGTGAACCACAGCTTCCACAGCTCGCCATCGGCGGCGGCCGCTTCCAGTGCGGGAACGTGATCGAGGCTCAGCGGTTCCAGCGCGACATGCGCGTCGCGCAGCAGGACGGGGTCGGCGAAGGGCATCGGTGGGCGTATCAGGCGTCGAGGTCGGGGATCAGCTTGCTTTCCAGCCGCGCGATGTGATCCTTCAGCAGCAGCTTGCGTTTCTTCAGGCGGGTGAGCTGCAGCTCGTCGCGGCCGATCGCGCTGGCCAGCTGGTTGATCGCGCTGTCGAGGTCGCGATGCTCCAGCCGCAATTCGGCGAGCAGCTGGGCGGTTTCGGCGTGATCCTGTACCTGCATGGCGGTATGCGGCGCTGCGGACGGTACCCCGTAGTGTAGCGCCGCGGGAAGCGGGTGGAGCGGGCGGGTACAATGGGCGCTCCACCGCCGCGATTTCCCCCATGTCCGCGCTGCCTGCAACCCTTGTCACATCTGCCGCCGAGACTGAGCGCCTCGCCACGCGGCTGCGCCACCAGGTCGGCAAGGCGATCACGGATTTCCGCATGGTCGAGGACGGCGACAAGGTGATGGTGTGCCTGTCCGGCGGCAAGGATTCCTACACCCTGCTGGACATCCTGCTGCAGCTGCAGGCCAGGGCTCCGGTGCGCTTCGGGCTGGTCGCGGTGAACCTGGACCAGAAGCAGCCGGGCTTCCCGGAACACGTGCTGCCGGAGTACCTGGAATCGCGCGGCGTGCCGTTCCACATCATCGAGCAGGACACCTACAGCACGGTCGCCCGGGTGATCCCCGCGGGCAAGACCATGTGCAGCCTGTGCTCGCGGCTGCGCCGCGGCGCGCTGTACACCTGGGCGGCGGCGAACGGCATCACGAAGATCGCGCTGGGCCACCACCGCGACGACATCCTCGCCACCTTCTTCCTCAACCTGTTCCACCAGGCCAGCCTGAAGGCGATGCCGCCCAAGCTGCGCTCGGACGACGGCCGCCACGTGGTGATCCGCCCGCTGGCCTATTGCCGCGAAAGCGAGATCGCCGAATACGCTGCCCTGCGGGAATTCCCCATCATCCCCTGCAACCTGTGCGGCTCGCAGGAGAACCTGCAGCGCAAGCAGGTGCGGCGCATGCTGGACGAGTGGGAGCGCGAGCACCCCGGCCGCAGCGAAACGATGTTCCGCGCGCTGGGCAACGTGGTGCCCTCGCAACTGGCCGACCGCAAGCTGTTCGATTTCGAGGGGCTTGCCTCGGGTGAACGGGCGGCAGGCGGCGAAATCTGAGATCATGGGCATCCGTCCAATTGGACGTCCATACTTCCATACGTAGATGAGCGAGGAATAACGTGTCCATCTTTGCATCCGTTGAAATGGCCCCGGGCGACCCGATCCTCGGCCTCACCGAGGCCTACCTCGCCGATCCGCGCAAGGAGAAGGTGAACCTGGGCGTGGGCATCTACGTGGACGAGCAGGGCAAGGTGCCGGTGCTGGACGCGGTGCGCCAGGTGGAACAGGCGCTGGCGCGCGACAACCAGCCGCGCAGCTACCTGCCGATCGACGGCCTGCCCGCGTACAACCGCGCCACGCAGAAGCTGCTGTTCGGCGAAGGCGCGCCCATCCTCGAAGCGGGCCGGGTGGCCACCGCGCAGACCATCGGCGGCAGCGGCGCGCTGCGCGTGGGCGCCGACCTCCTGAAGCAGGTGCTCGGCGCGAACGCGAAGCTGGCGATCAGCAACCCCAGCTGGGGCAACCACCATGTGGTGTTTCGCACCGCCGGCTTCCAGCTGATCGACTACCGCTACTACGACGACGCCAGCCACGGCCTCGACTTCGCCGGCATGCTGGCCGACCTCGGCAAGCTGGAGCCCGGCACCGTGGTGCTGCTGCACGCCTGCTGCCACAACCCCACCGGCGTGGACCTGGACGCCGCGCAGTGGGCGCAGGTGGTGGCGCTGCTGAAGGACCGCGGCCTGCTGCCCTTCGTCGACATGGCCTACCAGGGCTTCGACAAGGACGCGACCGCGGACGCCACCGCGGTGCGCCTGCTGGCCGACTCGGGCATCCCCGCCTTCGTGGTGGCGAACTCCTACTCCAAGTCGTTCTCGCTGTACGGCGAGCGCGTGGGCGCGCTCAGCTTCGTGGGCGCCGACCGCGACGAGGCCGCGCGCCTGCTGTCGCGCATCAAGACCACGATCCGCGCGAACTACTCCAGCCCCGCCACGCACGGTGGCAAGCTGGTGGCGGGCGTGCTGGAAAGCGCCGAGCTGCGCGCGCTGTGGGAGCAGGAACTGGGCGCGATGCGCGGCCGCATCCACGCGATGCGCGCGGCCTTCGTGGACAAGCTCGCTGCGCTGGGTGCGCCGGACTTCGGCTTCATCAACCGGCAGGCCGGCATGTTCTCGTACTCGGGTTTGAGCAAGGCGCAGGTGGATCGCCTGCGCGACGAGTTCGCGATCTACGCGCTCTCCAGCGGCCGCATTTGCGTGGCCGCGCTCAACACCGGCAATATCGACTATGTGACCGGGGCGATCGCGGCCGTGTGCCGCTGATCCTTGTCGGGCACGACGAGGCCTGGACCATCCGCGGCGTCATGCCCGCGAACGCGGGCATCCATGTCGATCTTCGTCGAGCAGAGTTGGATTCCCGCTTGCGCGGGAATGACGTCACCGCCGAATCTGGCATGTGGCCGCCGCAAGGCGGCCTTCGCATCTGCATGGAAACTTGAATGTTCTTCCGCAACCTCACCCTGTTCCGCTTTTCCCCCGCCGTCGCCGACGACCTGAAGCGCCTCGACGAAGCGCTGGGCGAGCACCGCCTGCGCCCCTGCGGTCCGCTGGAGATGTTCACCAAGGGCTTCGTGCCGCCGGTCGGCCGCGGCGACGACGCGCCGCTCACCCACGCGGTGAAGCATTGCACCTGGCTCACCGTGGGCGGCGAGGACAAGCTGCTGCCTGCCGCGGTGGTCAACGACGAGCTGCAGCGCAAGGTGCGCAAGATCGCCGAGGAGGAAGGCCGCAAGGTGGGCGGGCGCGAGCGCAAGCGCCTCAAGGAAGACCTGCTCACCGAGCTGCTGCCGCGCGCCTTCGTGCGCAGCTCGCGGATGTCGGCCTACGTGGATACGAAGCACGGCTGGCTGGTGCTGGACACGTCCAGCCGCAAGAGCGCCGAGAACGCGCTGACCCAGATCCGCGAGGCGCTGGGCAGCTTTCCCGCCGTGCCGCTGGCGCCGGAGGAGGGCCCGCGCGTGCTGATGACCGACTGGCTCGCCAACGGCACGCTGCCCGCCGGCCTCGCGTTCGGCGACGAGGTGGAACTGCGCGATCCGGCCACCGCCACCGGCGCGATCGCCAAGTGCCGCCGACAGGATCTCGATGCGGAAGAGGTGAAGGAGCACCTGCGCAACGGCAAGCAGGTGTTCCAGCTCGGCCTGGTGTTCGACGACCGCATGAGCTTCGTGCTCGGCGAGGACCTGATCGTGCGCAAGCTGAAGTTCCTCGACGTGGTGCTGGACGAGATGGGCGACGGCCACGAGGACGCCCAGGCCGAGGCCGACGCCGGCTTCGCCCTGCTTACCTTGGAACTGGAGCGTCTGCTGGCCAAACTGGAGGAATGGTTCGGTCTGCCGCGTCCCGCCGACGCGTGAGATTGGCGCCAGGCCGGGCTTCCCGGCAGGCGTGACGACCGCCCCTTGCGCCCGAACCCGGTTCTCCCCACATACTGGCCGTCCGGGCACGCCAACCCATGGCGGTGCCAGGACGTACAGGCAGCAGGCTCATGGCGCAGCATCTCGAAGGCGACTGGCTGGAACTGGCGACCGCAGGCGGCAACACCATCCGCGTGCTCAAGGCCGCCCATCCGCGCGCGCGGCGCCTGCGCCTCACCGTCACCCCCAAGGGCGCGCGGGTGACCTATCCCGACGGCACCCATCCGGCCCAGGTCAGCGCCTTCCTGCGCCATCACGCCGACTGGCTGGAGCAGAAGCTCGACGAGCTGAACCTGATCGTGAAGCCGCTGCCACCACTGCGCGTGGGGCACGCTACCACGCTGCCGCTGCGCGGCGAGGTGGCCACGCTGGACTGGGCCGACGGCGCCTACCCGAAGATCGAGGCGCACGCCGAGGGCCTCACTCTGGTGATCCCGCGCCCGCACACCCGCGCCCTGCCGGTGGCGCGCGGCCTGCTGGCCTCGCATTTCGAATCGCTGATCCGCCGTGACGTGTCGCGCTGGCTGGCGTTCTACGTGCCGCAGCTGGGCCTCGCCCCCACTGCGCTCAAGGTGCGGCCGATGAAGAGCCTGTGGGGCAGCCTCGACACCCGCGACCGCATCAACCTCGACCTCGCGCTGGCGCTGGCGCCGCCCGCCGCGCTTCGCTACGTGCTGGTACACGAGCTCTGCCATCTCAAGGTGCGCAGCCACGCGCCGCGCTTCTGGGCGCAGGTGGAAGGCTTGCTGCCCGACTGGCGCGAACAGCGCGACTGGCTGCGCGGCAACGGCGCCACGCTGAAGGCCGAGCTGGACCGGCTGGTGGCGGACGTGGCGGATTGAGGCGGCCCCGGGACGACTGCGACTTCATTATCACCGCAGCGGATTTCTGCTTGCGGTGTCTCAATTGCACCTATGGTCTGGGATGGTGGAAATCCTTGGAGGCACATACGCGTGGTCGTCCTCCTACTCATCGTGATGCTGACGGCCCATTTGGCGCTGGCGTACTGGTGCGGTCATGCGGAAGCCGTGCCGCCCCAGCTGGCCATGTTGATGGTGCAGGGCATGGCGGTGTGGGCGGTGTTCACGCGCTACCGGCGTAGTCCATCCCTGATCCGGCTGCCATGGCTGCTGCTGGCGCTGGCCGTGCTGATGCAGATGCTATGGGACGGCACGAACGTGCTGGCGGCGGTGCTGGGCGACCAAGGCGGCTACCTGGCCGCACTCGCAACGGTGCTGTCGGCCTTGTACGTGATTCCGTGCATGTACATGTCGACGCGCTCGTTTACCTTGCACGAGCCGCGCACGGTGGCCGTGCTGGATCTGGTGCTGCTGTGCATGGTGGCGGTGCTGGTGTACCAGTTCTTCACTACGCTGTTGAGCGGGCCGCTGGCCTCCGACCCGGGCAGCATCTACGTGGTGGTCTACCTGGCCGATGCCATCGATTTTTCGCTGGCCGCCATGGCGATCCTCCGCCTGTTTGGCGCGCGCAGTTTCCGCTGGCGTTTCTTCTATTACGTGGCCGGCGCCTATCTGCTGGTCAACGCGTCGGTCGCCTGTATCTACAATCGCGTCGAAATGCAGGGCTTGCCATGGTGGGCGGGCTCGCTGATCAATGTCCCGCACGCCTTGCTGGTGCTGGTGGCGCTGCGCCAGCCGCCGCGATGGTTGCGTTCCTACCACCCGTCGCTGGGTACCTCGCAGACCATCGCCTCGTTCGCGCCGATCCTGTTGTCGACGATGGTGGTCATGCTCGGCATAAGCACCGCGCGCTTCGATTTCGTGCCCAGCTTGCTGGTCGGGGCGCTGGCAGTGCTGTTCTACGGGTTGCGTGTGGCGTTCATCCAGAGTCGCCAAATCGACCGGCAACGTGCCATCGACCTGAGCACCTGGCGGTTGGAGCAGCAGGTGGGCCGCGATCCTCTCACGGGCATCGCCAACCGGGCCACGCTGGACAAATGCCTGCGCGAAGCGCTGGAAGAGGGGCACAGGACCGGCTGCTTCTGCTCACTGCTGATGATCGATGTTGATTACTTCAAGCAGTACAACGATAGCCTCGGTCACATTGCCGGCGACGCATGCCTGGTGCAGGTGGCCGGCGCTTTGAGCCGCAGCCGGGTGCGCATGCATGATCTGGTGGCGCGCTACGGCGGCGAAGAGTTCGCCATCGTGCTGGTCGATACCAGCGCGGAGATGGCGCAAGAGGTGGCGCGCCGCTTGATCACCGCAATCGAACACTTGCAGATCGCCCATCCCGCATGCCCTCTGGGGCGCCTCTCGATCAGCATCGGGTCGGCCACCCAGACCGGGCAGACGCCGATCAATCCGGTGGCCATGCTGGACGAAGCCGACCATGCGCTGTATCGCGCCAAGCGCAATGGCCGCAACCGCTTCGAAGCGGCGGTGGCCGACACCGGTACGGTGACAATTTTGGGCGACGCCAGCAGCGCGTAGCGCCGGACGACCCGCTGCCAGCCGGGCGACAAACTCCAGCGACTTGCCCGGCGATACCGCCTGCGGGCATCGGTAAGGTCGGTTGCGGATCGAAAGCAGGCATCCGGATTGAACCCGGCCCGGCCGGATCGTGCGTACGCCCCGGCCGCAATGATGCTTCGTCCTCCCCGACGCACATGGCTCGCCCTGAAAGCCTGACAACCGTCACTCGATCATGGCCGGGTGGCGGGGCATGCTGACGGCATGGTTCTTGTGGAATCCGCCGTATGTCCTTTCCATTCGCTACCGCCGTTTCCCTGATCTGGGCGGCCTGGCTGCTGTACTGGCTCGTCAGCGCGTTCGGCACCAAGCGGGCCGCGCGGGTGGACAGCCTGGGCACGATGCTGGTGTATCGGGTGCCCTTGCTGCTGGGCTTCATCCTGCTGTTCACCGATCGGCCGTGGCCGGGACTGGAATGGTTGTGGCAGGCCTTCCTGCCGACCGCGGTGGGCTGGGCCTGGCTGGGTCTGCTCCTGCTGCTGCTCGGTGCGGGCTTTGCCTGCTGGGCGCGCGTGGCGCTGGGGCGCAACTGGAGCGCGACGGTGCAGCTGAAGCAGGACCACGGGCTGGTCGTGGTCGGCCCCTACCGCTGGGTGCGCCACCCGATCTACACCGGCATGCTGCTGGGCCTGCTCGGCACGGCGCTGGTGATCGGCGAGTGGCGCGGCCTGCTGGCGCTGGCGCTCGTCGCCGCCGCGTTCTGGTTCAAGCTGCGCCACGAAGAAGCCTGGATGCGCGAGCGCTTCGGCGCCGCCTACGTGGACTACATGCGGCACACCAAGGCGCTGATTCCCGGCGTGCTGTGAGAGCCTGTTTACGATCTCCACATGGCCCGCGTTGCCTTGCCGTGGCCGTCAGGTGGTAGTGCGTGGCGCAGCGCCTGCCTGGCTGGCAGGCCAAGCCGCGCGCTGCCGCATGGCGGCCACGGCAAGACAACCCGAAGGGCCGGGTCTGTTTGCCCGCATGCCAGCGTGATCACTCAGTCGTGGACCGACGTTCACTCCTTCGTTCTTCCTTGGTTTGCGCGCAAACAGCTCCCGGCGCGGGCCATGCAGAGGCATTCAAGAGGCTCTAATGATGGCGCGGGTCTATCTGAGCTTGGGCTCCAATCTCGAACCGCGGCGTCACCTGTCCGCGGCGATCAACGAGTTGCGCGAGCGCTTCGGCGCGATCGCCGTGTCGCCAGCGTATCGCAGCCGCTCGGTGGGTTTCGATGGCGTGGACTTCGTCAATCTGGCGGTGGGACTGGACACCGAGCTGTCGCCCGAAGCGCTGAACGACTGGCTGCACGCGCTGGAGGACCGCCACGGCCGCCGCCGCGACGTGCAGCGCTATTCGGACCGCACGCTGGACGTCGACATCGTGTTCTACGACGCGCTGGTGTTCGACGGCCCGGGCCACCTGCAGATCCCGCGCAAGGAACTGCAGCACGCGTTCGTGCTGCGGCCGATCGCCGACATCGCGCCGGCGTTCCGGCATCCCGTCAGCGGGCTGAGCATGGCCGAGTTGTG
>Ga0310811_10012248_pt1 | contig 11126 bp, 6 predicted proteins | sample YCmetagenome_FD_207642 | JGI IMG/M metagenome (GOLD analysis project Ga0310811, IMG submission 207642) | Soil microbial communities from experimental microcosm in Duke University, North Carolina, United States - YC | ecosystem: Engineered > Artificial ecosystem > Soil microcosm > Unclassified ... | reverse complement strand
TCGGGAACATTACCTCGATGCGGCGGAAGAAATTGCGCGGCATCCAGTCGGCGCTGCCAAGGAAGATCTCGGGATCGCCGCCGTTTTCGAAGTAGAAGATGCGGCTGTGCTCGAGGAAGCGGTCCACGATGCTGGTCACGCGGATCGTCTCCGACGCGCCGGCGAGCCCCGAGCGCAGGCAGCAGATCCCGCGGATCACGAGCTCGATCTTGACGCCCGCCTGCGACGCGCGATAGAGCGCGTCGATCACCGCGGGCTCGACCAGCGCGTTCATCTTGACGATGATGCGTCCCGTCTTCCCGGCCTCGGCGTGCGTGCGCTCGCGGTGGATCAGTGCGATCACCTTGTCGCGCAGATCGACCGGCGCGACGCACAACTTGCGCCAGTCGCGGCGCTGTGAGTAGCCCGTCAGCAGGTTGAACATCGCGCTCACGTCCTCGCCGAATTCCGGATTGGCCGTGAAGAGCGCGAGATCGGTGTAGGTGCGCGCCGTCGTCGGGTTGTAGTTGCCGGTGGAGAGGTGGACGTAACGCCGGATGCCGTCGGGCTCGCGCCGCACGACGAGCGCCGCCTTGCAGTGCGTCTTGAGCCCCACCACACCGTACACGACGTGCACCCCCGCCTGCTCCAGCTCGCGCGCCCACACGATGTTGTTCTCTTCGTCGAAGCGCGCCTTGAGCTCGACCAGCGCCGTCACCTGCTTGCCGTTTTGCGCCGCGCGGGCGAGCGCCGAGACGATGGGGCTCCCGCCGCTCGTGCGATACAGCGTCTGCTTGATGGCCAGGACGTGGGGGTCGTCGGCGGCGCGCTCGATGAAGTCGACCACGGGGCCGAACGACTCGTACGGATGGTGCAGCAGGACATCCTGCTTGCGGAGCAGATCGAAGACGTTGCCGCCGCTGGCCAGCGCCGGCGGCACCCGCGGCAGGAGCGGCTCGTCGTGCAGGCTGCGGAACCCCTCGAGCTTCTGCAGCGCCATCAGGGCGCTCACATCCACGGGTCCCGCGACGCGGAACACCTCGCGCTCGCCCAGGCCGAGCGCGCCCGTGAGCATCTGCGCGAACCGCTCGTCGCCGCCCGACAGGATCTCGAGGCGCACCGCCTCGCCGCGCATGCGCTGGCGCAGCGTGTCCTCGATCGTCTGCAGCAGATCTTCGGCTTCGTCCTCGTCGATCGTCAGATCACCGTTGCGCGTGACGCGGAAGAAGGTGTGCGCGATGACGTTGAAGCCGCCGAACAGGTCGCCCAGGTGCGCGGCCACGACTTCCTCGAGCAGTACGAACCGGACGCGCTCTTCGGTGCGCGGCAGGACCACGACGCGATCGAGCACGCTTGGCACCTGCACCACAGCGAACAGCTGTTGCCCCGACCCGGCGCTTTCCACCAGCAGGGCGACGTTCAGGCTCTTGGTGTGCACGAACGGGAACGGATGGCCCGGGTCGATCGCCAGCGGCGTGAGGACGGGAGCGATCTCCGACCGGAACAGCGACTCGATGTGCAGCCGCTCGCTCTCCGTCAGCTGACCGTAGCGCACCCATTCCACCCCGTTCGCCGCCAGCGCCGGCATGACGTCTTCGTTCAGCAGCCGGTCCTGCTCCGCCTGGAGCTCCCGCACGCGCTTGTCGATGGCGGTGAGCTGGTGTGCCGGATCCATGCCGTCGGCGGCGTAGTCCTGCGGCTCGATCCCGGCGTAGAACTGCTGCTGCAGCCCGGCGACGCGGACCTCGTAGAATTCGTCGAGGTTCGAGCTGAAGATGGCGAGGAACTTGAGCCGTTCGAGCAGCGGGTTGGTCGTGTCGCCCGCTTCCTCGAGCACCCGCGCGTTGAACTCGAGCCACGAGAGCTCGCGGTTCAGGTAGTGGTCGGGCGGGAACGCCGGGGTGTAGGCCTGGGCCATACGCTCAACCCGCCGCGATGCGCAGCCGCGGCGACCGGTGTGCGCGCGCCGCCTTCGCGCGCCGCCGCTGCACCACACCGCCGCGCGCCCACACGAACGCCGGCACGCCGTCGAACACCTTCGCGAACAGCCCCGCCTTGCGGTCGGCGTCCCAGCGCTCGACCTGCGGATCGGTCTCGGCCGCGAGGATGAGCCGCACCGCCCCGCGTCCCGGCTCCACGCCTACTGCCGTGATGCGCTGCGTATGCGTACGGTCGAGACCATCGGCGACGCGCAGAATCGCAGCAAGGCGGCGTACCTGGCGCCGGTCGGCGCGCTCCAAGCGGCGGAAGTTCCCGTGCCGTTGCTTCGGCGCGGCTTTGCGGTGGTAGCGCGCCACGTTGGCGATCAGCTCGACTTCACGCGCCGTCCACCCCTGGAGCTCCGCGTTCTGGATCAGGTGGTAGGCATGCTTGTGATGCTTTGCGTGATTGATGAGATACCCGACGTCGTGCAGCAGCGCCGCGGCGACGAGAATGTCGCGCCCTTCGACCGGCAGGCTGTGCGGCCCGCGCAGACCGTCGAACAGCTGTCCGGCGAGCAGCGCGACGTGTTCGCAGTGCCGCTCACCGGAGTGGCACTTGCGCGCGAAGGCACGCACCGATTCGAGCCGGTCCGTGCTGCGCACCCGCTCGTCGCCCGAGGCGGCCTGTCGCTCGGCGATCATCGACAGCAGGAGGCCGCTGCGCAGCCCGCCGGGATTCACTACGATCTGCTGTGCGCCGAGTCGACGGGCGACGCGCGCCACGACCGCCGCGCCCGCGACGATGATGTCGGCCCGGAGCGGGTTGAGCCCCGGCATCGCGCGGCGCAGCTCGAGCGGCGTGACGCGCAGCCGGTGCAGCAGGTGCACCACCTCGGCGCGCCGCATCGTGTACCCCTGCAGGTTCTTCTCGGTCTTCTTCTCTGACCCCTCGCGCTCCGTCTTGATCAACCCGGCGAGATTGGTGAACGTGCCGCCCGAGCCGATGATCACTTCGGGGTTGAACGGCGGTTCGCCGATGCGCTCGTCCAGCACGCGGTCGATCGCGCGCCGCAGCCGTTTCCACCGGCGGCGCCGGAGCGGCTCCGCTCCGCCGTACGCCTCGGTGAGCCGAACGGCGCCGAGCGGCAGCGTGTAGACTTGATCGACGACAGCGCCCGCGGCCAGCACGACTTCCACGCTGCCGCCGCCGATATCGACGATGCCCACCGAGCGGCCGACGAGATCGAAGGCGCGTAATGCGGAGAGCAGCGCGAGCTGCGCCTCCTCATCGGGGGAGATCACCTCGATCGCGAGACCGCAGCGCCGGCGCACCTCGCGGCAGAATGCCCGGCCGTTCGACGCTTCTCGCACCGCGCTCGTCGCGACGGCGCGCAGCTCGTCGACTTGGAATCCATCCGCGATCGCCTTCATTTTCGTCAGCGCCGCGTAGGAGCGCTCCATCGGCTCGACGGCGAGTCGCCCGCGCTTGAACAGGTCGTGCCCGAGGCGGGTCATCTCCCGTTCTTCATCCAGCACACGGTACGACCCAGTGGGCTCCACCTCGGCGACGACGCAACGGATGGAGTTCGTGCCGATGTCGATCGCGGCGAGACGGGTGAGGCGGGACGCAACGATAGCGTCAGTCATGGGATTACAAAGATAGCTGCGCTGGGAACTGCCGACCTTCCCCGTGACAGCACTGTTACAGCCGAGCCACGACCCCCTTCACGATCGACCCCAAGGCATCCCCGACCTGGCGGCCGACCTCCAGCACTTCCTGGTGGGACAGCATCGTGGGCGAGATGCCAGCCGCCAGATTCGTGATCGTCGAGAAACCCAGGCACCTGAGCCCCCGCGCGCGCGCCACGATCACTTCCGGCACCGTGGACATCCCAACGGCGTCCACCCCGAAGCGCTGCAGCATCCGGATTTCCGCCGGCGTTTCGTAGGAAGGACCGAGTAACCCGACGTACACTCCCTCGTCGAGGTCGATGCGGGCGTCGCGCGCCACCTCGCGCGCCAGCTGTCGCAGCTCCCGGTCGTACGGATCGCTCATGTCGGGGAAGCGCTCTTCCCCCTCGAGCACCGGCCCGATGAGCGGGTTGCGGAACATGAGATTCACGTGGTCGGAGATCAGCATCAGGGTGCCGGGACGGAACGTCGACCGGATGCCACCCGCGGCGTTCGTCACCACGAGCGTCCGGATACCCAGCCGGGCGAATACGCGGACCGGCAGCGCGGTGGTCTCGATCGGGTGCCCTTCGTACAGGTGGAACCGGCCGCTCTGCACCAGCACCGGCACACCCTCGAGCGAGCCCGCGACGAGCTCTCCCTTGTGGCCCGCGACGCCGGGCTTCGGGAATCCGGGAATGTCGGCGTACCCGATCCGCACCGGCTGCGTGACGGCGTCGGCGAGCTGACCGAGACCGGAGCCGAGCACGATCGCGACGCGCGGCGCGGCGGCGCCGATGCGGGTGCGCACCGCCTCCGCCGCTGCTTCGATCGCAGGGGCCCGCGGATCGGCGGCGCTCATGTGAGCTTCTCCAGCTCGCTCTGCACGCGCGCCACGAGGGCGACGCGCTCGAAGTCCGGCAGGAAGGCGCTTTCGCAGGTGTTGAGGATCACGCGAGCCAGCTCCTCCTTGTTCAGTCCCAGCACGGCATGGGCCGTAAAGTACTCGTCGGTGAGGGTGATGCCGTCCACGAGGCGGCCGTCGGTGTTGAGCGTGACGACGACGCCCTGCTCGAGGTAGCGCCGGAACGGATGCTGCGCGATCGCCCCGACGGTGTGGGTGTGCACGTTGCTCGTGAGGCACATCTCGAGCGGGATCTTCCGCGTCACGACCTCTTCGAGCAGCGCGGGGTCTTCGCCGAGCCGCGTGCCGTGGCCGATGCGCTGCGCGCCGCAGGTGTGCAGCGCATCGGCGATCGAGCCGGGCCCGTCGCCCTCTCCCGCGTGGCAGGTGCATGCCATCCCGTGCCCTGCCGCATACTCGAACGCGGCGCGGTGCTCGTGAGCAGGGTGGCCCCGCTCGGGGCCGGCAAGATCGAACGCCACGACGCCGTCGGAGCGGTAGTCGGCAGCGGCCCGCGCCAGCTCGAGCGAGCTCTCGGGCGGGAGCGTGCGGATTCCGCAGACGATCAGACCGAAGCGGGCTCCGGTCTCGGCGCCGGCGCGCCGCAGTCCCGCGAGCGGCGCCTCGATCGCCTGGCTCAGCGTCAGTGCCGGCCGATGCAGCAGCGGCGAATAGCGCACCTCGACGTAGCGCACGTTCTCCGCGGCCGCGTCGACGAGAAACTCGTAGGCGACGCGCTCGAGCGCCTGCGGTGTCTGCATGACCGACAGTGTGATCGCGTACTTCTCGAGGTACTCCTCGAGACTCTGGGCGCCGGTCACCATCAGCACGCGCGCCAGCTCGTCGGGCGTCTCGGCGGGGAGCCAGACCCCCTGTGCGCGCCCGAGCTCGAGCATCGTCTGCGGCCGCAGGCAGCCGTCGAGGTGCACGTGTAGCTCCGCCTTCGGCCAGGCGCGGAGCGCCTCCTTCGACAGCCGTCCGGCTGGGCCACGGCGCGCGGTGACCACGACGCGGAAGACGGCGCCCGCTTCGCGCACCGGATCACCGGCGTCGAGCGTTCGTCCGACGGCGTCGGTGACATACGCGGCGTCGTCCGACACGAGGTCCGCCAGCGCCCGGTCGAGCGCGGCGACGGCGTCACGCACGGTGGCGCCGCGCGCCACGTCCACCGGTCGCTCGTTGACGAAGATCCGGAGCGGTTCGGCCATCACCGGCCCTTCGGGTGAAAGCGATTGTCGACGGGGGGCGACACCGGCTGCGGCACGACGCGCAGATACGCAATCAGTGCGTCCAGGTCCACCATCCCGGCATCGGCCCGCTGCAACGGCTGCAGCATCGAGAATCCATCCCCTCCGTCGGCGACGAAATCCGGTACGGCGATCGTGTACGTGCGGTGCCCATCCAGCCCCTTCCCGTTCGTCAGGCGGATGCGCGTGATGCGACGGCCGCGCGGGCGCGCGGGATCGTACCACACGTCGAGCCCGGACACGTGCACCTGCGGCGTTCCGTCGGTGAGCGCGTGCTCCAGCGCGTCGCGCAGCGTCGCCACCGGGAGCGTGAGCCGGATGAGCCGGTTCTGAAACGGCAGGACCTCGAAGAGCGCGCCGTAGCTCGCCGGGCCTGCCGCGAGATCGGCGCGGATCCCGCCGTCGTTGATCAACCCGAAGTCGGCCTTGCCGATGTTGCGGTACGCGTCCGCCACGAGACGGCCGAGCGCATACTCGTTCCCCAGACGGCGCAGCGGCGTGCGCAGCGTCGCGACGAGGCGGCCGGTGATGCTGTCGAGCGCCAGCTGCTGGTGTGCGATCGCGGCGGCGAGATCCCTGTCTGGAGTCACCGCGTCGGCCCACGGGGTCTCGAGCCGGGCCCGGACGGCGCGCCCGCGGTTGCCGGCCTGACGGATGAAATCGACCACCGCGATCGCCCGGCCCGAGCTCGCCGCCTCGACGATCGGGATCCCGTGGATCACCGTGTCGACGCGCTGATGCGTGTGTCCAGCCACGATGAGGTCCACGGCGCCGGAATCGAGCGCGCCCGCGAGCGCGAAGATCTCTCCCGTGCAGCCCGCCGAGTCGCAGACCTCGCCGGCGTGGGCGACGACGATCACGAAGTCGGCTGAATCCCTCGCCGCCGGCAGAACCCGGCGCACCGCGCCGGCCAGGTCGTCGAACCGGAGGCCGGCGACGTTCTGCGGCCGCGTCGTCTCCGGCGTGGTGCGCGTCGTGAGGCCGATGATCGCCACCCGCGCGCCGCCGTGGCTGACCTGCACCCACGGTTCCACGAAGTCCGGGACCCGCCCCGCCGAATCCGTCAGGTTCGCCGAGAGGAAGGGGTAACGCGCTTCATGCTCGCGGGCGCGCAAGGTGTCCACCGTCCAGTCGAACTCGTGGTTGCCGATCGCGGCCGCGTCGAGCGCGAACGCGTTGAGGGCCGCGATCACCGGCCGGCCGAACGCAAAATTCGACAGCGGCGTCCCCTGCATCTCGTCTCCGCCGTCGACGCGCACGGTCGCGCAGCCGCATTCCCGCGCCAGGGAGTCGAGCCATGGCTTCAGCGCCGCGGCGCCGCCAACCTGCCGTCCCGCCGACCAGGGCCAGACGTGCGGCTGCAGCGCACCGTGAAGGTCCGTGATCGCGAGAACGCGGAGCAACGTGCTGTCGGTTTGGGGCAGCGGCGGCGGTGGCGGCGCGAACGCGGCCCGCGCGAGCGAATCGCCCGGCGGGACAATCGACCACTCGGGGGCCATGGCGATCCCCTGCACCGTCCCGGCCGCCCGGATGTCCTGGGTGATGAGATCGAAGATGTTCTCGCCGCGATCGTACACGACGCGCGCGCCGCGCAGCATGTCGTAACTGCCGCCGCCCGCCGCCCGGTAGCTCGAGGTGGCGAAGGTGAAGCTATCGGCCGGGGCCACCGGGCGCCCGCGCACCGCGAGCGCGACGATGCGCTGCCCCACCGGCCGGGACAGATCGATGCGATACGTCGCACCGCGGACGGCGTCGAAGTTGTAACCCTGCACCGCCGGATCGATGACCGAGCCGGCCGTGGGGATCGTCCGGTAGTAGGCGCTCGAGTGCTCGAGGAAATCCTTGAGCTGCGCTCCTGAGATCCGCAGTGCGACGAGGCTGTTCGTGTAGGGATAGATCCCCGAAACGTCGCGGCGGTGCACGGCGCCGTCCGGCAAGCCCGCGCCGATGTCGAAGTCGGGGGTGGCGGAGAGCTGCGCCCCCGCATGGCGGCGCTGCACGTCGTTGATGAAATCGACGAGCGGCGTGCTCTGCACGCGACCGTAGCGGGCATCGTATCCCGGCCCGGCGGTCCCGAGCGCCTCGTCGGCCCACGCACGCACGCGTTGCTGCGCATCGGCGAATCGCTGCACGAAGCCCGGCAGCTCGGGGACGGTGGCGAGTGGAATCAGATCGCCCCGAACCTCGGTGACATGCCACCGTCCCGTGGAGGACTCCCGGGACAGCCGAATGTGCACGACGGAGAGACTCAACGCCCAGTTCTTCGGCTGGACGAAGTGCACGCCGTTCACGACCGAGTCGCGCACTTCGCGGTGCGTGTGGCCCACGACGACGAGGTCCGGCTTCGAGGGCAGCGCGGCGAGCGCCGCCGCGTCGTTCTCCGGACCGATGCCGGTGGTGTCGTACGACGACCGGCCGCCCAGCCCGCTGTGGATCAGGACGACCTTCACGTCCACGCCCGCCCGATCGAGCGCGGCCATCGCGCCCGGAGCGGCGTCGGCGATGCGGCGCACGCGGATGCGCCCGCCCAGCTGGTGGCCATCCCACAGCATCACACCCGGCGTCGTGAAGCCGGTGATCCCGACCCGCACCCCGCCGCGCTGCACTACGACGGTCTGCGGAAACACGAGCGAGTCGCGCGGACCGGTGACGATGTTGGCACTGATGGTGCGGTAGGAGGCATCGGCTGCGGCGCTGAACAGGACGTCAGTGCCGAAATCGAAGTCGTGGTTCCCCGGCGTCGCCGCGTCGTACTGCAAGGATCCCACGGCGTCGACCAGCGGATCGGGGTGGCGCCGCTCGATGCGGCCGAAGTAATCGGCGAAGAGGTTGCCCTCGAGCAGATCCCCCGCGTCGACGACGATCACCTGGCCCGGATACTGCCCCCGCAGCGTCGCCAGAATGGACGCGGCGCGTGACAGGCCGCCCGGCGCGGCGCGGTCGCGCACGTAGTCCCACCCGAGCGCGCGGCCATGCACGTCGGTCGTGGCGACCAGAACGAGATGCGCAGTATCGGGAGCGGCAGGGTGCTGAACGGCGAGGGCGAGGGCGAGCAGGAGATGCATGATCGAGGGAAAATTGCCAAGCGGAAGGGCTCCGCGCTACCTTATCTGCCCGTGTCACCGGCCGATTACCTCGCTACGCTCGCCGAGCCGACGCGGTTGCGTGTGCTCAGCGTCCTCGCCGGCGCCCCGCTCTACGTTTCCGACCTGCAGGACGTGCTGCACCTCCCACAACCGACCGTTTCCCGGCAACTGCGGGTATTGCGCGACCTCGGGGTGGTCGACTCGCGCCGCGTCGCGTCGCGGGTGATCTACCGTCTGACGTTGCCCTCCGGGGCCACGGGCCGGATGATCCGCGCGGTGCTCGACGCCCTGCGCACCGACCCGGCGTTCCGCGCCGAGCGCGCTGCCGCCCGCGAGCGCGATCGCGGCACCGCGGACGCCGCACCGCTCGCCTCCGTCCATGCCGGCTGAGCCAGCGCAGCGCATCCTCGTCGTCGACGACGAGCCCGACATCGCCGGGCTCGTCGCCTATCACCTCGCCAAGGCGGGCTATCGCGTCACCACCGCCGCCGACGGCGCCGAAGCGCTCTCCCGTGCCCGGGCGGAGCGGCCCGATCTCGTGGTGCTCGACCTGATGCTCCCCGGCCGCTCGGGACTCGACGTCCTGGGCGACCTGCGCCGCGCCGAAGAAACGCGGCAGGTTGGCGTCATTCTGTTGACCGCGCGCAAAGAAGAGCAGGACCGAATCGCCGGACTGTCGCTCGGCGCCGACGATTACCTGGCCAAGCCGTTCTCGCCCCAGGAACTCGTGCTGCGGGTCGGCGCGGTGCTGCGGCGGCTCGCCGCGGCGCCCGTCGCCGCGGGCGGCGTGCTGGCGGCGGGCGGGGTCCGGCTCGATCCCGGCGCGCACCGGGTGACCGTCGAGGATGTCGAGATCGAGTTGACCGCGACGGAGTTCAAGCTGCTGCGTCTCCTGATGGAGCGGGTGGGCCGCGTGCAGTCCCGCACCGATCTACTGCAGACGGTGTGGCAGGCCCAGCCCGACATCCAGACGCGCACCGTGGACATGCACGTGCAGCGCCTGCGCACGAAGCTCGGCCCCGCGGGCGATTGCGTCGAGACGGTGCGCGGCGTCGGCTACCGCTTCCGAGTGCCGCCGGCGCGCGACCGCCTGCGCTGAGTGCGTCTCGCCACCCGGGTTTTCCTCTCCACCAGCCTGCTGGTCGCGGCGACGGTCCTCGGGCTCATCCTCGCGGCCGACCGGATTCTGCGCCACGAGCTGGAGCGTGAGACCGGAGCGTCGCTCGAGCGCGAGGCGCGGCTCGTGGCCCGCCTCGTCCCGCCCGATAGCCTCGCCTGGCCGACGATCGCGATTTCGCTCGGACGGTTGATTGGCCACCGGGTGACGCTGATCGACCCGACCGGTCGGGTGAGGGGCGACACCGAATTCCCGGCCGACGCGCTGCCCGACCTCGAAAACCACGCCACGCGCCCCGAGGTGCTCCAGGCCTTGAAGAGCGGCGTCGGTCGCTCCACCCGCTACAGCGTCTCCACCGACCTGAACCGGATGTACGTGGCCCTCCATGCCGGCCCGCCTGGCATCATGATCGTGCGCGTCTCGACCACGCTGGCCACCGTCGACGCCCAGATCCAGGCGGTCGAGTGGGCGGTCGCCTTGGCCGGGGTGGTCGCCATCGGCTTCGCGGCGCTTCTCGCGTGGGTGGGGAGCCGGCACTTCGCTCGTCCACTGGTCCAACTGACCGCCGCCGCCCAGGCGATCGCCGAAGAACGGACGCCGCAGTTCCCGGATTCCCGCGTTCCCGAGATCGCCCAGCACGCGCGCGCCCTGCATGCAATGCACGGCCAGTTGGTGGCGCGCTTCAGCGACCTGCGGGCCCAGCGCGAAGAGAGCGCCACCCTCGTCGAGGCGATGACCGACGGCATCATCGCGACGGACGCGCGGGGCGCGATTCTCACCTGTAACGCCGCCGCGCGCCGGCTGCTGCGCCTCGACCCCGTCAACCCGCCGCCGCCCCTCGCCGAGCTGTTTCACGAGAAGGAGGCTCGCACCCTCGTGGATGACGTGCTTCTCGGACGCGACGTCGGCCAGCGGGAGCTGCGCCTCGCCGATCGCTCGGTGGTGGTCACCGGCAGTCCGCTTCCCGGCGGCGGCACGCTGCTCGTGCTGCGCGACATCTCCGAGCTGCGCCATCTCGAGACGGTGCGGCGCGACTTCGTCGCCAATGTGTCGCACGAGCTGAAGACGCCACTCACGGCGATCACCGGCTACGCTGAGACGCTCGTCGCCGAAGCGGACCCTTCGTCCCAAACGGAGAAGTTCGCAGCGACGATCCTGGCCCATGCCCACCGCATGCAGCGGCTCGTGGAGGATCTGCTC
>Ga0310811_10012247_pt1 | contig 11127 bp, 8 predicted proteins | sample YCmetagenome_FD_207642 | JGI IMG/M metagenome (GOLD analysis project Ga0310811, IMG submission 207642) | Soil microbial communities from experimental microcosm in Duke University, North Carolina, United States - YC | ecosystem: Engineered > Artificial ecosystem > Soil microcosm > Unclassified ... | reverse complement strand
TGGGCGCGTCTTCCTTCTTCACCAGGTTGGTGTTGTAAGCGATCGGCGAAATCAGGATGCGCGTCACCACATTCAACCCTTCGGGGTCGTAGTAGCGCTTGTCATAGTGCTTAACGACTTCCTCCGGCAGGTACGGCGCGAGCCAGCCGTTGCGCTTCCAGATGATGCAATGGGCCTGATCGGAGGTGTTGACGACGTCGACGCTATGGATGTTGGAGGAATATTCCTGGGCGATGCGGGTGAAGACGCGCTCGGCGCCCGACCGCTCCACACGCGCGGCGATGCCGGGATATTTCGCTTCGAACGCCTTGCCGAGGCGTTCCGCGAATTGCAGGTCCATGGCTGTATAAAAGGTGACCTTACCTTCTTTTTTGGCTGCCTCGATCAAGGCGGGCGTGATCGCTTCCGCCGCAGGCGCGGCAGCGACCCGCACAGCGAAAGCGCTGAGGCCAAGCGCGCCTGCACCCCTGAGCAAATCACGTTTCGTAAGTTGTTTGATCACGGCATCCTCCAATTTCTTCCGGCCAGTTTCTTATTCGATCACTTCGTCGGCGCGGGCGAGCAATGTCGGCGGTATGGTGAGCCCGAGCGCCTTGGCCGTCTTGACATTAATCGCCAACTCAAATTTTACCGGCGACTGCACCGGCAGGCTGTTTGCGCTCGTGCCCTTGAGAATGCGGTCGACGTAGGTCGCCGCGCGTTTGAATTGATCCGACAGATCCACTCCGTACGACAGGAGGCATCCATTGGTGGCGTAAAAGCGATAAGGGCAAATCGTCGGCAGCCGATATCGCGAGGTTAACTCGAGGATTTGGGAACGATGTGCGTTCGTGAAGGGCTCACCAACAACGATAAGACCGGCCCCGCCGTTGACGGCGAGCGTCGAAATCGCCTTTTCTATACCGGCCGCATCCTGAACGGTCGCCTTGATTGCCTGAATCGAAAACTGAGGAGCGGCCGCCTCAAACGCGTCGGTGAAATATGATCCGCCGCCCGGTGCCGATTTCGGATTGAAAAGCATCGCTGCACGCGTCACGCCGGGCGCGACATCCTTGAGCAGTTGCAGATACTTCGCTCCCATTGTCGATTCGATATTGGTGAACCCTGTAATGTTGCCGCCAGGTTTCGCGAAGCTCTGAACAAATTTTTCGTTTATAGGATCCGAGACATTGGTGAATACGATCGGAATCGTCTTGGATTCATGAGCAACTGCCCGGGTGACGATGGTCGCGTGCGAAACAATCACGTCCGGTTTCAGTTTGATCAATTCCGCTGCATGAGTTCGCGCGATTTCCGGGGTCGTTGCCCCCCACCTGTACTCGATCCGCAGGTTTTCGCTTGTCCACCCCAGCTGCTGAAGCTCTTGCTGGAATGCGTCAACTGAGCGCTTGCCGTCTCTGTCGTCCTCGTCGATCGCCAGCTCTACGCCAACCAGGCGTTTACGATCGCTCTGTTGGCCGAGCGCCGTTACGGGGCCCAGCAGCGCCGCAAGACAGACCGCGCCGAGAAACTCACGTCGCCTCATCGATCTCCCCTGCCAATGACAGCGCAAGAGCATAGCATCAACCGATGCAAGCGCTGAAATAGGCTGTAATTGCCTGCTTCTTCACAATGAGGCAGGAACAGGTGGTTTTCGGCGCGCTCAGCGCTGATGATGTAAGGCAGCTATTGTGACCGCCGCGAGATCGTCATGACCCAAGAGCCGATGCAGGCCAAAACCGATGTCCTGGTGATTGGATCCGGCGCTGCAGGAATGTACGCGGCGATCGAGGCAGCACGCAGCGGCTGTCAGGTCCTTCTTGCCGATCGGAGCCTGATCGGCCGTGGCGGCGCTACGGTGATGGCCCAGATGACCGTTGCTGTCGCGCTCGGCTCCGAAACTCCCGACCACTGGAGCCATCACTACGACGATACAGTCGGCGCCGGGCGCGGGCTTTGCAACGAAGCCCTGGCGCAGCTGTTGTGCGAGGATGGGCCCGAATGCATCCGCGCCATGGACGATTGGGGCGTGGGCTGGGCCCGCAAAGACGGACGCATCACACAAGCGATGGCTCCCGGCCATGATCGCCCGCGTTGCGTCTATGTCGACTTTCTCAACACCGGGCCCGCAGTGTCGAAGACGCTGCGGACGGTCGTGAACAAAGGCGGCGGAATCCGTAAGGCGGGCGATCTCTGTATCGTCGATCTTCTGCAAAGCAAAGGTGAAATCGTTGGCGCCGCAGCGCTCCATCTCGGAACGGGCGCGCCGGTGATTGTGTCGGCAAAGGCGACCATCATAGCGACAGGCGGCCTTACCCGGCTTTATCGGCGCAACAGCGCATCGGCAAATATGGGTGGCGACGGCTATGCCCTGGCTTTGCGAGCCGGCGCATCGCTCGTGGACATGGAGTTCGTGCAGTTTTTTCCCATCGGACATCTAGCTCCGCGGCTGATTGGCATGGACCCGATCATGTGGGATCCGTTCCGCTATAAGCTTGGCGGGCGGTTACTGAACAGTCGCATGGAGGAGTTCACGCAGCGCTACGGCGTGGCCGAGGACGGCAAATACGTTATTACGCGGGACGTCGGCAGTTACGCGATTCTCAAGGAGGTCGAAGCCGGGCGCGGCTCGCCGCACGGCGGCGTCTATCTCAGTTTTCAGCACTGTCCGGAACGCGCACTGCGCGAATCCTTTGGGCCGGTGATCGACCGCCTTGCCGCCAATGGCATCGATCTCACCAAGATGCCGATCGAGGTCGCACCGATCGCGCATTACCACATGGGCGGCATTGTAACCGACGCGCAGATGCAGACGGATCTGCCCGGCCTGTTCGCCGCCGGCGAGGCGGTGGGCGGCGCCAACGGCGCCAACCGGCTTTCCGGCAATGCAATTACTGAAGCACTCGTGTTCGGCCGTCGTGCCGGCCGCAGCGCCGCCGACTATTTAAAGGATTTGAGCGGATCAGCCGATCGCGCTGACAATGCCTCCAAGGCAATCGCATTGATAGCCGCCGATGCGCCGACCCGCGACCTCAACACCGCCGAGATGCTACAAACACTTCAGAAAACGATGCAAGACAATGTGGGCGCGTTGCGGAGCCAGGCAAAGATCGTCGTAGCTCTCGACGTCATCGGCCACCTGACCGAAGAGCTCGGAAACACTCCGCCCGGAGACGGCGATCGCTTCGATATGCGACGGATCGAATGGTTCGACCTTCGCAACATGCTGCTGGTTGCCCGCGTGGTTGCCGAGGCTGCACTCGCACGCACCGAAACTCGCGGAGCGCAACAACGCGAGGACTTTCCGCAATTGTCGCCGGACTGGGCGTTCAATCAGATTGCAAGGCTGCATCACGGGCATATTGAATTGTCCGGCGGCCCACGCGCCGTCGCGGTGGCAGCATCATGAGCGAAAGCGCAACACTCAAAATATGGCGCGGCCTCAATGCGAACGCCGGCCGCTGGGAAAGCTATGCAGTGCCGTTTGAGTCAGGCCAGTCCGTGCTCGACGGCCTGCGCTGGATCCGGATCAATCGCGATCCGACGCTGGCGATTCGTTTTTCATGCATCAACGCCAATGCCTGCAAGGAGTGCATGATCGAACTCGACGGCAAAACGGTCTACGCCTGCACGGCTCGCCTTCAGCCGCGCGAGATGACGTTGGCGCCACTCTCCAACAAGACGCTTGTTCGCGATCTGGTTACCGAAATCGCGCCGCCGGCGGAGCGTTTCGTCCCCTGAAAGGGCGCACACGCAAAAAGCTGTCGATATGTGCGTGAGTACAAAGGTTCCGGGCCCCGCATTTATAGTTAAACAATTCTTCTAAATTTATTCAGACCGAAGCTCATCGTGGCCACTCTTTTTTAGTTCTGCAATTCACAGTTCATCAAGCGGGGGAATTTAGAGTTGCCATGTCAATTCACCATGTTGGAGAAGTTCGGTGCCGCGTTGGCTACCCCGCAAATTTCTCTCGAGCGTTCTGTATTATCCAACAAAATCGGTCGCGGATGATGCTGTAGAAGGACGCATTCGCGCCGAGCAGATCAACAATATCAAGCGCTATCTGAGCTCAATGATGCTCGCCAACGCGTGCAACGCGGCGGTCCTTGTCATTGCGCTGTGGTCGTCCTCACAACGTCAATGGGCCCTCACATGGGCGTCCACGATCCTTCTGTTCACAATTTATCACGGCTTTAGAAGCATCTATTCGCACAACACCAAGCCGTCATATGTGTCGACTCGCGCGATCGTCCGAGCTGTTCGCAATGCCTTTTTGCTCGGCAGTCTCTGGGCAATGCTGCCTTTGCTGTTTTTTTCCGGCGCGTCGGCTGGTGGCCAAGTTATCATCGCATGCCTTTGTGCAGGGATGTTAGGAGGCGGCGCTTTTGCATTCGCCAGCATCCCTGCAGCGGCGATTGCATTCACAACGCCAATCGTAATTGGCTCCGCGATAGCTATCGGACGCAGCGGCGAGACAGCCTATATCCTCGTCAGTGTCCTGATGGTCAGTTACATCACTGTCTTGTTGAAGGGGGTTTTCGTCCATTCGGCACAGATCGCGACCAGGGTCACCGCACAGGTTCAGGCCGAAAGGAGAGTCAGGCGAGATGAATTGACGGCCCTGCCCAATCGCCTGGCCTTCTGTGAGGGTCTTGAGACCGCATTCGCACGGCTCGCCCGCACAGGTGAACAATTCGCCGTCCTTTATTTCGACCTCAATGACTTCAAGGAGGTCAATGATAAATTTGGGCATGCGATTGGCGACAAATTGTTGGTTCATGTCGGCCAGCAACTTAGGGATTGCGCCAGGGACACCGATTTGGTCTCACGGCTGAGCGGGGACGAATTTGCCGTGATAGCTGCAAATGCAACGGCGCCCGACGACGCCATAACGTTGGCAAACCGAATTATTGCCAGTCTTGATACGCCGCTTGTGATCGACGATAGCGAGATCTGCGCTAGCGGATGCATCGGCATTGCCTATGCACCAACCGACGGCGCTGGGCCGGAAGCTCTGCTGAAAAGCGCGGACGAAGCTCTGTATGCCGCCAAGCATGGAATCGGCGGCGCAATTCAGATCTACAATTCCGAGTTCAAGGAGCAGACGCGTCGGCGCCGCAGCCTGGAACGCGACCTTCGCTCTGCGCTCCGTCGAGACGAGTTCTTTCTCGTCTTTCAACCCATTTTATCACTTCGCAGCAATCGCATTTCCGGAAACGAAGCTTTGCTGCGGTGGGAGCATCCGGCCCTTGGTATCAGGACGCCGATCGAGTTGATGAGCATCGTCGAAGAAACCGGCCTCATCCATGAGATTGGCGATTGGGTCATTCATGAAGCCTGCAAGACTGCGGCTGCCTGGCCAAAAGATACACGAGTGGCAGTCAACATTTCGCCGACACAGTTGCGGAAAACAGGCCTCCTGTCTTGCGTTGTAAACGCTTTGACGGAATCCCGGCTGCCGCCCGGCAGCCTTGAGCTCGAGATTACGGAAACAGCGCTCGTCGATGACAGCGAATCCGTTCTCTCCAATTTGAAGGCGTTACGAGAACTTGGCGTTAGAATCGCGCTGGATGACTTCGGAACTGGATATTCCTCCCTCACTTACTTGAAAAAACTTTCTCCGAATTGCGTCAAGATCGATGGCTCGTTCGTGCGGGATATGCTCGCGAACTCAGGCTGCGCATCGATCATAAAATCCGTTATCGGGCTTTCGAAGGACCTGAGTATCAATGTCGTCGCCGAAGGAATTGAGACCGCCGATCAGCTCTCTTTTCTTCGCAGCTGTAATTGCGATGAAGGACAAGGATATTTCATCAGCAAACCAAAGTCGGCCAATGAGCTTCTTGAATTCATGTCACGAAAAGGCGCGCGATTAAACTCCGACTCCGACGTGCCGTCGCCGGTCAGCTTATTTCAGTTCCGAAAAACGAATAGAAATGTGCCGTAATTCGCCCCGGCGTTGGAGCGGGCGAAGGGAATCGAACCCTCGTATGCAGCTTGGGAAGCTGCCGTTCTACCATTGAACTACGCCCGCGCGCGGTGACCATAGCGAAAGGCGAGCGGGGCCGGCAAGGAAGCGACGCCCCATGCCGCCACGTTTCACACCGCCACAAACGCAATGATCGCACGCAGTTACAACCTTAACGATTTTCCGATCCGGCGGATAAAGCATTGATTTACGGTGCAAAGCTACAGTGCGCCCGCATGCCACGCCATTCCTCCCGCCACTCCGGCAAAACGACGTCCAGTGGACCCTCGAAGCTCCGGGCCTGGTTGACCTCGCCGACCGCCATGGTGATGGCGGCAGGACTTATTGCGCCAAACCTTCTGAGCATCGCGACACTCGGCTCGCTCCTCGATGTGTCGCTCCCGCCGCGCACGATCTCCATCATGGCCTACGCCATGCTCGCGATCTGCGCCCGGCGCATTCCATTTGCGCTGACCGTCATTCTGTTTCTGGGCATCCTCGCCTTCGACCTGGTGTGGACAATTTCGGTCAGCTTCGGCCTCGCGCCAAGCGAACTCGTGACCGCGCTTGACCATGCGCAGCACGTCCACGTTTTCGAGTCGCCGCTCTATGGGGTGCTGATCGGCGCGCTGATGGTGACCTCAGCGGTGACTCTTTGGCTGCTGTACCGCCGCGAAACACTGCTCCAGGCCAATATCGTTGCGATGTTTGCGGCGGCGCTGATGTTTGCGGGCGTCGATTTCGTGACAAATGTATCGCCGCACTATCAGTTCGGCGCATTGCTCGGCCGCAATGTGCCGATCGAGTCGGCCGCTTCCAAATCGGGCTTCAATGGAGTTGTCGGCGCCGACGGCCGCAACGCCGTCATGGTGATCGTGGAGGGTCTCGGTTATCTCACTGACCCGACGGCACGACGACAGATCGACTCGCCGCTGTATGCCGCACGGATCACAGACAAATACCGGGTCACCGACGGCAGCGTCATCTATTACGGATCGACCACCTCGGGCGAAATGCGCGAGCTGTGCGACACACGTGAGCCCTATCTGGAATTCAGCAAAGCCAGCGGCACTTCATGCTTGCCGGCGCGTCTTCGAAGGCGCGGTTACACCACCATGGCGGTGCATGCGTTTCATCACAGCATGTTCGAGCGCGATGAATGGTATCCGGTCATCGGTTTTGACAATGAAGTCTTCGGCGAAAAGCTTGTGAACATGACGCACCGCTTGTGCGGCAATGCCTTCCGAGGTGTCTGTGATGCCGATTTGCCGCCTGTGATTGCGCAGCAAGCCGCACTGAGCAAGAAGCCGAAATTCATCTATTGGCTCACGCTCAACACGCATATTCCGGTCGCGCCGGGCCAGGCGCTGGCGAATTTTGGCTGCCAAAAGGATGCCGGCATATTCCGGCACGTCCACGTCTGCGAAATGGCCGAGCTCTGGCACGACGTGTTTGAGGGCGTATCGAAACTTGCGCTCGACCCGAGCATCGGACCGGCAGACATTGTCATCGTCGGCGACCACTCGCCGCCGCTGTGGTCGCGGCGGGCGCGCGCGCAATTCGAGCCCGGCCTCGTGGCATGGTACCGACTCACCCCGCGCGACGGCGCGATGGCATCAAGCAGGGTGCAGAAAACGCCGACCGCGCGCTAGCTCTTGAAATGCTTCGACAGCTTCAGGCTCTGCGCCTGATAGTTCGAACCGATGCCCTGCCCGTATAGTTTTTCCGGTTTTGCGAGCATCTTCTCGTACACGAGTCGCCCGACGATCTGCCCGTGCTCGAGGATGAAGGGCACTTCGCGCGAGCGCACCTCGAGGACGGCGCGCGCGCCCTTGCCGCCGGCGCCAGCATAACCAAAACCGGGATCGAAGAAGCCGGCATAGTGGACTCGGAATTCGCCGACCAGCGGATCGAACGGCACCATTTCGGCGGCATAGTCGGGCGGCACCTGCACCGCTTCCTTGGATGCAAGGATATAAAACTCGTTCGGATCGAGGATCAGGCTCTTGTCGGGACGCGCCTGCATCGGTTCCCAGAAATCAAGAACGGCATAGCCACCGCGCCTTTCCACATCGATGAGTCCGGTATGGCGCTTGGCGCGGTAGCCGACGAGCCCGTTCGGCCCCAGCCCCGAGAGGTCGACGCCGACTGCAACGCCTTCGCTGACATCGGCTTTGTCGGAATCGACCAGGCGTTCGCGCGCATGCAGATCGCGCAAAGCTTCCGCGCCCAGCAGGGCGTGGCCACGGCGGAAACGAATCTGCGACAGGCGCGATCCCTCGCGCACCAGGACCGGGAACGTGCGCGGGCTGATTTCGGCATAAAGCGGCCCGTGGTAGCCCAGTTCAATACGGTCGAAGCCGCGCGTCTCGTCGGCGATCACGCGCGTGAAGACGTCAAGCCGGCCGGTGGAGCTCTTCGGATTGGCTGCGGCCGAAATTTCGTCGGGCAACGCCAGACTTTCCTGCAACGGCACGATGTAAACGCAGCCTGTTTCAAGAACCGCACCATCGCTCAACGAAATCTCGTGCAGCTTGAGCTCGTCGATACGCCTGGCGACGGTGGTGCGGCCGGGAAGAAAGCTTGCCCGCACCCGAAAAGCGATCTCGCCGAGCCGAAGATCGAGGCTGGCGGGTTGAATCTGATCGGGCACGAACTTGTTTTCCGACAGAATCGCGCCGTCTGCGGCGAGTGCCGCGATCATGCGGTCGGGCAAGATGCCCTTATCCTCGATCCTGAAGGAAAGCGTCACGGCCGCCCTGCGTCTAAAGTCGGGCCGATCTAACCCGAGGAGCGCCTTGACGGGAAGCCGTGCTCCCCGCTACAAACGGATTATCCCGTGGTCATTTGAGCCGGCCGGCTTGCAGCCACGTTAAACAAATCGCTAAAAGGCCGGGGACGCGTGAGCCCGGCCGAGATATTTCTCCGGCCGGTTTTTTGTTGGCCACGCGCATGGCCCCGAAAAGTGGTTTCTGGTTTTCGGAAAAGGCCATGTGCAAGGCTTAAAGGAGGCCGTGATGCCCGCGTCGTCGAAGACCTACCGTCCCGAAACCCGCCTGGTTCATGCCGGCACGCTGCGCTCGCAATTCGGCGAGACATCGGAAGCTCTGTTTCTTACTCAGGGCTATGTCTATCCGACAGCCGAGGAATGCGAGGCACGATTTTCCGGCAAAATCCCGGGTTACGTCTATTCGCGTTACTCGAACCCGACCATGAGCATGTTCGAGCAGCGCATGGCGGCGTTCGAGGGCGCGGAGGCGGCACGTTCGACCGCAACCGGAATGGCTGCTGTGACGACGGCAATCATGGGTCTCGTTCGCGCCGGCGATCATGTGGTCGCGGCCAAGGCGCTATTCGGCTCGTGCCGCTGGGTCATCGAGGAATGGCTGCCGCGTTTCGGCGTCACATCGACGCTGGTCAACGGCACCGACCTCGACGCGTGGAAAAAGGCGGCGCAGAAAAACACCAAGGCGTTTTTCCTGGAATCCCCGACCAACCCCACGCTCGAGGTGATCGACATCGCCGCAGTCGCCGAGATCGCACACGGTGTTGGCGCGAAGCTGGTTGTCGACAACGTCTTCGCCACTCCGCTGTACCAGAGCCCGCTCAAGCTGGGCGCCGATTGCGTGGTCTATTCGGCGACCAAGCACATTGACGGCCAGGGCCGCGTCTTGGGCGGCATTATCCTCGGCTCAGAGAAGCTGATCCTCGACCACTATCACCAGATCCTGCGCCAGACAGGGCCGTCTCTCTCGCCTTTCAATTCGTGGGTGCTGCTCAAAGGCCTGGAGACCTTGCCAGTGCGCGTCGAGCGGCAGACGGCAAACGCGGGCGCGGTCGCCAGCGCGCTCGCAGGCCACAAGAAGATTTCGCGGCTGATCTATCCGGGACGCCCCGACCATCCGCAGGCTGACGTCATTCGCAAGCAGATGAGCGCAGGCTCGACACTATGCTCGTTCGAGGTCAAGGGCGGCAAGGAAGGTGCCTTCCGCTTTCTCAATGCGCTCAGCCTCATCGGCATCACAAACAATCTCGGTGACGCAAAGAGCCTGGTCACGCATCCAACGACCACGACGCACCAGCGGCTGACACCGGAGCAGCGTGCCGAGCTTGGAATTGGCGACGGGTTGGTCCGGTTCTCGGCCGGACTCGAACACGTTGACGATCTGATCGAAGATTTGATGACGGCGTTGGAAAAGGCCTGAAGAGGCTCTTAGCGGACGGGAGCTGCAGTCGCGGACAGCATCGGGCGCTGCGCGGCTTCGGCGATGGCGCTGCCGAGGCCTTTCGCCATGCATGCGTAGCTCCAGTCATTCATGTGGAGCCCGTCAGGCGACACAAACGTCTCGAAGCCGATGTGATCGACGTCGTGCCAATGCCGCATGATCTCGAAGCGGCGGAAGAGATCGACGGCTTCGCGCTTGGCGGTCGCCGAAATCAATGTGACCATGCGCTCGGCCTCGGGCTTTGCGATGACCTTCGGCGCGAACTGCGGGTCGATCAGCACGATATCGGCACCGATGGTGCGGATTTTTGCGAGACCCGTGCGGATCAGCGCATCGTGACCGCCCAACATGTGCCCGCGGATGACAGAATTGGTCCCGAGTTGCCACAGCACGAGATCCGGTTTTTCCGCAACGACTGCGGAATCGAAGCGGCTGAGCATGTCGGCAACTTCCTCGCCGCCGACGCCGCGGTTGAGCACAGTGAACGACACCTTTGGAAAATGCTGCTTGAGCTCGATCGCAAGCCGGCTCGGATAATTCGCGGCCGGCGAGCTCGCGCCATGTCCCGACGTCGACGATGAGCCGATGGCAACGATCGTGACCGGTTCACCGGACGCGATTTTCCGCGCGACATGCGAAAGCGGATTCGCAAGGCGGATGAGGTCGAGCGGCGCGACACAAGCCGGAGCGGTCGTGTCGGCACGCGCAGGCGAAACCAGCGCCAGCCCCGCGAGCAGAGCGGCGACGGTCATCGATGTCTTAAGCCGTTGTCCGGGCTGGTCGCTCACCAAATGCGCTTCCCTAGTATCATTTCAGCGGCTGCCGTTGGTCGGCTGTTCTGCAGGTTTGGCGGCCGCAATCACAAGATCGGCCAGCAATCGCCCTATGCAATCATGAACCTGCTCAGCAATGTCAAGTTTTTTCGTGGCAGAGTATAAATCGAATGTCCCAAGG
>Ga0310811_10012246_pt1 | contig 11127 bp, 12 predicted proteins | sample YCmetagenome_FD_207642 | JGI IMG/M metagenome (GOLD analysis project Ga0310811, IMG submission 207642) | Soil microbial communities from experimental microcosm in Duke University, North Carolina, United States - YC | ecosystem: Engineered > Artificial ecosystem > Soil microcosm > Unclassified ... | reverse complement strand
GAACCTGACGTCGACGAACTCCACCTTCTCCTCGGCGATGTACGCGAGGACTTCTTCAGCGCTGCTGAACGGCATCAAACCTCCCTGAACAGGGCACACATAGGTAGGTAAATCTCGATTTTCTTCGTCGGGATACGCTTGGGACGGTAGCTGTCCGCAATTTCCGCGCGGTATCCCCGATGTTTCGCCAGTGTTACGCATGCCCGGGTGGCTCCCCTTGCACACCCGTCCGGACAGCCACGACTCCGCCGCGGCCGCGGATCGCCTGCACAGGCGTACCAGGCAACCAGATACCGTTAGATCTGTGTCACACAGTTCCAGGAATCCACGTAACAGGACTGCGACCAAGGTAGCCGCGCCCGGTGCCCCAGCGTCTCCTGGGAACACAGTGGCTGATGATACGCCTGACTACCCAGGTAAGCGCTTCGGCTTGCCGGCGAGCGGTCCGTCATCGGTGGCGCCCATGGGCAGGCGGTTGATGGCGCTGCTCGTCGACTGGGTGCTGTGTTACCTGATCGGGTCGAGCATCGTCAGGCACAACGTGTTCACGGTCACAGACGCGCACTACTCCGACGCCCAGGTGATCGCGCTGCTCCTGTTCGTCGTCGAGGTCTACCTGCTCACCTCGATCAGCGGCCTTACTGTCGGTAAGCGGCTGCTCGGACTGCGCACGATCCGCACCAACGGCGACCGTCCCGGCTTCAAGTGGGCCGCGGTGCGCACCCTGCTCCTGCTCTTCGTGGTCCCGGCCTGCCTGACCGACCGGGACCTGCGCGGCCTGCACGACCGCGCGTCCGACACCATCGTGGTTCGGCTGTAGTCCCCGGCTGTCGCGCTAGCGCTGCTGCTTAGGCATCTTCGGCATGCGCGCGCCCTTGGGCATCGGCCCCTTCGGCATCTGCATGGTCGGCTGGAGGGCCTTCAGCCGGTAGTTCAGGTCGGCGACCGCCGGGGGCTTCAGCGCCCGCGGCAGCGTGGTGACCTTGCGCTGCAGCTTGTTGACGGGGATCTGCCCTTCGCCAGTGCCCACCTGGAACTCGTGAACCGGCACGCCGTGGGCCACCCGCTCGGTCTTCTTCCGCTCGTTGACGAGCAGTGCGGTCACCCGGGACGGCACGCCCTCGCCGACGAGCACCACCCCGGCCCGGCCGACCGCGCGGTGCACCACGTCCATGGTCCGGTTGCCCGCGACGCCAGGGGTCACCGTCCAGTCGCCGGGCATCGACTGCAGCACCGCCGCCGCCGCGCCGAGCTGCCCGTCGATGGCCGCGTACTGCGCCCGCTGCGCGAACCGCCCGAAAAGGATCATCGCGGCTATCACGCCGAACAGCACGCCGATGGGGATCAGGATCGGCAAGAGCCCGGTAAAGAGCCCGATGAGCACGAACACGACGATGATGCCCACCGCCGACCCGACCGTGATCGGCAGCGCCCTCTTGTCTTGCTGGTTGACCAGCTTCGCGACCATCCGGATCTGCTTCAGCCGCCCCGCGTTCTGAAGGTCCTCGGCACTGTATTGGTCAACCACCGGCTCAGCCTTTCCTCTCAGTGTGTGCTAGCGCGTGCCAACACGAGATGAGCATACGGTTTCCAACCGTCGGGACTGTAACCAAGACCAAACCGATACGACCGAACGTCTGCGCTCTCCGCTGAACCGAGCACGCGGTCCCTGTCGGACACGGACGGCCCATGCCGGGTTTTGGCCTTGTGGCACAAGGTCGCTAGCCCAGCGCGGGGAACGCCTTAGCCCGGTCGCCGAGGTGGGCGCGTTCGGCGTCGTCGAGCGGGAGGCGGCCCGTGCCCTTCAGCACGTAGGTGGACTCGTCCCAGGTGGGCGGGCGGACGGGGCTGCCAGTGAGCTCGTCGATGGTGCGGACCGCGAGGGTGCGGGACTCTTCAGTTGGCGCCAGCCGGCTGCCGGGCAGGTGCGCAGTCAGGTCCAGGTGATGTATGACCCACTCGACCGTCCACATCGCGAGGATGTCCTCGGCGGCCATGACGTGCCCCTGCAGCCGGAAGTTCCCCGCCGGCGCCTGGCGGCTCATCCCCGCCGCCTGCCGCGCGGTGTCGGCGAAATGCTGCCGCACGCTGTCGGCGGTCGTGTGGGCGCTCGCGTCGGCCCAGTAGAACCGGGCACTGGTGTAAGTGGCGGGCCGGTTGCCGGGCGGCCAGTCTCGCCAGTAGGAGACGTAGTCCCGGTCAACGACGTCCCCGGCGGCAGCGGGCTCAGCGAAGCTGGTCGCGTGGTCCACGAGCCCGAGCCGCATGTGCGTCAGCAGGTGCGCCGCCAGCCACCCGGCACACAACGTCGGCGCGGCAAGATCGGCGTCACTGAGCCCGGCGACAACTTCAGCCAGCCGCTCAACCTGCCGCGCCGCGATCTCCCGAATCCCTTGCGGTAGCCGCTCGCTCACGGGATCCCACCCTAACCCGCCGCGGCCGCCCCGTGCACCGCCGCGCCGCGGCCTTGACCGAGATAGCGGATAGCGGCCCACACCATAAGGTGGATTTCTGTCCACATCGCCCGCGCGAGCGGAAGGTCCCGGCAGGCGGATGCGTTGGGTGGGATGTGGCCTTCGTATTCTTCATGACGCTGCCTGGTCTGGCGGTTGCCTTGGTCGCGCTCGCCGCTGTGGATTGAGAATGGGGCTTAGGATCTTGGCCGCTAGCCCGGCCGGGTGACACAAAAGGAAGAGTGCCTTGGCGCGGCTGCTGGACTGGAACAGGGACTTCTGGGTCTTCTTCTGCACGCAGGGGATCTCCAATATCGGGGATGCGGCATGGGGCGTGCTCATTCCGCTGTACGTGCTGCAGCTCACGCACAATCCGCTGCAGGTAAGCGCCGTCGCAGTCGTGGAGGTCGCCGCCAACGCGCTGCTGCAGATGCCGCTCGGAGCGCTGGCGGACCGTTTCGAGAGCCGTCGGCTGATGATCGTGGCGGACATCGGACGGACACTGCTCACCCTGGCGGTCCCGCTGGTGAGCCTGCTGCACGGGCCGGTGCTGGTGGCGATCTACGCCGTCATCCTGCCGAACGCGGCGCTGTCGTCACTGTTCAACGGGGCGTCCGGCAGTGCGGTTCCCATGCTGGTGCCGCAGCACGCCCGGGCTAAGGCATACGCCTGGCAGGAGAGCTTCGAGTCGGTGGCCTGGGTCGTTGGCCCGCCGGCCGGCGGGCTGCTGGCCGTGGCCTTCGGCACCGGGCCCGCGCTGGTGATCGACTCGGCGAGCTTCTTGGTCTCCGTCGTGGGCCTGGCGGTGATCAGGGCCCGGTTCACGCCGGCGGCGGGCACCGCGCAGGAAGGACTGGCCGCATCGATGCGATCGGGGCTCCGGCTGATGATCTCCGACCGGATACTGCGCCGCGACCAGCTCATCTGGGGGATGTACTCGGTGCTCGGCAGCGGCATCGTGCTCGGCTTGGTGTACGTAGGCACGCATGGCGGGAAGTCGGGCGGTTCGCTGGTCGCGACGCTGGCGGTCGCCGCGTATGCCGCCGGATCGGCGGTCGGGACGCTCGCCGCGGGAAGGGTGGAAGAGGGGGCAGTGAACCCCTGGTACGCGGCCGCGGGTGGGCTGCTCGCCGCCGCTGCGGGAGCTGCGCTCGTCGCGGTTGGCGCGACGGCGGCGATCCTGGCCGGCGCCGCGGCATTCGGCCTTGGCGAGGGGTTCCTGCTGGTCGTCCATCTGACGGTGCGGGCTCGGGCAACGCCTAATGGCTACTTCGGCCGGATCACCGGCATCGCCGGGATGGTCGGCCAAGTCACCAACGGGCTGAGCATGGTATGGCTAGGGTTTGCGCTGCGGTTCGCCCACGGAACGGCCACCTTCCTTGTGCTGGGCGCGGCGCTGCTCGTCGTGGGAGTGTGCGTGGTGCTGAGCCCCGCGATCCCGCTGCCGTCAGTCACCGAGGCCGAGTAGGGACATCCCGGTTATCCGTCGAGAAGGCCCGGTTCGTCGAGAAGCGATGCCTTGAGCCCCTCGTGCGTGGCCTCGAAGCCGAGCGAGCGGTAGAAGCGGATCGCGTCGGCGCGGCGCTTGTCCGACGTCAGCTGCACGAGGCCGCAGCCAGCACGGCGCGCCTCGCCCATCGCCCACGCGATCATGGCGCGCCCCAAGCCCTGGCCGCGGTGCGTGGCGGCGACGTGGACGCCCTCGATCTGCCCGCGCAGCATGCCGTTCCTGGTCAGGCCAGGGATCAGCGTCAGCTGCAGCACCCCCGCGACCTCACCGCCGGCTTCCGCCACGATCAGCCGGTTGCGGGGGTCGGCGGCGATGTCGTCGAACGCCGCCCAGTAGGCGTCACCGAGCGGCGCTTCCCTGCTGGCCGAGATGGGGTCGTCAACGAGCAGGGCCACGATCCGGGGCACCTCATCGCGCCGCGCGTCCCGGAAGATCACGTCTTCGTGCTCAGGCCGCAAGCTGACCACACTCACCGGGCTGGTTAGCTGGCTGCGGCACGCTGTTCGATCGCCTGGGCGTACAGGCGGCCCGCGCGATAGGACGAGCGGACGAGCGGCCCGGACATCACGCCCGCGAAGCCCATGGACAGCGCCTCCTCGCGCAGTGCCACGAACTCCTCCGGGTGGACCCAGCGGTCCACCGGATGGTGGCGAGCGGACGGGCGCAGGTACTGGGTGATCGTCAGCAGGTCGCAGCCGACGGCGCGCAGGTCAGCCATCGCCGGGGCGATCTCGTCGCGGGTCTCGCCCATGCCCAGGATCAGGTTGGACTTCGTCACCAGGCCGGCCTCGTGCGCCTGGCGCAGGACATCGAGCGACCGCTCGTAGCGGAAGCCGGGGCGGATCCGCTTGAAGATCCGCGGCACCGTCTCCAGGTTGTGCGCGAACACCTCGGGCTTGGCGCTGAACACCTCGCCGAGCAGTTCGGGAACGGCGTTGAAGTCCGGCGCGAGCAGTTCGACCCCGCAGCCGGGCACGGCGGCGTGGACCTCCCTGACGGTCTGCGCGTACAGCCAGGCGCCGCCATCGGCGAGGTCGTCGCGGGCCACCCCGGTGATGGTCGCGTAGCGCAGCCCCATGGTGGCGACGGACTCGGCGACGCGCCGGGGCTCGTCGCGGTCGAGCGGCTGCGGCTTGCCGGTGTCGATCTGGCAGAAGTCGCAGCGCCGCGTGCACTGGTCACCGCCGATGAGGAAGGTCGCCTCGCGGTCTTCCCAGCACTCGAAGATGTTCGGGCAGCCGGCCTCCTGGCAGACCGTGTGCAGCCCCTCAGACTTCACGAGGTGTTGCAGCGCGGTGTATTCGGGTCCGGTGCGGATCCGCGTTTTGATCCACGGCGGCTTCCGCTCGATCGGCGTCTCGGCGTTGCGCGCCTCAAGCCGCAGCATCCGCCGTCCTTCAGGTGCCAGTTCCGGAGTACTCACCACCCCTCCAGCCTACGTTCCCGCCACCGCCAGTGCGCCCGCCGCTCCCGCCAGGTGAGGACCATCACGCTCCGCCAGCGGATAACAGCAACAGGCGCGCGAGCGCGACTGCCAACCGCGGCTAGGCCGCCGACGCGAGCAGGGGCGTCACGGTGTGGATGCGCCGCCAGGTCCGGTACCCGAGGGCGGCCGCCAGGTGCCGTTCCAGCAGCGGTGTCACGTCGGATACGGAGACGGGGATGCCGGTCTCGGCCGTGAGCGAGGTCGTCCCGGCGTCTCTGATGCCGCACGGCACGATCCGGTCGTACCACGACAGGTCGCAGTCGCAGTTCAGCGCGAGTCCGTGCATGGTGACCCCGCGCGCGACCCGGGCGCCGATCGCACCGACCTTCCGCTCGGGCAGGCCGCGCGAAGCGGGGATCCATGCCCCCGAGCGCCCCTCGACGCGGATCGCCTGCAGCCCGAAGTCGGCGCAGACCCGGATCATCGCTTCTTCAAGTGCCCGCACGTAGGCGACCACGTCCATGGGCTCGGCGAGCTTGACGATCGGGTAGGCGGTCAGCTGCCCGGGACCGTGCCAGGTGATCTTGCCGCCCCGGTCGACGTCGATGACGGGAGCGCCGGGGTCGCCGAAGGGCCGGTCGGACACCGCCGTTCGCTTGCCCGCTGTATAGACGGGCTTATGCTCAAGGAGCAGGCAGCTATCGGGGATCTCGCCGCTGACTCGCCGCCCGTGCACCGCGCGCTGCATGTCCCAGCCCTGGACATAATCCACGGCGTCAGCTCCGAAGCCTGCGTGCGCATAAACGAGTTCAGCATCCACGACATCGAGACTACGACGCGAGTGAGACCACCGCGTCTCCTGGGGAAAACCAAACCGTGATCAACGAGGCAGACCTGCGGGAGATGAGCCCGGGCGAGCGGCGCCGGCTGGCGCACGTCCTCGCGCGCATCGACTACTCGCATCCCCTGCTGGGGATCTCCCTGGCCCGGGGCCGTCGGCTCGGTGCCCTCGTGTCGATTGTCGCCTGCGCCGTGCTGATCGGCTGGATCATTGTCCTCGGCCTCACCCTGCACCGCTCCTTCCACACGCAGCACTGGAAGGGCGCCTGGATTGGCTTCGACTTGCTCCTGCTGCTCTCCTTCGCCGCGACCGGCTGGGCGTTCTGGCGCGGCCGCCAGATCGTCATCGCCTGCCTGATCGTCACCGCCACGCTGCTGTGCTGCGACGCGTGGTTCGACGTGGTGCTCGACGCCGGCACCTCCGACGTGTGGCTGAGCATCGCCTCCGCGGTGATCGTCGAGTTGCCGCTGGCGTTTCTCACTTTCAACGCGGCCCGCCGCCTGATCCGGCTGTCCGCCGTGGTCGCGATAGGCCGCGCGGGGGACTCGAGCGACTGCGACGACCTTCCCGAGGACGCACTCCCGCCGCTGTGGAAGATCCCGCTCTTCGGCGGCCAGCCCGTGCCTCGTGATTGAAACGCTGCGGTGACGGGTGAAACAACGGACCGTTCTGACGAACATCACACCTCAGCGGTGGTAGACCCGCAGCGGGGCGCGGACTTAATCTCGTCGCCATGGCTACCGATTTCACCGAGGAAACCGCAGCTGACGCAGTCATCGAGTCTTTCGCGCCGGACACCGACCCGAGGCTGCGCGAAATCCTCGTCTCGCTCGTCAAGCACCTGCACGCGTTCGCCCGCGACGTCGAGCTGACGATCCCCGAGTGGGAGAAGGCATACGACTTCCTGACCAGAGTCGGCCAGAAGAGCGACGACGAGCGCCAGGAGTTCATCCTGCTGTCGGACGTCCTCGGGTTGTCGATGCTGGTCGAGACGATTTCCAACCGGAAGTTCGGCGTCGCGACCGAGTCAACGGTCCTCGGCCCGTTCCACGTGGTGGAGTCGCCGGTCCGCGCGCTCGGCGACAACATCGACCTGGTGGGCACCGGCACGCCGTGCGTGGTCACCGGCCGGGTGGTCTCGGTGGACGGCACTTCGCTGCCCGGCGCGACGCTCGACGTGTGGCAGGCCAACGACCAGGGCTTCTACGACGTGCAGCAGCCTGACGTGCAGCCCCGGACGAACGGCCGCGGCCTGTTCACCACCGATGCCAACGGCGAGTTCTGGTTTCGCACGATCGTGCCGAGCTACTACCCGATCCCTACCGACGGCCCGGTCGGCGAACTGCTCATCGCGACCGGCAGGCACGCCTTCCGCCCCGCCCACATCCACTTCATCGTGGAGGCCGCCGGCCACCGGCCGCTGACCACGCACATCTTCGTGGCGGGCAGCGAGTACATCGAGTCCGACACGGTGTTCGCGGTGAAGAAGTCCCTGGTTGTCGACTTCGAAGAGGTCACCGACGAGTCCCTGGCCGAGAAGTGGCACGTGGGCAAGGTCCCGTTCCGCCACGCGGACTTCGACATCGTCATGCAGCCCGAGCCAAAGCTTTAATCTCATCCCGAACGGCCGCGTGCTCCGCGCTACCGGTCCATGACCTCCGCCTGCGCGGTGTCGGGAGCGGCGGAGAGTGCCGCGATGGTGTCCTCCGCCCAGCGAAGGCTGGCCCGGTAGACGGCCAGCCCGTGATCGAGGGCGAGGCGGGGGTGGCGGTCGCTGTGGCTGGCGTTCGCGGTGGCTTGCTCCAGTTGCGCGGTGAAGGCCGCCATCGCGTCGGCGAGGCTTCGCAAGAACGCCAGCACCTCCTCCAGCGGGAAGAGGTGCTCCATCATCACGAAGCGCATGAGGTGCAGGCCGAGGTCGCGCGCGACCGTGGCAGGTTCAATCGGGGTGCGCAGCCAGCTCGCGTGGGCCGTCCGGCCGGCCGCGGTGGGCTCATAGACGCGGCGCCGCCGGGCTGACTCAGCGCCCTGGCTGACCTCAGCCTGCGCCTGGACCAGGCCCTGCTGCTCCAGGCGGCGCAGCGCCGGATAGAGCGCACCCGAGCTGGGCTGGTAAACGCCCATGGGCGTGGCCGCGAAGATCCGCTTCAGGTCATAGCCGGACGACGGCGCCAGGCAGATCATGCCGAGCAGTATGTGCTCGAACGCGGTGAGCTGCCGTCCGGCCATGCCTGCACCCTACCTTGCCGCATAGGTCGAATCGACCTATTCTGCTGGGCAAGGAGGCCTGGTTGGGGCCAGGTCTCCTTGCCCAGCACAGGAATGCAGGCCAGCGGCCGCAGGCGAGGGCAGGCCGGTCTACGCGACACCACGGAAGGTCCGTTCGCATGGACTCGAGCAGCGATGTCCGCCGAACCGCCGAGCCTGCCGCGAAGAAGGGCGGCTGGCTCCGCTCGGTCATCACGGTCGCGATCGTTGATATAGGTGCCCCGCTGGCGGCCTACAGCGCGCTGCGCTCGGCTGGCCTGACGGCCGTGACGGCCCTGGTGCTGAGCGGGGTGTTCCCGGCCGTGAGCGTGATCTTCGGCGCCATCCGGCACCGGCGGCTTGAGGTTGTCGGCGCCCTGGTGCTCGCCGGGATCGCGGTGGGTGCGGTGCTCGGCCTGGTCTTTCAAAGCCCCCGGCCGGTGATGGCCGAGGGATCGGTGCCGACCGTTGTCTTCGCGGTGGGGTGCCTGGCCTCGCTACGCGGGCGTCCGCTGATGTTCGGCTTCGCCATGGAGTTCATCGGGCCGGATTCCGCCAAGGGCCGGGAGATGACCGACCTCTGGCAATACGACGGCTACCGGCACGTCTGGCGGGTCATCACGGCGGCGTGGGGTGCCGCGTTCCTCCTCGAAGCCGCCCTGCGGGTCGTCGTCATCTACACCGCCTCGGCCGACACCGCCCTGGCGGTCTCCAAGGTCACGCCGTGGGTGTTCGTCGGCGTCATGTCGGCGGCCACGGTCGCCTACGGCTCGTACCGCAAGAGGAAAGGCGAACGCATGGCCGCCGCCGGCGCGCCGGCCGGAGCAAGCCAGGTGCGTCCGCCTTCCCCGGAGACCGCGCAAGCGGGATCCGCGCCAAGCCCGGAAGGCGGCTTAGTCAGCTGGGGAGTTCGGCGGCCAGCGCCGCGCCGATCGTCGGGTAGTCGAACGCGAAGCCCGCTTCCGTCAAGCGCGCGGGCAGCACGCGGGCGCTGGTCAGCAGTTCGGCGGACATTTCGCCCAGGCCCAGCTTCAACAGGGGCGTCGGGACGCGGAGCCACGGGAAGTCGGGTTTCTTGAACGCCGCGTGCAGAGCCGCGGTGAGTTCGGAGTTGGTGACCGGGTTCGGGGCGGTCAGGTTGTACGGGCCGCTGCGCTCGCCAGTCTCATTAAGCCCTGTGCCCTCGGCGTCGAGCAGGAAGCGGATCGCGCGGATCTCGTCGGTGAGCGAGATCCAGCTCATGACCTGGTGCCCGTCACCGAAGCGGGGCAGCAGCCCGAAGCGGGCGGGCAGTGCCAGCCGCCCGAGAACGCCGCCGCCCACCCCGAGGACCAGGCCGCTGCGCAGGTGCGCCACGCGGATGCCCGCCTCACGCGCCGGGGCGGCGGCGGCTTCCCAGTCCTGCACCAGGCGGGACAGGAAGGCCTTGCCCGCCGGGGCGGTTTCAGTGACCTCACGGCCGCCGGTATCGCCGTACCAGCCAATCGCCGAGGCGACGATGAACGCCTTCGGCTGCGGCCGCGTCGCCGCGACCGCGGATGCCAGGGCCGTGGTGGCGAGGACGCGGCTGGCCCGGAGTTCCGCCTTGTAGCTGGCGGTCCAGCGGTGGTCGCCGACCCCCGCGCCGGCGAGGTGCACCACGGCATCGACACCGGACAGCGCCGGGTCGCCCGCGTCGGCGGCGCGCGGATCCCAGCGCACCTCACTGGCCGCCTTGTCAGCGGTGCCGCGCTGGCCGCCCGTGTTTGCCGGCCCGGTGCGCGGCGGCCGCCTGACCAGGCGGACGACCTGATGGCCGTCCGCCTGCAGGCTAGCCGTCAGCGCGGTACCGATCAGCCCGGACGAACCGGTGACCGCAACCTTCATGCGGGTCAGAGGCCGAGGTCGGCCTCGAACGCGCCCTCCTCGAGACGGTTCTTCACCGTGACGAGGAACCGGGCGGCGTCGGCGCCGTCCACGAGCCGGTGGTCGTAGGTCAGCGCCAGGTAGACCATGGAGCGGACCGCGATGACCTCACCGAGCGCCGGGTCGTCGACGACGACCGGGCGCTTGACCACGCTGCCGACCCCGAGGATGCCGACCTGCGGCTGGTTGATGATCGGCGTGTCGAAGAGTGCGCCGCGGCTGCCGGTGTTGGTCAGCGTGAACGTGCCGCCGGCCAGTTCGTCCGGGCTGACCTGGCCGGACCTGGTCCGCGCAGCGAGGTCGGCGATCTTGCGGGCGAGCCCGCCGATGTTCAGGTCGCCGGCGTGGTGGATGTTCGGCACCATCAGGCCGCGCTCGGTGTCCACCGCGATGCCGAGGTGCTCGGCGGCATGGTAGGTGACCTCCTGCGACTCGGCGTTGATGCTCGCGTTGAGCGCCGGGTGCACCTTGAGTGCCTCGACCGTCGCCTGCGCGAAGAACGGCAGGAAGGTCAGCTTGACGCCCTCGCGGGCCTGGAACGCGTCCTTGGCCCTGTCCCGCAGGCGCGCGATGTTCGTGACGTCCACCTCGACCACGGTGGTGAGCTGCGCCGAGGTCTGCAGCGACTCGATCATCCGCTTGGCGATGACCTGGCGCGGCCGGGACATTCGCTGGGTGGTGCCGCGCAGCGCGGACGGGACGATCTGCGGACGGGGCGCCTCGGTGGCGGCCGGCGCGACGGGCG
>Ga0310811_10012245_pt1 | contig 11127 bp, 16 predicted proteins | sample YCmetagenome_FD_207642 | JGI IMG/M metagenome (GOLD analysis project Ga0310811, IMG submission 207642) | Soil microbial communities from experimental microcosm in Duke University, North Carolina, United States - YC | ecosystem: Engineered > Artificial ecosystem > Soil microcosm > Unclassified ... | reverse complement strand
GACGCAGGTCAAGCAGGTAGGTCCGCACCTCCTCCTCGCTCAGTTGATCCGGCGAGCGGCGGTAATGCGCAGCCAACCGGCGCACCGACTGGATGTAGATTTTCTGCGTCCCCACAGCCAATCCGGCCAGGGTCATGTCCTCAATCATCCGCGCACGCAGTGGCAACATGGTGGTCTCCTTTCGCAGGTGTTCCGACGAGCTGCTCATGCTCGCCGACCCGAAAGGATACCTCTGCTAGCCAAACAAGCCGCGCGACCTACATCCTCGGCGGAGCCGTTCAGTCCAACCAATGCACATACGACCGTTTGCGAAAGCCGCTGATTTCGCGGTCTTTTCGGCTTAACGTGCAGTTTTGGACAAATCGTGCGGTGACCCCCTCCTGCCAGCAGCCAGGAACTTCGCTGCCAGGACTGCTCGGACAAGCAGCCGCGCGGGAGCCAGTGGTGACCAGGGCAGAACTCATCGCGGACCTCGCCGCCAGCAACCCACATCTGCGGCCGCAGGATGCCGAACTGATCGTCTCGACGATATTCGACCAGATCACCGCCGCTCTGGCTCGCGGCGGGCGGGTCGAGTTGCGGGGGTTCGGCGCCTTCACAGTGACACAGCGCCCCGCCCGCATCAGCCGCAATCCGCGCACCGGCGTGACGGTCCAGGTGGTCGAGAAGACGGTGCCGCACTTCAAGGCTGGCAGGGAAATGCTCCGCCGGCTCAATGGCGACAGCCGGCCCACGTCAGAGCATCCGACGTAATCGCGGCACCTTGGGCATCCGCTTCACCGGCCGCAGTGGCAGCGGCTTCCAGCCGGCGATGGTGCGGGCGCATTCCCGCACCTGCGCGTTGTCGGTGATAGCAGGGAACAGCCGCCGCAGCTCGATCGCGGCCGCGAATTCGCCCCGCTGCTCGTAGACGGCGCGGATGGCAGCCTCGTCCTCCTCGGTGACGACGAACATCGCTGGAGCATGGGAAGGCGAGCGCTTGTTGGCTAGCCCGGCAGCGCGATCTTGCGCATCCGCCAAGGTGCAACCTGACGTGGGCATCGATGCAATTGGCAGTTTTACCCTAAGTGAGTTCGGTGAGGTCCAGGGCGGCACCATTTCAGACTGTCTTATTGATACTGAAGATTTCGGAACCTTCCCAAACCTCGATATCAGCGGCCTGAACTATACAATGACGGAGAGTTTCTATGGCAATGTTATCCTGTCGCTCGACCTTCCCACCCTCGTCGCCAGCTTGCTCGCCGGTTCCGACAAGGTTTCCCGACTGCTGTCGCGACAATGGGCGTGTGTCTGTCGTCACTGGGAGCATCGTTCTGAGTTGAGCACTACGAAGTGGCGTCAGGCTATTACCGAAGGCTGGGGATCGGCTCCCACGGCTCGGCGTTGACCTGCCGTGTAGTCACCTCGTCCGTCCAGCCCGATCGCCATCATGTGCAATACGGCAGAACCGAAGCCATCCACGTGGCACACACATTGGTTCCGTGCCCCCAGGACAGGATAATTGTGAGCATCAGAAACAACAGAAGGATTGTGACCGGAAGGGCCAGCGCTAGAATACCCGAACGGTCCGGTTCATCGGATAATCTCCATATTTTCCTGGAGGCTCCTAATCCAAGGCTGGTCCCGACACTTCCAGGCCGAGTTGACACTAGTCGGGCCAGGCAGCTAGCGCCTTCTACGCAACACTGTTCGTCAGAAGGGGAACATCCATACCTCATCATGCGTCACTGCGAAACACGTGCTTTGCGCTGGCCAGCTGCCTGGTGCTCGGCATCGCCGGGCTAACCGCCCCCGTTCCTGCCTGGGGACAAGCATCAGGCATGGGCGGCCTCGGCTCATCGCAGACGATCACGGAGCGCGTCAAAGTACAGGCGATCGACCTCGCCACACGCGAGGTCACGCTGGTCGGTCCGGAGAGCAATGTGTTCACCGTCCATGCCGGTGACACGGTGCGCAACCTCGACAAGGTCAAGGTGGGCGACACCGTCGTTGCGACCTATTACGCCTCGATCGTGCTGGTGCTGTCGGCGCCGGGAACCCAGGTTCCCGACAATCAGGTGAATGCTGCCCGGACCCGTGCGGCGAAGGGTCAGATGCCGGCCGCCGCGCTGAGCACCAAGATGATCGTCACCGGTACTGTGGTCGGTGTCGATCTCGCGAATCATAGGATTTCGCTGGTGAATTCGTCGGGCGGTATGGTGCATACCTTAGACATCACCGATCCCCAGCGGCAGGCGGCGCTGAAGCGGGTCAAAGTGGGCGACTCGTTGACCGCCATCGGCACAGAGGCCTTCGCCATCGCTCTCGAACCGGTCGCATAGGATGGGCGACGGTGTGAGAGGTCGGAGGAAGGGTACACGCTACTCGGCTGGCGCACCGCACCGACCGGCCTCGGCTGGGCGTGAGCAGAGTCCAACCTATCGGGTGGCTAGTTTCCGTTCGCTGACCGGCGGCGGCGACGGGTACAGCGTCAGCCCTGCCCTCTCATCCACAACCACCCGCGCCTCAGGATAGACCGCCAGGGCCAGTTTCAGCGACGGCAGCACGTCCCGGCGGAAGAAGCGCAACTCGCCATAGCTCTCCCCAAATTGGCGTCTGAGGGCCGGCCAGCCAACCTCCACCGGGCTCTGTAGGACATGCAGGCGGTAAGCCAGCCACACGTACAGGTCGATTGCCATCGATCGGTTGGATATCTGCCGGATGGCGGCCTCTCGGAGCGGCAGCGGGTGCTCGATCAGGGATTGGTAAAAGCCCTCGTCCAGCCGCACGCGCTCCTGCCATAGGGGTAGTTGCTCGGGCGCGTTCGGGTTCAGCGGCAGGATGGCGTCACGCACAAAGGCACCGTTCGTCACTGCCTCGGCCGTCTCCGACCGGCGGAAGAACGTGAGTCTGCATCGGCTGATCCGGCGGGATTGCTCTCGGACGATCTGATAGGTTTTGCCGCCGATGGGTATCCCCATTGCGGTCAGCCAGGCGTTCATGGAAGTGCCGAGTTCCACTTCCCTGCTCCGTGTCCTTACGGCCTGGGTCTGCAGGTACAGCAGGATCATGCGGGCTATGGAGCCGTAGGGCACACCGATCGGCTGCTTTCGGATATCGAGGCCGCTTTCAACCAGCAGCTTTATCTGGCCTCCATCGCGCTCCCAGACGGTTTCTGTGATCCGCTTATGCGGGAGAGCCGTCATGGCGAAACCAGCGTGGGCGATGCCAATGCGCCCGTCTTCGTCAGCCATGACCTCATAGGCAGCTTCAACACAGAGGCGGTCAGTCTTGTCGCTGGAAGCCTCTTTCCTGGCGCCCTCAATGCCTCGATGCAGGATGAGCTGGTGAACTGTCCCCATAGCATTGAGACCGGACAGCATCGGCCGACGCCGTGTCAACTTGGACTCTGCTCACGCAGGCTATTTGAAGGCTATTTGTTCTGGCTATTTGTTTGTGTGAGGAGAGTCCAGGGGATAACCGCGAGTCGCGTGAGCGGAGTCCAATCAGGGGCGTGAGTAGAGTCCAAGCACATCGCGGGGATAAATTGAGCACGCACCGCGGCCGAGTCGCGTTCAGAGAGCTGCAATTGACCCGCCTCGACGGCGCCGGTCAGCGTGCCGCGGGCCACAACAACACCGCGGCCGAAGCTGCGTCAGGTGGACGGCAGGCCACGCATTGCCATGTGCGCTGGTCCGCCGACCACCACCGCCTACTCCTGCAAGCTGAGCACTGCGAGCCTGGAGTGGGTCAGTGCGTTGGGTGGCAGTGGCCTGAGTAGGTTCTGGCAAACTGGTCTCCGGCCAGCGGCGTGTAGGTAATCGTCGGCCGGTCGATATAGGTCGCGTTGCCATTCACCGTCACCAGGTTGGAAGGGATGGTGGCCGTCAGGTCGGATACTCGCACCTGCCGAGAGGCCCCCCTTGGAATGTATAGCCGCTGATGACGGAGGACACGTCGGCGAAACTTGGCGCGTCGCCGTAGCGTAGCCGCACCGGATCGTGAACCTCGGTCGCGATGCTGGCAGAACGCGTCGCATCTCGCTGACCCTGACAGACCGACTCGCGTCGCTCCAAGGGCCAAGTGCGCGCCCGGGCATGTTGGCGGGGCGATTGCTCGGCCGGCAGAGACCGCGGTGTGGCACTCACTCATGCGCGAACACGTTTGCGGGATTCTCGCCCAACCAGGCACGATCTGGGCGGCGTGTAGATCAGGCGGCGATCGACCCAAGCCCAGCGATCTGTCCGTTGCACGAACTGCAGATCCAATTCCGCTTTCGATCCAAGGAGTCAAACGGGCGACGGCACCGCAGGCACGGACGCCTGTGGGCCGCAAACAGCTGGTAGTACAGCGTTTGTGCAGCTTGTGGGCTGCGCCCAGGGACAGTGGCGGCGATCGCGTGCCAATCGAGCTGGCCGCCGGTGGCGCGAAACTGCTCCACTGCCGCGAAAAGCGTGGCCTTCTCCGCCGAAGTCCAGCGTCGATTCTCATTCATGGTGAAGCTCCTGGTCGGAGGACTCGGCCAGGTTGGTGTCGACGGCTGTGTGTTACTGCCGGGCGGTGCTGGTGCGTTCTGTGCTGCTACGCAACCGTTCTCGTTCGCGGGCCAGGGCGCGTAGCACGATGGCACAGCCTGCAGCTGCCCGGGTAGCCACGTTGCTACCTCTCGAATAAATGAGCCAAGCTGCAATCCCGAGAGATGGATATTTACTTGCCAATCCTTGCAGGAGCGTGGGGCGTTCGTATACATCACGCGCTCCCATATTTGGAATCTTCAATATTTTGTCATAGAATTCACCGGATCCTGCCGACCCGACGCCACCTGCATCGAAAATTAGCTCTAAACTCTTGGCATGCTCCATGGCCTTAACGATAAGAAGCTTGACCGCGTCGGGATGTGGTTTTCCACTCGGACCAGCGTGTCGTCTGCGAGTAAGCCTCCATAAATAGTATCTTTCATTGTCCCAAGCACAGGCAATAGCCGCATCAAGTATATCTTCTTCTGAGTTCACGACGGGTGAACCCTCTTCTTCTCTTCCTAGTCGTTTTCTTGCTGCTATGGCACGCACCTGCGGAGGATTGCGTTCGCCGCCCGCCGCGATTAGATCTTGGGCGATACCGAGGGGAGAATAGCTTACCTTGCCTGTCTCCCTGAGATTTGCCTCGTAAAACTTGCAGAACCTGTCTGCACTGATATCAACAACCTCAAGTCTTCTGTCCGCAGACCTAATGTGTTTCGCATGCTTGCGATTGAGCCGGTTAATTATGCTCTCAGCATTGGGCGGCAGCGAATATGTAATCTGCGTAGATCGCTCAAACCCTGCAGCTTTGAAAGCTTCTCTTATTAGTTCAGCATCCGCCGAAGCGGGCTCAAAAACAAAACACATAGAGACATTGCGAGGAAGTTGCGCCAATAATTTATGAAGGACCTCGGCTTTTGCTTCTCCGCTCAAATCCTGACTAATGACCGGCCCACCCATTTGCGTCCAATGGAAAAGGCCGCCGCATTTAAAGCCGGCTTTGTTTCTTTGTACGACGTAAGGCAAACGTCCTACAACAATGTTACCTTCAACCACTTTCGCTTCGTTGAGGTGCGCAGTCCCACGGGCAATCTCCACCCACCATCTTTGTTGGAAGACCGGCAGGTCATCCATGCTTATCGCTTGGGCCTGCTCCTCTGCCCACCGCGCGGGGTCGCTATCGTAGAGGTCGCTCATGCGTCTAACTGCCGAACGGCGCGTTCAACGTCAGTCAGCGTGAACCCACAGCCATTAGTAGCGGTTATCTGCACCCCTTTCACCCGAAGTCCTCCCGAACGCCTAATGTCACTAATCTGAAATGGGGTGGGAGGACAATGCCTTCCGCGTGAATGACGCCTCTGTGAACAATTATTGATTATTGTCCAAGACTATTTTGAGGCTCTACGGAGCCACGCACTCATGCGATGTAATCCGATCGCTCTGTTGCGCGGGAGCGGAGCCGGACTAATGGGGGCTACACGCAATGGTCGTGAAGGTGCGATGCCGATGCCAGTGAGCCAGCTCGGCCCTCTTTGGCATTCAGCGTTCTAGGTTAGCGGCTCCTCGATCAGCGCGGCGGAATCGGCACCGCATCAACCTGTGAGGCTGACAGACCGACTCGCGTCGCTCCAAGGGCCAAGTGAGGCGTTCGTCCGGGCGCGTTGCCGGCCAGAGACGACGGCCGATGCTTCAGCACCCCATGTTCTGCTATGCTGCCTACAGACGGGTCCGTCGCCGGCGCGCTACGGCTTCCGGGAGAAAGCCCAACTGCTCGCGAGCAAGCGCCGTCCAGAAGGCTCCCCGTCGGCTCAGACCGAAGGAGGCAGCCATGCTTGTTTCCGACGTTTTGCGGATCAAAGGCCATAACGTTGTGAAAATACACGCCACCGACAGCGTCGAGCTTGCGGTGCGCAGGCTGGCCGAGCATCGCATTGGCGCCTTGATAGTCGAAGATCGGTGGATGAAACCGGTCGGCATATTCTCGGAGCGGGACTTCATCAACGCTGCAGCTCAGGACAGTGCATCCGTGTTCGGCTTCCAAGTCCAACAACTGATGTCGACACGCATTATCAGTTGTCGCTCCTCCGACCGTGTGGATGCCGTGCTTGCGACGATGACAACAGCCCGGATCCGCCACTTGCCGGTGATCGAGGACAAGGAACTGAAGGGCATCGTGAGTATCGGCGATCTGGTGAAACATCGCCTCGACGAGAAGGAGTTGGAAGCAAGCGTTCTTCTTGATATCTCGCGAATGCGAGCCTGAGTCAGCGCTACCCGCGGGATGGATCGCTGGCATCGCGGTTTTGGCAGTGGTCGCCCTTGCCCTGATTTTGTCCTTCGTCGCCGGGCCACGAGTGCTCCCTGCGACTGCGGACCTGCCGCCACCCCAACCGCATAAATGGAGACCAACATGATCGCCTCCGAAACCGCATATTTGGCTTCCGCCGCTCCCGGTTGCGGCTGTCATGCGACTGGGGATGCACTATGATGGGGCGGCGCAGTCTGCTTCTCTCGGGGGTAGCATTCACCGGCCTGGTCATTGCCGGCGGCTTCGCGGCTACCCGGGCCGCGACAGTTGCCGCGGTCGGACAACCTGCTCCTGAATTTGCGGTCGCGGATACGAGCGGTCGTATGCGGCGGCTCGATGAGTTCAAAGGCAAGACCGTCGTGCTTGAATGGACAAGTTCGTCCTGTCCTTTCACGGCGGCCCACTATACCAACGGCGTTATGCAGGCCCAATGGGCGACCGACCGAGGCGTGATCTGGCTCTCGGTCCTTTCAACCGATCCGTCGCATTCTGATTACCTGCCGCCGGCCGAAGCTGAGGCTTACGACCGCAAGCGCGGCGCAACACCCACGGCACTCTTGATGGTTCAAAACGGCATCATGGGTCATGCCTATGGCGCGCGCACGACACCCGGAATGTTCGTCATCAGCGCCACCGGCGTGCTCGTTTATGAGGGAGCGATTGACGATCACCCTTCCTACGATCCTGCTGTGGTTTTGAAATCGCACAACCTGGTTCGGGCCGCCTTGGAGGACATCGCGGCGGGTCGGCCGGTCGCCATCCCGAGCACCCAACCCTACGGATGCGCGGTTGGGTATGGCGCAACCTGACATGCCGCGAGTAAATCGCCGCCGGTCAGCGCAGCTGCTGGGCGCACTGTCGGCGGCTCCGCTTCGGCGATGATGAACGATCCCGAATCGCTGCGGCGGATGCGGGCCACACAAATCAAAGAGCCGGCCTGACCCGACAGACGACACGATCGGATGGAGGACAGCTGCGGGCGGCGGCTGTATATTCCATCCCGATAGGGAGGGACGGGGCGATGCTGAACGTCCAATTCGACGGCGACGTGCTCGCGGTGCGACCCGATGGCCCGATCACGCGGGAGGACGTCGCCACGCTGACGCGAACGACCGACGAGTATCTCGCTGACCATCCAAAGATCGCCGGCGCGATGGTCGAGACGCGAACATTTCCAGGCTTCGCGAGCATAGGCGCTTTCGCTGACTACGCCCGCTTTATTGCCGATCACCACGCCCACGTCCGGCGTCTCGCATTGGTCACCGATTCAGCATGAACGACCTGCGGTCGCGGCCGGTGCCGTGATGGACCCATCGACCCTGCCGTGGATCGGCAGTGCGATTGTGGGCGCGTTCCTGTTGGGGCTGCTGGCCTGGAGCGGCTTTCATCTGGAGCGTCGCCAACGACACGCGCCGGTCCTGCCGGAGCCGGGGCGGGTTCGGCGTGACAACGCCATCGTGCCGGGGGTGTGCCTGCTGATGATCGTGGTGGGTCTCCTGGCCGGGACTGGGCTGGTGTGGTGGGTGCTGCCGTGACCCGCATCGTCACCACGCATCACTGCTACAAGCCCCCGCCGAGGCAGCAGAAGGCGGTCGCGCTCACGGGGCCGGCGATCGTGCGGAAGCGGGGCAGGGCCGCCACCTGCCGAGCCAGAGCCGGTAGCTCCATCTCCCGCCAATGACGACAGCCCGCCCCGCCGGCTCCTGCCGCGAAGTCGGCGATCGCCACTTCCATCAGCCGCAAACGGGCACGATTGCAGCGCGCCGAGCCGGCGGAGCCCGAGCCCGACGACCCAGAGGCGGATACCGCGATGCGGGCATGGCTCGAGCGCGCGAAATGGGGCCACGGGCCCAGCGGGATGACCGCCCGCCCGGTCCCCAAGCGCCACTGGCGATCGTACGGCAACGACCCGCTGCCGCTGCCCGCCGACGCCCTGGACGAACCCTTCGCCGCGTTCCCGAGCTGGTTCCTGCGCATCGAATGCGGCAATCGCCTACGTCGCCGGTCGGACTAAACCAACGGCTGGGCTAGCCCAACTGTCGGCCAGTCCGACCGGCCATCCGCCAATGTCGGGGTCGTCGGGCTCCACTGCCCGCTCCGTGCGCAGGAGCTTCCCCCGCTGGCGGCTGGTCGTGGTGACGATCGCCGGCTTGCGCGCACCGGGCGGGGGCACCTTTGCGGTCATCGTTCGCCGGCTCTGGCATCGGTGGCGCTGCCGGCTTGGCGTCGCCCTTCCGCACGATTGCCGGCCCCGCGAACGCGACAGCCTTCCGCTTTCCTCGGCGGGCGCTTGGGGCGGTAGGCTGTGGTGATGATGCGGGTGTCAGTCATGGCGGTTCGAAGAATGCTACAGCGGGCTTGAGGTCGGTAGCCTGCACCTCTGTCCGCCGGCACGCGTCAGAGGCCGATGCGTGCAGCGGAATGCAGGGCCATGGCAGCGAGCCCTCTCGCTCAGGAAGTGAAACGGCCTATCCCGCGCTGCTGGGAGCGCACGGTAATCCGCATTCTCGGACGCTCCCCCAGCGTAGCCGGCGGCGTGCGATGCAAACCAGAGAACGCACGCTGGGGAGTGTAATGGCCCAACGTCATTACAACTTCCAATTGGTTGTCGCTGGTGCCGTTTTGTTGGTCTAAGCGTTGCAAGATTTATCCAGTGTTGGCAAAAAAGGACACGAGCCCATGCGGACGCTCGTTAAAATGATCAGCGCGGCTACTCTCGTTGCAGCGTCGGTGCTGCCATTCACGGCAGGGAGTGCATCAGCCGTCCCGATCGCGGGCACCACGAGCTTCACGACAACGGGCCCCGACGCTAACCGCGTGAGCTTGTCGAACCTGCTCAGCACGTTCTCTTTTTCTCTGAATGTGGGGGGATCGTCCACACAGAATCTTTTGACCATCACCCCGAACCCGCCCAACGGAACCAATACCTACAATTTTACCGTGAACGAGACGATCACATTCACCCAACCAGGAAACGGCAGTTCCCCGGACACGGGGACTGGGACGTTCCACGTTCAGGGCAACTCAATCAACAGTGGGTCGTTGACTTGGGGGGATGGTGCCAACGGCAGCAATGTCACGCTCACTGATGGCACCGTGATGAATGTCGATCTCAGCGATATCGCGAGCTTCACCCGCGGGAGTCCCCAGACAGTCACGGCGAAGTTTACGCTGGTCAGCAGTCCGGCCACAGCTGCCCCGGAGCCGGCTAGTATGTTGGTATTGGGTGCGGGTCTCCTCGGGCTTGGCGTCGTGCGGCGCGCTCGCCAAGGGGTTTAGCTGGGCCAGGCCGCTGCGGCGGCCTGATCGCCAGCAGCACCGGGTACGGCGCCTGATCAGCGGCCTTTTTTGCCGGCCCGCTTCGCTGCCAGGCGGGGGTTGCCGCCAACGCCAAGCCCGATCTTCTTCGCCAGCCGCGATCGCACCTTGGCATAGTCCGGGGCCGACCAGGGGATAATCACGGGCCAACCCGTATCGCTCGCGATATTCAATCGGCGTGAACTGGTGTTCGGTGCGCAGGTGGCGCTTCAGCATGCTGAAGGACGCGCCGCAGGCGAGGCAGACGAGATGGTCGGCGAAGACGGACTTTGTCACCGCCACTGCCGGTTCGATCTTGGCCGCCGCGGCGGCCACAGCAGTTTCGGCCGTCGAGAGGGATCTGTAGACCGCCGCAATCAGCGCAGGAAGTTGCTCACCGGACAGACGGTTGTTGCTGACCTGGACGGCACCCTCACCTTCGGCGAACGCGCTGCCAGCGTGCTCCACCTTTCGGCCGGGCTCTACGCGCCGCGGTCAGGCGACGAACGGCACCAGCGCTGCCCACACGGCCACCAGACCAAGCGCCAGTCCAACAACGATGAGATAGGTGCGCATCGGTGCCTCCAGCCTTTGATCGGGAGCCCCAGGATGACGACGGCGCGCACGTGGCGCTGTGACGTAGCAGACAGCTCCCCGGGATTATTGCGGCCCTTCGTCCCGTGTCCGACCCAAGGACGGGGCTACGGGGACGCCTCCGACAGGTCGTCCAGTCGAAATCTGCTGGAAAGCTGTACTTGGCGGGCCGTTTCGAGGATCTGGGCGATGGCCTTACGGGCGATTGTCGCCACCCGCCGAAGCAGCCCGGGTTACGACCGGCCTCTACACAACGCCAGCGAGGTCATCCGCGCAATCCCACGATGCTGATCTGGCTCGGCAAGCAGATGTCTGGATCAGAAGGATAAGCTGGAGAACAGCGGGACGACAGATACCGGTATGCGGGTGATCGTTGAATTCGTTGGCGAACCCGCCGCGCCTGCAGTTGACCATGCACCGCAGCAGCGA
>Ga0310811_10012244_pt1 | contig 11128 bp, 11 predicted proteins | sample YCmetagenome_FD_207642 | JGI IMG/M metagenome (GOLD analysis project Ga0310811, IMG submission 207642) | Soil microbial communities from experimental microcosm in Duke University, North Carolina, United States - YC | ecosystem: Engineered > Artificial ecosystem > Soil microcosm > Unclassified ... | reverse complement strand
TGCGTCGCAACGACCTGTGTCGAAAATTAAGTAGCCGAGGATGCTCTGAAGGAAATATTTCCGGAATATCAGGGCGAAGAATTCAAGTTTGGCAATATCTGGAGGCGCCCACGCAACCGACAGCGACTCATCGAGTTAGCCGAGTGGATCGGCAAGAATGAGAATCACTTATTTGCATACTTCATTGACAAGAAGTTCTGCGTTCTGACCAAGTTAGTAGACTTTCTCGTCGAGCCACTCGTCCATTCGGCTAGATTTGATTTTTATGCTGACGGTTACGCGCCGCGTTATTGCAATATGTGGTACTTCGGAATCGAGCTCTTCGGAGAGAGCGAACTTTATACCAGTACAGTAAATGCGTATCAGCGTTTTGCGCGCAACCCCACCGAAAGTGAACTTGCTGCACTTCAAGTTACCTTGCGCATCATGTCAAATAGCGTACCGGAACGACTTCGCCCGTTCTACCAGATGGCTTCGTTGGGTGCGGATACCTTTCGGGCTCTCCATAATTTGGAGGATCATCGCGGCTCCAGCGAACTGCAATTTACGACAGTTCTTCAATGCGTCGCGCATTGGCGAAATCTACTAGATGACGACTTCGTTGTATTTCATGACGAGTCATCCAATTTCTTTAGGGCAAGCGAGGTTTGGGAACGAGTTACGAATGCCCATGTCCCAGAGCAAATCCATGCAGGTACAAATGCAGCGCCTCACAAATATCCGCTGCGAGTTCTATCTACGAGTGCCATAGATTCGAAATCATCGTTCTCGATCCAGCTTTGCGATCTGATTGCAGGTCTAACTACACGTCAGCTTCGATCGGACCACTCTCCTGAAGACCGGGCGTTCCTTGACGAAGTTTTGAAAGCTGGCTTCGAGAAATTATCTGTTGGAGGAATTAAGCCCGAGCCGATTCTTACGGAGGGCGGGCCTTCCAAATTGACCGGCCCCGATGCGGTGGACCGATTGATGTCGATAATGTTCCCGAGGTCAACGCAAACTTTGTAACACTCAATCATTGACACAGGACGATTACTGATGCGCTAGCTCTAGCTAGTCATTATGCTTCCATCCGACGCAAGGCTGCTTCGCAGATCGACCTTAAACACTAATCCGATTGCGTCCATCGCCTTTCAGTGATCGAACAATGCATAGGCATCGCCCGAAGCAGGCGATTGACGAATCGACAACCTCAACTCTCCGCCCTAAGCGATGCATGTCACATAGTAACCGGGGTCGCGGTGAACAGGGCGCCATTGGCGGAGCACATAGCCATGGCTTCTGGCGCTATTTGTTACTCATCGCCGAACGGCAAGCATCCTTCATGCATGCGATTGACGTCTTGGTAGCAATAGCGGTCGATCAATTATCTAAGAAGCTCCGCAACTTCCTCGACCGGCTCGGATATTTCAGCTTCCCGCAGGGCCTTCGCCTCGATCTGCCGGATGAGGTCGCGGGCAACGCTGAAGTGCTGGCCGACTTCTTTCAGTGGGTGGCCGGCGTTATGCCGTTGGGCGGACAACATCAGAGTCTTCGCTAGCCCGGTACATCGCCGCGCGCGCTACTTGCCGTATTTGCCGCTCAGCATTTTGCGGCGAACCTTGGCGGAGGCGCCCTGTTTGTCGAGGGCATGGAAGTCGTCCCGCATCGTCTTGGACATGCGCAGGCCCTCGACCGCGCTGATTTTGCCGAAGGCCTGGCGGCCGAGGATGAAGCGGCCGGTTGAGGCAGAGCGGGCAGCGCCTTTCGTCTTGGGCATGCGTCGGATTATGGCCGAGCTGGATGGTGGCGTGAACTCGATGGGTTTGGCGCGGGGCGGCCGCCAGTTCCGCGGTCGCTCAGCTGGCCTTCGTACGCTGTCGCCACGAAGCCCTTCCACCATCGCTGCGCGATGGTCCCACTCCCCCGCTTTGCGGGGAGGAACAGGGGCGGTGATGGCCCTCACCCGAAATTCGCGAAGCGAATTTCGACCTCTCCCGCTTTGCGGGAGAGGTTAGTTATCCAAGAAGCTGCGGAGTTTCCGCGACCTGCTCGGATGCTTCAGCTTGCGCAGCGCCTTCGCTTCGATCTGGCGGATGCGTTCGCGGGTGACGCTGAACTGCTGGCCGACTTCTTCGAGCGTGTGGTCGGTGTTCATGCCGATGCCGAAGCGCATGCGCAGGACGCGTTCTTCGCGGGGGGTGAGCGTGGCGAGGACGCGGGTGGTGGTTTCGCGCAGGTTGGCCTGGATCGCGGCGTCGATGGGGAGGACGGCGTTCTTGTCTTCGATGAAGTCGCCCAGGTGCGAGTCTTCCTCGTCGCCGATAGGAGTCTCGAGGGAGATTGGCTCCTTCGCGATCTTGAGGACCTTGCGGACCTTTTCGAGCGGCATGGCGAGACGCTCGGCCAGCTCTTCCGGCGTCGGCTCGCGGCCGATCTCGTGCAGCATCTGGCGGCTGGTGCGGACGAGCTTGTTGATCGTCTCGATCATGTGGACCGGGATGCGGATGGTGCGCGCCTGGTCGGCGATCGAGCGGGTGATCGCCTGGCGGATCCACCACGTCGCATAAGTGCTGAACTTGTAGCCGCGGCGGTACTCGAACTTGTCGACCGCCTTCATCAGGCCGATGTTGCCTTCCTGGATCAGGTCGAGGAACTGCAGGCCGCGGTTGGTGTATTTCTTGGCGATGGAGATCACGAGGCGGAGGTTCGCTTCGATCATCTCCTTCTTGGCAACGCCCGACTCGCGCTCGCCCTTCTGCACCGTCTGCACGTTGCGGCGGAATTCGCTGATCGACTGACGCGTCTCCTGCGCGAGCGACTGCATGTCGTCGCGCAGCTGGTTGATGCGGTCGCGCTCTTCGGTGACGAAATCCTTCCAGCCGATGCGCGTCAGCCGGCCGACGCGGCGCGCCCAGTTGGGATCGAGCTCGTTGCCGAAATGCTCTTTCAGGAAATCCTCGCGCGCGACGCCATGGGCTTCGGCGAGACGCAAGAGGCGGCCCTCAAGCGAGACGAGGCGCTTGTTGATGCCGTACATCTGGTCGACGAGGGCTTCGATGCGGTTGTTGTTGAGCTTGAGGCCCTTCACGAGATCCATGGTCTCGTTGCGCAGCTTCTTGAAGCGGCGCTCCTGCCCGCTCGACAGCTCGTCGTCGGCCAGCGCGGCCTCGACGGACGCGTCCTGCAGGCGGCCGAGCTTCTTGTAGAGATTGGCGATGTTGTCGAGAGCCTCGAGCACCTGCGGCTTGAGCGAGGCTTCCATCGCGGAGAGCGGCAGGTTGCCTTCGTCGTCGAAGCCGTCGTCTTCCTGCTGGCCGTCGGCAGCGGCCGCGGCTTCACCGGGATCGGTTTCATCGCCCTCGGCCTTCGGAGCCGGCGCGGGCTTGGGCGGCGCCGGACGGGGCTGGGGCGGCGGGGGCGGGTTGCCGGCAGCGAGCGCCGCGGCGTTGGCGGCGGCATTGGCATCGCGCACGGCGGCGGCGGCCTGGCCTTCGGGGCCGACGGCATACATCGCTTCGAGATCGATGATGTCGCGCAGGAGGACCTTGCCCTCGTTGAGCTCGTCGCGCCACACGGTGAGGGCTTCGAAGGTGAGCGGGGATTCGCAGAGCGCGCCGATCATCAGCTCGCGCCCCGCCTCGATGCGCTTGGCGATGGCGATTTCGCCTTCGCGGGAGAGAAGCTCGACCGAGCCCATCTCGCGCAGATACATGCGCACCGGATCGTCGGTGCGGTCATAGGTTTCGGCCGCCTTGCCGGTGGTGGTGGCGACTTCCTTGCCTTCGGTGGTGGCGGGAAGGTTCTCGCCGTCGGCGCCCTCTTCCTGCTCTTCGCTTTCGATGACGTTGATGCCCATCTCGTTGAGCATCGACATCGTGTCTTCGATCTGCTCGGAGCTGACCTTGTCGGAGGGCAGGACCTTGTTCAGCTCGTCATAGGTGACGTAGCCGCGGGCCTTCGCCTTCTGGATCATCTTGCGGACCTGGGCGTCCGACATGTCGAGCAGGGGCGAATCCGCGTCGCCTGGGGTCTCCTCGCCCGGCTTGCCGGCCTTGGCGCCGGGCTTCACCGGCAGCTTGGCGTTCGCCTTGGCAGTGGGCTGGGGCGCGGGAGCGGCTTTGGCCGGAACTTTGCCGGCAACAGGCTTGGCCGGCTTGGGATCGAGCTTGGCCTTGGCGGCCGGCGCGGCCTTGGCCGGAGGCTTGGACGCGACCGCAGGCTTGGCGGCAGGCTTAGCCTTGGCAGGCGCCGCGGCCTTTTTGGCCGCCGGAACCGGCTTGGCCGGCTTCTTGGCGGCGGGTTTGGCCTTCATCTTCGCTACGGTCTTGGTCGGCACGCTGCATTCCCTAAAAGAGGGGCCCCTATATAGAGGCGAGTGAATCCACTTTTGCGGGGTCAGTCGCCCCGCGGCAGGAGGCGCTCGGCCTCGCGCCAGCTTTCTTCGGTTCCCTCGCTCTTGAAGCGTTCCATGGCTTGAGCGCGCTGGGGACCGAGTTCCGCCATCTCGCGAAGGTCGCCGGCGGCTTTGAGGAAACGCGCGTCGCCCGGTTCGGAAATGGCTTCGTCCGCTAGGGCGACATCTGTCCGGGCCTTCAGCCGCGCGACGAGATCGTTCAAACCCAGACGGTGCAGATGGTTCTCAAACCCCTGTTTTTCAAGGCTGGAGCCGGAGGCGGCGAGGTTTAAGAGCACGTGGCGCAACCTGTCAAGCGAAGGGTCCGAGAAGGGCAGTTCGGCGACGAGCTCTGCATAGCGGATACCCAGATCGGGTTCTTCGAGCAGGAGGGCGGCGATCTCGGCCTCCTTCATCTTCTGGGCCCCGGAACGGCCCGAGCGGGCGAGGAGGCTGGCCTTCACGGCGGGCGAGACGGTCTCGACCGGGGCATAACGGGGCGCCGGGCGGCCATCGCGGCCTTTGGGGCTCCAGGGACGGCGGGGCGCGTCGGCTTTGGCGGGCGCGCGACGCTTGAAACTGTCGAAGACCTTCTGATCGAAGTCGCGGCGGTAGTAGTCGGCGATCTTGCCGTCGGTGATGGCGGAGACGATCTCGCCCAGCGTTCGCTCGAGCCCGGCGCGGCGCTCGGGGGTCGAGAAATCCTTGCCTTCGGTCTCGACCCGCCAGAGGACCTGGCTGAGCGGCAGGGCCTCGTCGAGCAGCTTGCGCATTGCGGCGGGGCCGCTGGTGCGCAGGAGCGAATCCGGATCCTCGCCGGCGGGCAGAAAGGCGAAGCGCAGCGAATAGCCGGGCTTCAGATGCGGAAGCGCCAGATGCGCGGCGCGATGCGCGGCCTTGAGGCCGGCGGCATCGCCGTCGAACGCCATCACCGGCTCGGGCGCGGTGCGCCAGAGAAGGTGGAGCTGATCTTCCGTGAGTGCGGTGCCGAGCGGCGCAACGGCATGTTCGAAGCCGGCGCGCACCAGCGCGATGACGTCCATATAACCTTCGGCGACGACGATGCTTTGCGCCTTGATCGCGGGCGCGCGGGCGGCAGCGAAATTGTAGAGCTGATGGCCCTTGGAGAAGAGCGTGGTCTCGCCGGTGTTGATGTACTTGGGCTTGGCGTCGGGGGTGAGGCCGCGGCCGCCGAACGCGATGATGCGGCCGCGCGCATCGGAAATCGGAAACATCAAGCGATCGAAGAAGAAGTCGCGCGTGCTGCGCCCTTCGCCGGCGGGACGGACGAGGCCGGCGGCGATCATGTCGTCGGTGGTGATGTTCTTCGTCTTCAGATGCTCGAGCAGCGTGGCATTGCCGGTGGGCGCGTAGCCGAGACGGAATTTCTTCGCGACATCGCCGTTCAGGCCGCGCGAGCGCAGGTAATCGCGCGCCTCGGCACCGGCGGGCGCGCGCAGCTGGTCCTCGAAGAAGACACAGGCAGCTTCGATGACGTCGTAGAGCGACTTCTTCTTCTCTTCGCGCGCTTCGTCCTCCGGCGACCATTTCGGCAGCTCGACACCGGCTTCGCCGGCGAGGCGCTCGACCGCTTCGGGGAAGCTGAGGCCCTCGGTCTCGACCAGCCAGCGGAAGGCGTCGCCGCCCTTGCCGCAGCCGAAGCACTTGTAGCTGCGGCGGGCGTTCTCGACCTTGAAGCTGGCCGATTTCTCGGCGTGGAACGGGCAGCAGCCCCAGAAGGCCTGGCCCTTGCGGGTCAACTTCACCCGGCGGCCGACGAGCTGGACGATGTCCGTCCGGCGCAAAATCTCGTCGAGCAGGTTGGGGGTGAAACGCATGGGGACAATGTAGGTCCTGGGGGCGCGCCTGTCTCACCGGGTTGCGCAATCATCTGTGAATCCGTGCCGCCCGGGAGGAAAACAGGCCCCGGCCCGTCGCTTGTGGCAAAGCCGGTAGCCCGAAAGGAGGCAAAGCCGGCTCGCCCGCAATCGCAATTTCCCTGCAATAGGCTTATTTTCACGTGCTGTGGACACGGCCGGGAAAGGCGGGCCGTCATGAAGGGCGACACCTTGCTTCCTTCTGGCCGCAACGCCGCGTCGCCGCGACGGCGGCCGATCTCCCTTTGCTGGACGGATCCGGAGCCGGATGATTGCCTGCGCGATACCGGCATCGAACTTATCGGCAGGATTCCCTGGGGCTCGCATGTCTGCATGTTCTGCCAGACCAAGCAGGATATGCTGGAGGCCGCTTGCGCGTACTTTGCCGTGGCGCGCGATGGGGCGGAACACTGCATCTGGATCGTGTCGAGTCCGCTGTCGGTCGAAGAAGCGACGGCCGGGCTGACGCGGCTCGATCCCGGCTTCGCGGAGCGCCATCGCGCAGGCCGGTTCGAGATGGTCGCGGCCGCCGACTGGTACTATGAGGATGGGCGCTTCAGCTGGGAAACCGTCGTGGCGCGCTGGCACAAATGCATCGACGATGCGCTCGCGCGCGGCTTCGACGGCGTTCGGGCCTGCGGCAACCCCCTCTGGCGCAGCGTGGAGACGTGGCGCGGGATCGTGGAGTACGAGCACGCGCTCGATGCCGCGATCGCACGGCGGCCCATCGTCATGCTTTGCACCTACACCACAGAAATGAGCCAGCCGGAGGACGTGCTCGATATTGCACGAAGCCACCAGGCCGTCATCGCCCGGCGGCTGGGCCATTGGGATTTCCTCCAGGTGCCGGGCACGGCACAGGTCAAGCGCGAGATACGTCTTCTCAACGGCGATCTGGACGTCCTGCCGGAGCGCCTCCTGCGCGAGGGCACACTGACGAACCGCGAGCGCGTGGTTCTGGCGCAGCTTGCCAAGGGCGCCTCCAGCAAGCAGGTGGCGCGGACGCTCGGCATCAGCCCCCGCACGGTGGATTTCCATCGCGCCAACATGATGCGCAAGCTCGGCGCCCATAACACCGCCGAACTCGTCGGCAAGGTTCTGGGCAAGGGCTGACCGGCCTAGCAAATCTGACAGCTGGCGCGACCGGCGCCGGCAACCAAATCTACCGGGAAACCACGAAGGAGACGCCGCGCCGCGGGCTTCCACGTCCATGGTCCCAGCCGGCGCTGCGCCAAAGGCATATGTCTGCGCGAATTGTCGTGATCGATCCCGATGCCCCATCGCTGAAGGCTGTGCGGCGAAGCCTGATGCGCCACGGCTACTCGGTTGTCACGGCATGCGACGGCTTCGCAGGCCTGCGTTGCTTGCGCGATTTCGCGCCCGCTCTCGTGCTCACCGAAATTCTGATGCCGGAGAAGGACGGAATCGAGTGCCTGCTTGAGATCAAACGCGACTTCCCCGGCACGAAAGTCGTGGCGATGTGCAGCGACCGAGGACGTCTGAAGGGCGCGATCGTCCTGCATCTCGCGGTCCGGCTCGGCGCCGATGGCGTGCTGATGAAACCGTTCACCCGGCGACAGCTGGCGCGTGCGGTGCAAGACGCCCTCGCGAGCGGTCCGTTCCCAACAGCAGCGGAGACCAAGCCATGACCGCAAAGGAAATCGGGGGGATTGGCCGATCGCCTATCGACGCTGTGTTTCGTGTTGCTTCCCTGACGCCGCGATGCCGCGACGTCCTTGATGGGCTCCTTGCCGGCCAGTCGAACAAAGTCATCGCCCAAAAGCTGGGAATCAGTCCACGCACCGTCGAGGTTTACCGGGCCCAGCTCATGCGGAAGCTCGGTGCGCGGCACGTTGTCGATGTCATCCGCATTGCGTTCGAAGCCATCCTCGCCGACCAGTCGGCGCAAGCCGGCTCCGGCGAAACTCCGCTCACGCTCGCGGGCACCCTGCCGCGGAGACGGTCGTCTTGATCGGCTCGCGAAAGGCTCCGGTGGGAGAGTGCGCCGATAGGAGACGCACCCAAGGGAGGCAGCGGGCCGGCATGGGGATCGGACTCTCGATCTGCCACTCGTTCGTCGAGGAGCAGGGCGGAAAATATAGTCGGAGTCGCAGCCGGCCAAGGGCGCGAAGTTCGTGGTGACCTTGCCGGTGACGGCGGCCTAAGCTGTTCCCATCTGAGGGGGAGCTTTCGATGACATGGCGGATTGCGGCCGCTTTGGCGCTCGGCTTGCTACTGTCGACCGGCGCGGCCTGCGCCGAAGACGCACCGGACTTCCATGCGACCGCGCACAGCGTCGCAATCCTCTCGCTGCTGGGCGACACACAAGACACCTATTCCGGCGTTCAGCTTCCGATTCCGGATGGCGGCTTCGACGATCTTGCCGAACGGGCGATGCGCGACCAGATCTTGGCCGATTTGCCGGACGCGTCGGTGGTTCGCCTCGATTCGCCGCGCGAGCCCCTTCTCGACCTTCTGTACAAGACGGTGGGCAATGGCGATGCCGGGATGATGGCGCTGCGCGAGAACCTGCAGGGCTGGGCGGCGGCGCATCCCGCCGACTACATCGTGATCCTGCGCAAGACCTTCGGCATGATCGAAGATCGCGGGTTGGGTTACAGCATGAACGCGCATTGGGGCTTCTTCGGCATCGGACTGTTTCGCCAGACGCCGATGGCCTTCCTGAACATCACGGTCTGCGACGGGCGCACGCTGGAGATCGTCGCCTCGCAATCCCTGCGCGACGAGAAATGGGGTTCGATCTCTTACGCCCGAACGGGCGTCACCGCAGCGCAAATGCCGGTGTTCGCAGCGGATGTGCGCGCGATGCTGGCGAGCGTCGTGCCGGCGCTGACGCACAAGACCGGATTGTAAGCCGGATCAGCCGCCGAGCGCGGCCTTCACCTGGCCGCTCGCCTTGCCGAAGTCCATCTGGCCGGCATAGCGCTGCTTGAGCGCAGCCATCACCTTGCCCATGTCCTTCACGCTCGTGGCGCCGACTTCCGACACGACGGCGGCGATGGCGGCCTTGGCTTCGGCCTCGTCCATCTGCTTCGGCATGAATTCGCGGATGATCGCGATCTCGTCGCGCTCGTTCTGGGCAAGCTCCGGACGGCCGCCCTGCTCGTAGGCGGCAACCGAGTCCTCGCGCTGCTTGATCATCTTGGCGAGGAGGCCGAGCAGGTCGTCGTCGCTCGACAGCTCGCGGCTGTCGGCGGTGCGGGCGGCGATGTCGCGGTCCTTGATCGCGGCGTTGATCAGGCGAAGCGTGCCGAGGCGCTTCTGATCCTTCGCCTTCATCGCCTCTTTGACCGCGGTGTTGATGTCGTCGCGCAATGCCATAATTTCGTCTCCTGCTCGGCGCGTAATTTAGGCCAGCGCCGCCCCCTATAACAACGCCTTGCCCTGCATCCCGACCATGCGCATCGCCCCCGCCCTCGCCGCGTGCATCCTGCTGCTGAGCCCGAGCCTGGCCGCAGCGCCCGATCCGATCGCACGGGCCGCGGACGCGCTGGCGCCGCATACGGATGGTTTTGGGATTTATGACGCATCGGGGAGCGCGCCCCTTGACGCCTATTGGGCGGCGCTGACCGACAAGGCACTTGCGCATCTGAATGGCGGCGGGACGGCGGAGACGCTCGCGAAAGCGATGGCGCAAGGCGACGACGCGTCCGCCGATGCCGTGACACTGGCGCCGGGACTTGTCGGGTTGAGCCTGCACTATGGCGAGATGGGAGACGTGCTGCTGCTCGCGCGGCGCGGGGCGCGCTTCGCAGTAGCATGGGACGCGGCGAAACCTGATGCATCGGCCATCCGGCGCTTTCCGGTTTTGGCGGCGTGGACGCCGGCAGCGGCAGCGGCGACATGCCGTAGCCGGGCAAAGGGTGACGACAAATATGGCTGCGGGGCTCTGTCCGGCGGCTTCCTGCGCCTGCCGGCGGATCGCGCGGGGCATGTGCGCTTTGCCATCGATGCGACCTATGCCCAGGCGGCGGGGGAAACCGTTGCCGGACAATTGAGTCTCTGGTCGTGGGACGGCAAGGCGGCGACGCCGCTTCTCGCCAAGACGTTCATCAAGATGATCGAAGGACCTTATGGCGCGTCGCTCGCCGGCGATGTCCTGACCGTGCGCGAGAAGGGCGACTTCAAGACCTTCTTCACCTGCGGGGCCTGCGAGGGACGCACGCTCGACTGGTCGGTGCGGATCGGACCGGACGGGCTGACCGATCTGGGCGAGAAGAGCTTCGTTCCGGAACTCGATGCCGTCGATGGCGTGCTCGATGCGATCCGGCATGGCGCGCCGACGGCGGCGCTTGCGAGCGATCAGGTGGTGGCGGTGCTACGGCCCTTCGTGCGCCAGGCGGTGGAAGAGGCGCGGAACGATCCCAACCATTTCTTCTCGCTGGTCATGCTGGAGACCCATGGGGTGACTCGGCGTGGCGGGGCGACAACGCTTTGCTTCAGCACCGACACCGTGGTCGATGCCCGGAATCGGCCCTTTCTGTTCGCGATTCGCAGCAAATCCGGGCATTTGTTCCTCGAGCATGCGGCGCCTGCGCCCAGTGAAACCTGCCCGGCCTGAGTTTTCTTGACTCGCACCCGCCCATGCCTATGGTCCCGGAAATCCGGAGCACCCCCATGGCAGATCTGAGCTTGAAACCCGCCGCCCACGAGCCGGCGGTGGAGTTTTCGCGCGGCGCGCTGGTGCTCGCGGATGGGACCGTGTTCGAGGGCTACGCCTTCGGCGCCGTTCATGAGGGAATCGGCGAGGTCTGCTTCAACACCGCGATGACCGGATACCAGGAGATCCTGACCGACCCGTCCTATGCCGGACAGATCGTGTGTTTCACCTTCCCGCATATCGGCATCGTCGGGA
>Ga0310811_10012243_pt1 | contig 11128 bp, 10 predicted proteins | sample YCmetagenome_FD_207642 | JGI IMG/M metagenome (GOLD analysis project Ga0310811, IMG submission 207642) | Soil microbial communities from experimental microcosm in Duke University, North Carolina, United States - YC | ecosystem: Engineered > Artificial ecosystem > Soil microcosm > Unclassified ... | reverse complement strand
GGGACAAGGGAGGGGAGTACGTTGGCCAGTTCTCTGAGATAATGCGGGAATAACAATTGTTTGTGATTGAACACTTGACTGTTACCTGTAACAATTGTGACATTTGTCACTCAGAGTGTTTCTAAACAAGATTTAGATGTACATGATGGGCTGGCTGATGTGCCTAGAGGCTCTTGTATTGAACATATTGTTAACAATTATTAACACGCTAAAAGTGCGTCTGACTTTCCTCGGTGTTATTAACCGGTTAATAACTGATGTTAATAACCGATGTTAGTAACATCTGTATTTCTCACCGAGCCCTATTCCGGTCGACACCTCGATCAACTGAAGTGACATTAATACCAGTGACAATACTTTAGTGGACTAGGCAAACCGAAGATGAAGGAACCAACAGCATCAAAGATGTGTATGAAATCGAGCACAGCAGGAACAAGCATGATTATATGGGGAAAAAAAGGGATGGGTGGATGTAATATAGGGGAGGAGGACTAGATACACGAGCCGAAACCTCCTATGGGATCGGCAACGAAATATGAAATCTAATCAGCATAGGCGAATTTCGCAGTAAATGAAACGAGTGTCGACGGCGATTTCGACGGCACGAAAGGTATCATGAATAACGACTCAATGAGTGGTGGGCCAAGCCACACTGTACGAAGTTACAGAAAAGTCGTCAGACAAAGATAGAGCACTGAAGAACGAGGAAGGAGTAGACATGAGATGCAATTTCAGGAGCACCGATAAAAGTGGTCATAAGGTTTTCGTACAATAGATATTGGTTGTTAAAGACGAAACCTTGCGTTTGGACAATCGAAACAACCGACGCGTGCACAAGACATTGCATTGAGGATGAAAAGTAAACAGTGTGGGTGGGAAGGAATATCATAATCGCGGAGTCGGGGACTGGGTGCGCACGCACCGCTACGATTAAATAATCAAACAATTATCTACGGGTTCCAAAGTCAGGGCTTTCAAGCCAAGCCGGGCCGGAACATCACAGTCTGGCAGTGCGCATTAAGATTATTCTTTCGTGTTTTTGTGTTTCATGCATTTAATTGCTATGGTATGTGTCTAACTGGTATGAGAGACAAGGAAAGAAAAGGAGAAAGGAAGGAGAGAACCTGAAGAAGAGACAAGAGAAGGTGAAGGGAAGGGAAACTTTGAGACGGCTTTGATGCCGCCGCCGGCGCTGCGCTCGATGCTGCTGAGTTCCAGGGTCCTATCAGGGGTGCTATCGCAAACACTGTTTGACTCATTTCCGACGTTTTGATGGGCTGTCAGAGGTATCCGATTCGAGTGCAGTTCGCTTTCTAGATGTGCCAACATTGGTGTTGGGCCTCGGGGAGGGAAAGGGTAGCTGAAGCTCCGGTTGTTGAGTGATGGGGATTGGGACCGATAGCTGACAACCGTTCATTTGGCTGTGTGTTGGAGGTGCAAACTGAGGATGAGAGAATTAAAAGAAGTTTCACAAAATGACAAAAAAAGTCAAACCTGAAGCATGGTAATATCCTTGGCAATTTTCTGCACTTCGGATAGAATATCAAGACAAGACCGCAGTCCCTTCAAACACCACTGCCGTTCGAGCCAGGAAAGGAGGTGACGATTCCAGAAAGCCTGGAAAATATGGTTGAGAGTGTCGTCCCATGGATTGGGAGCACGAGATAGGTGAACAACCCAGTTTTGATGTGCGTACTTGACAGCGTCCGAAGATGATTGACTTTGTTTCTGTGCCTCCTTTGCGAAAGTTATAAAGGCATTCATAGCACGGATAATCTCCCTGTCAGGAGCCTCTGGCGATGCAGAGGTGATATGATCTTGGGGTACCAACGCCAGGGAGATCGGAAACATCAAGAAATCAGGTAAGCGTTTGAACTGCTGGACAACTTCGAAGGTTGGGAGTAAAGCCCATTGTGGGACAATGATATAGTTGCTGATTGCTTCCCACATACTCGAGAATCCTTCCATAGTCGCCCATACAGATCCCGCAGGAGTGGATTGCCACGCTTGGCCATGAGGCGTTTGAAGCCAGTCTCGTCCTCCCTGGATCTGCAGCCAGTCTCGTCCTCCCTGGGTCTGTAGCCACTCTCGTCCTTCCCGGGTCTGCAGCCACTCTCGTCCTCCCTCGTTCAGCAGCCACTCTCGTCCTCCCCCAGTCTCCAACTACCCTTGTCCTCCACAGGTCTGCAGCCACAGTCGTCCCCAGTTCTGCAGCCACCGTCGTCCTCCCTCGTTCTGCAGCCACTCTTCTCCTCCCTCGTTCTGCAGCCACTCTCGTCCACCCTCGTTCTGCAGCCACCATTGTCCACCCTCGTTCTGCAGCCACCATCGTCCTCGCTCGGTCTCCAGCCACCGTCGTCCTCCCTCATTCTGCAGCCACCGTCGTCCTCCCTCATTCTGCAGCCACCGTCGTCCTCGCTCGGTCTCCAGCCACCGTCGTCCTCCCTCGATCTGCAGCCACTGTCGTCCTCTGTCGGTCTGTAGCCACTCTCGTCCTTCCTCGTTCTGCAGCCAGTCTCGTCCTCCGTCGGTCTGTAGCCACTCTCGTCCTCGCTCGGTCTGCAGCCACCACCGTCCTTCCTCGTTCTGCAGCCACTGTCGTCCTTCCTCGTTCTGCAGCCACTGTCGTTGCTTCCTCGTTCTGCAGCCACCGTCGTCCTCCCTCGTTCTGCAGCCACCGTCGTCCGCCCTTAGTCTGCAGCCACTCTCGTCCTCCCTCGGTCTGCAGCCACTCTTGTCCTCGGTCGGTCTGCAGCCACTCTTGTCCGCGGTCGGTCTGCAGCCACCACTCTCGTCCTCGGTCGGTCTGCAGCCACCACTCTCGTCTTCGCTCGGTCTGCAACCACCACTGTCGTCCTCCCTCGGTCTGCAGCCACCGTCGTCCTCCCTCTGTCTGCAGCCACCGTCGTCCTGCCTCGGTCTGCGGCCACTCTTGTCCTCGCTCGGTCTGCAGCCACTCTGGTCCTTGCTCGGTCTGCAGCCATTCTCGTCCTTCCTTGGTCTGCAGCCACTGTCGTGCACCCTCGGTCCACAGCCACTCTCGTCCCCTCTCGGTCGGCAGCCAGTCTCGTCCTCCCTGGGTCTGCAGCCACACTCGTCCCCCCTGGGTCTGCACCCAGTTTTGTGCTTCCCATGTTTGCAGCCAGACTCGTCCTCCCTGTGTTTGCAGCCAGTCTTGTCCTACCTGGGTCTGCAACCAGTCTTGCCCATCCGTGGTCTGCACCCAGGCACACCCATCCACGGTCCCCAGCCAATATTGTAAATCTGAAGCACGATCTCCCCGAAGCCATAGCATACAGATCAGAGCTGATAGTGGCTCTGGTGGCCGAACAAGGAAGGATAGCGAAGATTTTAATTGATGGGGATCCTGAGCTTGCATAACATGGCTCTGTTTCCCCAATTCTGAGAGCGCATCCAAAAGGGCCGTGGTCTCTGGAATATTTTTCATCATGAAGCGAAAACAGTATTCAGCTAGGAGGGAGTGGGGCGATGACATATTGTGTTGGCGTACTTGACGGAGGCTGCAGTTTGAGGGGTCGGAAACATAGTCGCGAATGGATGAGTGATAGATATTCACGGGGAGAGTGCTGTCTGTAGGGACATATATGACAGACCGTAGCTGTGTCAATGTTGTCTCCACATCTCTGCCCAAACCAGGGCCAAGAAGTGACGAGATTTGCGAGATGGGAAGAGGGTCGACGAGCGCGGCGACGATGGACAAGTGCATGTAAGCCCGCTCGGGGTCAGTACATGTAGAGAGGATACAATCGTATAATTTATACACCTCCGTTCCCGGTAGCAGCTTGCTCGTTAGCTTGAGCATCAGCTGCAACTGATCGCGGGGATCCTTGTCCTTATTGTCGATAATAAAATTCACCATTGTAGATGCTACGATGAAACGTCTGCCAGCGCGGCTCGCTAGCTGCTCGAGTTCCTCACTCGTTGGCTGAGGGAAATCGGGATGGCGACTTGCCAGCTTTGCGAAGGAATGCTGTAAGAAAATATAGATATCTTTATCGACATCGGCGCCGTCGAGCGAGATGATATCAGCAACGCCCTCCCCCGAAGTTTTCACTGGGATTTCGCACAACAACGGGCGCACCTCTTCGTTCTGAAAAACTTCAGAGATATGGGTTTCTGAGCGACTTGTGAACAGAATGTGCGTCACGGGAAGATCAGGGTCACGAAGAGCCTGCGCGAGGCAAAGGATGAGATCGGTAAGCTCGGGCTCGGATGTGCATTCATCCAGGGCATCGACAACAAACGTCAGAGGCTGACACCCGCGCAATCTGAGCTGAAGCTTGCGTAGAGGTTGGAGAAAGAGTGCTTTCATCTGATCGCAGAGAGGCGCGTCTGGGCCTAGTAGAGCGGGATTGTTGCGGATCGCTCTGTTCACATCATTCCGGATGCTTGGAAAATTTGTGGCAAGCTGGTAGGCAAGCGTTGCAAAGAAATATCCAGCTGTACAACGTTTGGTGTGCTTGCGCGAGAAAAAAAAAGTTCCCGCTAGCCGCATTTCGACATGCGTCTCCTCTGTCACTTTTAGACCTTTCATCCTCTCAGCTACGGTGAACGCGACGGCAGATTTTCCGACCCCTGCCGTGCCATGCAGCCAGATAAGTTGATTCTTCTCTGTGTCGTCCATGAATCCGTAGATGAATTTAAGGAGATCCACCCGGGTCCCTTCCAAACACTTCGGGTGGGGCTGACGTTCAGAAGAGTTATATTGAGCACCCATGACAGCAACTTGGGACAACCTCTCCCAAGTTCCTGCAAGAGCTGTCAAAAGGTCAGAAAGCGAGAGAGGAACAAGAGTGAGAAAAACCGACATTGTTCCTCACTCATTCGCGAAGGTTGTGATATATGTGATGAAATGGGCCAATTGAGAGTACTAGCCGGGTGCGGTTAGAAACCATCTGGGCGATATTCATTTCGAGAGACGACATACGAAGATTTGAAGTGTGGACTTGTCGGAGTCAAAGTATGTTGCCAAGGGTCCCGAAGAGCGATGAAGATGGGATGGGATGAATGGATATTTCAATCTATGGAAAGCTTGCTGGACGGTGGTGGGCGATGCAATTCAAGGACAAGTGCTAGGCGCTTGTCTGGTTGCTTGAAGCTACGAGGTTGCTGTGCATGCTGTAGTAGTAGTGCGTACGTATACCAAGCATTACGTCTTCAGTGTGGAAACATTATTATTAGGAGAAATATTCTTGTACAAGTAAAAAGCTGTAAATTTTGCAGTGTAAGGCGTAGTCTCTGTGTTTGAATTCCGTCCCCATCAGGAAAACCCTCCCACGTAAACTTAGAAGGACCGGTAGTCCAGCCAATGAGAAACTGGGGATTTTGCATGTCCACAACGATGATTATTTGCAAGCTACTAGTACCTAATTACAATCAATGTCTCTTGCATTTTGGAGCAACTCGTCAACTGCCCTGGGAGTCAGAGGCCCAGATATTGTGCAGTCCCGCTCATCAACCACCAGGTCCTCCGTAAAATTGAGGTGGTCTTGCTTGTAAATAAACATCAGGACTTGTAGTGCTTTAAGTGTGGCCGGAGATAAGTTGCTGCGCCATAGTCTTTGCTAGATGAAAATACACGCTCGGAAGGCCGCCGCACAGCTTGAACAGGCAGGACATCCATAGTAATGCGGAAATATACGTTGTTTTCGCTAACATGATAGCTGCTAATTTTATGAATTACAGACAGAAATATATCAAGAAACGAATGCCATCTATTGTACTCAGCTGTTTCAAGTAGTATACCTGCATCTTCGCAACGAGAAAACTCGCATTCGGCATCCTTCCTGTTCCTTGTGGACGCATTCTTCCGTGGTTTCTAGTGTTAGGGACTGTACACCACTGATTCAGAGACAATGATTGTGAGAGTTCGAGTATTAGTAGCAGAAAATGAGCGGCGCACATTTACATTAGGTTGTTCATGCGGCCAAATCCAGCCGAGGCCCGACAAGGACCGCAAGACGATTGCTGTCTGGGGCCATTTACAGGAGATTACGATGTATGGATATGGAGTCCACCAGATCGATTGTAGATCTCGAACACAACGTTGAGTTGGAAGTCATGAGCTCGATTTTGGAATATCGAGCATCTGAGATTCCAATCGCCATCTGAACTCAGCGGCGGGCCTTGGTGCATGCTGGATGCCTCCATAAAAAGCTGGGCGTGGTCAATGTCGATTAGGTGAGAAGGAGATGAGAACAAGACACACCTGTGGCATCCGGTGAGAGTTCCCTCTTGATAGACCTGCCCAGTGGCGATCGAGACAAAGTTGGTTGCCTGACACAGAGAGTACTAGCAAGAACAAGAAATGCACCGTGTGACGTTCTGTGGGTAAGATGAAAGCAATGCTAGTGGTGTAAACATCAGTCAGTAGGATGCCATGTAACTCCGAGTCCGAGTCACAGGCAGCCCACGACACATACCTTGCACGAACGTCTGGAATAATGCGGACGTGCTGAAGATGTTAGAGGAGAAAGACCCGAGAGATTGATGTTTCTGAGACCAAAATCATATCCACCGCGTGAAACACACATCTGGCCAGAGCCGATTCTTCAGAGCCTTGGATTCAGGTATAATATTTGTGATAACTGCATATGACGTATCGACCGCCATGATGCGTGATGGCCAGTAAACAAGGGAATTGGAAATTGTGTATATTCAATTGTGAATCAACAAGTACAAACAACACATGTCTACGGTATACACTTTACAAAGTTTCAGTCTTCATCGAAAAAGGCGCGTGAATACACACACCATATAGCACGCGACCAGGTTCTTCCATCAGCCAAAGCCTATTGAGCACCAAACGAGCGCCATCCCACTCCCAAAACAACAAACTCGCGATTCTCATCGCCGTACTAGCTTTCGCATCACTCACATGCTTTTTCTTCGCCCATCATTTATTCACCGCCAGGTTCGCTCTCTACGCACAACCACACCCGCATCCCGCTGACGCCCTCCCAAAATCAACACCACCTGCTTCTGACACCAAATACCTCACCTACTACCCTCACAGCGGATTACACAACCAACACATCGCACTTGAGAATGCAATCGTACTCGCTCAACAACCTAATCGCACTCTTCTCGTTCCTTTTCTCCGTCTTGGAAAACCAATTCGATACGTTTCATTTGAAAAACTTGGACGGTTCCTTGCGCTTGGGTCTAAAACAGGGCTTGAACACTGTCCGCTTGTCCCTGCCGGCATACCAGCACCCGACGAGTGTTCAGGGTACGAAGAATGGACTTCCATCCCATGGGATCACCTCGTCAATCTCTCCGCAATGGAAGAGAATATGGGAGTAAAGATGATCCAGTGGGACGGGAGCCCAATTGCACAATACATGAAAAAATCTCAAATAAACATCTTCGAAGCGGACACGTTGACACTACAAGACTCAGGACCTTACGATTTCCGGTTTCTGGACACACTCGATGATGTATCGCCTACACGGGACAAGTACCTCTATTCCATCTATATCCCAAAACTTGCCCAAGCACCCGAGAGGTTACTGCAGATCGGGACGTTGTTTGGGTCGTCGAGGCTTAGGCTTAAACAGGGCGTGAGTAAGATTGTGAGGAGAGATGTAAGGACCGGAATGGCGTTTACGAATCCATACCTGTCTCGTGTGGCCGATATGATATACGAAGCGTTAGGCGCTGTCTACATCGGTGCGCATCTTCGTGTCGGGGACGGTCAATTCGAACAACGAAGCACCGATAATGCAAGGTCAATCTGGTGGAAACTCGTGCACCTCGTTTGTGGACTAGACCTTGAAGAGACTCTGGCGCTTGAACAACAGTTCAGTCATTTCGACGAGGACCTCGATCCGCCGCTTATTCAACCGGATTTACCAAGTCTCAGGGTGCCTCATCCGCCTTTACCTCCTCTGCCGCGTACATCCAAACCCAAGATCTGGTGTCGTGCACCTCTGCATACCTCACCACCATTACAAAGACTGAACATTCCTCTTTACATCGCTACTGACTCCCCGAATCCTGCAGCAGATCTACTGTTTTCAATATATCTTCAAACCTTCCCGTGTATATTCTTCCTCGCTGATTTTTCATCCCGCCTGACACCCCTCGACGCATTGATCAATCCGTATGACCAGGTCCCGTTGAAGGGGTTTTTGATGCCGGTGCTGGATGCGATGGTGCTGGCTAGAGCGAGAGAGGTCGTTGTCACCGATGGAAGCACTTTCGGAACGTTTGTGAAGGATGTGCTGTGGAGGCGGCACTGGGGATTTGAGATCGTGCAGAGGGGATGAGTGTACGCCGTACACAACTGATCGCTTTGTATGTAGCCATCATCCAGCCACGCACTCCCTGGGGTGTACCTCTCAGATACTTACCCCAGTGTACAAATCGGATGTTACCTAAACCCAAAGTGACTGGGATAACTCCGTATTCCCTGTAGTATCAAGAAAAAGAGATTCCAGGAGCATGGCAATACTGTTCTGAGCGATGAGCGTATTATGTGACGAGAAGGGCAAGTCAATCTCTCTCGATCAGATAGGGAACCATGAATGTAGGATCTTGATACAAACCTCAGTTAGTCCACCCATCTATCACAACGACGAGACGTGCACATCACAGACTCGCCGATAGATCCTTCATCGAATGATATGTAGAAATCGAAGCCCGGGAGCACAGATCGAACAAATTCATGTTCCCGCATGAAAAAGTCGTACATTACTCTCGTAGATTCTGGCGATGCTTATACAATACAACGTGATTGACTATAGCGGTTCTGCAGCGGATATGTACAACACTTGTATAAAATAACACATCAGAACACATCCAGCCATATATACATCCTTGAACGACATACCATTATTCCCGCGAATAAACGCGTCCCCGTATCGATTTGTGACTACACCGTTGACATGCTCCTCAGTTTGCTCTAGAGCGATGTTCATATATCCATCTAGACACGAGAGAACGCCTGCAAATAATAAACAAACATACATACATGAGTAAGCTTGGCTCTAGCAAGGAAAGGGAAAGGATACCTCGATAATCAACGCCTGATGTAAGACGCACGATGACCTTTTTCCCGACCACGCCTTTTAAGAAATCAGTTGGCGTTCCTGTTGGTGCCGATGGTGGTGGTGGTGGTGGGTATGCGTCGATATCTGGCGGTGGAGGCGTTGACTCGTCCATGATGAAAGTCAAGTCCAAGTCAAGCGAACGATTTGGACTTGTTTGGTTTTCGCACTGGCAGTGATACCTTCTGATCCTAACAGCACCAAACACGCACTCTATTCAACTCCGATGTGCATACGAGGTTGGGCGTTGGGCATTCAATATTCAACTTTGAGTTCCTCTATGAAAAATATCTTTCACTCACGTGCAGCGACTGCAGCATACTCTGAGCCCCCCCAATAATCAAACAATTATCTACGGGTTCCAAAGTCAAGGCTTTCAAGCCAAGCCGGGCCGGAACATCACAGTCATTAATATTGTTCTTTCGTGTTTTTGTGTTTCATACATTTAATTGCTATAGTATGTGTCTAATTGTTATGAGAGACAAGGAAAGAAAGGGAGAAAAGGTGAAGGGATAAGAGAAGGTGAATGGGAGGGAAACTTTGAGACGGCTTTGATGCCACCGCCGCCGTTGCGCTCGATGCTGCTGAGTTCCGGGGGCCTATCAGGGGTGCCATCGCAGACACTGTTTGACCTATTTCCGACGTTTTGATGGGCTGTCAGAGGTATCCGATTCGAGTGCAGTTCGTTTTCTAGATGTGCCAACATCGGTGTTGGGCCTCGGGGAGGGAAAGGGTAGCTGAAGCTCCAGCTGTTGATTGCCGGGAATTGGGACCGATAGCTGACAACCGTTCATTGGGCTGTGTGTTGCAGGTTCAAACTGAGGATGAGAGAGAATTAAAAGGGGTTTCACAAAATAACAACAAGTCAAACCTGAAGCATGGTAATAACTTTGGCAAGTTTCTGCACTTCGGATAAAATATCAAGACAAGACCGTAGTCCCTTCAAACACCACTGCCGTTCGAGCCAGGAAAGAAGGTGACGATTCCAGAAAGCCTGGAAAATATGGTTGAGAGTGTTGTCCCATGGATTTGGAGCACGCGATAGGTGAACAACCCAGTTTTGATGTGCGTACTTGACAGCGTCCGAAGATGATTGACTTCGTTTCTGTGCCTCCTTTGCGAAAGCTATAAAGGCACTCATAGCACGGATAATCTCTCTGTCAGGAGCCTCTGGCGATGCAGAGGCGACATGATCTTGGGGTGCCAACGCCAGGAAGATCGGAAACATCAAGAAATCCGGTAGGCGTTTGAACTGCTGGACAACTTGGAAGGTTGGCAGTAAAGCCCATTGTGGGACAATGATATAGTTGCTGATTGCTTCCAACATATTCGAGAATCCTTCCATAGTCGCCCATACGGACCCCGCAGGAGTGGATTGCCATGCTTGGCCATGAGGCGTTTGGAGCCAGTGCCGGCCGTCCTGTATTCGCAGCCAGTCTCGTCCTCCCTGGGTCTGCAGCCAGTCTCGTCCTCCCTGAGTCTGCAGCCAGTCTCGTCCTCCCTGGGTCTGCAGCCACTCTCGTCCTTCCTCGTTCTGCAGCCACCGTCGTCCTCCCTTGTTCTGCAGCCACCGTCGTCCTCCCTCGCTCTGTAGCCACCGTCGTCCTTCCTCGTTCTGCAGCCAATCTAGTCCTTCCTTGTTCTGCAGCCACCGCCGTCCCCCCTCGTTCTGCAGCCACCGCCGTCCTTCCTCGTTCTGCAGCCACTCTCGTCCTTCCTCGTTCTGCAGCCACTCTCGTCCTCCCTCGTTCTGCAGCCAATCTCGTCCTCCCTCGTTCTGCAGCCACCGTCGTCCACCTTCGTTCTGCAGCCACCGTCGTCCTCCCTCGTTCTGCAGCCACTGTCGTCCTCCGTCGGTCTGCAGCCACTGTCGTCCTCCCTCGGTCTGCACCCACTCTTGTCCTCCCTGGGTCTGCAGCCAGTCTCGTACTTCCTCGTTCTGCAGCCACTCTCGTCCTCGCTCGGTCTGCAGCCACCGTCGTCCTCCCTTGGTCTGCAGCCACCATCGTCCTCCCTCGGTCTGCAGCAGCCATTCTCGTCCTCCCTCGGTCTGCAGC
>Ga0310811_10012242_pt1 | contig 11128 bp, 7 predicted proteins | sample YCmetagenome_FD_207642 | JGI IMG/M metagenome (GOLD analysis project Ga0310811, IMG submission 207642) | Soil microbial communities from experimental microcosm in Duke University, North Carolina, United States - YC | ecosystem: Engineered > Artificial ecosystem > Soil microcosm > Unclassified ... | reverse complement strand
CAGCTCGCGCGTGACGCGCAGAGCTCGGGCGATCCGGTCGCCGCCGAGAATTACTATCAGCACGCTGAGCATTATTTCCGGCTGATCGCCGCTGCGCAGGAGCAATTCCGCCAGCAGAACCCCTACTACAATCAGCAGGGCCAGCCGGGCGCTCCCGGACCGCAGGGCGCCGCTGACGACGGCTATGACGACGGCGACGATGACGGCCAGCCTTTCCTCGGCCAGAACGAGCCGAGCTACGTGCCGCAGCCGCAACCGCCGCAGGCCCAGCCTTACATCCCGCGCGATGCGCAGCCGTTTCCGCCGCGCGACCAGCAGCAGAACACCCGTCCGCAGCCGCAGCCGTCTTATCCGCAGCCGGGCGTCAACGAGGGCGCGGAGATCGGCGGCCTGCCGGCCTTCATCACCGGCGGCGGCGGTCAGGCGCAGCCACAGCAGAATGGCGGCGGCCAGAACGGCCACGACGCGCAGGGCGAACGCGGTGGTGACCGCTTCGGCCATCGCCGGCGGCGCCGTCATCGCGGTGGCTTCCGCGGTGAGCGCGGCGAGTTCGGCGGCAATGCGCAGGGCGCTGCCCCGCAGGGCGACGGCGGCGATCAGCCGGAGTGATTCGCTCGCAATAGCGTCGCACTAACTCGATCCGTCACCCTGAGGTGGCCGCGAAGCGGCCCTCGAAGGGCGACGACCGAGGCGCTGCCGCAGGCTCGGGTACCCGGGCCGTGCATCCACCAATGTCGGGTCTACCCGACATTGGATTCGAAAGTGCGCAAGTCGGCTACAGCCGACTTGCGATGGCTCGCCGCTTTGCGGCTCGCACCTCGGGATGACGGAGAAGTTCAGAGCTGGCTTCAATTTGAATCGCGCGCGCTAATCCCCTACGCGCGCAGCGCCGCCGGGTGACGGCGCGAGGGCCGGCTCCAACGCCGGCACGAGGCGGCGCTTGACGCGCCGCGCCGGGATCGCGCGATAAACTTGTTTTGTCGCTTCGACGAGATGCACGCCGGCGAACGGCGCCGACAATGTCGCGCCGGTGCGCTCCCACGCGCCGGCCGAACGCAGAAACCAGCCGCGCTCGATGGGCGGCACATAGAGCGCTTCGCTCCAGCCGGTCGGCGTGAACCAGGTCTCGCGTAACAATTGGTTGATCTGGCTGCGCGAGTAAGGACGCCCATAGCCGAACGGCGTCGTGTCCATGCGCGCCCAGAGCCCGCGCCGGTTAGGCACCACGGCGAGCAAGCGTCCGCCCGAAGCAAGCACGCGCCACACCTCGCGCAGCATCGCGCCGGGATCGTTCGTCATCTCCAGCGCATGCACGAGCATGACGCGATCCGCGGTCGAATCGGGCAACGGCAATTCGTTTTCGTCGACGAGCGCGGACAAAGCCGGCTTCGTCGTCGGCCATTTCACGACGCCTTGCGCGGCGGGCATGAAGGCGAGGCAGCGCTCGGCCTCCTCGCGGAACAGGCCGAGATAAGGCGTCGCATAGCCGATGCCGAGCACGCATTGGCCGCGCGCGTCAGGCCATTGATTGCGGATGCCGCGGCCGATGAGGCGGCGGGCCACCACGCCAAGGCGCTGGCCGTAGAAGTTGCGCAGGTCAACGACGTCGGTCATGCCGTAAAAATTAGCACGATTCCGAATTGCCGACTGCTAAACGCGCGGAACCCCGGGGCCTGCACGGCCCTTCATCCACGTGCTACGGTTAACGCCGCTACCAATTTCTGGAAGAGGATCAAGCTCATGCCCGCGGAAACCCGCCTTTTTCTCTGCCGTTCCGACAATTACGGGGTGCTGCTGCATGACCCGCAGAGCGGGGCCACCGCCGCCATCGACGCACCGGAGGCGGCGCCGATCGAGGCCGCGCTGAAGGAGACCGGCTGGAAGCTCACCGACATCCTGGTGACACACCACCACGCCGACCACACCGATGGTATCGAGGCGCTGAAGGCGAAGTACAAATGCCGCGTGGTGGCGCCGGCGGCGGAAGCGGCGAAAATTCCCGCGGTCGACGAGACCGTGCGCGAGGGCGACACGGTGAAGGTCGGCAACCTCTCGGCCAATGTGATCGAGACGCCCGGCCATACGCTCGGGCACATCGCCTATTGGTTTCACGCCGACAAGCTCGCCTTCGTCGGCGATACGCTGTTCTCCATCGGCTGCGGCCGCGTGATCGAAGGCACGCCGCCGCAGATGTGGCAGTCGCTGCTCAAGCTGCGCGATCTGCCGGACGATACAGAGATCTATTGCGGGCATGAATACACGGCGTCGAACATCAAGTTCGCGTTGACCATCGAGCCGGACAATGCGGTGCTGAAGGCGCGCGACGCGGAAGCGCGCGAGCAGATCGCCGAGAAGCAGCCGACGATTCCGACCACGCTCGGTGATGAGAAGCTCGCCAATCCGTTCCTGCGTGCCGACAGACCGGAGGTCGCGGCCGATATCGGCATGGCCGGCAAGCCGGCGGCGGATGTGTTCACCGAGATCAGGGCGAGGAAGAATAAGTTTTAGCCGTTCAATGAATGAACTGCGCCGCCACTCCCTCACCTTGTCATCACCGGGCCTCCGCGCAGCGGCGTGTCCCGGTGATCCCGCTTATGCGGGCAAACCTTTTCCTTCCTAAGCGGGATGGCCGGGACAAGCCCGGCCATGACAGACAATGCCCCTCCCCACCGCCACCGAAATGATCCGCAAGCTCGAGCTCAAGCCGCATCCGGAAGGCGGGCATTATCGCGAGACCTTCCGCGATACACATACGGTCAACGGCCGCGCCGCCTCGACTGCGATCCTGTTTCTGCTGGCGCGCGGCGAGCGCTCGCACTGGCATCGCGTCGACGCCGTGGAGATCTGGCACTACTACGCCGGTGCGCCGCTCAAGCTCGAGATCGTGGATGGATCGAAAGAGGAGATCCTCCGCCTCGGCGCCGATGTGCATGCCGACGAGGTGCCGCAGGTGACCGTGCCGGCGCGCGCCTGGCAAGCCGCCGAGAGCCTCGGCGACTGGACGCTGGTCGGCTGCACCGTCGCACCCGGATTCTCCTTCGACGGCTTCGAGCTCGCGCCGAAGGACTGGTCGCCGCGCTAGCGCCTTTTGCGCAGCATGTCTTTGGCGGCGAGCAGACCGCCGCCGGCGATAAGCAGAGCGGAAACGCCCAGCGTTCCGCTCGCCTCGGCGTAGCCCGCGAGCACCAGAGCCGTCGTCGACAGGATCGGCGCCGCATAAGAGGCAACGCCGAGCAGCCGGATGTCGCCGCGTTTCACGCCGATGTCCCAGGCATAGAAGGCGATGCCGACCGGTCCGACGCCGAGCGCGAGCACGGCCAGCCATTGGCCCGCGGTCTCAGGCCAGACGGTGGTCTCGAACACGGCATGAAACAGCGCCGCCAGAGCAGCGGTGACGAGACAGAAGCCGGCCACCGCGGCTGTCGGCACGCCGGCAAAGCGGCGCGACAGCACCGAGTAGCCCGACCAGACGAAGGCCGCGCAGAAGGCCGCGCCATAGCCCGCAGCGTGATCGAGCGCCGGCGCTAATCCCTTTCCGGCGAAAAGAATGACCGTGCCGGCCAGGCCGAGCAATGCGCCGGCCAGCGAATGCAAACGCAGATGCTCGCCCGGCAAGAGTGCCGAGAACAGCACGATCAGCAGCGGCCAGAGGTAGTTCAATAAGCCGGCTTCGGCCGGCGGGGCGAACCGCAAGGCGATGAAATAGAGCGCGTGGTAGCCGAACAGGCCGCAGACGCCGAGCGCCCATACCGCGAGGGGCTGCTTGAGCGCGGCCCACGCGCCCTCCCTCGCCACCCACACGGCGCCAATGGCGCCGCCGATGGCGAAGGTCAGTGCCGCGAGCTGGAATGGCGGCACGCGGCCGGAGGCCACCGTCAGCAGCGCCAGGAGCGACCACATCAGGATGGCGGTGAAGCCGATGAGCGTGGCGCGCGCTGAGGACATCGAACAAACCGGAATGACACGCTGCGCATAGCCGAGCGGCCGGCGCAGCACAATGCAGCGCCACCACCCCTGGCCGCCGCGCGGCTAGACGCTATAAGAGGCGCCGGGCGACCCGATCAGGAGAAAACCGGTGCCGAATAAAGTCGACGAAGCGCGTGCGCAGGTCGCGCGCGCCAACCGCATCATCGCAAACGAGGGCGTGCTCGATGCCTTCGGCCATGTCTCGCTGCGCCATCCCACCGATCCCGGACGCTATCTGATCGCGCGCTCGCGCGCGCCGGAGCTGATCGAGCCGGAAGACGTGCTGGAATTCACCCTCGATTCGGAGCCGGTGAAGCCGCCGACCGTGCGGCTCTACAGCGAGCGCGTGATCCATGGCGAGATCTACAAGGCGCGCCCGGAAGTGATGGCCGTGTGCCATCACCATGCGGCGTCGATCCTGCCGTTCTGCGTCTCCGGCGTCGAGCTCAAGCCGGTCTATCACCTCGGCGCGACGATGGGCGAAGCGGTGCCCTTCTGGGACAGCCGCGACGAGTTCGGCGACACCAATCTGCTCGTGCAGAAGCCCGAGGAAGGCGCCTCGCTCGCCCGCGCGCTGGGCGAGAACTGGACGGTGCTGATGCGCCGCCACGGCGCAACCGTCGCTGGCCGCTCGCTCGAGGAGCTGGTTTTCCGCACGATCTACACCGTCCGCAACGCCACAATGCAGCTCCAGGCGCATATCCTCGGCCACGTCTCCCCGCTCAGCACGGAGGAGCGAAAGCTCGGCGGCGAATACAATCTCCAGCCCGGCCCGGTGGCGCGCGCCTTCGAATACTGGTCGGTGCGGCTGGACAAGGTCGAAGGCGTTTCCCCGGCCCGCAAGGCGCCGGCGGCGAAGAAGGCGGCTCCCAAAAAGGCCGCGGCGAAGCGCGCGAAGGCGGCAAAGCGGGGGAAAGTCAAGAGACGGTAGTACACGCCCCCGGACTCTTTTCGGTGTAAGGCCCCATTCGACGCGCCGGCTGCCGGTGCTACGGTAAGGACGACCGCGCCGTTTCGGCGCGGCCGGGGGTTTTGGGGCAATGACAGGCGAGACGTCGGGGTCTGGTGGTCTGCGTGGCTGGCGCGGAAGCGTAAGCCTGCGGGCCATTTTGTGCGGGATTGGCGCGGCTCCGGTCGCCCTCACTCTGCTGTCGGGCACGCCGGCTTATGCGGCCTGCGACACCGCCGTCAGCGGCGGCACCGTGACCTGCAGCGGCGCGGAAACCAACCCGGTCGGCACCGGCAGCGAGGACAACGTCACCGTCAATGTCCAGCCCGGCGCCTCGATCACCGTCGGCGACGACCAGAGCGCGGTCAACCTCCACGACACAAACCGCGTCGTCAACGAGGGCACGATCACCGCGGGCAATACGGTTTCCGGCCAGGCGACCGGCATCAACGTCTTCGACAACGGCAACGTCGTCATCAACAACGGCACGATCACGGTCGGCAACGGCGACATCGGCGTCGGCCCCGCCTTCGGCATATTCGCCGGATCGAACAACAATCAATTGATCAACAATAGTTTGATCACGGGTGGGATGTTTTCCGTCGGCATGTCGGCCTGCTGCGGCAACGTCATCACCAACAGCGCGACAGGTACGATCAGGCTCGGCGATTCGAGCGAAGGCATTGAGGCAAGCGACGGCAACGTCGTCAGCAATGCCGGTACCATCGTCGTCGGCAATACCATTTCTAGCAACGCCCCCTCGCTCGGCATCGTGGCCTCGGGTTCGGGCAACACCATCTCCAATAGCGGCCATATCACCGCCGGCGACGGCGATGGCAGCCCCATCGGATTCGCCACCGGTATCCTTCTTGTCGGCTCCGACAATACGGCCACCAATTCCGGCCAGATCGACGTCGGCAACCTCGGAATGGGGATGGGCTCGTTTTTGTTCGGCGCCGGGAGCGGCAACACTTTCATAAACACCGCAGGCGGCGTGATCCGAGCCGGAGACACATCCTTCGGTATCTATGGAGGTGACGGCAATACTGTCCGTAACGATGGCACGATCATCGTCGGCAATGGTTCCTATGGCATCGCATATGCACTACCCGGCGGCACCGGGACAGTCATCAACACGGGAGTTATCATCGCCGGGGTCAACAGCTACGGCATTGCCGCGGGCGGCAGCGGCGCGGTCAACAATTCCGGCACGATTGCGGTCGACGACTTTGGCTTCGGAATCCTAGCGGCCGCCGACAACAGCCAAATAACCAACTCCGGAATCGTCGCAGCCGGCAACCAGGGCACCGGCATTACATCGGTCGGCGCCAACAATCACGTCATCAATACGGGGCTGATCGGAGTAGGCGACAGCGGCACCGGCATTCTCGCCGGAAGTGCTAACACCATTACAAACTTCGGTTCGATCGTCGCGGGAATCGGCGGCGTCGGCGTGGATTTTGCCTCGGACCAAGGCGCACTCAACAATTACGGCCTGGTCCTCGTGGGGAGCGGTGGCGTCGGCGTGGACATCGCCGGCAATGACAGCGTGCTGAACAACTACGGCACGATCCGTGCGACTGGCGGCGGCAACAGCATTCAAGCCTGCGCCTGCGGTCCGGCCAACGACGTGTTCAACAATATGGCGGGCGCGACGCTGGACGGCAGGATGACCGTCAATGGTCAGGACAATACCGTCAACAATTCCGGCCTGATCACCATCACCGACCCGGCGACGCCAATTGCCGCGCAAAACTTCAACATCCAGAATGGCAACGGCAACGCGAACACGAATCCCAACATCTTCTCGCAGACAGCGAGCGGCACGCTGGCCCTGCGCATGGACAACAGCGGCGCGATCGACGGCTTGGTTGCAGATGCGGTGAATCCGGGCGGCACGCTGCGCATCGCGATCCAATCGCAGCTTTATGCCAACACGCTGGTTTCAACCAACGCTGCGGTCGAAGCGAATTTCCTAACGATCACCCATCCGTTCAATACTTATACGACGTCATCGCCGTTTTTTACAGTGACGCCGATCTACGACAGCGGCGATGCGAGCGCCTATACGAAGCTTTACATTCAGCTCGACCGCGTCGCCTTCAATGCTGTGCCGGGCCTCACACCCAATCAGCGGGCGGTCGGCAACGCGCTCGAAGGCGGCTATTCAACCGGTCTCACCGGCAATGCCACGACCTTCTACGAGAATCTGTTCACCACCGGCTCAGTCGCCGCCTACGATCAGCTCTCCGGCGCCGGCACGGCCGCCGCGCAAGACGCCTCGTTCTCCGCCGCTGGGCTCTTCAACAATGCGATGATGCAGCAGGGCCTCGCTTGGCTCACCGGCGCGCCGGGCGGCAACAGCGTCACTGTGGGCGCTCCGCTCGGCTACGCCGCCGCGCCGCGCGCGAAGAGCAAAGCCGGACAAGACGCCTTCGCCGCCATGCAGCCGCGCGTCGCCGAGCCCGCACTCTGGCGCGCCTGGGCGGTCGGCTTCGGCGGCACGCGTTCGACCGACGGCGACGCGTCGCTCGGCACTGCCAGCCAGTCCACCCGCACGGCGGGCGGCGCGGCCGGTGTCGACCATCAGATCGGCGACCTGCTGCTCGGCGTCGCCGCCGGCGGCAGCACCTCACACTTTTCGGTGTCGAGCCTTTCGACCAGCGGCGATATCGACGGCGGCCATATCGGCGCCTACGCCTTCAAGTCGTTCGGCGCGGCCTATGCCGCGGCGACACTGAACTATGCACACTTCACTAACAAGACCGAACGCACGATCAGCGGCGTCGGCGCGACCGAAAATGCCAACGGCTCGTTCGACAGCGACCAGCTCGGCGGCCGCTTCGAGCTCGGCTGGCGTAAGCACTTCGATCATTTCACGCTGACGCCGTTCGCCGCGGTCGAGCCGGCCGCGCTGTGGCAGCGCGCCTATACTGAGTCGTCGACCATCGCCGGCGGCGGCAGCGGCGTGCTCGGTTTGAGCTATTCGGCGCACACGACGACGTCGCTGCCAACTTTCCTCGGCGCGCAGGTCGATACGCGTTACGTCCTCGCCGGCGGCCAGGTGCTGTCGCCGATGGCGCGCCTGTCCTGGGTGCACGAGTTCAAGCCGAACCGGCAGGTCGAGGTCTCCTTCGTCAGCATCCCCTCGACGCTGTTCACGGTCGACGGCGCCCGAGCCGCGCGCGACAGCGTCCGGCTCGACACCGGCGTGATGCTGGCGCTCAACCAAAGCGTCGCGCTGTTCGCCAATTTCAACGGCGAACTCTCGAGCGAAAGCCAGATGGCCTCCGCCACCGGCGGCGCCAAGGTGACTTGGTGAAGAAGTCTTTCGGCTAACGACAGCACTGGTTGAGGTGGCCGCAGACGTTCAGGCCACAACCTGTGAGCATCCGGAAATACCAGCAATACACGCAAAGGTTAAGTGGCGCCCTGGAGAGCTGCTTATACTCTACACCGCTCACACTACTATACCGTGTGCGACAATTGTTATGCAATTTTTTTGTCGAATAGTTGTTACGCCTGTGATTGCATTGGCTCGGTCCTGGTAGCAATCGCTTTACATTCGCCCGGACCGGCGCTCGGCAGCGATCTGGGGGGCACACGATCCCTGGAACGCTTTTCGGGCCGGAAAGCACGGAACGGGAAGCGTCTGCCATGCGGCTCTCGACCCGCCTCATGCTTGCAATGGTCGCACTGGTCCTGTTCACGGCGGCGGCGGTCGCACTCCTATCGTATCGAAACATCCTCGCCGTTGTTCTGCCGCGCAGCCTCGACATCATGGATACCCATACGAACTTGGTCGCGGTCGCGCTTCAGCGCTCGGTCGACGGAGCTCACGCCGACGTTGCAAGCTTCCGTTCCATCATCGGGCTCGATGAGATCATGGAGGCCACGCAAGGCGACACCCGGCAGGCGAGCGGTTTCACGTTGGCGCAATTGTGCGAAAGGATCTCCCGGCGTCTGAAGGCCGAGCTCGAGGCCAAACCGTCCTACTTGCAGTTCCGCATCATCGGCGTCGCCGACTCAGGCCGGGAAATCGTAAGGGTCGAGCGCACCGAGCGCGAAGGCCCGGTCCGCATCGTCCCTGCCGACGATTTGCAATCCAAGGGCGACCGCCCCTATTTCTTGAAAGCCATCACACGCCGAGCCGGCGAGATCGACGTTTCCGCGGTCGAGCTCAACCAGGAGCGCGGCGCAATCGAAACGCCGCCGGTTCCGACGCTACGCGTGGCGACGCCGGTCTTCGCGCGCAGCGGACAGCTTTTTGGCATCATCACCATCAATGTCGATCTGCGGCCGGCATTCGACGAGTTGCGCGCCTCTGCGAGGCCGTACACGAGCGTCTATGTCGTCGATGAACGCGGCGACTACCTCGTCCATCCCGATCGCAGCCTTGAATTTGGGTTCGAGTTCGGGCGCACCGCGAGAATTCAGAGTGATTTTCCGGACCTTGCGGGCGCGCTGAAGGCTGGCGACATGGAGCCGGCCATCATCAACGGCAAAGGCGGCAGCCGCTTCGGCGTCGCATTGGCATCGGTCGCGCTGGCGCGCGGGCCGCGCGTGACGGTCATCGAGGCAATACCTTACGACCGCATCCTCGCGTCCACCGTGGCTGTGCGCAATTCAAGCATCATCGCCGCCTCCGGAGCGACCATCATCGCAGTTTTTCTTGCCGTCATCGTCGCACGCGGCCTGAGCAGACCGCTCACACAGATGGCCGGCGCCGTCCAAAGCTTTGCCCGCGGAGAGACCGCGACCGTTCCGATCACTGCGAGTGGCGAAATCGGCCTGCTCGCCCGCGCTTTCGAGCAGATGCGCACGGAGGTGCGCGCGAAGACGGCCGAACTCGAATACGAGATCAAGGAGCGTCAGCGCGTCTTCGATACATCGCTGGACCTCATCTTCGTCACCGACCGCAAAGGACATCTCCTGCGGGTCAACCCCGCCTCGACGGCGATCCTCGGCTACGAGCCGCACGACATGGCCGGGCACAGCGTCGCCAACTTCATCCATCCGGACGACCTGGAGAGCATGCGGCGGGAGATGATCGGCAGCCGGCGCGGCCGCAGCAAGCGCAGCTTCGACTGCCGCTACACGCATAAAGATGGCCAAGTCGTCCCGATGGCATGGTCGGGCGTGTGGTCCGAGCCGGAGGAGAAGTACTATTTCTTCGGACGCGACATGAGGGAGCGGACCAAGCTCGAACAGCAGCTCCGCCAGGCGCAGAAGATGGACGCGATCGGCCAGTTGACCGGCGGTGTCGCGCACGACTTCAACAACATCCTCACGGTGATCACGAGCACGATCGACATATTAGCCGAATCCGTTGCGGACAGACCGCAGGCCGGCGCCATCGTCAAACTGATTGACGGGGCCGCGGAGCGCGGGACCGAACTGACGCAGCGCCTGCTCGCCTTCGCGCGGCGGCAGCCGCTTCAGCCACGCGACACCGACATCAACGCGCTCATCAGGGAGACGGAGAAATTGCTGCGCCCGCTGCTCGGCGCGCAGATCGATATCGAGGTCGCACTTGGGACGGACGTCTGGCACGCGATGATCGATCGCAACCAGCTCAGCACGGCGCTCGTCAACCTGACGGTGAATGCGCGCGACGCCATGCCGGACGGCGGCAAGCTGACGATCGAAACCGAAAACGTCATGCTCGACGAAGCCTATGCGGAAACGCAGAGCGAGGTCCGGCCCGGGCCTTATGCGCTGATCGCGGTGAGCGACACCGGTACAGGCATTCCGGCGAAGCTGGTGGATAAGGTCTTCGAGCCGTTCTTCACCACCAAAGGCGTCGGCAAAGGCACCGGGCTCGGCCTGAGCATGGTCTTCGGCTTCGTCAAGCAATCGGGCGGCCACATCAAGATCTACAGCGAGGTGGGCCACGGGACCACGGTGAAGCTCTATCTGCCGCGCGCGAGCGGCGCCGATGCGACGCAGACCGTAGCGCCCGCCGACTTGGCGCCGGTGCAGACCGGCAGCGAGACGATCCTGGTCGCCGAGGACGACCCGCTGGTGCGCAACAACCTCGTCACGCAGTTGCGCAGCCTCGGCTACACGACGCACGCCGCCGCCGACGCACAGGAGGCCCTCGCCTGCTCGAGAGCGGCGAGCGCATCGACTTGCTGCTGACGGACATCGTGATGCCCGGACCGCTCAATGGCCGGCAACTGGCGGACATCATGAGCAAGCGTTGGCCGGGCA
>Ga0310811_10012240_pt1 | contig 11129 bp, 11 predicted proteins | sample YCmetagenome_FD_207642 | JGI IMG/M metagenome (GOLD analysis project Ga0310811, IMG submission 207642) | Soil microbial communities from experimental microcosm in Duke University, North Carolina, United States - YC | ecosystem: Engineered > Artificial ecosystem > Soil microcosm > Unclassified ... | reverse complement strand
CGTGTTTTTCCGCATTTTCCGGCCGGGTTTTAGACGATGCCGCGGAACACTGCGCACTGGCGGAAAGCATCTTCTGAAAACGGAATTTGCTTGCTGCGGCAGAACTTGGCCGTGAGCTTGAGCAACTCCTTGATGTCGCGGCCACTGGTATTTGGGAAACGGGCGACGAGCCTTTCAATTATTGCATCGTCGAGCGTCACGTCAAATTGCATGGACAGCGTCTGCCACAAACGCATCGCATCTTCGCGTGACGGCATTTCATACTTGATGACGGCAATGCAGCGCGAAAGAATCGCATCGTCAATGTCATCGGTTCGGTTCGTCGTCATGAACAACAAGCCGCTGAAGTATTCGAGCGTACGCAGAAACTCGGCGACGATGGCGTTATGCTGCAAATCATTGTCGCGACGACGGATGTAAACATCGGCCTCATCCAGCAACAAAATCGCGCCCCAGCGTGCCGCACGACGAAGGATGGTGGACAGGTTTGCTTCGACGGATTCTGCGCTGATCCCGAGCTGGCCGGAATGCACGCGATACAACGGTTTCTTCACCACTTCGGCGTACACCTCGGCCGTCAGCGTCTTGCCCAGGCCCGGCGCGCCTTTGCACAGAATCGTGGTACCGCCCGACTTGCCATCGACGATATCTTCCATCAGCACGCCCATGTCGGCGGTGAGAATATCGATCAGGTCACGATGATCCTGCGGCAGCACGAGCTTCTCACGCAATGCCGGATTGTATTCATAGGCATGAAGATTATCGACGTGTACCCACAGGTTGCGATGCAACTCAAGATGGAAGACATGCAGATACGGATGCAGGGGAATCTGGTCAAAATCGCTCTCTACGCCAGCCTCGCACCAGAAGGCATTGTCAGCATTGGTCTCGAAACGGCGTTCAAGGATTTCCTCATCGTTCACCACCTTGGCAATCATGCCTTCAGGCAGCGGGATGTAATCATTACCCTGCTTGCTCTTGACCAGATACGCCGCGCGCCGCGCTACGAACTGCTTGCCAAACTGCGGCTGCATGGCATGGAAGTAGCCGAGCTGACGTTCGTACTCCTCCTTGAACTCGGCACACTCCTTGAAATAGCCAAGCTCGGCCAACAATTGCGGAATGCTGCGATCAGCGATGTCATTGGCATCGACGATGATCACCGTCTGCATCCCTGAACGACGCTGGCGATAATCGTCCGACGCTTCCTTATCGGCCGACTGCAGCGTGTTGGCGACAAGACTAATGACGACATAAGGCTTGGCCTCGATCGGCACCATATGCCGCATACCGGTTACCAGCCACGGCAGAAGCACGCCGTCCTTGCTGCGCTTGTACAGCCAGCCATCGATGGCATCACGCTTGAGATAAGCAATCATGCCGTTGATGAGCAATTCGAGGCTGGGAATCTTGCGAGCCTCAGGCGAGCCGTGAATATTGTCCAGCGCCAGCAACTGGAACATCAATGCACGCTCATCTGCGGCTTTGCACAGGTCGTATAGCGTGTTCAGCGCATCGCCATTAAACAGTTTGCTCGAGACAACGATACGGCCGCGGCGATTGCGATGTTCGGCCAATTGCTTGGCCAGTGCGCAGTTTTCTTCAATCTTGCCGAGAAGCTTTCCGGCAAGTGCATCGGTAATTTCAAGATCCATTTTGTTTTTTATTTCGCCCTTGGTGCAGGCTGCAGAAATGCCGGCAGCGGCAAGCTCAAGCTATTGGTTTTTTGCTCGACACGCTTGTAGAACTGATCGGCCAGCAAATTGGCAGCAAGCCAGATCAAGGCCATCATTGCCAGCGCCTCGGCAGCAGAATTCCAGCCCATGCGTGCAAACAGCGCATTACCGAGCAGTACCAACGAGAAATGCACCAGGAACAGTGCATAGGAATTACGGCTCAGGTACGCGACCTGGCGTGCAAACCGGTTGTCGGCAGCAACGCTGAAATCACGCAGCAGTACCAATGTCACGGCTGTGAACAAGGCCACGAGAATGCGGCCGCGGAAATCCAGCCACAGTGCAGTCACCGTCACGGCCACCAGCAGCGACAGCCACGGCAAAGGCCGCGCCATGCGAGAAACGTGGAAAGCAATCACACCCAGACCATAAGCGCCGAAGAAATACAGTGCCCAGTTATCAAAGCCGGCATTGCGGTTGAAGTGGAACAGGGATAGCAAGGTCAGCACCACGACCACGGGAAGATGCAGGCGCGGACGACTGCCCCAGCACAGGACGGCAAACAGCAAATAAAGCTGGAAGTCGATCGCCACATACCAGACGCCAGCCGACAAGGAGCCGTAATCAAGCACGGTGTGGACCAAGAAGATGTGCGCCAGCACCTGTGACACGGACGGCACATCGGGCATCATCTCGTCGCTGAACCACGGGCGGATGAAAGTCGCGATCAGCGTAGTCAGGACCAGCGCTGCGAGGAAAGGCAACACCAGGCGCAGGTAACGCTTGAACAGCGATGGCGCCAATTCAACCTTTTCGGCGTTGGCAAAGCCACGTGCCGCCAGCCAGCCGCCAATGACGATAAACGCCTGCACTGCCATGCGGGCATAGTCCATCAGGAAATGGGAAAAGAGCGGCACGGCGCGCTCGACCACTGCCGAAATCGGGCCGTAGAACGACAAGTGATGCAGCACAATCAACTGTGCAGCAACTGCCTTGAAGAAATCGATAACGAAAGACCGCATTCGCAAAATCCTTGGTGCGCGAAAAGCCTTGAATTATAAAGCACTTGCAGTCTAAAACCTGACAAACAAGACATCTGGAAACAGCTTGTCGTCAGGATCGGGGCTAGGGATAGAATCCGGCTTTGCCTACGTCCCACACGATCCGTGAACACAACGCCAGCCACACTGCGCACCCATCAGTTCGTCGCCCTCGACGCCAATTCGGCAATCGGGCCCAAGCTCATTGTGCTTGGTGCCGTGCATGGCAATGAAACCTGCGGCACCCGTGCCATTGAGCGGTTGTTGTCCGAGCTGGACACGGGCGTACTCACGATCAAGCGCGGTACGCTGACACTCGTGCCCATCACCAATCCGCTGGCTTATGCGAAGCATCAGCGACAAGGTGATCGCAATCTCAATCGCAAACTGCAACCTGGGTCAACGCGCGACTTCGAAGATCGCATCGCCAACGTTCTCTGCCCACTGCTTGCCGCGCATGACGTGTTGCTCGACCTGCATTCCTTTCATACGGCAGGCCAACCTTTTGTCATGCTCGGTCCACGCGACAACACTGGCACCCTCGAACCGTTCGCCCACGCTGAAGATGAGGCGCGCCTCGCGGCACACATAGGCGTCACGCGCGTCGTCGAAGGCTGGCTCGACACCTATGCTCTCGGCGTCGCCCGACGCCGCCAGCGTCATCCGGAGGCTGATCCGCTCACGCTCGACGCCGCCTACGGCATCGGCACGACCGAATACATACGCTCGCAAGGTGGCTACGGCGTCACGCTGGAATGCGGCCAACACGACGATCCTGCAGCACCTGAAGTGGCGTATCACGCCATTCGCCAGACCCTCGCACTGCTCGGTCTGATTGATGACACACCACAACCGCCGCCAAGCGAATTTGAAGTCCTGCGTCTGTATGACGTCATCGATCTGGATACTGGCGGTGATCGATTCGTGCGCGACTGGCACAGTTTCGATCCGCTCAAAGTAAATGAACTGATCGGTCATCGCGCCGATGGCAGCGCGGTTCGTGCAGACAGCGATGGCCACATCGTGTTCCCCAATCCTGGGGCATTGCCGGGCAATGAGTGGTACTACCTTGCACGACGTAGCGAGCGCAAATTAACGCCCTAGCTTCATTCCGCTTTTCATATCGCCTTACTTTTTGAGACTTCTTGGGCGGAATCGACACCGCCATATCGATGTCGAAGCCAATCCAAGGTGAACAAAGGAGGCATCATGCACATCAAGAAATCACATCTTCTGCTGTCCGCATTGCTGGTCTCGGCTACGGCGGTCATGGCGCAAACCTCGACAGACATACCGTCGCAAACCTCCGGTTTGCAGTGGCAAACCGACGGTGCCGCACAACATGTGTGCGGCGGCGTCTCCGATGAAGACATGAGCGCGATCAAAACCTATCGCAGCAGTGCAAATGGTGAGTTGCTGTTTACCGGTGGGACACAAGGCGCCTATCTGGCAAACGTCGACATCACCATTCATGGCAAGCATTTGTCATCGCCACTGAGCTTCATGGCCGATGGCCCCGTTTGCCTGCTCAGGTTGCCGAAGGGCAACTACGTTGTCGATGCCGTGTATCAAGGTGTCGAGATCAAGAAGAACATCCAGATCAACGGTACGCGCCAAAAAACACAGTTCCGATGGTCGGCTTATTGAGTCCGCGTCTCTGTCTGTGCATTCAATAATTCAAACGGGCGCGACTCGGTCGAAGACGATTGCGCATGCTTGCGGCAAAATGGCGCAAGCATGCTTTCGTCATCCTGATACGAATTCGACCAATGTCTACACCAACTCCGTTTTCCATTCTTGATCTTTCACCCATTGCCGTCGGCTCAAGCGCAGCGGCGTCGTTGCGCAACTCGCTCGACTATGCACAACGCGCCGAGCAACTCGGCTACACCCGCTACTGGCTCGCAGAACACCACGGCATGCCGGGCATCGCCAGCGCGGCAACTGCGGTCGTCATTGGCCATATCGCCGGTGGTACACGCAGCATTCGCATTGGCGCAGGCGGCATCATGCTGCCGAATCATTCGCCGCTGGTAATTGCCGAGCAGTTCGGCACGTTGGCCTCCCTGTATCCGGGGCGCATCGATCTCGGCCTCGGCCGTGCACCGGGCAGCGATCAGACCACGATGCGGGCGCTGCGCCGTGACTACAACAGTGCTGACCGCTTTCCGCAGGACGTGCAGGAATTACAGCGCTATTTTTCAGACGATGAAAACGTCGCTGTTCGTGCAGTACCGGGTGCGGGGCTGGATGTTCCAATCTGGCTACTTGGTTCAAGCACATTCGGCGCACAACTAGCAGCCATGCTCGGTTTGCCGTATGCCTTTGCCGCGCACTTTGCGCCAGGGCAATTGATGAATGCGCTGAATATCTATCGCACCAGTTTTCAGCCATCGGCGCAGCTCGCCAAATCATATGCGATGGTCGCCATCAACGTATTCGTTGCCGCCACCGATGCCGATGCGCAGTGCCAGTTCACATCGCATCAGCAATCCTTTACCAACCTCGTGCGCGGCACGCCGGGGCAGATTCCGCATCCCATCGCAGACATTGACAGCTACTGGACGCCGAGCGAGAAATTGCATGCGCAAGGCATGCTTCAATACGCCGCCGTCGGCGCACCGGATACGGTGGAGAGGAAAATTCGCGCGGTGCTGGCAGAAACACAGGTCGACGAGCTGATGATCACCGGTCTCTTTGCCAATCACGCGGCACGCTGCGAATCGCTACGGCTGACGGCAGAGATACGCGACAGGATCCATCATAATCCCGCCAGCCCTGCGGGCTGATCTCGCCTGCGGCGTCGCTCGTTCGCACCGGGTGCGAACGAGTTAAACGGTGGTTGTATTACGGCTCAAGCCGACGAAAACGAATCGTCGTACCGTCTTCGAGCGTGCCGTAGAACATATCTTTCGGCCGCACCCACATTCCACGTGCCTTGGGCCAGAGTTGTTCGTACACCACGAGCCACTCTTCGGTTTCGGAATGGCGTGCTTCATCAATCACGCGATACAAGCCGCCCTTGTAGTGCTCGTGCGTGGCAATGGCGCGCGCTTCGGCCTCGGTCATGAAAACGTCCGCCATCACATCCCCACGTACTGAGGCCCGCTGCCGCCTTCGGGCAAGGTCCAATTGATGTTCTGCATCGGATCCTTGATGTCGCAGGTCTTGCAATGCACGCAGTTCTGACTGTTGATTTGCAACGCCGGTGCCGTGTCCTTGTTCACGATTTCATAGACGCCTGCCGGACAGTAATACTGCTCGGGTGCATCGAACTCGACCAGGTTATAGCGAATCGCCAGCGCCGGATCGGTAAGCTTCAGATGTATCGGCTGCGAATGTTCATGCTGAAGATTTGCCAACGCAAGTGAACTCAGGCGATCAAAGGTCAGCTTGCCGTCGAACTTGATCGGCTGCGGCTTCGGCTCGGTTGCAGCCGGCTTGAGGCTAGTGCAATCCGGTTTCGCATGCTTCAACGTCCACGGCAGTTTCACGCCGAACGTGCTCAGCCACATTTCCAGGCCGCCGAAAACCATGGCACCGTATTCGCCGAAGCGGCTGAGATACGGCTTGACGTTACGCACCACGGACAATTCTTCGTGAATCCAGCTTGCCTTGATGGCAGCCGGATATTCATGCAACTCGTCCTGCGCACGACCGGTGCCGATGGCGGCAAATACGGATTCGGCGGCGAGCATGCCGGACTTCAACGCCGTGTGGCTGCCCTTGATGCGCGGCACATTCAGGAAACCGGCCGTGCAACCGATCAATGCGCCGCCAGGGAACACCAGTTTCGGCAAAGCCTGCAGGCCGCCGGCATTGATTGCACGTGCACCGAAACCAATGCGCTCGGCGCCATCGAGCAGCTCACTGATGTGCGGGTGCGTCTTGAAACGCTGCATTTCGTCGAAGGGCGACAAACGCGGATTGGCGTAGTCAAGATGTGTAACCAAGCCGATGGAAATGAGGTTCTCGCCATAGTGGTAGAGAAAGGAACCACCGCCGGTACTTGCATCGAGCGGCCAGCCAAGACTGTGCTGCACATGACCAGGGCGATGCTTTTCTTTCGCCACGCGCCATATCTCCTTCACACCCAGCGCGAACTTGCTGTCGCCGCTGTCGTTGCGCAGACCGAATTTGCGTTCAAGTTGTTTTGCCAACGAACCACGCGCACCTTCGGCAACCAGCGTGTAAGCCGCATGAATTTCCATGCCCGGCACATGGTTCACGGTCGGATTGCCCTCGCGATCCAAGCCCATTTCACCAGTACGAATACCGATCATGCGACCGGCCTCGTCGTACACGGGCTCAGACGCAGAGAAGCCGGCATAGATTTCAACGCCCAGCGCTTCGGCCTGCGTACCCAACCAGCGGCACAATTCGCCGAGGCTGCCGATATACGTGCCGTCGTTGTGCATCAGCGGCGGCAGTAAAAAGTTAGGTAGCTTGAAGCCACCGTTTGCGGAATACAGCCACATTTCATCCGTCGTCACCGCCGTCTTGAGCGGCGCACCCTGCGCCTGCCAATCAGGAAAAAGCTCGGCCAGTGCCTTGGGATCGATCACCGCGCCAGACAGAATGTGCGAGCCGACTTCCGCGCCTTTTTCCAAGATGCACACGGAAATTTCATTGCCAGCTGCCTGCGCCAGTTGTTTCAGTCGAATCGCTGCGCCCAGGCCAGCCGGACCGGCGCCGACGATAAGAACGTCGTATTGCATGATGTCGTCGGACATGTTTTTGTCTCTTAGAGAATGTCGGGGAGTTTGAGGCCGTCGGGATTGCCCGCCGCCACGCCATCGCGGATATGCGTCATCAGGCTGCGAATGCCGCTGGTCAAATATTTGTTCCGGTGCTGCACCATATAAAACTGCCGCTGCAATTGTAATTCGGGCAGGCGGATCGGCACCAGACTGCCGCGCCGGAAAGCATCGCTCAGCGCCAGGTGTGAAACGCAGGACAAACCCAAGCCAGCTTCGACGGCGCGTTTAATCGCTTCGGTATGTTCAAGCTCCAAACGCACCTTCAGCTCATTGCGACGCGCACCCAATGCGCGCTCGAAGGTTGAACGCGTGCCAGAGCCGGATTCACGCAGAATCCAGTTTTCCTGCAGTACCTGATCGAGTGTGACCTTCTTTTTCTTCGCCAGCGGATGCGTCGGCGCAGCGAACACAACCAGCTCATCCTGCAACCACGGCGTGACCATCACGTCCGGATGGCTCATTTCGCCTTCGATGAGACCCAAATCAAGCTCGTAACGCGCCACCTGCGCCATGATGGTCGCGGAGTTGTTGACCATCAGTTGCACACGACTGGTCGGATGACGTTGCAGAAAATCAGCGACAAGCAGTGTCGCGAGATAATTGCCGATGGTCAGGCTGGCGCCGAGACGCAGATTGCCGATGCTCGCATCCGTACCCAGTTGCTCTTCTAGCTCGTGTGCCCGCGCCAGCAACTCCAGCGCCTTGGGCAACAGCCACTGGCCAGTATCGTTGAGTAGCAGCTTCTTACCGACGCGATCAAATAGTATCTGGTCATAGGCACGCTCAAGTTCGCCCAGCGCCGTACTGGCGGCCGACTGCGACAAGGCCAGTTGCTCGGCCGCGCGTGAGACCGAGCCGGCATGCGCGACGGCGACGAAGATTTCAAGTTGGCGCAGGGTAAATCGCATGGCGGCTTTATATACCTGACGGATATATATGTATCCAAATAATCCATTTTACAGATATTAATAACTTCTTTAAAATCGCGACCCTCTGATAAGTGTCTGGTTTGTTATGAAGATTTTGGTTGCCCTGAAACGGGTTGTCGATGCCAACGTGCGCGTGCGCCCCCGCGTTGATGGCCTCGGTGTGGATACCGCCGGCGTCAAGATGAGCGTCAACCCTTTCGACGAAAATGCGATCGAGGAAGCACTGCGCCTGAAGGCGGCCGGCACAGCCACCGAGGTCGTCGCCGTCTCGCTCGGTGGTGCTGGTGTACAGGAGGGCTTGCGCCACGCGCTGGCCATGGGTGTGGATCGCGTCATTCACGGTGAAGCGCCGGAAGAACTCGATTCGCTCGCCGTCGCCAAATACCTGAAGGCCGTGGTTGCCGCCGAAGCACCGCAACTCGTCCTGCTCGGCAAGCAAGCCATCGACGACGACGCGGGTCAAACCGCGCAAATGCTCGCTGCGCTGCTTGACTGGCCGCAAGCCGTTGCCGTGTCCAAGCTGACCGTCGAAGGCAATGTCGCCACCGTCGTGCGTGAAATCGACGGCGGTACCGAAACGCTGACGCTTGATCTGCCCGCTGTACTGTCGGCCGATCTGCGCCTGAACGATCCGCGCTTCGTCAAGCTGCCGAACCTGATGATGGCGAAGAAGAAACCGATCGGCACGATCGATCTGTCCGCCGTTGCTGCAACCCCGAAACTCAAGACGACCAAAGTCGCCGAACCGCCGCCACGCCCGGCAGGCGTGAAGCTCGGCAGCGTTGCCGAATTGGTTAGCAAGCTCAAGAACGAAGCGGGAGTGCTGTGATGAGCGCAATTCTTCTCATAGCCGAATTCGACAACACCGGCCTCAAGACCGCCACCAAGCAAGCCGCACGCGCTGCGCAAAGCTGGAACCTGCCGGTCGATGTACTGATTCTCGGCGCCGCAAATTCTGCTGCCTTGGAACAGGCACAAAAATTGGCCGGCGTGCGCAAGGTACTGCATGCCGATGCCGAACACCTGAACCATCCGCGCGCCGAAGACGCCACCAAGCTGCTGCAGCAATTGGCCGCGGGCTATACCGCTGTCATTGCCGCACACGACAGTCAGGCCAAGAACATCCTGCCGCGCTTCGCCGCACTCATGGACGTTGGCATGATCAGCGAAGCGCTGGAAATTCACGCGCCAAACAATTACGTACGTCCTATCTACGCTGGCAACCTGCTCGCCAGCGTTGAGAATGCGGCCGGCCTGCAAGTCGTTACGGTGCGTGCTTCGCGCTGGAAGCCGGTTGATGCTGACGGTGCCGCCGCGCTCGAAAAAGTTGCAGCCCCTGCTGCAGACAGCCGCGTCCGCTTCGTTGCCCAGAATCACGCAGGCGGCGAACGCCCGGAACTGTCGTCCGCACGCGTCGTCGTCACCGGCGGTCGCGCACTCGGCGAAAAATTCCATGCCGTGCTCGACCCGCTCGCCACACAACTCGGCGCCGCGCTCGGCGCCACGCGTGCAGCGGTGGATGCCGGCTACGCGCCCAACGACCTGCAGGTCGGCCAGACCGGCACCATCGTCGCGCCGGAGCTCTATCTCGCCTTCGGCGTGTCCGGCGCAATCCAGCATCAGGCCGGCATCAAGGACAGTCGCGTCATCGTGGCCGTCAACATCGATCCCGAAGCGCAAATCTTCCAGATCGCCGACTACGGGCTGGTCGCCGACCTGTTCGACATCGTCCCCGAACTCACCGCAGCACTGCAAAAGTAACCACGCATCCCCCACGCCCCGCCCCTCTCCCGGGATAGGGAGTTAAAGCAAGGAAAGAAAATGAGCAAGTTCGCCACTGAAAAAGTTCTCAGCGTGCACCATTGGAACGACACGCTGTTCTCCATCAAGACCACGCGCGACCCCGGCCTGCGTTTCGAGAATGGCCAATTCGTCATGATCGGCCTGCAGGTCGATGAAAAGCCGCTGGTGCGCGCCTACTCCATCGCCAGCCCGAACTACGAAGAGCATCTGGAATTCTTCAGCATCAAGGTGCAAAACGGCCCGCTGACCTCGCGCCTGCAGCACATCAAGGTCGGCGACGACCTGCTGGTGAGCCGCAAGCCGACCGGCACGCTGGTCATCGACGACCTGAAGCCGGGCAAGAATCTCTATCTGCTCTCCACCGGTACCGGCCTCGCCCCGTTCATCAGCATCGTGCAGGACCCGGCCACTTACGAGCGCTTCGAGAAGGTCATCCTCACGCACGGCGTGCGCAACGTGAATGAACTGGCCTATGCCAACTTCTTCGAGGAACTGAAGAACAACGAATTCCTCGGCGAGATGGTGCAAAACCAACTCATCTACTACCCGACCGTAACGCGCGAAACCTTCCGCAACCAAGGCCGCCTCACCGACCTGATCGAAAACGGCAAGCTCTTCAGCGACATCGGCCTGCCGCCGCTCGATCCCGCCGTCGACCGCGCCATGATCTGCGGCAGCCCGGCCATGCTGGAAGACCTGGCCAAGATTCTGGATGCACGCGGCTTCGTCATCTCGCCGCACATCGGTACGCCGGGCGACTACGTGATCGAACGTGCGTTCGCTGAAAAATAAAGCGATACGCTCAAGACAAAAAGGCCACGCAACTGCGTGGCCTTTTTGTTGGGGCCGCAAAGGTCAGTGAAAAATGAATCACGACTTTTCCATGTGTTCGGCAACGAAATGGGACAGCTCCTGCGCCAC
>Ga0310811_10012239_pt1 | contig 11130 bp, 10 predicted proteins | sample YCmetagenome_FD_207642 | JGI IMG/M metagenome (GOLD analysis project Ga0310811, IMG submission 207642) | Soil microbial communities from experimental microcosm in Duke University, North Carolina, United States - YC | ecosystem: Engineered > Artificial ecosystem > Soil microcosm > Unclassified ... | reverse complement strand
TCACTGGTTGAGCTAGCGATGTGTTCGAGTGCCATTCGCTGTGGCGATTTTCCTACGACCTTCGATGTTGCAGGCTCAACGCGTACAGCTTCACCCTGTGTATTTACACCCACGTCGATAGCGGCGGGGTCTTCATGACCCAGAATGGCATCTTCTGCGATCCGACTCATACTATTCTCTGTATTTATTTGTGCGCCTGTACCTGTATGTATCGGACCTCTCACCGGGCCGTGAAAATGAGTTTCACTGCTTGCTCTATCTCGCGTATCAGCCATGTGCGTACCTCTCAAAATCTTAAAGACGTGAATAACTCAACCACTTTTCGCTAAGGGAACATTGGAGCATACTTAACATAAGAAAGATACGAGGAGTAAACATACACTGACAATCTGCTTTAAAGATAGGTGAAACTCTTCATATGAGGAAAATATAGCTGCGAGATCGCTCAAATCGATCACAACGCAACCATAACTTCCTACAAGAAAGTAACGAAGTGTTCTTTCTTGCATTGGTGATCGTAGCACCGATGGTATACATCATGGGGAACTGCATTTATACTCTGTGGAGATGAGTAATCAAAAGGGAGGGCGGCGCGATTGCGCCATGTGCTGACAGGTTTTTCTCCTCGCGGGAGAACCTGGAGCTTGTCAGGTAACGTATCCTTCCAATAGGTGGGGCGAAGAAGGATGGGGATTACCAGCGCCTCAATGGTATCGAGCGAAGGGGAAAAGAGAGGTCTGGTCGCTGCCAGAACACTGGAGTTCCCATGAAAGAGCCTTTCGTTGCATCAGAAAAAGAGAAAGTCATGCACATCATGTGCTGCGAGCGAAGAATCCTGACGGAGCGCCCCCGCCTGGGGATACGCTCCGTCAGAGAAGCATCTAGCTACTATTATACCTCAACTACTGAGGTACTGGGGTGGCCCCACTTTTGTGGAGGCGAAGAACGTAGGGACTCATTCGTTCTGTTTGTCTAGGCCTATTTCGTCTTCTGTGCGACAACTTCACCGGCGGTGATCTGTGGTGGGTTCGGGAGCAAGGTGGCGATATTCTGCCGGACCCAGTTCGCAGCTTGCCGATTGGATTCCTCCGCGCTGGCCTGGTTTTCGAAAATGCTGGTTGACACCATTACGCTGTCGCTGGCGTCGATCCAGTAGTAAGCCTGGAACCCGGGGATCTGGCTGATGAGCGGCACAAAGCCCTCATTCACCTGCCGCGCTACCTCCCTCGGATCGGCCACACCCTCGTAACGACGTACTGTTGCGTACATATTGCTCCTTTCTTTTCTCTCACTTATCACGCTGTCAGCTAGCTCCACACATGTTTCATAATATCCTCCATGGCACCATTACACACCTGACAGCCTGATCGTTTTCCTTTGCAATGCTTATCACTCTCCCTCTTTGAAATATGGCTGATAAGGTCAATACCCTCCTGCCCGTTCCACACTCTTTTCTCCGTTCCACCCTGATAACCCATGAAATTCCTGATCGTAAAGAAAGCTCCTGATCGAGGGCATAAAGCAGAACCATAACTATCACAGTGGCGGATAAGGATTAGACGCCCTATACAGGACAACCGGCACTGAGTGATCTACTCATCGCTAATAGCAAAGGCTTCGGCTGAACTGATGGAAGTGCAGCGTGTCAATTCGCAGAAGGTATGTATTATGCTACTGAAATGGAACGTCATACCGTTTTCACCACGCGAAACGAGAGATGGGTTGCTCCTGGTGTCTCAAGCATTCTTATATGTTCGCCTCATCTTCTGCTGAAAACGCAAAAGCATCTTTTGGCTGCATGATCAGATATTTCTGATCCAGGTATTCGGCCTTTGCGCCGCCTAATTGTCGGGCTTTTTGATAGGCCTGATCCCTCAGTAGCTCGTGTAATTGGCCTTTGAGAAGATAGAGGATCGTATTTTCAGGGTGCAGGAGGATTGCCCGCTCACACGATTGGAGGGCAATCTGATAGCGTCCAAGCACCCAGAGGGCATAACATTTACTCATATGCGCAATGATGTTATCCGCGTCCAGCTCAATAACGCGCTCATAGGTGTCCAGCGCATCCTCGTATCGCTTGAGCTGCCAGTAGAGAGCGCCTCTACTCAGGTAGGCAGACACGTTTTTTGGATTGAAGCGAATGGCCTTTTCCGATGCTTGCAGTGCATGGTTATACTGCTGCGTGTCATAAAACGTATTCACCTGCTCTAGCCAGCGTTGAGAGAGAAGCAGCGTTATTTGTGCAAAAATATCTTTTGCGATCCCAAGAAATGCTTGATCGCGATTGCGCCATGTGCTGACAGGTTTTTCTCCTCGTGGGAGAACCTGGAGCTTGTCAGGCAATGTATCCTTCCAATAGGTGGGGCGAAGAAGGATGGGGATTACCAGTGCCTCTTCTAAAGTATGTCTTTCAAGGGCACGCGTCATTTCTACATGATAACAGAAGTCGGAGTTCATGAAATCGGGGCTGATAAGCAGTAAGATGATGTCTGCGGTGTTGAGGTGAGCGTAAACCTCCTCGGCCCATTCCGTTCCTGCCTGGATATCGCCATCGTACCACTGCGTCACAAATCCTGCGCGTACAAGCGGCATGAGATGCTTACCAAGCTGCGTTCTGAATGCTCGATCTTCATGGGCATAGCTAAAGAAGAGCTCTATTGGTTCAGGTGAAAGAGGTGGCCTCGAACTCTGTACGCGTTCACTAAATAGTCCTTCGTAAGAAAAGCTCATATTTTCCCTGACGCCTATCAGTTATCATGTTTACATGTATCGATCCAAAACCTTTATGTTTGGATCTTTTCCCTTGAGGCCTTTATTCTACCGTATTTCTATTCAACTGTATACTACTGGGTATTTTCAGGGGGGGGCAATGTTCCATTATCAACTGAGAATGAAAAGGAGCATATCCCCTGGCGGGGATGCTCCTTCAGAGAAGCATCTAGCTTCTATTATACCTCAACCACTACTGCTCTCCTACCTACGGGAAAAGAGTGAGCTTGAGCACAAATGAGTTTTTGTATAATCTTGTGTATATTTGCCTGTTTCTCTCCTGTCCGTAAGTGACAGCTACCCGAGGTGCACCTCGTTGTATACCTCGTGGGCTAAGAGAATAATCAGGAAAAAGTATTACTGAACTAACGAGACGGAGAAATTGAGTGTTGTCCCGGTCACATTATACGTAGCAACACCACCATTTCCTTTCACGTAGCGGACATATTGGTTGCCAGGATTTGAGGCTCCAAGAATCGCATTCACAGAGGGTCGCACTAACGAGCCATCAGGAATACTCAGCGTATCCAGATCGATAGTTCGCTGCTGACCAACTGGATAGTTGTCGGTTCCGCCGACATTGCCCGTTTCTCCAGTATTAGGGTTTAAATACTGAATTGAAAAATTCATGACGAAGGCGGCACTGTTGGAGGATGAAATCTTCTGTACCTGCTGTATAGCATATTTCATTTCCTGCGAATTATGCAATTGCTGGTCTGTCGTTCGCACGTGCGCGGATGCGGTACCGCTCAAAAGAAGTATACAGATGATACTGAGCATGAACATCCATACAGATCGAGAAACGCTCAAGAGGCGCATTATGTTTTCCTTTCTCAGCTTGACTTATCCTGTACTAATAGAGATTCAATGGATCTCTGTTTAGTATAGGATAAGTTGTAATCGCTGTATTTCTATCTAGAAAGGACATATATTGCTTTTTATTTCCAATGACCCCCTGATTGACCAACCCGGACCCCCAAATCGATTTGCGCCCATCTGATCTACCTTGCAACTCCCAGTCAAATCGATTTGCGCTCGTTATACCTTCTACAGGCATGATGAGCTGTTATTTCAGATCGGGTGTCGCCACATACCACTTGTTCCCAACGCCCTGCCCGTTGGCCTGACCGGCAGCGCTATCGCCAGAGTAGGCATAGAGGTAATGGTTGTTATAGAGAATCTGGTTGCCGTTGTCGTTGGCGTGCGTGCTCAATGTTCCGGTCAGGGTGGGATCGCCGGTAGGGGTGCCGGTGCCCTGGAAAATGGTCGGAGGCCAGGTCGTCGCGCAACCTCCGGTGCAGGCGACCTTGTCTGCCGTGTCTGGCGTGAAGTAGTAGAGCGTTCTTCCCTGTGAATCTGTCAGGACGGTTTCTGTGGTGCCTTTCACGCTCACTGAAGCGGTATGAATCACGGCGCTACTGCTGCTCGGAGGTGCCGCCGTCGTTGGCGTGCTGGAGTCGCCAGGGGCCGATGTTGATGGGGGCGTCGTTGGCTCTGATGCGCAGGCACTGACAAGCAAGGCCAGGCAAAGCAAAATTCCCAGAGGCAACGTGATGGTCATCTTTTTCAGCGTGTGTTTCATTATTTCTTCTCTCTTTAAATGCGATGAAATTTGCAAACGCGAATTGCTCTTGCTGTTGCAAACTATACCTTTGCCAGGATGGACGGCACATGCGTAGTATTACCCATTTTTCGGTGTAAATACTGAGTAGATGACTGGCACGAAAATTGCTGAAAATATGGGTAATATTACCGATATGCTCACGGGCGCGCGATGCTAGGATATGCCGGAAAGGTCTATAGAGAGAAAAAGCCTCGAAGGAGTAATTGAATGGATGATGTTCCGAATCTGCCTCAGAGAGCACTGCTACAGGTGGTGGCAGGCGCGCAGGTGGGGAGGACGTTTGAGATTAAGAAGGCGGAAACAATCCTTGGTCGCGAGACAAATAGCGATATTGTCCTGGCTGCCCCGACCGTATCGAGATCGCATGCAAGCATTCTCTGGAGTCCTGAGAAGGGCTGGTATATTGAGAAACGAGCCAGCAATAATATATTGACCGTGAATCAGCAGCTCACGCAACAGTCTCCACTTCAAGATCACGATCTTATTGGCGTAGGACAGGACACGACTTTGCTCTTTCTCGTCCCTTCTCCCGCCCCCGTTCGTCCCCTCGATAGAGCATACAGTGTCCCTGCTGAAGTTCCCCACCCACAACAAATGCGCAATGAGGAAGTCGCAGGCACCCAGATTGCTCCACCGCTGGATGAACTGGGCAGATCGGGCATTCCATCGCTGGAGGTCACCACAAATACGGGGGCAGGAAAGCAGATCTATCGATTGGATCGGCAGGTCATCAATATCGGACGCGATGCCCTGAATGATATTGTGATTAACGAAAAGACAGTCTCGGCCTTTCATGCGCAAATTGTGCGTGATGGGGAGCGATTAGTGCTGGTCCATCCTCATCCCAGACGCCAGCAGACGTTGAATGGTCTCCTGTATCAAGGGCAAAAGATCGAAAGTACCCAGCAGTTTCGGCACGAACTTATGCGCGGCGATGTTTTTCGTATCGGGGATATGCATGGGACGCTCGTGACGTTGACATACAACGATGGCAGCGGGAATCGGCAGGAGGTCGTTCCTGACATTCATCCTATTCCTCTGGATAGTGCCGTCCTGACGCTGGGCCGATTGGCGGACAATACTGTGGTGCTGAATCATCCGCAGGTTTCAGCTCATCATGCGCGTTTGGAGCGTGCTAATACTACCTATCGTATTCTCGATCTTGGTAGTACGAACCATGTGTATGTCAATTCGCGTCAGGTCAAAGAGCAGTTGCTCAAAGCAGGCGATGACGTGCGCATTGGCCCATTCCAGTTGACCTATACGGGCACGCAACTGATTCAGCGCGATGAGCAGAGCAATATCCGCATCGATGCGTTCCATCTGAACCGCTATGGCAGCGGAAATGTGCGCCTGCTCAACGACATTTCCCTGGCGATCCCCCCGCGCAAGTTTGTGGCGCTGGTCGGCGGATCAGGGGCCGGAAAATCGACGTTGCTGAATGCGCTCAGTGGCCTCAATCCGGCGCAGGAGGGGACGGTTCTGTATAATGGGCAGGACTACTACCAGAATCTTGCGGCCTTCAGTTCACAACTCGGCTACGTTCCCCAGGATGATATTATTCATCGGGATCTCAGCGTTGAACGCGCTCTGTATTATGCTGCGAAACTTCGCCTGCCAAGTGACTTTACTGAGGCGCAGATCCAGCAACGTATCGATGAGGTGCTGGAAGATGTCGAAATGAAGCACCGACGTAAATTGCTCGTCAACAAACTTTCCGGGGGGCAGCGCAAGCGCGTTTCCATTGCGCTGGAACTCCTGGCGAATCCCAGCGTCTTCTTTCTGGACGAGCCCACGTCGGGTCTTGATCCCGGCCTCGACCGCAAGATGATGTTGCTCTTGCGCCTCCTGGCTGACCGGGGGCATACGATTGTGCTGGTGACGCATGCAACGAGCAATATCAACGTTTGCGATTATGTCTGTTTTCTTGCGCAGGGTGGGCGTCTGGCCTACTTTGGACCTCCAAACGAGGCGAGGACCTTTTTTGGCAAGTCCTCTTTTGCTGAGATATACACTGCTCTTGAGCCGACTGAAGATGATCCGGACATTCCCGCAGTAGCGGAAAGACACTTCCTGAGTTCGAGCGATTACCAGCGCTACGTCATGCAGCAGTTGAACCAGGAAACGGTTGCGTCTACCATGCAAAAGCCAGCTCCAGCCTCTGTGCCGCAACAGCGCAAGCATGACCGACCGTGGCGGCAGTTCGGATTGCTCTTCTGGCGTTTTCTGGAATTGCTCAAGAATGATGGCGTCAATCTGCTGATCTTATTGCTCCAGGCTCCGGTGATTGGCCTCATTCTGTTCTTTATATCGGGTTCGGCGATTTTTACCCCGCAGCGTATCGCCAATTGCCCGACCAGAGCGAATATCGTGGATACCACTGGTCCGATCGTTTCCAGCGATTGTCAGCGGGTCGTCGATTCGTTGCGTACCCCACAGGGACGGGCTTTTCTGGTGCAGCAGGGAAAAACGGAAGGACAGGTGCTCCAGGATAGTATTGTGTTTGGCTCGGGGGCGGACGCGCAGGAGACGCTCTTTATCATGGCCTTTGCGGCGGTCATGTTCGGTTGCATCAATGCCGCTCGTGAGATTGTGAAGGAAGGGCCAATCTACCGGCGTGAACGGAGCGTCAATCTGGGCATTTTCCCCTACATGTTTTCGAAAATTGCTGTCCTGGGCATCCTTTGCCTGTTGCAGAGTGCAATCCTGCTCTTCATGGTGAACCTGAAATCACCCCTCCATCAGGGCATCTTTCTCCCGGTGCTCTTAGAAGTCTATATTACCCTGGCCCTTACCTCATTGGCCGGATTGATGCTGGGATTGGCAATATCGGCCCTGGTGCCCAATACGGACCGCGCGATGAGCTTCGTGCCTATTGTGCTGATCCCTCAGGTCATCTTTTCTGGCGTGATCTTTTCGCTGGATGGGGCTTCATCACAGGTGCTTGGCGGGCTTTTCGCGGCACGTTGGGCTATTGCTGGCCTGGGTTCTTCGCTTGGCTTGCATGCTGACAAACTCGGTGTGGATGGCTTTTCCTATTGCGGTACACTCTTCTCAACCTGTAGTCAGCAGCAGGCGATCGAGCATCTCTTGCTGGTCTGGCTTGTGCTGATTGCGATGAGTGTGCTGCTGGGAAGCTTTGTCACCTTGTGTCTCAAACGCAAGGATAACAGTTCTACGGCAAAGAAAAAGCGTACGAACAGGCTCAATTCGCCTGCGCGTGGATGAGGTCTCACTGGTCTTTTTTCACCTTTTCTTGAAATTGTTGGGCGGCTGCTTGCATCTCTGCCCAATGATCATCTGTCCAGTGGCAGATGGTATACAATGGCTCAAGGAGGGTGAATCCAAGCGGCGTTAACGCATATTCAACTTTGGGGGGAACAACTGGATAGACTGTACGCTCTACCAGGCCATAGCGTTCTAGTTTTCTCAGCGTCTGGATTAACATTTTCTGTGAACTTCCCTCAATCATCCGCTGTAAAGTGCTCAATCGCCCTGGTCCCTGCTTGAGAGCAAAGACGACCAGAACGGTCCACTTATCGGAGACTAATTCTAGTCCCTGACGCGTTCCTTCGATCGCGTTGAACTGACCTGTCATCTTGCCCTCCGGAGTTGGTTGATGCTTTGTCATGCTCTTGCTTCAAAAATTACTTGCAGGTAAGTATACCACTTTTTTGTTCGTACTTCACAACGGAGATGTACTTATGCTACAGTTTCCTGTGTCAGATTAAGAATAAGGAGATAGAGAAAATATGAAGGATTATGATCTATTTCGCCTGGAATTGAATGGAGTTCCTGTTCAAGTTGAAGATTTCAAGATTTTCTGGCCTGCCAATTATGGTCACTTTACCGTCCTGCCTGTAATTGAGGGGAGAGTCCGGGGCCTGACTCTTCATTTAAACAGACTTCAACAGAATACTCAGATCCTTTTTGGCTGTGGAATTGATACCTCACGTGTCCTGGCATTCGTGCGCCATGCTATCGGCACCACCACTGGACCGCTGTCTGTCAAGGTGAATATTTTCTTGCGGCAAGCCTGGAGTATTCCAGCAAAAAGTGTAGGAGAACCAGACATCCTGGTCACAGTACGAGCTATGCCAGACGAATCATTCTCGCCTCTGCGTGTGCAATCCACTCAGTATGAGCGTGACCTTCCCCAGGTCAAGCATGTCGGAACCTTTGCCCTTACCTATCAGCACCGTCTTGCGCAACTCCATGGCTTCGATGATGCTCTCTTCACTGATGCATGTGGTCGCATTTCAGAGGGATCAGTCTGGAATGTGGGGTTCTTCGATGGGCAACGAATCATCTGGCCTTCTGCATCTGCCCTTCCCGGTGTTGCCATGCAACTTGTCCAGGCAGGGTTAATAAAGAAGCATATGCCATTTGAGGTGCGCGAGGTGTATCTTCAAGATCTTACAGCATTTCGTTCAGCATTTCTTACTAACGTTATCGTAGGAACTCAGGCTATCGCAAGCATTGACGATGTGACGTTTGTTGTCGATGCTCAACTGAATGCACTGTTGAAAGAGTGTTATGAAGCAAATTTAGCAGAAGAAGTCTAGGAGCATAATAGGAGCACAGAGGAACTGTGTCCCTACGAAATGGTTCATAGCTACCATCAGTGCAAATCAGCTCATGAGCGTGGGGAGCATGAGCAAGCCGGGTGGTGGAAAGAAGAATTCGCCTGTATTTTTTTCAGTGGGGAAGTGTCAAGAGAGTGTCCATATTTTTAAATTGCTAAAATTGGCGAGTGCGCTCCCCTGATCTGTGGGCATCGCGTCCACAAAGAACCCTATCTGACCGGAACCGGTGGTGGCGTCATTCACCTGAGCTAAAAAGTTCCCATTGACGAAAAGGGAGATCTCAGGTCCCTGTGCGATCACTGTGAGCGTGTTGGTTGTCTTTCCAGAAAAAGGTTTCTGGGAAATAAGCGCGTTCTGTGTATCTAATGAAAGGTTAGAATCATTGAGAAAGCAGGTATTGTCTGAGTTTACTTCAAAGAGATACGATGCATTCAGGACTGAATTGCTCCTGAAGATCAAACCGGCTGTTTCGCTTTTGACCATCGTCAGGTCCACCTGGAACGCAAAATTTACATAGTTTGTCTGCTCTGCCATACACGAAGTCAGTATAACGCTTCCCGCGGCAGGCTGCGCGCTGACCTGATACGTTTCGTTCGCGAGTGTGCAATCGCTCGATGCATCCAAACCTAAGGTCGCATTGGCAAAAGATTGCACATTCGCTGGTTGCCTGCTTGTAAGCCAGGTATAGAATCCGCCAGGATCAGTATGCACGTCTGGAGCAGTAGGTGTTGCCACTGGCATAGCCGTTGCTTTGGCTATGGGAGCCTCCTTAGGCGTGTTGTACAAAGTGAAGGCGGCAAATGTGGTACCGCCCGCAATAATGAGGAGCACTAATGCGATGAGCAATGTAATCTTTCCCCAATGAGGGCCATTATGAAGAGGAGGGTGAGACAGTTTTGAACGCCGCCAGCGTGTGGCGGAATCCGAATGAGGGCTAAGTCCATCGTTGGCCGGGTTGCTAAGCATGGGAGGAATAGTCTCAGTCATGGTTGCCGCAGAAAGCAGCAGTGATGAGCCAGGAGGAGAAGATTGCAGCAAAAGTGGGGAAGACTGCTGCAACTGGCTGGCTTGTGTAAAAGCCGTTGCAAAGCTTTGTATACTGCCAAAGCGCTGCGTCGGGTCTTTCGCCAGAGCCGTAAATATCACCTGTTCCACCTCCGCAGGGATGCTGGGTGTCAGATGAGAGAAGGAGGTGGGGGGAGCAGAGATATGCTGCATCATGACTTCTGTTGGGGTCCCGTGAAAGGGTTTCTTGCCACTGAGCCATTCATAGGCCAGAACGCCAAGAGCGTACTGGTCGCTGGCCGGGCGCGGTTTCCCCTCAATCTGCTCAGGAGCCATGTAAGAGACTGTTCCCCCGATGCCCTCCTGCTGCTTGCTCAGTGTATAGGAATTGTGAGCGACCGCCGCAATGCCAAAGTCGGTGAGCAAAATATCTCCATTGGCTCCCACCAGCATATTTTCTGGCTTGACATCACGGTGAATGAGGTAGAAATCATGTGCATATTGGAGGGCAGAAGCGATCTGGTTGACATAGGAGACCACGGTAGGGAGGGGCACCTGTGTGTCTGAAGGGTGTCGTTCACGTAACGTTCCCCTCGGAGCATACTCCATTATCAGGTATGGCTCCTCATTGAGTGTGATGCCAAAATCGAGTAAGGGCACGATATGTGGATGTTTTAAGCGAAAGGTACGAGCTTCGTTGATAAATGCTTTGAGCTCTTCACTGCGCGTCAGGCGAGCCTGAAGGATTTTAATTGCTGCCTGCGAATGATTGCGTAGATGCTCTGCCAGATAAACCTCGCCAAAACTACCATCACCAAGCAGACGAAGCAGACGATAGTCTCCCACCTGTTGTCCTACGCGCTTGCTATCACGATTAATTTCTACCATCAATCCTGCCTCTTTCCGCGAGGTAAAAACCTTATTTTACTACTCAATAAGTATATTCTAGTGTAAAGATATGTAGTGCACAAGTGAGGTAGGACTATCTGAGGGCCCCAAAAGGCAGAGGCATGAGAAAGGTGAACGCAGTGGCACTGTTTCGTTGCAATGTCACGTAAATAAGGAAGATCTCCGATGAATCCCGTAGAGTCTCCGCTTGTCTGCGACCGGGTCGATGACGAGAATCGCCGATCGGAGAGCAACCCG
>Ga0310811_10012238_pt1 | contig 11130 bp, 12 predicted proteins | sample YCmetagenome_FD_207642 | JGI IMG/M metagenome (GOLD analysis project Ga0310811, IMG submission 207642) | Soil microbial communities from experimental microcosm in Duke University, North Carolina, United States - YC | ecosystem: Engineered > Artificial ecosystem > Soil microcosm > Unclassified ... | reverse complement strand
TGTGTAGCCAGTGGTTGGCCCTCCAATATCTTTCACCAACATAAAGTGTGATTCCCATGCATACAGGCACCATAATGTGTACACTAAAAAAGTACCAAACATTGTAACGGTTTTGCAAGTTACTGTATCAATGTGATCAATCAAATGTATATAGCACTTGAGGGACTTAGTCAATTTTGCACAAGTGTTAACATCATGCTGAGTATGGATGTGTTGTGAAACATGATTTACCAACTTGGAAACAACAGCATATATAGGACTCTACTGCCCAATGCAGGAGATGAGATGTGAGAGCAGAAACCCTCACAGAGCCAGATGGCCTTAATCCCAGTTTGTAGGCGGCAGTGAGGAGATCCTCATCTGAAGGCCAGAAGGCCTCTACCGCCCAATGCAGGAGATGGGACATGGGAAAAGATGCTCCCACAGAGCCAGACAGCCTTGATTCCAGTGTGTAGGCAGCAGGGAAACCAATAGTGATAGTGATAGTGATAGTGATAGAACAAAAGCCAACAAGTTGGAGTTTGAAATTTCAAAAATTTATTCTGATGATCATGTGACACCAATTTCTTAGGCATCACTGGTGTCTCATAATCCATGATGGGCAGATTTTCCACAGCTTATGCAAGTTCAGGCCCAGTTAAAAATGACAAGAAGGAGGTAGATAGGTAGCAATACATGTCTAAGTACCAAATGAAATAGATAGCAATCTAAATAATTTGAGATGAAAAAATTCAAATTGTAAAGTTAAATGCAAAGTCCAAACTTGCAAGCAAAGGTTTGAAATTTGCAGTGTATTTGCTGTAAATAGTGCAAACAATACTTGACACATATATGCTTCCTTGATTGCAATCACACAGCTACATGAATTCTATAACCTCTGAGAGTCTCGAGGCTAGCATACATTGAATCACAAATGGTACTGATACTCACATATGCAACTGTGATGCCTGCCTTTGGAAGAACAAAGGCAAGCCCAAGCACATACCCTAAACTACTTCCAGCACAAACCCAACAGAGTCACTTAATTTTTCAGCCCATCACTTCCCGCACAAACTCCAGCTCCTATACTAGCGCCATCATCTAGCAAGCATCCTCTGGATGCTTCTGATCACTTCAAACAGCCACCCATATCAAAGCACAAGAATGATCAGATTATTGCCATTGATGGCACAGAAGACGGTGCATTCATAACCCTACAATCAATATTAATTTGCTGATATGAATAATAAGATCTTGATATACCTGAGGCTGTTGACAATATTCCAGGCCCTGATGTATTCAATAGAGCTTTTAATTACCTCAAGGACACCAATTGTGGTGATATGGGACCTGTGGCCAGTAATCATGAAAGGATAATTTGTTTTACCCTTTCATTCAAAGGACATGTACTGACATTTTCAAGCAAAATAGCTGCACTCCTGCTTCCAATCCACTGGCAGGAGTCAGATTCTGCAAGGGAAGAAAAATGACTAGCCATCATGAAGTTAGGTGCAAAAGTCCTGATGATTGAATTAATATGACAGAATAAGGCTCTCATTAGCAGCCTATATTAATAGTCTGCTGACATTAATTATTACACACTCTCAGTGCTCCCTCTATCATCCCCAAGGTATGCATTCAGATCTTGAACAATCACCTGAACTCCGAGTTATTTCCAAAATTTTTGTCCTTTGGATTAGTCCCAAGTATCATTGCTCTGCAGTCAAGCATTGAACATATGATAAATCTAGAGAAATTCTGGCCTGGGGAGGAAACCAGATGAGCTCTGGTGTATTGATGGGTGGGTGGTGGGATGGCCTGAGAGCCCATCTGTGATAGCCTTAGTTACAAATTTGTAATCATGGACAACCACAGCATTTCCATTCATTTTCTTTATCATTAATGCTCAACATGATAGTTTTTATATTATAGCTAGGTGATATGATATTGGGTCACTGCCAGTGTATCTCTTACCAGAACATTAACATCATTCTGTACACTCATGTATTATATTGTTTTCCTACCAGGATGATCCAAACTTCTCTCCATTAGATTCATCAATATTATTAGTGTCAATCGAAGGCAATCATCATGTGTTTCAATGGACCCAGAGGTGGCCTTAGATGGCTCATACTTGTATACAAGTTTGCATGCAGTCTTGATTCTAGGACAGTGCATTGTTTCCTATCTATGCTAATCATAGTGTTCCACTGCCCTCAACTGTTATTACAGTGGCTCAAAAAATGCAGATGGGAAGGTATATGTATGGAAAAAGAAAGGAGATGACCTAACAGGTAGAGAGGTTAGTGGGACTGTCAAGTTTGGAGGAGGTTCTCTAATGGTATGGGGCTGTATGGGATGGAATGGTGTGGAAATGCTTGCTAAGGTTGAGGGGAAGATGAATGCTGAGCAGTATGTAGACATTTCAACCACCACTTGCTGCCTAGCATGGCAGAATCAAGAATTGATGAAGAAGATATCATCTTCCAACAGGATAATGATCCCAAGCACACATCCAGAAGAGCTAGGGAATGGTTTGAAGAACATAATATCAATGTTCTTGACTGGCCAGCACAGTATCCTGGTGTCAATGTCCTTGAGCACCTCTGAGGAACACTCAAGAAAAAGCTTCAAGCCTATAAAAACCTCCCTAAAGGAGTATGGGAGCTTTGGGAAAGAGTAGCAGTGGAATGGGGGAAGATCACAGATGAGGATTGCGAGAAATTAATTGAGAGTATGCTTAGAAGGATATAGGCAGTAATTAAAGCTAAGGGAGGTCATACAAAGTACTAAAATACCTGGTTATTACTGTAAAATACTTGAGTCAAAAAACTGTCCACATGAGTCATTATTTTGTAAGCCTTATATCTCCACCATATATCCACCAATTCCCACAATGTAGGGCTCAAATGAAAGCCCTGAACTCATACTACAATATGGTACTAGCATATCCATGAGGCATTTGTTTTTCTCCCACAATATCATAGATAGTGAAAAATATCAAAACATGTGGACAGTTTTTGAGCCACTGTATAAGATTCAATCAGACCAAGTTTTAATCGCAGATGATTGATTGATCAATTAATTAATGAAGCTTAAAGTGGGTACAGATATTACATAATTATAAATATTCATAGATTCAAACATTCATATATCAACTATGTGTCATGTGCCATGCCAGACCCTCAACTCTAAAAATCTGCTTCTCCAGATTGCCAGATCTGAGATCTGGATCTTAGATGATCTATCCTCATCTCCAGATACCAAAACCTTATATCAGCACCCAATCCCATTTGGAATCCCCCTATCTCCAGACTTCAGTTACTTTTGTTTCTCTTGTGATTATTGATCCATTACATATGTCTTATTTTCAAATTTATGATTAGTGATTCATTTGATTTAGTAATAGACTTTCCACATGCTTCTTACATAGCCTTCTACTTTGCTGACTGATCTCTATATGTTACCTACAGTATATAAACCTCCTGTAACTCTCAGATATACTTCAGTTTGAATATCAAATTAGTTCCTGCTCATTCCTCTGTCCTCTGGACTTGAGCTTAGTCTCTTGTCAATATTTAAGTCTTAGGATTGTATCCTATAGACTATATCTTTGACTCTACCTTAGGGTAGTCTATCCCTTGTCTGTTTCTAGTACGGATATTATCCAGACTAGTCTTAATCACTTGTCCAATTCATATCTGGACATCCACCGGATACATCTCACATTTCACATCTGGACATCAGATATCCACCCTTGTCAAATCCAGATATCCCAGATGGCACTTGTTAGCTCTAGGAAATTAAGGGCATATACTCAGGAAAGGGGCACAGCATATGAGCTGAGGCCAAGCCCTTTAGATCTGCCCCCTTGTGCATGTGACTGTCATATCCCATATATTCACACTTCTCATCCGAAGTTCTGGATACCAGATCCAATCAGATCCGATCCACAGATCTATACTGGATCTGTTACGATAAGCTTCTTCATTCATATTCTGTTCATATAACTTTAAACACTGCTTATTTCCTCCATTTAGTATATCTTCCTTTCTGGTATATCAGTTATGCTTACTTCCAGCGATGTTTACTGATCTGTTAACCTGTGATTAACTTCCAGTCTATGTTTGACTTGTAATAAGCATTGCTTATACATTGTGATACTTTGGGCATAGCCTTTTGCTTAGTTCTATCATATATAAACTCTTGTATATGTACTATAGCACCCCAGTTCAAATATCATCTTAGATTGTTCTCATTCTGCTATCCAGACTCGAGTCTTACCAACTCCTGTCACCCTCTGAGACTTAAGGATTGTAGCCGATAGTCTAACACATCCACCTCTATCTTTGGATAGTCTACACTCTGTTATTTTCTAGTCTTAGACTTGTTTAGACTAGCCTTTATACTTCTGTCCGGATCAGTATATGATACTATTCCTTACCTTTGGATAAGTATATGATACTAATCCTTATCTTCGGATAGGAATACAATACTTGTCCCTATAACCAGATATCATACAATAATTGTCCGGACCTTCAGATATGATAAGTATAGTGTTCTGAAATATGGGGCTATACTCAGGAAAGGGGCACAGCATATGAGCTGAGGCCAAAGCCCTTTGTATCTGATATCATTTGAGCACAACCTTAACAGTGACCTTGACAGTATATTTGAACTCACACCTTTCTGAGTATACATATCTTATCATGGCTCCTAAAAGGACAGCTAAGAACACACTCCTCATATCTGGACTCAATTCTGCCTGGCATGATCCTACTCCCATTGTCAACACCTTCACTAGTTTCTCCCAGCACTGCATTATATTAGAGCCCATCTAGACAACAAATAACAAATTCAATTCGCCAAGTCACATGGTCTGGGAGATCCCGGATCACACAGGTTCTTTTCCACACAGGCCTCCCCACCATGACCGCCATGTCATCCAATGCATCAAGTAACAGTGATGGATCTATACACTCCCTTTGTTCTCATAGTACCCTTGAACTGGTAGAACTGAAGAAGAACCAAAGCAAAAGAAAGCCTGCTGCCTCATGGACACCAGAAGAAGAAACTGTTTTTGTCGACTTTCTCTTGTCTCAGTTCTCTGCAAGTGGTGATGGAAATCCCAAGGGTGCAACATTCACTGAAGCTGCAAATCTACTGAAGGAGAGATTCCCAAATGCATCTGGTGCTGAGAAGACAGCTGGTGTTTGTAAGAACAAGTGGCAATCTGTACATTATCAATCGAATGGTGGTGTTGCTAGTGATCAGGGAAAACTCAAATGATCTACACTTTGTAGCTCAAATCAGCATATAGTGCTGTCATGGATGTCAAGAGCACATCAGGATTTACATGGAGTGATGAGTATGGAGCTGGAATAGTGATAAAGAATGACGATGTCTGGGATTGGTATGTCAAGGTATGTACCAGCGTTACTACTGCTGCAGCTGGCACTACTAATAATGCAATCACTCTCAGCGATGCCCTGCAGCAAAAGTGTTCAAGAACAAGGGCTTCAAACACTTATGTGCTATGGAGCAGATGATGCCAAAGATCTCAAAAGGATCACATGTCCATCAGGTGCCCCCTGTTAATGACATCCCTCAGGCTACTCCTCTCTCCTTCAATCTCAGCCAGCTTACCTCTGCAACCCAAGAAGTCATGCAAGCTAGTGGTAGTGGGCTCCACACTCCTGGGCCATCAGTGAATTTCAGTGATACTTCATCAACAACGCCATCTACTCCATCTTGTTTCCTTGCCTCTTCTGCAGGTGGCTCAGCCTCCTCATCTGTGTTGATGAGTGTTAGCTGCAGTGCAAAGCACAGAGTCAGTTCCACACCCTTGGTTGTTGAATCAGAAACAAGCTCTCGAAAACATGCACACCGGCCGCTATCTGTAACTGCCCAGGCACAGAAGGACGGGTCTGAGATGATGAAGGAGTTCACTGTTCTAATCAAAGACTTCCTTCAAACTCCCCCCCAGGTTGCTTCAGCTGCATCATCTGACCCCCTTGCTTGTGCCATTGTCTTGTTATCAGAACACAAGACTCTTACAGAGGATGATCAGCTTGAGATTGCAGATTACTTTGCCAGGGACAAGGCACAGGCTTTAATTTTTACCAATTTTCCAGAAACAACTCGAGCTGCCTGGTTGGAGAAAACTCTTTGCAAACTCAAGTCTAACACGATTCATGATGATGATGTAGTAATGGTATAGAATTGAAGGCTCGTAAACAGCAGTTCCACAGAGTGTGGGATACAAACTACTTATTTTGTATTCATGTACCTGGCAATGGAAGTCCTTGTTGCCTATGCTTGTCAACATAGTCATCCCACATCTCCTTTGCAATTCTCTCCCGCCATTGATCTGCTCTTCTCCATTCTGCTGCATCAGCTGGTCCATCACCGAGTTCACCCAACACAACATCATGATTGATTTCAAGGAGGTTGCCATCAGATTCAAGGTCAAAGTCATCAGGATGATATTTTTGAATGAAGTTGTGAAGTGTGCATAGTGCCACAGGAATCTGAGCCTGAATAGCCATGCTATATTCAGGGACATGTTGCAAGATGCCCCATTGACACTTCAGAACACCAAAAATGCATTCAATCGCATTGCAAAGTGCAGCATGACGGTGGTTAAATAGTTCCTTGGCGTTCTGCGGCCTGTGTAGAATCTCAGTCAGACACCAACTTGAAATAATAGAGGAGTAATTGTACTTGACATTGGCCTGTCGCCACTCTTTCAAATGATAATGGACACTCCAGTATGGAACAAGGAGGGCATCAGAGGTACCAAAACCAGCATCCACAAGGAAATATCGACCTTCAGGGATTCATAAGTCATTTACATGGGCATCTGTCCACAGAGCAGCATCAGACATAGATCCATCCCATCCACAGAGTGAATACAAGAAATGAAGATCAAAGTTGCAAATAAATAGACAATTTTGACATAAAAAACTCTTGCAGTTATGCATATAAAAGTGTTCCTCTGGCAATACAAAAGCCTGGATATGAGTGCCATCTACTGCACCAATACACTAATCAAAGAATCGAAATCAATAATCATTGAGGATTTTATCAGAAATTGGGATTGTGTGTGTTAGATATTTGATCTGGGAGCCATAAAATGGATTTGATGAGAAGAAGTAAAGCATGTGTTTGAAATATCTTGGAAAATAGATTAAGTCACTTGAAAAAAATATTGGGACCACTATACCTTGTGACTGTGTCAGGGGAGCACTGAAATCTCTCCCCAACAAGGTGGGATGATAATCCAGTGACACATGTATATAGAAAAATGCCAAGCTGCTCCTCAACTGATACACTGTTGCAGGACATGAAAAATCTATTGCAGTGAAGAACACGCAGCAGTGCATTGAAGACATCGCAATCAACACCAAAGTTGTGCTGGATCCTGTCAGGATGTCCATACATGAGCTCATACACCCATGCTTCGCCAGTGAGGATGGACATATGATATGGGATGTGGACAGTTGAGGATAAGAACAGAAGCTGGTATGTATTCATAATCTGCAATATCATAGCTATGAGAATCACAGACCAGCGACGTCGACGTTGGTCAAATTGTTGTTGGGCTTCAAGGTCAATACCATGATCCATGTATGCGAAGTGTTATCAACTTGAATCGTCTAAACAATGACTCGAAGTGTGATCCGAGATCTCCCAGACCATGTGACTTGGTGAATTGAATTTGTTATTTGTTGTCCAGACGGGCTCTTACAGTACACTTATCCTATATTCATTTTCTTTGTCTTAACCCATTGTATTACATCACAATCACCTGTTGCCATTGCTAGATGACTTGACCTGTAACATGTTTCCTTTCTTGGCTTATTTTTCTTGTTAGCACATACATACCTAACTAGGTAGTTACTTCACTTGTTGTACCTACCCTAAACCTTTTCTATGATTCATTATAAATACACGCATCTGTACTATGTAGTTTCTTTACTGTAATCTTACTAGGTTTTTACCTGATACTTGACTTCCTTCGTCTAAGCCCTCCAAGCTTAGTTATCTGAACTGATCTCTGACTTAGAGCACTCCTCTTTGTTAGTCTGAACCTCTGAACCTAACTTCAAGGACAACCCTTGTCATTAGCTATTAGCTTTGCAAGCAGACTTCATTGTTGTTGCATCGCTAGACCAGACTCAACCCTGATGACTCTCTTTTGAGTCTTGGTTGTTAGAACCCATCCTAGTTCATAACAAAAGATTAAAGTCCTTATCTGACCGACACCATCTGTGTCAACCCTTCTATTGACACCAGCCCAAGATGAGCTCTTGGCAGAGAACATTCTGGTGGGAAAGAGACTCTACTGAAGCTGACCCAGAACCAGAAGAACCAGATACCCCTGAAGAAGAATTTCACGTGGCTCCCAAGTTGGCTCTAACCAAACCCTGCCTGATCCCCACTGATATCAAAGATAGTTCAAGTTCTAGCTCAACTTCTTCCAACAAATTCCCAGATGAAAGACCTCCTCAACAGCTATCAACCCACCCCAGCCTTAATGGCAGCATTAAGAAGGCCTTGCGGTGGTTGCATTCCGTTAAGGCTTACTTTACTGTCAATGCTACAGTTTATAACACCAATGAAAAGAAAGTTGTTACCGCCCTTGCCTATATGATGGAAGGGACAGCCACATCTTGGTCGGATACATTCTATCAGGTATGCGAAGGAAGAACAGCCAAGTATGGCACTTGGGCCAACTTTGAGAAAGAATTTAGGGACATTTTTGTTCCTGCTGATGCAAGTATAGTCGTGCTCAACAAAATCCAGAAGCTTAAACAGCTAACAAAGAGTCTTACCTCTTACATCACTGAGTTCTGCTCACTAGTGGCAGTAGCCAATGTTAAAGAATCCCACGTCCTCATCCATATGTTTAACCTGGGACTAAACGACAACCTTCCACATGCCATCCATTTGATGGGGGAGATCCCCACCAACTTCAAGGGAATACCACTATCTCCCTCACTAACACCAACTGCTACCACAACTACTGTCCTCAGTATAAGATGCAGAAGAAGGATGATGATGTGATGGATGTAGACCGTCTTGACAAAGAAGAATGCGCAGAATGCATGGCAAAAGGTCTGTGCTTAGTGTGCCAAAAGCGCAGCCACCATGCCAATTGCTGCCCCAATAAGAAGAAGAAAGTCCCAGTTAGGAAAGAGAAGATCAAAGAAGAAGAAGACGAGGTGGAGAACCACCACCTTATGGAGGATTTTTGATGTGGAAGACTGGTACAACGTCAGTATCTTCCAAAATAACAATAAGACTTGTACAGGCTATTGGAGAACAAAAGGAACTGCATGTTCCAATGACTCTTATTTCCAAAACTCATCTGAAAATCATTGAAATCACAGCCATTATTGATTCAGGAGCAGCAGGGACTTTCATCTCTGAAGACTTTGTTAAGCTCCATAAAATCCAAACTCATCACCTCTCCAAACCCTTCAAGGTTACAACCGCTGATGGGAGCCTATCCACAAGTGGCCTGATTACGCACTACTGTGTACTAATTGTGAAGATAGACGACTGTACTATGATTGGCAAGTTTAATGTCACATGTCTTGGAAAACATGACCAGATCTTGTTGGGTATCCCATGGTTGCAGGCCATGGACCCAATAATCCAATGGAAAGCAGGAATGCTCTCCTTGCCTAGGACCCCAAAATCCAATTTGATTGAAGAAGATGTTGACAATGAACAAAGGAAGAATAACCTCCCACCATTATTTTCAAAGAAACAGAAGTACAAACATTCCCAGCTTTGAAAGGAGCCAGTGAAACCTGAACACGTTGACTCCACGATTCTGATGCAAGTCGAATCAGTGAAACCTGAATGCATTGACTCCACAGCTCACTTTACTGCAAAGATCGAAGAAATCCCTGATGAGGAAACCTTCATTCCTGCTGAGACTGCCTCCATCTTTGATACTAAAAAGGATATCTGGGATAACTACAAACTGATGGTGGCTGACATCGCCACCTATCAAATATGCAATGAAGATGTCCTCATTGAGTATTTGGAGAATGGAACGGAGATGCACCTTATCGAGAATGTGTCCTTTGATACACTGCTAACAAAGGATGGTACCTCAAAGAATGAGATGAAATTTAGTAATAAAGCACAGCAGTTTGCTGTTGCCGGAGCTCATAGCAAAGTAGAGAAGAAAAAGAAACCATTTGAGGAGCTGGTACCCAATTATCTTCATGATTTTTGTGACATCTTTGCAAAAGACGGCCTAAACCATCTTCTCCCCAAATGCCCAGGAATTGATCATCATATTGAGACAAAACCTGGTTTTGTCCCAAAGACATCGAGAATCTATCCACTATCCGAAAAGGAATGGTCAGCGGTAAAGGTTTTTATTGACAAAAATGTGAAGAAAGGGTTTATTTCCAAATTGAAATCCCCTCAAGCTAGTGGGTTCTTCTTCATTGGAAAGAAGAGTGGAGAACTTCACCCTTGTCAGGACTACCAGTACATTAACAATTGGATGATAAAGAACTCCTATCCACTTCCTCTTCCCCTTACCCTGATTGCCCGCCTTCATGATGCCAAATATTTCACCAAGATGGACGTCCGGTCCGGGTACAATAATATTCAGATTCACCCTGATGACCAGTGTCTTGTTACTTAAGGGTCTTATGTACGACACACGTATAATGACAACACAATTATATGGGATAAGACTTCTTGCCAGTCCTTAAGTTCACGGTCTACGACTTTTCTACTTTGTGGTAGATAATGTGTGAGTTCTTGGGAGGATTTACTTAATTGTCCCCTTCTTGTTTATCTCTCTGTAGATATGTTTTGAGGTTTTTGACAGATGAGTTAGGTATGTTTCACCCTAAGATAGATTGCCTCAATAGATAGTAGTTGGTTGGTCACGTGTCTCCCTTCCTTTGAGAGAGAAGTTTCTTAGATGTGTATCACTTAGTTAGCAGAATAGATTGTTATATAGTCAACCCCTGTAAGGTAGTATATAACTCAGAGTTAGATATGTTCACTTAAGCTTACTTCTAGGCACTTAATTTGCCTGCACTTTAACTCTTAGATACTCTCACTCGTTTTGAGAGATGACAATTGTAAAGTGGGAAGTTATTATTCATGTGT
>Ga0310811_10012237_pt1 | contig 11131 bp, 26 predicted proteins | sample YCmetagenome_FD_207642 | JGI IMG/M metagenome (GOLD analysis project Ga0310811, IMG submission 207642) | Soil microbial communities from experimental microcosm in Duke University, North Carolina, United States - YC | ecosystem: Engineered > Artificial ecosystem > Soil microcosm > Unclassified ... | reverse complement strand
CGCTCATGCGGCCAACCCAAAGCCCTGGCCTTTTCTTGCAGCAAGTTGGCCGCGGCTTTCGCGTCAAGAGCCATACCGACCATTGCCTCATTCTCGACTTCGCTGGCGTCATCGCAACCCATGGCCCGATAACCGCGCTCAAGATACCAACCAAAGCCGGCGAAGGCGATGGAATTCCGCCATCAAAGTCCTGCAGTGAATGCGGCGAGATTGTGGCCACGGCCGTCAGGATTTGCCCCGCCTGCGGGCACGTGTTTCCAGAACCGAAGAAAGAAGAGTTGGCATTGCGCAATGACGACATCATGGGGCGTGAACCTTCCGAGATGTTCGTCGAGTCTTGGACTTGGACGGTCTCGAGAAGCAAGAAGTCAGATTTGCCTATGATCGTCGTGACCTACTATGGCTCGATCGGAACTTCTTCGATCAAGGAATTCCTTTGTCTCTGGCACGATGGCTTTGCCCAGCAGAAGGCGCAAGCCAGGCTCCTCGAACTCGCCAAGGGCTGTCATGTCCCCTGGGAAGAACTCCAAGGTGAGGATGCCACAGAGCGCATGGAACGCGCCTATCCGCCTCGGCTAGTCAAATACAAGATGGAGGGAAAGTACCCGCGGATTGTTGGACAGGAGTGGGCAGTTGCTGAAGTGGCATCTGAGATTATGGAAGATGATATCCCGTTCTAGGAGCAAACTTTGAACCAAAGGAATGAGGAATGAACCGACCCGAAGATAAAATCCAATACGCCGTAGTCCGATGGCTGCAGGCCGAGGGCTACTGGTTCTACAGTGTGCCAAATGAGGGCGGCGGTGGCAACGTCGCTCGGCTGACTCGGCTCATTTCGCTTGGGCTTCGAAAAGGCGCGGCCGACTTGGTGGTTTGTCTCTTCGGTGCCGTTTCGGTCTACCTCGAATGCAAAGATCCAGAGAAAGGCCGGCAGAGCCAGGAACAGAAGCTGTTTCAGAGCAAAATGGAAGAAAGGGGCTTTGAGTACCATCTAGTCTATTCGCTTGAAAATGCGCAAGCTGTTTTGAAGGGGCGGCGGTAATCTTGTAGTTTATTAGGAAGAAAAAAGCGCGCCCCGGATTCGGTTCCGGGCATGTGGGCCACACCAACGCGCTAACGCCTGATTTTCACCGAGTCTGCGTGCTAGATCACGGCCCTGAGTGTGGGCCTACCATTCCGTGAGAACGTGGATATAGAAGCCGAATTCCAGATGAAATCGGTTGACGATGAACTCGGCGAACTGATAGTTCGATGGGTCAGCTTCTTCGATCAGGACTTCGATCTGGTGCTCGTCATCCGGTTCGGGCCATAGACAAGTTATCTCCCTGACCTCACAGACGCCCAAGTCGCCCCAGTTGATCGCGCCCATTCCTTGTCTGTCGAGATGTTCGATTCCGTTGATGATTCGGTCGACGGCTTCGGCGATCTGTTGCCCGGTCATTTTGCGTTCGTTCATGTGAGAACCTTACAATCGGTTTCGTGCTTGGCCATCTCGGCGACGAAATAGTCACGCATCTTTCGTGTGAATTCCCAGTCGTTCATTTGTTCGTCAACCTGTTGTGCGAAATCTTCTGCCGAAATGGCGCGGTCAACGAGTTCTTGAATCAGATCATCGTCATCGAAGTCTGCCAAATCGACCTCGATATCGACATTCTGCACGAACTCAACTTCTTTGTTGACGATCATGAACTCTCCTTTCTCGACGCCCTTTCGCGCCAGATTCGTTTCAGTAGCTCAGCCGCCTTCACATGCCCGTCGACGTGAATCCCGAGCATGACCCAGGAACCGAGCCAGCGGGCACAATAAGGGCACGGGATTCCGGTTCGCGGCGTGAAGCGGTGCGGCGCGGTGTCGATCACGCGTTCGTCGAGCAGCCGGCCAAGCCGGTCGTGCAGGTCGCGGGCGGTCATTGCGTTTTGTCCTTAACGGAATAGTTCACGTCCAGCGATGCGATGCAGTTGAACTTTTTCGCTTCGCCGTTCTCATTAATGACCGTGACGTCAGTCTCGAACAGGTATTCTTCATACACGGGTTCATCGCGGTTGATCGCTTCGGCCAGAGTTTCAACAATTTCTTCGAACGAAGTGCCATAGATCGTTTTGCCGTCTTTGCCGAACCGTTCGAGATACTCGACATGGTAGGGCTGGCAACGACAATCCTTATCCCAGCGCAGTTTGTGACAACGAGGACAATTGACGAAGCTCACGATTTCTCCCTATACGCCATCCGACGTTCGAGTTCGTCGACGAAGGCTTTGCGTTCTTCGGGCGTACTCTTGTAGTAGATGATCCCCTTGTCTTCATTGCCAGAAGATTTCTGGTCAATATGGAATTCTCCATCTCCCTTATACCAAGCGCGAATGATTACGCTGTCTTCAAAATAATCACCTCTGAAAATCACAGCGCCAGCCCTTCCTTCCGCGGCCCGAGCTCGCGCACGAAGATCTTCGTCGGAATCATGGCCTGCAGAGCGGTCATGATCGCTCCATCCTTTCATGCCCGTGCTTGCGATGCTCAGACACTCCCTTTCGGATCCAGCTTTCCATGGATCCCGCGCGGTCAAGTTCAGGATGGTCAGCAAAGAACTCGTCGAGTTCTGTTTGAAGTTCCTTGCTCAGGTACGGACGATAGGTTCTGTTGAACCGGATTGCTTTGGTACTCATGGAGAGAAGTATAGGTCGATAAAAGGTCAATGGCAACCTATGAAAACTAGAGTGAGCCTATCAGATAATGCCAAAAATTGATGTCAATTTTCTAAAAACGCAGTTCAAAGCCGATCCATAGTCAATCCACAGCACACTTCTTGTAGCTTGGCCTGCTGGGAGCGGAGTTGGATCACCTTGTTAGCGTTCTCCATGCGAGGACATGGGTAGCCGGAACTTGGCCATTTCCAGCGGCTGCAAGCTCGTCCATCCCAGAGGCCATCCCATAAGCCACTCGACCCACCGCGGGTTCAGACGCCCACCATGACGTGCTGTCGCAGGCATAGTCAGGGCTAAGACCCATGCCAACGGGAGACCGCTTTTTGGAGATCTCTTCGGCGGCTGAGACCCGGCTAGCGTCCTCGAATCGCGCTTCGTTGGAGTGGGCCACGATCCAGATACGCTCACGTTCGTGCGGCGCTCCGGCGTCGGCAGCGGAAAGAACTCCCCATCGTGTGTCATACCCCAGCGCGGCCAGGTCTCCGAGAACGGTTCCAAGTCCCCGAGAAGTGAGTACTGGGGAGTTTTCCACGAACGCGAACCGGGGTCGTATTTCGCCGATGATGCGGGCCATTTCCCGCCAGAGTCCCGATCGTGCTCCATCAAGTCTGGCCCCTCGGCCGGCGGCGCTGATGTCTTGGCAGGGAAACCCGCCCGAAACCACGTCAACAATTCCTTGCCAAGGTCGTCCGTCAAAGGTCCGAACGTCATCCCATATCGGGAAAGGCGGGAGAATGCCGTCATTCTGTCGCTGGGCAAGTACAGCTGCGGGGTAGGGCTCCCACTCGACAGCGCAAACCGTGCGCCATCCGAGGAGCTTGCCGCCGAGGATTCCTCCGCCGGCCCCTGCGAAGAGTGCGAGCTCTCGAAGCTGTCCATCAGAGCCTTGGAGATGTGCCAGCTCATTCACGGCGTCCCCGGATCCTGCAAACTCAATCCAGCAGGCTTCGGTTTCCGTTTCGCCTTCTTCTTAACCACGACCCCCTGCCGCGCTTCTTTCCTCTGCCTTTGCGCCGTCATCTTCGCAGTCTCGAGGATCGTCAACAGCAGAATCAGCGAGAACGTCAGCGAATAGACTAGCTTGACGTAGTTCTCAATCTGACCCGAAACCAGCGCGTCCCAAATGCCCATGTAAACCCGCGCCGAGTCAATGCGGCGTTCCTGGCGTTGCGGCACATAGGCGCGTTCGGTAGCCTGAGCGGTCTTGAGGATATCGCTGAAAAGCGTAATCTGGCCCGAGATGTTATCGAGCGTAGTCCGGTTCTGCGCGGCGCCCTGCTGCGCGATCAGGTCGGTGAGATTCTTTTGAGCCGTGGCCGTCGCATCGCTCAATGCCTTGGCCACGGTGTCTTGCGTCGTCGCCTCCGCCTGCGTAGCCTGCTTGCTCTGGATACCTGTCAGCGCCAGCAGGAACGAGACGTCGGAGAACGTGATGATGCAGAACAGCAGCCAGAACAGGCGCCAGGCTTTCTTGACGATGGAGCGGACATAGAGAAGCCCGAACAGACTGCCGATGGCTCCGAAGATCACTTGGGAGAATATCTCAGGCATGATGTTGAACTGCATGTACCCGACGGTGAACATCGACGCGATGGTGGCGCCGTGGAGGCCGGCTTTGTCGGTTAGAAAGTCTAGGGTCAGCTTTTGTTTCGGCTTGTCGGACTCAGATTTGAAGTTCCATGCCTTCGGCGCTGCGGCCGGCTGTTCGGGCCCGGGCACCTTGCGATAGGTTTCGAGTTCGGCGGTCGGCTGGGGATCTGGGTTATCGGACATGGCGGGACTCCTTTATTTGGATTGCGATGGATTCGGGATCGTGGAGCGGACGGTGGCAGGCGCGGCAGTGGGTCATGGTTGAACCGCCCGTCCGTGGAGGTGAAGCGGTTCCCAGTTCGCCTGTCGGCGCACGACGCTGACCAAAATGTGAGCCTCGGCGTCACGGTTGCATGGCTGGATTTCCGGGTCTTTCTTGACGCGGACTTTGCCGGTGTCGAGCGCACACAAGAGCCCCCACTTGGGTGGCATTTCTTCCGGCTGGAGCAGACCCTCGGGGCAGAGATACCACCTGATTTGTCCGAGTCCGGTTTCAGGTCGCTGACGGAAAAGTTTCTTCTGGTCGGCAAAGAAATCCGAGCGCGAGACCTTGACCTCGATCAAGATGGTGCGGCCCGAGTGCCAGCCGATTGCGTCGGGCTGTTCAAAGGCCATCGTCGAAAGTTCGGTCACAATGATCGGACATGGGCCACCGAGGCATAGGCCGTTTTTATACCGCGACTTCTGGAGCCATTTGGCCGCGATCTGAACCAATTCTGAATGCGTCGGCGCGAACAACATCCCGCTCAAAACGGCGCCTCCACGTCCACGAGCAGTTCGCGGATCATCTTCCCACCTTCCTCGGCGGATGATCGATAATCACGCCAAGCGGAACATCATCGCGGACGAAATGCGGTCTGTTTTCCGGCTCTGTAACTGCGTGCTGGTATTCGTGCTTGCCATCATAGTCTCGGAGCATTGAAGTTGACTGCGGGTCATGGTAGGTGATGGTTTCGTGGATTCTCATTCGACGGCCCTGTTTGCTTCGTCAACAAGATCATAGAACAGTGCTTCGGTGAGACGCAACTTTGCGGCCTGAACGAAAGCACGTTCAAAACTCAGCGTGTTCTCAGATCCGCGCGAACGTCTACGCTGTGAGATCTCGCCTAGGATCTTCTGATGTGTGATTCCGAGAAACCGTTTGGCGCCGTTGGCTCGGGAATACCAGTCGGGATCCGAGTATTCGCCGTAGGCTCGAGCGTTGCCTTTTGCCTCGTCCAACTGCTGTTTGACGCTGGCCATATCGGTCTCAACCGATAGCTTGACTGCCATCAGTTCATCGTCTGTCAGCCCCGAAAGATCATCGGGGTATTTCTTTGACATCGCAAACCTCCTGAGAACAAAAACGCCTTGGCCAGCTATGCAGCACCCGAAGGTGTTCGACCCGCATAGCCAACCAAGGCGACAAATCCCAGTTTCTCTTGACGGGGGTCGATGCCGTCGAGTGGGTCAAGAATAGAGCCCGTTTCCAGGGCTGTCAAGCTTTGGAAGCGATGGCTCGTCTGTTCAGACGGTCGATTTCGGCGGCGATTAGCGCGCCAGCTTTGACAAGTTCACGGATTCGGTTGTCGGGCGAAGGCTTCCACCAGTCTTCCCCGATACCAGATAGAAAAAACTCGCGCCTGGCATCAATTCGTCCTTTGCCGACGGGCATCGCATAGCTGGCGGCAACGCGTGCTAATTGTCCATCTACATGGACATCATCATGCTCCGGCGTCCATCCCTCGACCTCAATTTGTCGTTGGCGTTCTTCCGCAATAAGTTCAATTCCTGTTCTCATTTAGATCCTCCATTGTTTGAATCTCTGAATATTCTCCCGAGAAACACGATGGTTTCGTCGGGAATGGGTAGCCGCGATTCGATGCGAGCGATTCCGGCATTGTAGGCACTGACCGCTAGAGCCTGATCGCCGTGGAAATAACGTAGCAGGAACGCTAGTCGACCTAGACCAACGCGCGCCGATTCCACGGGGTTCCGCCAGTCGAAAACGCGCAGCCCGACAGCTGCGGCGAATTCCTTTTCGTACCGCGGATTCGTCTGTGTCATCCCGTGGGACAGGATGACACGATGCCGACGCTTGCCTTTGCCGACCCAGACCGCAGTCTCGAGACGAATGCGGAAGCTGGATTCCTCGCGGATGAGAGCCATGCCCAGATGTCGCGGAATTTTGAACCGGTCGCAGTAGTAGGCGACAGTTTCAGCCTGATAGATTGCGCCGGAGTGGTAAACCGGTTGCGGCGCAGGATTTGACAGCGCGACGAGGGCCAGCCAGGCTGCTGTCGTGGTCATGGCGCCTCCTTTTCGACCAGGGCTTTGAGTCCCTTCAGCAAGCGTTCATTGACAAGTTCGAGAGATTTCACCAAAGCGTCCCGATCCTTGGTCAATCGCTCAACCTCAGCATTGGTGGTTTCGAGGGCCTGGTCAAAGAGTGAGGCAAGCTTTGACATTTCAGGTCGGTTATCCCAGTTTTTAATCTCGTCAACGCCTAGCCATTGCTCGACGATCCGCTGCCCAGTAGTTTTGTATACCTCTGGCGGCGTGCATGTATGAATCCCGTCGACGTCCTTACCGCAACGTTTGCAGATGCTCATACTTCCTCCATGGTGCGGGCGGGTTCTGCCTCGATGAATACAGAGCGCATGGCCTCAGAAGTTGACCGATATGAACTCTCTTCGGCCTCGATTGCCAAAATCAGAGCGTCAATTCGAACACCTTCGTTTCCAATTGCTACCATCTTGGCTGTGTTTGTTCTGATTTCATGGCCATCCAGTTTGGCCAAAGTATTCTTACGATGAATGATTTTGACCAGCTCGCCACGTCGGTCAAGCAGATATTGTTTCATGTCTGCTAGCAACTTCCCCCGCTGTTCGCGGATGGTTTCGAGTTCAGTCATTTTTATTCTCCGTGGTATTGCCAAAGTACAGCGTTGCAATAGGCATGGATCGCTCCAATGGTCAAGCCGGTTTTGTGATCGTGGTGAAGGTGAATTGGATGCTTGAGAAAGTTGGGAGGGAAAAGACCCCAATCGATTCTCTTACTAAGAACGTTGTCCGAAGGCTCAAACATCAGTGGGCGATCACAATGAATGCATCTTCCGCCCTGTCTACGGCAATATTCCTCACGAGCAATTCTACGTTGTAAAAACGTGAGCTTGTCATATTTCGCTGGCAACTGAACGCTTATATAACGTGACTTCTCGACAGGCAACCGTTCAGTCATCGTGGTTGCACTCCTTGTGCCAATGTTCCCAACGGTTCATTGACCAGTTGTATCCTGTGGCATGTGGCTTACTGCCAATCGATTTGCCACAGATCGCGCATTCCTTGCGGTCGCCCAGCCAAATAGCGACGCCGACACCGATGATATCAAGCGCCACAAAGAGTAAAACCAAAGCTTCACCGCTCATTGTGGTTGTCCTTGGGTGCGTCGGGGAGGATTTCCTGCCACGAAATGACATCGAGAGGATTCCACCCATGCCGCTCCTCAATCCACGCGCCGCCCTCGGTAAGATAGGCCACGAGATTGTGATTGTTACGCCATGCAGGCCCGCGATGTCCGTTCACTTCCACCAGAACCTCAACGCCTTTCTCCGGCAACCGCTCTTTCACATTGACCCATTCCGGCGCGAGGAGATTGGCTGCGGCGATGCGGTCGGCGAATTCGGCAGGTGTTGCCGGTTTCTTGTGAGTGGCAACGGAAAGGATGACTTCGCCAATCCACTGATCTGCCATCTGAGCCAGCCGTTCCTTATTGTCCATGCTTGGCTCGTTCACGTTTTCACCTCCCAGTCACCCTGTTCGATGCGGGCGAGGAAGGTGCGCATGCCGTCCCGAAGCTTTTCCAGGCTAGATTGCCAATCGTTTCCGGGGTATTTTAGGATTCTAATTCCGCAAGCGATTTCATGTTCTACGTCTCGCAACAGCCCCACCGCCTCATCCCGCTCACGCTTGTACCGCTCGGCGTCGGCCCGGTTGGGCTCGGGAGTCTGTTCGGAGAGACGGCGGCAGAAATAGTCCGCGAGCTCCTTGGCTATAGAAGGTCCTTCCGTGGTAAATGACCTGGCTTTGTGCTCACGAGCAATCTTTCGGATGATCTGTTCCAGCCGTTCCTTATTGTTCATGCTTGGCCTCCTTACAATCCCCATTCCTGGCGTTCTGCCGTTTTTCGGCTATGTGATGATGATTTTTTTCTCTGACGCCTTGAGATTGAACAATCATTGCGGTCATCAAACTTTTTACATCCAGAAATCTTGTTCGAGCTGTCACCCATACCTAATGGGCAGGTTAAAAAACATCCGCACCGTTTTGATGGAGTTTTCACTTAAGGTTATCCTTTATCTTTGCCACTAACCTAAAAGCATCAGTTAGGTGCTTCAATTGCATTGATGAGAGACTACAGCCAAAGGGCATTTGATAGACTCCATCTAGAGCTACCTTCAGACCGTTCACCGCTTCCTCAGTCTCGGCGGTGGGTTGCGGAGGGGCGGCGTAGACTGGGATGACTTCTTCTTTTGAGCGACCAAACCCAGGAACGTATTTTTCGATTGCTCCCGGCTTAGACAAGTCTATCGGCGCTTGGCTCACCACCACCCGGTTTGGCTCGGGGGTCTGTTCGGCGAGACGGCAACGCTCAATCAGATAGGTGACGACATCCGCCCTTGATTGCTGGCCCTCCGTCCTGAGTGCGTCGGCTACAACAGTGAAGTCATCAAGCCGCTTGTCCATGTCCCAGCCAAGAATAGCGCGATTCTCCACCTTCTGCGGTTGCTCAGCGGTTAATGCGGCGATGGCTTCTTTAATCAAATTAGCAGCTTGGCGAAGCGATGTTTTTTCAACAGCTTTCAAGGCCAGATTGAGGCGTTCAAGCGCTAATCTCTTAGCAGTTCTAGCCATTGTGAACCTCACTTTCAAGTTTCTCGCGGTTCATTCGTCAGTCTCCTTGGGTTCGGCATTCGGCAACGGTTCAATGACTTGCTGTTCACGAGCCTGACGACAATGAAAACAGTTGCACTCGTGCTCATCCATGTATTCTTTCGCTTCGTCGATATTGTTCATTCCCCTCTCTCCTTTTGGACATTCTCGCGTTGGGCGATCAGCCGCTTACCCTTGGCCAGTTGTTTTATTCGATACACTTCTCGATTGTAGAAGGCCATACATTCCTTACACCGATTCGCGTGACCATCCTTGTTCGTGACCACGGGCGAAAAGTCTGATATGGGTTTCAGCTTTTCACATTCGGTGCAAGTCTTCACTTCACTTCCCCCTCAACCCGCGCCCGTTCAGCAGCGAGATAGCGTTCCAGGAGTGCCAGATGGAACGCGGCGTCAAACATCAAACTATCGAGTTCCATTGTGTCGCCCCATGCCTTGAAAGCAGATCCAGCGTCCACTTCAATCTCCTTGCCATGTTCCTTGCGATACTGGTCGACGAGTTGTGCGGCTGGGGTGTAGGCGAGAGGGCGGGGATGGAATATTGGTGGGGTTTTCGAGACGAGACACGTCCATTCGAGTCCGACATATTGCCACCAGGCAGAAGTGCCTTGATGCTCAACAAGATCTTTAACCCAGCCATTATCGCCCCAGTGCGTCGCACCAACCGGCGCATCCTTCCAAAGTGAGTCGTGGTAGGTCATGGCGCACCAACCTTGTCAGCCCACCAACGATTACGGATCTGGACTTCTCCAATCTCTTCCTCGAACCAAGCCTCTTGCCGTCCAATGCAGACAACAAGCTCGTGATCCGATCCAGTGCTATGGACAATTATCGCATTGTGTTTGTCAAGAAGTGCTTTCAATTCCCCAAGGAAGTCGTTCATCACTCGTCTCCTTTCTTGGCACGTTGGGCCGTCATACGGGAATCCCAGCGTATTGAAGTTTTTCTTCGTTGCGAACTGCGTCACGGATTTCTTCCACTAGGTCGGCAACAAAATAGCACCGGTCCTCGCCGTAGATTCCGATCTGGTCGGCCATGCGTTCCGCAATATCTTTCGGCGTGTTCACTTTCATCACACTTCCTCCGTCTGTTTGTAAATATTGTTGGGGAGGGTCATTCGATCCACCCGAGGCAATTGTCGGTCTCACACTTCGCCCAAATGTGGCCGTTGTAACTAGCCCTGGAAAAATGAAGGTTGCCTTTACATATCGGGCACTCCACCGAGCCTCGTTCCAATCCCGTGGCCACAATGGCCTCCCGAGCTTTCATGAAGTTCTGGAAATGAGCGGTACGCTCGGCTTTGAGCTCGGGAGACTTTTCGTTGTGAAGTCTGGCCAACCCTTCATAGGTTGCCGGATCAATCCCAAGGAAGGCTGGCAAGGTCTGACTTTCCATCGGGGCCGATTCCGTGCCCGATTCGATCTGAGAAAACAGAACCGGATCAATACCAGCTTCGCGCCCAGCGTCTCGAAAGCCGAAATGGTTGTCTAATCGAATGCGTCTCAACATGGCCGATAGTTCGCTCATTTCTCTCCACCTTCCTTCTCAATTTTGTTCCACAGCTTCGACTCTTCAAGCTTGGCTGCGGCGTAGCGGATGCGGTTTTCGTCTTCGGTCGAGTCTTCGTCCCAGCCACATTTTGGTAAGGAGAACATGACGTGAAGCGATCCGCCATCAAATGGGGTATCCTTCACTTTTGTCGACTTACACCACGGACAATACCCGCGCGGTTTGCCTTCCAAGGGATCAGGGGCTTCGGCTAGGCGGTCCGTGGTTTTCCAGTGGTCGTAGGGGGTCACTTCTTAGCCTCCTCGGTCTGCTTGCCCTTGCGAATCCATCTTCGCAGGATGTCCGATAGCTTGAGCCCTTCACGTTCTGCCAGTCTCTGAGCCTCGGCCACTTCTTCGGGT
>Ga0310811_10012235_pt1 | contig 11132 bp, 18 predicted proteins | sample YCmetagenome_FD_207642 | JGI IMG/M metagenome (GOLD analysis project Ga0310811, IMG submission 207642) | Soil microbial communities from experimental microcosm in Duke University, North Carolina, United States - YC | ecosystem: Engineered > Artificial ecosystem > Soil microcosm > Unclassified ... | reverse complement strand
AGGCGTGCCCTACTGGCAGCAGATACTGGGTCACTTCCCGACGCTCCAGCTCGTCAAATCGAAACTGGTGGCTGCTGCTGAAACGGTTCCCGGCGTGGCATCCGCGCAAGTGTTCATCTCAAGCGTCGAAGACCGTCAATTGCGTGGTCAGGTGCAAGTCACCGACTCCAACGGGAACACTTCCTCAGCTAGTTTCTAGCACCCGACCCGCCCTACAACCAGCCCGCCTCGAGCGGGCTTTTTTGCGTCTATCTCATGGCGACGAATGTTCCTATCCCGACGTTTGGTGACAACGGATTTGTCGCACCCGCTGAATCTGCGATTCTTGCTGGCGTTCAGCAGGATCAACAGCAGGCCTTCGGCGGCGATCTTAACCCCGCTCTGACGACGCCGCAGGGTCAACTGGCAACGTCGCTCACCGCGATCATCGGCGATTGTGACGACCAGTTTCTGGCTCTTGCGAATGGCGTCGATCCCGCCTTTGCATCTGGTCGGATGCAAGACGCAATCGCTCGCATCTATTTCATTGAGCGCAACCCGGCTGAACCTACCTCGGTAGTTGTGACTTGCACGGGCCTGGCGGAAACGATTATTCCTGTCGGTGCTCGCGCACAGGACCAGAACGGCAACATCTATGTGTGCACGGAAGCGGGAACGATTCCCGTGTCCGGTAGCATCGACCTGACGTTTGCCAACACAGTAAATGGCCCGATTGCCTGCCCTGCCGGCCAACTAAACAAGATCTATCAGGCAATCCCAGGCTGGGATACGGTCAGTAACGCCAATGATGGTGCACTCGGCACGGACGTGGAGAGCCGGGCGGACTTCGAAGAGCGTCGCATCCAGTCGGTAGCACTCAATTCGAAACAGCTTCTCCCTTCGGTGCGAGCTGCTGTTCTGAATGTGCCCAACGTTCTCGATGTATTCACAGACGAGAATCCCGGCGATACGCCGATCATGCGTGGAACGTACACGCTTGCCGCTCACTCGATCTATGTCGGTGTGGCGGGCGGCGCTGCTGCGGACATCGCCCAAGCCATCTGGACGAAGAAAGGCGGCGGTTGCAACTACAACGGCAACACAACGATAACCGTTCAGGACACGGAAGGCTACGACCCGCCGTTTCCGTCCTATCAAGTCACGTTCCAAACACTGACCTCGGTTCCGATCCTCTTCGCGGTGCAAATCGCGAACGTAGCAACGCTTCCGTCAAATGTCGTGCAGTTGATCCAGAACGCAATCGTGAACCAATTCACGGGAGCGAATGGAAGTGCGCGGCAGAGAGCCGGTCAGCCCGTTTTCGCCGGCCGCTACTATCCGCCAGTTCTCAACGTCGATCCTTCGGTCGAGGTTTTGTCGCTGCTGATCGGGACGACTACGGCAAATCAGGCGCAAGTGGCGATCGGTATCGACCAGATCCCAAGCATCTCGGCGGCGAATATCTCAGTGACCTTGGTTTGATATGCAGAACATTGAGCAGACCATCCTGAGCCAGTATGCGAACAGCCCGATCATCACGCAACTGATCAGCAACTTCAACGACTGCATCGATCCGTCAGCGAACATTGATGCCTTCTACAACCTGCTGTGGAACGTCGATACCGCGGTCGGGTACGGCCTCGATGTCTGGGGGCGAATCGTAGGACTCGAGAATGGGCGGTTGCTCAAGATACCGGCCGAAGAAATCAAATTCGGTTTTGATGAAGCCGGGACAGCGTCAGCCGCTCCATTCGGGCAGGGGGTCTTTTATAACGGCGCCAACGTAACCGAAAACTTCCTTCTGTCAGATGACGCGTTTCGAACACTGATCCTCGTCAAGGCGCTTTCCAACATCTCTGACGGCTCGATTCCGAGCACTAACCGCCTGCTGCAAAACCTGTTCGCGGGTCGAGGTCGCTGCTATGTCACCGACCTGTTCGACATGCACATGCGGTACGTCTTCGAGTTTTTTCTGACGCCAGTCGAGATGGCAATCATGACCCAGTCGGGGGCTCTCCCCCGCCCCACTGGCGTCGGCGCAGCAATCATGCAAGTCCCTGTACCCAACGTATTCGGTTTCGCAGAAGCAGGCACTGCGAGCGCGGCTCCGTTCGGTCAAGGCACATTCTTCACAGGCCCAATCGATGCAAATTAGCACACCTCCGACTCTGGTCCCGCTGCCGTTCGCGACTTCGGGCACAAAGAACGTCATCCCCGAGTCAGCATCCCCCACTCCAGGCCTGGCATCACTCGATCAAGGTTTCCCGCCGATCACGATGACGCCCATTGCGGCCGGCGGCATCCCGCCCACTGGCGCTGACTTCAACGGCATCCTGAACCTGATTACGCAATCCATCCGCTGGGCCAACGCGGGTGGCGGCTACAAGTACAACGCTGCCTTTGCGACGGACACGAACGTCAATGGCTATCCGGCTGGCGCAGTGCTGCTCCGCGGCGATGGCATGGGCTATTGGCTCAACCTTGCCGACAACAACACGACCGATCCGGAAGGCGCAACGCCGGCTAACTGGGCGCCGCTCGAGAGCTACGGCATTACGGCAGTCACGGGCCTGACGAACGCAAACGTCACGTTGACGCCGGCTCAGTTCGGCATGTCGATCATCACGCTCGCCGGTACGCTCACGGGCAACGTGCAGATCATCTTCCCGCCGCTCAAATCGCGCTGGAAGATCGTAAACGCGACGACCGGCGCATTCACGGTTACCTGCAAGACGGCATCCGGCACTGGCGTAATCGTCGCCCAAGGCGGTGAGGCGAACGTCTACGGCGATGGCTCGAACATCGTTCTCAACGCCCTCCAAGTCGCCCCCGCTACTGCAAGCAATCAGGCGGCTCAATTTGGGCAGGTCAATCCTGGCCGGCTGCTGAATATCCAGACGTTCTCGGCTAATGCGACCTATACGCCGACCACTGGGACGAATAAGGTTCGGGTTAGGCTAGTTGGCGGCGGCGGCGGTGGTGGTGGTGAGGGTGGAGCTGGTGCGAGCCAAGTGTCGCTTGGCACCGGCGGCGGTGCAGGCGCGTATGCAGAGGCGTACCTGACATCCGGATTTTCTGGGGCGGCCATTACGGTCGGTGCCGCAGGGGCTGCCGGAAGTTCGGGCGGCGGTAACGGTGGTAACGGCGGAACGACTAGCTTCGGCGCTCTAGTTTCTGCTGTTGGCGGAACTGGCGGAACTGGCCTAGCCACTCCGGTCAGCACATTCCCTGTCTTTGCGGCTGGCTCTCCGGGCGGCTCCACTACGTCTGGCGCAAATATCGTTTCCGCGAAGGGCGGCGATGGATCGCTAGCAGGCGGTGGATCCACGACAAGCATTTCCAGTGGTGCGGGCGGGGCGTCCGCGTTAGGCGCTGGCGGCAGCGCGCGAGTAAGCGGCGGATCAGGCTCCGGCCCGGGTCTTTCGGCCTCGTCGGCTGGCGCGGGCGGTGGCGGTGCTCTAGCGCTGCCGGGGACCGGTTCTGCCGCCGGTGGCGCGGGCGGAAGTGGTTATGTCATCGTAGAGGAGTATGCCTGATGGTCACGAAAATATACGCGCGCATCGAAAACGGTGTGGTGATGGAGATCATCACACCGTGGCTTCAAGAAGATGGCACACAGTGGCCGGTGGACGAACTGTATGCTCCAGCCATCGTTGCTGAATTGGTCGAGATCACCAATGTTGATCCAAAACCAGATCAGCGCTGGACGTATGATGGTTCGAAGTTCTCGCCACCAACGGACGATTGATCGTCAACGCTTCAACAGCGTGCCAACAATCGGATCAAACGTGTTGAACTCGAAGCGCGCCTTGACTTCATAGCCGGTTTGGTTCGGGTGCATTTTCTGCGGGTCTGACATCAGCGACATCCAGTCCAGTTGAGCCATATATCCATACTCATCTATCAAAGGAAGCGAGAGTGACTGCGCGACGGATGCGGTGGCAGCGACATAGTTTGGCAACGCTGCAAAGTCGGTATCGCCAACTGGATTGGACGTCTCGATAATGACTTGCTTCCCAGCAGCGATGGCAATCTGCGCCAAAGCTGTTTCGGTATTGATGAACTGTGTAACCGATTCGCCGTTGGCCGGATTCGCATCGTTGATGCCGAAATTGAAATATACGATGTCGGCCTTCGATTTCGCCATGCGCTCATTCCATGGCGCGCCACTGACACCACCTTGCAGCAGATCGGTCGCAGTCGTGCCGGATACGCCGTAGTTTGTTACGGTCACGCCGTCTCCGTATTTCGCACGCAGAAGTGATTGGAGTTCAGCCGGGGCTGGCTGCGCCACTTGGACATAGACGTTATTCACTTCGGCCGCGCCCCACATGGTGGAGTCCCCATATGCCTCAATGAGCAATTGCTTGCTAGGCGCCTGGATCTGCTGTTGAACGGGTGATGGCGAAGATCCGCCCCCGCCGCCGCATGCACTACACGCGACAACAAGTGCGCCGAGAAGCGATGCGACGAGCCCATTATATGCCATTCGAATAATATTGTTGCTTTTCAAGGCTGGAATGATACATTGAACGCGAGTCATGGTAGGTCTCTCTCAAAAGTCGACCGTGAGTCACGCACTCCGGATGGTTGGCCCCAGCCGGAGTGCACCTTGCTTCTATTTGTTTCCGTGGATCAACGGGATCGTCACGCCGATCAACTGGAGTTGCGGCGACTCGCCTTTCAGGGATGCGCGGTTGATTTCGATTCGCTCGAAGTCTCGCTGCGTGGCTTCACCCGTGAGAAAGCGACCGAGAAATCCAGTCACCTCCTTAACGTGACGCTTTGTCATTCGCGGGAACCCATCAACGCCGGCATACCAGTTCAGCGCCTGATATGCTTTCCCGAACGTCAGCCGGTGGACAATGACGATATCGACGGCGCCGTGATACAGCGGATGTCGGTCCTTCACGGTTGAAAGCTCTGTTTCGTCAGAATTCGATGATTCGCGGCGATGGAAGTAGCAATCTTCCAAGCTCTCGAAGACGTCCCACGCCTGGTCCGTTTCAAGCATCTTGGCGTGTCGCGCTGCGCCGCGTTCGGTCCAGAGGATCACGGACTTTGCCCGCTTCTGAACAACATGACTTTCTGTCATGCTGTTCTTGAAGGACCTCAAGCTTTCGCCTTCGAGCTTGTGGTAGTGCTTGCCATGCTCGAATCGCTGCATGTTTCGACTGAAATTGTGGCGAATGCTGTCCTCGTCCGCACCATAGAGTTTTGCGAGCAACTCCGTCGTGATGACTTTCGTTTCTTGCCACACAATGGCCGGCAGAGTTTCTGGCGTAACTATTTCGTGTTTGGCGCGCATCACGCAACCCTCCGCAGGCTGGTGTAGCACGGATCAATTGGCACATTCAGATTCCGGCGCGAGAGAATCCGGCGCGCGTTGTTGATGCACTTGCGGGCTTCCGGATCGGAGACTTTCAAGCCGCCAATCTGGAGTTTCGTTTCGACGATCGCATCGCGGGCACGCGTGAGGCACTGGCGCGCCAGCTCGACTTCCACGCGGGTCGGCACGCGCCCATCGATGTAGAAGTCGTGCATCATGTCCATGAAGTTCTCGAGCGTGTAGCTGGGGGCGTCGCAATCGACCTCCCACTCGGCGCGTTTGTCGAGAACGAAGTCGATTGCCTCCTGGAAGCGTTCTGCCGGAAGCTGGCAGTATTCTTTCAAGTCGAACTGCTTGCGCAGATCGCGCCACGTAGCCAAGCACACTGAGCGGTAGTTGCGACCCTTCGAGCCGGCGTACAGCGCCAGATCATGAACGGCGCGCTCCAGAGCGCCCTGCTGCTGGTGACTAATGAGCAGCGGCACTTCCGGTGTCGTGTCGACCACGTACGCGCCAGTCTTTCGGATCGACGGCAGCACCTCGGACGTGACCCACTTACGGAAGGCATGCGGCTTCGTTCCTGCTTTGATCGCGGCGCGGCAACGCAAGATGATTGTGTACATTCCCGATTCATTGACAATCACAAGTTCCTGAGGGCCGCCCGCCGTCTGCACCGTGTGAAGGCGCTTTTCGTCGTCGTCAAGTGACTGCGCAGCCTTGGATGGATTGGTGACTCCGAGCGGCTTACAGATATCAACCAAGACAGCCCACGGCGAGCCGTCGATGCTGAGCATGCGAACCTGCTGATTCTCGAAATTGAAGACGGCAGGAAACGGGATGATGTTAGACATGGCGCGCCCCCTTCTTGAGGGGAATCAAAGCGCCGTCGCTAACGAACGGGAGAGTGGTAAAGGTCGGTGTCGATGTGCGCGCATCAACGCCCCAGATTGGCGAGCCGAGAACCTCGACTTTCCAGTCGTAGCAGATATCGGCGGCGCGGCCCTTAATGCGGACGACGCGAGTTTCGCGGTCCGTCGAAAGGAGCGCTAGCGTACCAACCTTGCAACGATCGCCTTGATGGCGCGATTTGCCATCGGCAGAAGCCGTGATAGTATTTGACATGTTGGTGATCCTTTATTGGTTCACTGCATCCAAGGCCCTGAACGTAATCCGCCAAGATCACGCGTTCGGGGCCTTTTCTTTTGCGGTCTCGACCGCTGCCTGTTTTTCCTTGATCAACTCGATCATCTGACCGTTCATCGAACGGTTCTCGCCGTCCGAAAAAGTCTTGAACCAGTCCCGCAGCGGGAGAGGCAAGCGTAGTTGAATCTTCGCTTCGTTCATTTGGCCTCCAGATAACCTTCAAAGTGAAGGCGTATTGGTAGTATAAACGCCTTCACGCGGATGTCAACCCCAATTTGAAGGCACTTTTGATCTAGAATGCAGGCATGGCTATCCAAGACGACTACATCAAGACCGCCTTGCGGCTTCCTCGACACCTCCACGCCGATGCGGCAGTCGCGGCTGGAGTTGCAGGCCGGTCACTTAATGCGGAACTGATTCATAGAATCGGACAGTCCGCAGACGCAGCTCATCTGCATCGCGTGATCGAGCAGCTCACGGAAACGATGAAGACCGAGCGAGAGGGTCAGGCCGCACTTATGCAGCATCTTCTCTTCACGTTCGAGCAGGCGATTCGGGCGCTGGATGAAGCGCTGCTAATGGCGCAGCACAAAAATGGATCACAGAACGACATCAAGCGCTTGGTGGACCAGTGCAATCAAGCGCGCGCGGCCTTGAAGTCTTTTTCTGTCACGGCCTCAAAGATGGCGGGCGCCGAGGGCAAATAAGGGTCTAACTTTAAGTTAGACCCTTTCGCAGAGCCGCGCCCACAAAGGGTCTGCGGATTTTGCAGCCCCCATGACCCTAGCTTGAAGTAAGGGTCAATCCCAGCCCTAAATTCAACTTAGGGCATGGGCGTAAGTTCAACTTACGCCCTCGGCGCGCTCGCGCATCGACTCACAGCATGCGCCGATCTGTTGCTCCATTTCGGCGAGCATATCCAGCGCGTAGTCCAATAGGCTCAGGTATTCGTCGTCCGACATGGGTCGGCGTTCCGGTGCCGCATTTTTCATGTGAGATCTCGCTAGTTTGTCTTGATGAAGTCTGCCTCGCGCAACACAGGCTTATCCAAGGCCTCGCGCATTCGGTCAAGCATGCGACGCGGCTCGTCATCGTCGGTCTCCCACGCGACGCCGGCCGGGTTTTCGGTGTAGCTGATCGGCACGCCGTTGTCGTAATGAACCTCATGTATCGCGCGGCTCACGTCGCCGTCGTGCACGGTCTCGATGACGCGATAGTTCCAGGTGCGGCCGCGCATCTGAGCTAGAGCTTCCATACCCTCTTTCAACTCAGCGAAAAGACTTCGCGATTTTGATGTCCGCGCCTCGTAGTCGCTGATGATCTCGCCAAGAAGGTTCGCGATGGGCGCCAGTGCGTGGTTTTCATCGGCGGCCCCGGCATCAAGCAACGCGCCCAGACATTTCGTCGCGGTTTCGTGCGAGGCCTGATTGGTGATTGGGTTGAGTGGAACGAGGTCGTTGAGCGCGCTGAAGCGATCGATCATCGACCGAACGTCTTCATCAGAGTATTTTTTCACAAGTCCTCCTGTATTTGCGTGGACATTAAATCATCACAGCCGCCTCGCGCGGCTTTTTTCGTTTACGGGGCATGAATGGACAGCACGGTCCTCTACATCGGCGGCGCAGTGGCGACCGCAATTGGCACAGTCGGTTGGTGGACGTTTCGCACGATGCATGGGCGCATTGGCGATCTGGAGCGGGCTCTCGCGAAATTCCAGTTGCATGCAGCTGAGACCTACGTCACGAATTCCGCGCTGGAGAAAGCAATCGACCGGTTCAGCACATCGATCGATGCCGTGTTCCGCAAGCTGGAGCAGATGGACGAGAAATTCGACCGCCGGCTTGCCGAGAAGGCCGACAAGTAACTTAGCAAATCCGCTAACACCAAGCCGCCCACGAGGCGGTTTTGTTTTTCTGGAGTCGCGCATGAGCATGCAAGTATCGCCGGCAGGCGTAGCGCTCACGAAATCGGTGGAAGGATGTTCGCTGCATGCGTATCCCGACCCGGCTACTGGCGGTGCGCCGTGGACGATTGGCTACGGCCATACCGGTCCCGATGTGAAGCCGGGAATGACCATCACGCAGACTCAAGCCGATTCGCTTCTGAACACGGATCTCGCTCGAGCTGGCCTCGTCGTGAATTCGCTGGTGCACGTCTACCTGACTCAGAACCAGTTCGATGCGCTGGCAGATTTCACCTACAACGTAGGCGCGACCAACTTCCGCAATTCAACGCTGCTTCGGCTGCTGAACTCTGGCGACGCGAAGGGTGCTGCCGATCAGTTCTCGCGGTGGAATCTGGCGAACAACAAGGTCATGCCCGGCCTCGTCAAACGTCGCGCCGCCGAGCGCGAGTTGTTCCTCACGCCTGACGCGGCCTGAATTTATACCCCACAACGCAGTGGCAGGGGATAAAAAGCGCCCCGCCAAATCTAGCGGGGCCTTAAGAAGGGGAACAACTGCCCAGGAATCGGGCTAGTGAAAATTAGCAAAGATTTTTGCTGATCGCAAGACGTCCCCGCTCCATATCAACGTCCATCAGCCGTGCAATGCGGCGATTCCTATGACATCCGTCAAACACGAACACGAACAGCGTGAGTCGATAGAAATCGACGTCTATTACCCGGACCATGCTCCCCGCACTGAGTCTGCGCTGTTCCGCAAAACCAAGCATCACCTCGTCGCAGTTCTCGACACGCCGTGCTGGGTGTGCGGCTCAAAAGAGAAGCGCGAGGTCCACCACTTCCACGCAGAGTGGGCCGACAGTGAAGGTATCGACTGGGACAGGATGCGTGAATTGCATCCGAATTTCCCATGGTCGACATTCGAGAGTGCCAGCGACTTCATCGACTCCGAATACAACATGATGGTCCTCTGCGAGCGCCATCACCGCGCCAAGAATCACGGCATCCACCTGTTGCCCTATCCCATCTGGGTCATGCAGCGCAATCAGCGCGCTGACTTCATCTTTAGTCCGGACGAAATTCCCACCAAGGAGCAAGCATGAATTCCACCTCTCCGATGAACACCGCCACCGCTGTTGGCGCAGGCGCAGTTGTCGCCCCTGTCGTTCAATACGTTGCGAGCCTGTTTCACCTGACGCTGCCGCTCGATGTGCAAAGCGCAATCGTCGTGTTGCTGGTGGCCGGCGCGCACAAGGCTAGCCAGATTGCCGCCGCTCGCGCTGCTGCGAAGGCTGCTCCGAAAGCTGCGGCGTGATTGCCGCAACCCTCTTCGCCCTGTTCTCCCACGTTCAAGTTTTTCCGCTGTTCACAAAGGATGAACAACTTGAACAAGGCGCAGTTCTGTACGCCGAGATCCCTCCCTCCACCCGCCTAAGCCTTTCTGTCGTGAAGGGCAATCAGGGCATCACAGCCAAAGTCAGCGCTCGCTGGCGGTTCTAATCCCGTAAAGGCTCACCTATGAAAAAGCTCATTGCTGCTCTCGCGGCAGGTATCGTTGCGCTCGCACTCGGCGCATGCTCGACCACCCAACAAGCCGATGCGTCCGCCAAACTCGCGCAGCTTCAGCAAGTCGTCGCGAACGGCTGTCTCGTTGTCCAGCCCAGCCTGGTCGCTGCCGCCGCGATCGATCCCGCCATCTCCGCTGCTGCCACGGCTAACGGCCTGTTCTGCGCAACCGCAGGCGCAATCAACGTCGCTTCGATTCAATCGCTCGTCTCGACCGGCATTCCCGCTATCGAGAAGGCCGTTACCGATTCGACTCTCATCCCGGCAGAACAGAAGCCGCTCATCGTTGCTGCACTCGGCGTGTTTCAGTTGACCGTTGCAAATGCGTTGATGGTGTATCAGAACGCAGCAGCGGCAAGTGCTCCGGCATCGGAGCCGGTTGTTGCGTCCGAGCCGGTGGCGTGATGGACGCGCACGGCTACGCATTGCTGGCTCAAGAGGCCTACTCTGCCAAGCCAGATATCGGCCTTGACGGTAGCGCCTCGCAGGCCATCGTTCGGCAAACGGATGATGGTCTGTGCATCGCCTTCACGGGGACCGAAAACCTCGACGGCTGGATCACGGATCTGGACGTAACGACCGTGCCGGTACTGCGCGCCGGAAATGTGCATCGGGGCTTCTGGCTGGCGTGGCAGGCCATCTCAGGCGACGTGCTGAAGGCGATCGGCGATCAACCCGTGACGCTCGTTGGTCACTCACTCGGCGCCGCTTTAAGTGTGATGGCGGCGGTCACGCTCACGCTCGCTGGGAAACCTCCGGTGGCGGTCTACGGCTTCGAGCCGCCGCGCGTCAGCACAGACATTGCCATTCGCACGCTGCTCGCGAAAGTGCCGGTGCACCTGTACAAGAACGGCAACGACATCGTTCCTGACGTTCCGCCCGGTTGGAATCACGCCGCGCTGTTGACGCATATCGGCACGGCGCTGCTTCCCATTCCGAATGTGCGGGATCATGCGATTGAGAGGGTCATTGAGGCTCTGTCGGTGGGCATCGAGCCCGAAGCAGCCTAAATACAGCCTATTCGCTGTTTTCTCGTTTTACAGCGGATAGGCTGTGAAGATCTACCGGCAACAGATTCAATAGTCTCACCGCCAGGCGCTGTCGGTATGGATGGTCGGCTTCGCCCGGTTCGCGCGGCAACTTGATTGCATCCAGAGCGCCGATCCAATCGAGCGCATATCCCGACTCAAGCCATACCGTTTGACGTGGATC
>Ga0310811_10012234_pt1 | contig 11133 bp, 9 predicted proteins | sample YCmetagenome_FD_207642 | JGI IMG/M metagenome (GOLD analysis project Ga0310811, IMG submission 207642) | Soil microbial communities from experimental microcosm in Duke University, North Carolina, United States - YC | ecosystem: Engineered > Artificial ecosystem > Soil microcosm > Unclassified ... | reverse complement strand
TGAGGAGGTGATTGGTCGTGCCGCCTTCCCACCAGCCCGGATAATAATAATACTTTGCGACTTTGTAGAACCCGAGCTTCTCGTCGTCATAGGGACCCACCCACTCGGTTGCATCGATAGTCCCTTTCTCCAGAGCCGGATAAATGTCACCGCCGGCAATCTGTTGCGCGACAACGCCGAGCTTGCCAAGCGTCTTCCCGGCCCAACCGCCGATGCGCATCTTAAGTCCCTTCAAGTCTTCGACGGTCTTGATTTCCTTTTTGAACCAGCCGCCCATCTGCGCACCTGTATTACCCATGAGCAGGCACTTGGTGTTGAACTTGGCGCCGAATTCGTCGATCAGCTTCTGCCCATCGCCCTCGTAAAACCAAGCATTTTGCTGGCGGGCATTGAGACCGAAAGGTGTCGCGCAAAACAGAGCCCAGGTCGGATCTTTGCCAATGTAGTAATATTGAGCGCTGTGACCCATCTCGACTGTGCCGTTTTGTACGGCATCAAGCGCCTGCAGTGCAGGAACGATCTCGCCGCCGGCAAATACTTGAATCTGGAATTTTCCATCGGTGGCTTCCGAAACGGATTTGGCGAACGTTTCACAGGCGCCGAACAAAGTGTCGAGTGACTTCGGCCAGCTGGCTGTCAGCCGCCATTTCAATTCTGGCATTGATTGAGCGATTGCCGGCTTGGCGATCGTCGCCGCAGCAGCCGCGGCAGTCCCTGCCCCGATGGCAGCGAGAAATTTACGGCGTTTCATAATGTCCTCCCTTGGATCGCCCCGATAAATGGTCCGCCATGGTCACCAACACCCCGGCGAGGCAGAACAATGCGTGGTTGGTCCAGATAGTTCAAGTCACTGGTTTGGTGCGCATCCGGAAGTGTTTCCATAAGGCCCTAAGCTTCAATGACAATTTTCGGTGCCGCCTGCGCCGAACCCTTGATTTGATCGCGCACCTTCGCGGCAATCTCGCGATAGATTCTTGCGTGCGGACCATCCGGTTCGGTGGCAACAACCGGAAGACCCGAATCCGACTTTTCCCTGATCGTCATATGCAGCGGAACTTCCCCAAGAAATGGCACGCCAAGACGGCCTGCCTCCTGGCGCGCGCCTCCGTGACCGAAAATATCGGACCGTGTACCGCAGCTGGGGCACAGGAAGTAACTCATGTTCTCCACCACCCCCAGCACGGGCACGTTCACGCGCTTGAACATCGCAACGCCGCGCCGCGCGTCAATCAAAGCAAGGTCCTGCGGCGTGGAAACAATCACGGCTCCTTTCAGCGGAACCTGCTGCGCCATTGTGAGCTGCGCATCGCCCGTGCCAGGCGGCATGTCCACGACCATGACGTCAAGCTTGCCCCACTCCACCTCACGCAGCATCTGCGTGATTGCCGACATTACCATCGGCCCGCGCCAGATCATCGGCGTCTCTTCATCAATCAGAAATCCGATCGACATGACAGTCAGCCCATAACGCTCGATCGGCTTCAGGCGCGTACCTCCGATCGTCTGTGGCTTTTCCCGGATAGCGAGCAGCTTCGGCAGTGATGGCCCGTAGATGTCGGCGTCGAGCATGCCCACTTTTAGTCCAAGGTCGCGTAAGCCGAGCGCTAGATTGACCGCGGTCGTGGATTTCCCGACGCCACCTTTTCCTGACGCAACCGCAATGACGGCGTCGACACCGGGGATCCCGGGCTGAACCTTGTCGGCCGGATGGGCCGGACGCGGTGCGCCTTGTCCAGCCGGTTGCTGAGGCCGGCTACCCGAGGCACCACCACTGCGCTCCGCGGTCAGTGCAACAAGCGCCGACTGCACGCCGGGAATTGCGCGAACAGCATCTTCTGCGGCTTTACGGACGGGTTCCCAGGCATTCACCGCGGCTGCGTCGACCGTCAGTGAGAAAAAAACTTTTCCGTCAGAAACCACCACGTCAGACAGGACCCGCGCGTCCGGCAGCGCCACCCCATTTGGCGACGGCACTTTTGCCAGCGCTGTGAGGACTTGGTTTTTGCTCACTGCCATAGATGCATGTTCCCGCTTGGAGCGTCACCATATGCAAGGTGGCGGCCTGGTCAATCGGCTCAGCCGGGAAGCGGTTGACGGACCCGCCTCGGCAATGACCTATTGGGAGATAGGCATCGGCTGTCGGCCGGCCAAGAGAGTTCAAGAGAGGCGAAGGAGACACGCAATGGCGAAGGTGGCGTTTCTGGGTCTGGGTGTCATGGGCTACCCGATGGCGGGGCACCTGAAGAACGAGGGTGGGCATGAGGTGACCGTCTACAACCGAACCGCCGCCAAGGCCGACCAGTGGGTCAAACAGCACGGCGGCAAGTCAGCCTCCACCCCCAAAGCCGCTGCCGAGGGCCAGGACTTTGTGATGGCCTGCGTGGGCAACGACAATGACTTGCGCGAAGTAACGCTCGGACCGAATGGCGCTTTCGCGGGCATGGGCAAGGGTAAGGTATTCGTCGATCACACAACCGCTTCCGCCGAGATTGCCCGAGAGCTTTATGCAGCGGCAAAAAAGGGTGGATTTGGATTCGTCGACGCCCCTGTGTCGGGCGGTCAGGCCGGCGCAGAAAATGGCGTTCTCACGGTAATGTGCGGCGGTGATACTGAGCCCTTTGGTCGAGCCGAAAAAGTGATCGCGTCCTATGCGCGCGCCTGTAATTTGCTCGGCCCACCGGGTTCCGGACAACTCTCAAAGATGGTCAACCAGATCTGCATCGCAGGTCTGGTGCAAGGCCTCGCCGAGGGATTGCACTTTGCGAAAAAGTCCGGCCTCGATGTCGAAAAACTGATCGCAACGATTTCAAAAGGGGCAGCACAATCCTGGCAGATGGAAAATCGCTACAAGACAATGGCCGCCAACAAATTCGATTTCGGCTTTGCGGTCGACTGGATGCGGAAGGACCTGGGAATTTGTCTGGGTGAGGCGCGGAAGAATGGCGCGCATCTCCCCGTCACCGCGCTGGTCGATCAGTTCTACTCGGAGATCCAGGCGATGGGCGGCAAGCGTTGGGATACGTCGAGCTTGATTGCACTGCTCGATCGCTGATACCGACCGCGCGTTCAGTTACGCTTTCGCACTCGGCCGCGCTGACACGGTGGCGTGCCAGCGTTTCACGTTGTTTGCGCCCTCCGGTACCGTGAGCCGGCCCGGTTTCATGAAGTCAACCGCAACCTGCATCGTGATATCAGCGACCGTATAGCGATCGCCGGCCACGAATTCCCGCGAGGCGAGCTCGCGATCCATCATTTCAAGAAACCAGGTCACACGTGGCCTGTTGGCGTCGGCCCAGGCAGGTACCTGCGGCACCTCCAGCTCCTTCATTGCGGGGTGCGTGTGCCGAAACACAGCGGCGACATTGGCAAAAAAATTGATCTCGGCGCGCCTGTTCCACATCTCGACAATGGCGGAGTCCTTTGGGCCGACCCCGAACAACGGCGGGTCGGGATATTGCATCTCGAAATAGCGGCAGATCGCGATTGACTCTGTAATGATGGTGCCGTCGTCGAGAACCAGCGCCGGCATTCTCTGCAGCGGATTGATCGCCGTGTATTCCGGTGTCTTGTGCTGCATCGCTACCATGTCGACCTGTTCGGTCGGTATCGCGACGCCCTTTTCCGCGAGGAAGATCCGGGTACGGCGCGGATTCGGCGCGAGCCGGCTGTCATAGAGTTTCATTCGGCCCCCATAAGCATGTGTTTGGCTCCCTCCTCAGCCGAACATGGGCAAAATCGGCTGTCAAAGCCCCCTGCAAGGGTTCGTTAACCAGGGTTTTTAGGTCACTCTTAAGCCTGGTCTTAAGGATTTTGCGCAACGCTGCCCGCTGATCCTTTGTGAGTACGGCGCCCGTTGATGCCGATCCCCGGCGAACAACCAGATCTCAATGCCCTGCCTCCGGAAAGCTCGCCGGTGAGCCGCCGTCTTGCGACTCAGCATGTGCGCGAGGCGCGTGACCGTTTGACCTCCTCCGGCGCGACCAAACCGGCTTTCGAGTACGAATTACTACGCCAATATGCCCAGAACCGGATTTCTGCATCATTCGTCATTCTGCTTCTCGTCGCGACAGTCGGCTTCATGTCGAGCGTCTGGAGCGGAGCATTGGCTGCCGGGACGTGGACGGTAGCCGTACTGGTGACGCACGCCGTCATAGTGACGAAGTGCCGCCAGTTCCTCGAAAAGCCAGCTAACGAGATTTCGATACGCGCTTGGCGGCTGCGCTTCATCACGCTCGATCTTTTCTACGGATTGGCCTGGATGTTCATCCTGATCCATCCAGTAGGCGTCGACGACAACTCCAGCACGTTCATGTTGTTTGTCATGTTGCTGGTGGTTGCAGTGTCCAGCATGCTCGCGTCGAGCCTGCCGATGGCGGTGTTTGCCGCGACGTTTCCGGTCACCACCGCTATTGCGCTCGATTTCATGCTGCAAGGCAGGCTGCGGGACTACATCCTTTCGGTCATGGCGCTCACGGCGCAAGGCTACTTCGCCGCGCTCACGTACCAGCTCTATTCGAGCAATTTGGCGACACTACAGGCTCGTGCCGAAAAGGACGCATTGATCGGTGAGCTTGAGCAGGCAAAGGCTATTTCGGACGAAGCGCGCCGACGAGCGGAGGCCGCCAACATCGCAAAGTCTCGTTTCCTGGCACAGATGAGCCACGAGCTACGCACACCGCTCAATGCCATTCTCGGATTCTCCGAGGTCATGAAGGCCGAAGTCTTCGGGGCACATACGGTTCCGGCGTACAAAGAATATGCATCGGACATTCACAGTTCGGGGGTCCATCTTCTTGGACTCATCAATGAGATTCTCGATCTGTCGAGGATTGAAGCGGGGCGTTATGAGCTCAACGAGGAATCGGTCTCGCTCGTTGCCATAGTAGAGGACTGTCATCATCTGCTGAAGCTGCGCGCGACCAACCGAAATATAACGATCCACGAAATATTTGAGGCGGAATTACCCCCATTGTGGGCTGACGAGCGCGCAATCCGCCAGATCTGCCTCAACCTCTTGTCAAACGCGATCAAGTTCACGCCCCAGGGCGGCGAAATCTGGCTGAAGATCGGGTGGACGGCCTCCGGCGGTCAGTACGTCCGTGTCAAGGACACAGGTGCGGGAATTCCGGAGGAGGAAATCCCGATCGTACTTGCGTCATTCGGCCAAGGGTCCAATTCGATAAAGTCGGCGGAACAAGGTGCCGGCCTCGGTCTGCCGATCGCCAAGAGCCTCGTCGATCTGCACGGCGGCAGCTTCTCCCTGACGTCGAAACTGCGTATCGGTACCGAAGTGATCGTCACCTTTCCTCCCGAGCGCGTTGTCACCGCCACCCCACCCCTGCCAGAGCGCGCTCCACCGATTTCCTCCTCGGGCGAACCGGACGTCAGCTCCCCGGAGAAAAGACGCGCGGGTCGGCGGCCGCTTTTCCGTGCCGGCACCTAGGGTTTCAGCCTTGCGACAATCGCGCGATTGCCTTCCTGCGTGCGGTGCTTATGGTCACGCCCGACTCGGCTTTGAGACGGCCCCATGATCGAGACACCGTGCGTCAAAATCTGCACTGTCGACGCCCGTCAGGGCTTTTGCCTCGGATGCGGGCGCACGATTGATGAAATCGCCCGCTGGGCCGGGATGAGCGCCGCAGAGCGCAGCCGTATTATGAATGAGCTGCCTGAGCGGCGTATGGCCCAAAGCGTCACGAAAATGACTGCGGCAATGGGATGACACCGTGAGCCGCCGTCTCGTTTGGTCCCTGCTGTTGGGTGTCGCGCTGTCGCTGGCCGCCTTGATCGCCAGCCGCGACCAGGATGCCATCACCAACCTTCTTCGCCACGATATCGGCTCCCTCGCCATCAAAATTGTACTTGTAGTCTTTGTCGGCGGGCTCGTGCTGGTGGTGTTTCGGGAAAGACTGTCTAAGGCCATCGAGGCCGCGCTTTTTTGGACTGTCATCGGCCTCTTGCTCGTTGTTGGGTATAGCTATCGCCTTGAATTGCGCGAAATTGCTGATCGGGTCATTGCCGAATTGGTTCCCGGACATGTAGCGGGCCATGGCCGCAACGTTGAAGTCGTGCGCGGTCATGGCGGAGATTTCTCGGTCGCCGCCCATATTAACGGCACGCGCGTTCCAATGGTCTTGGACACCGGCGCAACATCGGTGGTGCTGACACAGGAAGCGGCCAAGGCCGCCGGTTTGCCGATTGAAGTGCTCAACTACACCGTGAATATCGACACGGCGAATGGTCGCACGCGCGCAGCGGCGGTGACCCTCGACCGCGTTGCGGTCGGTGGGCTTACGGAACGCGCGGTTCCGGCCCTCGTCGTGCAGCCCGGCCACCTTAAGAACAATTTGTTGGGGATGAGTTTTCTCAACCGTCTGGAAAGCTGGGAAGTGCGCGGCGACAGGCTCCGTATGCGCGGAACGCCCTGAACGAAGCTTGCTAAATCATGCTGGCGGCAAAGCGTAGCGCAACCAGAATCAGAAAAACGCCAAATGCAATTTCCAGTTTTCGGCGCGGCAGCCAATGCGCCAAGCGTACACCATAGCTCGTCGTGTAACTCGAAACCGGCGCCATCAAGACCAACCCGACGAGTGAGACATAGCCGACCGAAAAAGGCGGCAGTTGTGCCATGTGTGGCCAGCCTGCGAGCATGTAGCCAAACGTCCCCGCGATCGTGATCGGCACGCCCACGCCCGCCGATGTCCCAACGGCCTGATGCATTGGCCGTCCGTAGAGCGTCAGCACCGCATTCGAAATGGCGCCGCCGCTTACGCCGACAAGAGACGAGAAGAGCCCGGTAGTCAGACCATAGATTGCGAGCATGCCACGGCCGGGCAACTGGTCGCCGAGCTTCCATCGCTCGCCACCGAACAGCATGCGTATGGCGATGAAGCTGACAAAGACCAGAAAGGCGATCTTGAACACGAAGGCTGGTGCAAACGACGCCGTTACCGATCCGATTGCCACGCCGGCAATCGCAGGCAGCGCCCAAATTCGCACCACCTCGGGAATCACCGAGCCCCTTTTCTTGTGACCGAGATAGGAGCGCACCGTCGTCGGCACGATGATTGCAAGCGACGTCCCGATACAGGCCTGGATGCGGACATCCTCGGGCACTCCGAGCACGCGGAACACCTCGTACAGCACTGGGACAATGATGGCCCCGCCGCCTATGCCGAACAGACCCGCGAGAATTCCGACCAGCACTCCGGCCGCAACGATCCAAAGGGCGAGCAAAGCGATCTCGCTGATCGGATATCCCAACAGCATGTGTCTCCGGCGGGCTGGGCGGGCTTACGCGGCGATGTGCGCCAAATCGTCGCCACTGTCCAGCACCAGTGCGAGCGCCTCAGCCATGACATGCCCGCGTGCCTCCCGCTTGACCGCCGCAGTCGCCAGATGGCGCCGGAACGCGCGCGCCCCCGGCACGGCGCGGAACAAGCCGAGCACGTGGCGCGTGACCGCGTGCAAACGTAACCCGTTATCGAGTTGACGCTCGATATACGGAATCAGACCTGCCGCGGCCTCTTTGGGTGTTTTGAACGGCGCCGCAACTCCGAAGAAGAGCGGATCGACTCCAAGAAGGCGCCAGGGTTCCTGATAGGCGGCTCGGCCCATCATCACGCCATCAAGCACGCCAAGATGCGTCTGAGCCTGCTCCAGGCTGGCGATCCCCCCATTGAGCACGATCTCCAGGTCGGGATGCGCCGCCTTCAACCTATACACGAGCGGATAATCGAGCGGCGGCACCTCGCGGTTTTCACGTGGCGACAGGCCTTTGAGCCAGGCCTTGCGCGCGTGGACAGTGAGCGCATCGACACCTGCGCGCTTCACGGTCTCAGCAAAATTAAAAAGTGTGCTTTCGGGATCCTGTTCATCAATACCGATGCGGCATTTGACCGTCACCGGCACCACGACGGCGGCTTTCATTGCCGCCACACAATCCCCGACGAGTCGAGGCTCAGCCATCAAACAGGCTCCGAACCGGCCTTCTTGAACGCGATCAGACGGGCAACCGACGTTGAGGTTGATTTCGTCGTACCCGAAATCGGCGCCGATGCGGGCCGATTGCGCGAGCGCCTGCGGATCGCACCCGCCAAGCTGAAGACCAACGGGATGTTCGAATGGGTCGAAGCCAAGAAGACGCTTGCGATCGCCGTGCAGCACGGCGCCCGCCGTAAGCATCTCCGTGTAGATCAACGCATGGCGTGTTAGCAGACGATGAAAATACCGGCAGTGCCGGTCCGTCCATTCCATCATCGGAGCGACGCAGAAGCGGCGAGACAAACTTTTCGGCAATTTGTGCTGTTTATCAGGCACTTTAGTTCTCTTCACAGCCGATGTCGTAGCGTTTCCGCCTCATTTTGCCCTATTTTGCCGCACATCGAAACTAACATACTTGGCGTCGGTTGCGATTGAAGGCAGTTTTTATCTGGGTGCTATTTCCGCCATCGAAGTACAGAGAGCGGGGGCTCCATGCAATATGAATCGTATCCAGCGCTTTTTCGCTCGGCTGATGATGCCTCGAACAACAAGCAGAAGACTTACCTGCGCTTAATCGGCGCTGAGTACGCAGTCCTGCTGGTGGCTTCGGTCTTGTCGGACAGCGCGTTCAAAGGGGCCACATTCTACCTGCTGTATGCATTTGTATTTGTGCTGGCGGTGGTCCTGCTGCTTACAAGAAACCTTTGGAAGCTACAGCAGGACTGGTACAGGTGTCGCGCCCTCGCAGAAAGCGTGAAGACGCTTACGTGGCGCTACATCATGCGCGCGGCACCATTCGCGGATGGGTTGCCGCTCCAAGCCGCACGCGGCGAATTCCGAAATCAGTTGTACAGAACTTTCGACGCGAACAGAGCTACTGCGGATAAAATCGATCCCGACTGGTCGGCAGATGACCAGATAACCGCCGAAATGGATCGCACAAGGGCGCTCAGTCTCGACGATAGAAAACAATATTATGCGGCCCATCGCCTGAATGATCAGCGCACTTGGTACATGCATAAGGCTGGAGAAAATAACAGGTCGGCGAGGAACTGGGTCATTGCAGCCGTGGTCGCCTACGTGTTGGCATTCGCCTTGGTGCTCGCCCGCATTAAGTTTCCGGATTGGCAGTATTTTTGGGGGATAGGTCCAATTATTGTCTTCGCGTCATCCGTAATTGGATGGACGCAGGTCAAAAAATTTAACGAGTTAGCGGCGGCCTATACGGTAACCGCGCACGAGATTGGCCTTATCAAGCCAAGACTCGATGCGGTGGGCACTGAAAGCAATTTCTCTGATTTTATAAATGATGCCGAACTAGCATTCTCACGCGAGCACACGCTTTGGATCGCTCGGCAAAGCAAATAGCCTGATGCTTCATCGGCAAACCGCCGCATCTAATTGCTTCGCTCTTGCGATATCCGCATCACCGCCCTGTTCGTTGATTTTCAGCTTCGCCCTTCCTCGACGACAGAAAGATATCGCATCATTGGGGTTCAGCCTGATGGCCTGGTCGAAATCGGCAATGGCTCGGTCAAAGCCGCCTTTTTTTTCATAAGCCAGCCCGCGGTTGCTAAAGGCGGAGCCAAGCCTGGGATCAAGACGAATGGCTTCGGTGAAATCGGCGATGGCCCGGTCGTAGTCGCCTTTGTTGCCATAGACGACCCCTCGGCCACGAAAAGCTATTGCGTAGTTGGAATCTAGTCGAATGGCCTCGTTGAAATCGGCGAGGGCTCGGTCGTAACTGCCTTTTCTCTCATACACCAAGCCTCGATTGCCAAAGGCGAGCGCGTAAGTTGGATTCAGCCGAATGGCTTCGTTGAAATCCGCGATGGCACGGTCATTGTCACCTTTGTTGCCATAGGCGACACCACGACTGAGACGTGCGAATGCGTATTTTGGGTCGAGTCGAATGGCCTCGTTAAAGTCGGCGATAGCGCGGTCGGAGTTGCCTTTTCTGTCATAAGCTAAACCTCTGTTGCCGAAGGCGGGCGCATAATTTGGATTCAACCGAATCGCATCATTGAAATCGCTGATGGCTCGATCGTTGTCACCTTTCGTCTCGTAGGTTAAGCCGCGGCTATAAAAGGCAAGCGCGTACTTGGGATCGAGTCGAATCGCCTCGCTGAAATCGGCGATGGCCCGGTCGTAGTCGCCCTTTTTGTCGTAGGCTAATCCCCTGTTTCTAAACGCGAGAACCGACTTCGGATCGAGTCGAACGGTTTCGCTGAAATCGGCAATAGCGCGCTCGTAGTCGCCTTTACTCCCGTAAGCGATGCCTCGCTTGAAAGACGCGAGACCCTGATCATCGGGGTTCAGCTGGATCGCCTCACTTAAGCTCGCGATCGCTTTGTCATAATTTCCAGCGTTGATATCCGTGTTACTTTGGCTCACCAGCGTGGTGTAGCGCGTTCGCATCTCAGCTTCTGCTCGTTTGTGATCGTCCCCCGCCTTGAGAGAAGCAAGTCGCTGCTGTTCGGCTACCGCCGCTGCTTTGGTCTTCTTCTCGTCCTCCGCCTTCGCAGCAGCGATCTGCTGCCGCTCGGCTTCGGCGGCCGCAGCCTTGGCCTTCTTCTCGTTCTCTGCCTTGGCAGCTGCGATCCGCTGCTGCTCGGCCTCCTCGGCTGCGGCTTTAGCCTTCTTCGCGTTTTCTGCCTGGGCAGCAGCGATTCGCTGCTGCTCGGCTTCCTCAGCGTTGCGCTTCCCTTGAGTTGCAGCCGTCGCCGTCTTTACCTGACGGTCCTGCTCCGACGTGACCTCCTGTCGCGTCTCCGCCCACGGGGTCCACACCGAGAGCCCGATCCAACCGAGCAGCAGCAGCAGTACTGCCGCAACGGCGCCCACGCCCGCCTTCAACCGCCACGGACGCTGCCAGACGAACTCACCGCCCAGGGCCTCATTTACTCGTTCGACCAGCGCCTCGGCATCCCGGCCAAAATGAAGTTGGCGAACCTCAACCGCCTGGCGACGCGCAAGCGCTTTGAGAGAACCAGGTAATTCGCCCGCCTTCGGCATGCGGGCGCCATCGACTAAGACAGGAATGACACGAATATTGCGGGTAAGTGCTGTTGCGATCTCGATAACGACGAAGTCGTCCGGATTATCAAGTCGTCGCCCGCCATTCTCATCTTTTGCCTCGAGCCAGTGGGG
>Ga0310811_10012233_pt1 | contig 11133 bp, 5 predicted proteins | sample YCmetagenome_FD_207642 | JGI IMG/M metagenome (GOLD analysis project Ga0310811, IMG submission 207642) | Soil microbial communities from experimental microcosm in Duke University, North Carolina, United States - YC | ecosystem: Engineered > Artificial ecosystem > Soil microcosm > Unclassified ... | reverse complement strand
TGTTATCGACGATCAGTTTGGGAGGCTTGTCCAGCAACATCCTCGTCTTCTCGTATTGTTCGTAGGAAAGATAGCCGTCCGCACCGGGACCATTCTGTGATTTATGGGCGATCACCTGCCGGATCAGCTCCACGGCAGGATTATTCTTATTCCGGTATTTTGCCTTCCGCCGGGTCGTCACCACCACATCCTTCAGCGTCGAGTAAGCCTTCGAAAGCAACACCTCGATCCTTCCATCATCTTCCCCGGAAATGTCGATGGTTTGAGTCTGATATCCGGTCGCACTAAATAGCAGCTTCTGCTTCCCTATACCGATCCGGATATGAAAATCGCCCTTCCCATCGCTCAATACACCATGCCCGCCGTTCAAAACACGGACACTGACACCGGACAACGGGGCACGGGAAAGAGAATCCTCCACCACGCCGGCGATCGTCCTCGTCTGGCACATGCCGGTCAAACCAAGTACACCGGCAAGCAGTAGCAGAATGATCTTTTTAAATGTGGAAGTCAGGTTTATTTTTTTTAGGCACTAACCGTAGGGTGGCAATATAACTAATTAATTGCTAACTTTATATTAATGAAAAAGATCCCCCTCATACATATCGCCACCGCCGCCATCGACGACGCTTTTAATACCAAACCATGACAATCGATATCGCCAACGGCAACTACACCATCTCCACCGGCAAGGAAAAACTCGACATCCCCTTTATCCACGCCTTCCTCTCCAAAGAATCCTACTGGGCCCTCAACGTCCCGCTTGAGACCGTCCAACGCTCCATCGCCAACTCCCTCTGCTTTGGCGTCTACCATAACCCGTCCTCCTCTCAGGTCGGCTTCGCCCGCATCATCACCGACTACGCCACCATCGCCTACCTCGGCGACGTCTTCATCACCATCCCCCACCGCGGCCACGGCCTCTCCAAAATGCTGATGCAACAGATTATGGCCCACCCCGACCTCCAGGGCCTCCGCCGCTGGGTCCTCCTCACCGCCGACGCGCATGACCTCTACCGGCAGTTTGGCTGGCAATCAATTCCCCACCCCGAAAAATACATGGAAGTCCACAACCCAAACCCCTACGACAAACCCCAATAATTACCGGCTCACCCCCAGCCAGACACTCATGTCGGAAGCACCCCGGTTATCCCACGCATAATACGGCACCAGCCGCACCTTCACCACCCGCGCCGGAGTCCCCGATACTTCCCTATATAACCCCTTACCACCATCCGGCAACAACTTTACACTCCCCTCCAGCCCCACAACCCTGTTCCTGCCTATCCTCATTTCAACCGGAACAAAATCCGCCCCCACCGGCACCTCCACCCGGGAGACAGAGGCCCCGGCTGGCATATCCACCGACTCCAGACAGTATACGATAGGCCCGCGCCGAACCGCCACCTGCCCGCGATCCTCTTCCACCAGCGGATTGGCTTCTACCAGAACAGCCGGCATCGGCAGACTTAGCTCCACCACATCCCCAACCTTCCAGACCCGGCGGACATCGGCATAACACCCCCCCTGCAGACCGGCGGCAAAAGACTTCCCGTTCACCGCCACAGCCGCGCCATGACACCATCCCGGTATCCGCAACAATAACGAATAGTCCCTGGCAGGCGCCTTTGTCAACACCAGCCTGACCTTGCCGCTCCACGGATAGTCCGTCACCTGCCCGATCCCAACTTCGGACGTCTCCAGTTGGTTGCCCCCATAAAGATTGACCCAAACTCCCTTCTCACTCAAACTATACGCATAGTCGCCGACCTCCGCAATGGTCCGCGCCAGATTCGGCGGACAGCAATTCGACAACCGGATATATTCTTCCCTTCCCCCCGACCACCGCAGCGCATAGGGGAGATCCCGTGAAGCCCGCAGCGGATTGGTATAGAACCAGCGCCCGCCATCCAGATTAACCCCCGAAAGGACGCTATTGTACAAAGCCTCCTCCATCACATCCGCAAATCGCGCATCGCCCGTCAGCAACAGCATCCGCCAGTTCCAGAGCACATTTCCGATATTCGCACAGGTCTCATTGTGTGCCGTCGTGTTGGGCAGCTGATAGGCCCGGCCGTACGCCTGATGCACTTCCTGTATATCGGGAGGACTGTAGGACACGGCATCGGGCGAAACCCCGTCGTACAACGCCCCGCAACCGCCCGTAATATACATTTTGTGTTCCGTGACGTCCTTCCAGATAGAGTCCAGATTATTACGCAGCGAATCGTCACCCGTCTCCGCCACTACGTCCGCGACACCCGCATACAGATAGTTGGCCCGCACCGCATGCCCCATTGCTTTATACTGCTCCCGGAAAGGGATACGGTCCTGGTTGTCATCCGTCCCGTTGCTGACCAGCCCCCGGATATCGATCAGGTTCCTGGCAAGCCTCAGATAGGCCGTGTCCCCCGTCGTCCGGTACAACTCGACAATACCCATATAGTGGGAAGGACAAATGGCATTGCGCGCCAGCCCGGGCGAGCTGCGCTTATAAAAAGCATCCAGATAGTTCGCCGCCTTTATAGCCGCATCCAGCAAGGTCCTCTTCCCCGTGGCCCGATAGTGTACACAGCCCGCCGTCATCAGATGCCCCATATTATAGGTCTCGAAATTCAGCCGGTCTTCGAAGGCCGCACGCTGACCCGGATGGTTCCGCTCCGCAATGATCGTCGGCGTATGTATATAGCCGTCAGGACGCTGACACTTCACGATGACGGCGATCGCCATATCCATCAGACTGTCGATCCGCGGGTCCTTCGTAACCGCATAGGTCGCCGCCATCCCCTCAAGCAGCTTGTAAAAATCCCCGTCATGAAAAGGCGGACCCGAATGCGAACCCGTATCCAGCCCGGCCGCGATCCGGAAATTCTCGAACGCATGACTCACACCGGCATCCGTATATATCTTCCAGAGATGCGGCAGCATGGAATCCCGGCAGACCTCGAATCGCTCCGCCCAGAACCCTTTCGTCCACCTCACCGACCCCATATCGACACTAGCCAGAACACGATGCCTGCTCGCCGAGGTATTGACAAGCGACTTCTGCTGCGCCGACGCCCCCATCCACGCGCCAAGCACCAATAAAACAACCCAGTTCTTCATTTCAAATGATTTAATAGCTTATATACACCGGACCCAGCAACCCCGCCGGCAACAGACTCCCATCCCCCTTCCACGGCGAGGTCGTCCACGTACGACGCTGCCCCTCCGGCAATGGCTTCCCTTCCAAAACCCGCTCCCCCACCAGCCGCTGATCGCCCGTGAGCCGGTTGGCCCATGTATTCGTCACCAATATCTTCAGCTGATTCTCACCCCCTCGCACCGCCTTCGTAATATCCAGCTGATTACCCGCCCACACGGTCCCGCAGTCCACCCCATTGACAAACACCGTGGCAATATTGTCCACCGCGCCAAGGTCGATATGCACAGGCCCGCCCATCGCATTCGCCGTGAACGAACTCGTATAAACTGCCGTTCCCGAAAAATAACGTACTACTGTATCCGCCGACTGGCTCCAATCGAAAAGGCTGTCGCTGTGAACCGTCGATATAGCTCCGCTTCCGAACTCCACCTTCCACGGACCCTTCAACTCTCTCTTCTTTCTCGCCACCACCCCCTTCTTCACTGCCTTCGGAACACCCTTCCTCCTAAACACCAAAAACTCCGACCCCGACGCCCCCAACTCCAACCGTACCTTTGTCCTTCCCCCAAAGACCCTCCACTCCGTGGCATCGCTCACCTCCCCCGTCACCGGATCCCATATCTCCGGCTGACGCCCCGCCACCCTCACCGACGCCTCAAACCTGCAAGCCTTATCCGTCTGATTCGAAACAAAATAAATATCAAACCCCTCGCCCGTCCTATGCGTATACACTATTCCAGGCCCTCCCCCTTCAAAATCCCTCGGTATCCCCATCCGGTCAAGCGTCGAATCCCGATACGGGCCAACCATCACCCGCCCGCCGGGAGCCGCCGCGGGCGAACCGATCAACTCATCAAAAACTCTCCGAACCACCCTATCATCCCCCTTCAACCCCACACTATGATATGCCTTAACCCCCGTCGTATCTATCACCACCCTGGCCCCTTCCTTTACCAGCTGCAACAACCGCAAAGCCGTCTCCCCGCTCATCCCCCCGGCATCCGGATCCATCACCGAAGCCCCCGGCAACACCAGCAACCCATAGCTCGCCCCCCCGGGCAAAACAACACGTCCGTCTTTCACACGCGCCAGCCGCACCAACACATCCGGATTATAAGAATCATAAGCATATCCCCTCAGCGGATCGACCCATTCCGCCGGATCGGTAATATTCGCAGAATGCACCACACCCGAAGGCACCCTGGTCGTCAAAACACCTTCATTCGTCAATCGTACCTGCTCGGCCCGCACGCGCACACCACCCACCAAACCCGGCAACACCCCCACCAGCCGCTCCGGCAATACCGCCCGCCGCGGAACCTCCTCGCCCATATACACCGCCACATCGGCAACCGGCCGCCCCTGCTGCAACAACCACTGACATCGCTGCGTATAGTCGATCCACGCCTTTCCCTGCCTCCACCAGGTCTGATCCCGCTGAAAGAAATTCCCCACCCCGCCCAGCGTCATACCTGGCTTGCGGTCCATCCACGGATTATGCGTAAAAACATGAAAAACCATCCGGTTGACGCCAAGCGCATAGTTCCGGTCCTGCAAACCCTTCAGCATCCCCGGATATTCATCCCACTGCAAACGCAGCTCGGTGAACGCCTCTGCCTGAACCATCCGCTTACCATAAACGTGAGCGCCCGAGACGGCATCCAGCATATCATTCGGCTTATCATGCGTTGGACTTCGCTGCCAGAACTCCCCCATCGGAATATCAGCCTCACTATAATGAAGTATTCCGTCACTCGTCATCGTCGGCGCCACACTCTCCGCGCTGAACAAACAACCCTGCGCATGCGCCAGCCGCGCCATCGTAACATAAAAATTATCGTGTACCAGCTCGGCAATCGTCTGCCGGACATCATGCAGATACCGCTCACTACTGTCCGCCGACCCCACAGGAACCCCCGCCATCACCGGCAGCCAGCGCAACAGATCATACCCCCTCCGCCGCCGAAACTCATCCCTGAACACAGACGACCAGTTCTGACTCCCGCACTCCCAGCTGTCCACGTGAAATATCGTAAGCACTTTCTTCGCCAGCTCCGGTCCCGCCTGACGCACAGCCTCCCCAAACCACCGGTCGAACTGCAGTTCCACCGTCCGGGCATCGAACTTATCGCACTCCAGCCCCTTCCCACCCCCGCCAGTGGCGTTGGTATGCCCCGTGGACGTATGGCCAATACGCAGAATAGTCCAGTGCCCCGCCGGCGCCCGCCACACCAAATGCCCGGTGCTGTCCGAAAATGCACTCACATCCACGATCCGCCCCGGATCGATACACAAAGAATCCGGCAGCGCCCCGGCAGAAGAAGGCCGGCTCACCCGCCAGATCTCCCCATTCTTACCCTCATACTGATAAACAGCCGGCATCGCCGACAAATAGATCCCACCCACCTTCAACGATGGCTTCCACTTGGCGGCGTCCAGGTCCTCAGACCCCGGCTCCGAACCCGACTTCTCATAAACGAACCGGAAATACCGCGCGGTAACCGCCGGTATAGTATGCGTAACATCCGCGTCTCCATCCTCCCACCCATGCCTGGGCGGCTCAAGACGGGCAACCCGCCGAAAAGAAACCCCGTCATCGCTAACCTCTACCAACAACCGCTCCGACTGATAATTGTTGACGGCATGGACCACAATGGTCCTGCACATAAAAGGCCGGTCAAAACTATACTGTATCCAACAACCCTCGTCACTCTTAAATGTTTCCCTGCTCCCCCGCTCCACTAAGAACTGCGCATCCCCACCCGCTGACGTCGTAACCCTCGGCGCGACTGTAAATGTCGACTCCTCCCAGCCCGCAGGCGTCGGATAAGCCAGCACCGCAATATCTTTATAATATCCCGCAACAGTTTCCGGCTGCGGCAACCGAACATCCAAATCCCTTCCGCCATCAATACCCACCCGGCTCCAAACGACCTTCTGCATCGACTGCTCCGGCCTGATCCACGGCCCGCCGGCCACGGCAAAACCATCACAGGCATGCATCGCCAGCTTCACCCCCAGACTGTCCGCTACCTTCATGGCATAGCGAACCATATCCCACCACAACGGACTCAGCTGCTGCACCGCAGGCTCGTATATCGGCGGATTCGCCGCCCCATTTATCGGCATCAGATAAGCCCCGCCGATACCCACGTCCTTCATAGCCTGCAGATCAGCCCTTATCCCCTCCCGCGACACAGCCGCCTGCATCCAGTACCAGAACACCCAGGGCCGCGCCGCCTCCGGCGGATGCACGAACGATACACTGTCAAAAGACTGCGCCCTTCCTACACCACCAACCACCAATAACAGGATCAATATTCTATTCCGTAGCAACATATTTAACTGTATACTCCTTCCCACCCTCCAGGTCTACCTCATAGCCGTTCTTACCCAGCTCGCGGATCACCCCCTCTTTGCACACAGGCTTCGACCTGCTGTTAAACCGCAACACCCCATTCCCACTCACCGAACCTACTCTTATTTCTTTTCTGCTGCAATATACCCTCACATTTCCATGCGGCGTCGGGACATCCCCCTCCATCCACTGCATACCTCCCAATACAGGCCGCACTTCATACCGCTGGTAACCGGGCTCCAGCGGCCTCACCCCCAGATAATACTTACCCAGCAGATAGATCGGACTGGCCCCCCAGGCATGACAAAGACTCTTCCCAAAAGGCCGGCCATACATCGCATAGCGCTGCACACCCTTCACCCCAGGATCATACTGCTCCCAGAAAGACGTCGCCCCCAGCGACAGCATCCCTCCCCAGTAATCCTTCATCTCCTTCAGCACACGCCCCTGATCCCCCGTCGCACAAAGCGCCTCCAACTCATAAAATCGCATATACGGTGTCGTTATCTTCTGAACGCTGTCGTTCAGCAACACCCCCCTCTTCACCGCGTCCTGCTGCTGCGCATCGAAATACCCGAAGAATATCCCGAACATATTCGAATACCGCGTGACACCCCCCAGGCTCGAATGCCTGAATGCCTTTCTCTTCTCATCCCAAAAATCGGTAAATAACTTCTTCTTCATTTCTCCCGCTTCCTCCCCATACTTCTGCGAAGCATCTCCATCCCCCGCCAACCCCGCACACAACGCCATCGTCTCCAGACTCCGCACATACAACAGCTGCTCAAAGCTCACCTCTCCCTTCTTCGACAACCCATCCGCCCAGTCGATGAACAGCCAATCCCCCGGCAAACCCTCCAGCCACCCATTCTTATTCCTCCTGCCCCGGATAAAATTCATCAGACTCACCATCCTCGGATAAGACAGCCTGATATAGCTGGCATCCCCCGTATACTGGTAATAGTCATATATGCCCAGAAACCAGTAAAAACTATAATCCATGATGGTATTGATATGGCTCGTCACCGGATCCTTCCCCCGCAACGCCCACAAGGTCCGCGTCACCGACGCCGAATCGAAATACAAATAATAGTTCATGAGATAACTCTGATAAGCATCCCCCGACCATATCCACCTGTCCCTCTTGATACCGTCAATAAAAAATTCCCTCGTATTCAAATGCAGCGTATACGCCGACACATCCCATATCTTGTTGATCTCCTGGTCCGAACAACGGAAGCTACCCCGCTGCGCTACGGGCAGGTACTCGAACAGCATCGACGCCGAATCCACCCGCACCCCGCCCTCACACCGGATATTCACGTATCGGAAAGCCCTCGACCCCTCCAGCACCGTATCACCCAAAACATCGATCTTATCCAACACTTCACAACTATCCACCGACAACGCCTCCTCCTTCGACTCCCCATAAAACAACGACACCCTCCCTCTTCCTTTCACACCATGCAGCCGAACATACCCAAACGATTCCTTCCCAAAATCCACCAGCAACGATCCAGCCCCCCGTACTACACTCATAGCCGGCCTCGGCTCCACTGACAACCTCCACTGCGAAGGCGGAACCCCGAACCGCGATACTTCCGCCGGCAACCAGACCGTCCCCGACTTATCCGAAGCCTTCCCCGAAGCATCTATCCACTCCTTATCCTCAAACGTCACCATCCACCCGCTATCCGCCGCAAAACTCCGGGACCTCACACTCAACGCCGGCGGCGAATCCTGATTATAAACCTTCAATTCCAGTACGTGCTTCCCCCTCGCCAGATGCAGCATGCCCGGCGCCCCACTCGCCATCTTCCCATCTACCTTACAGTTGTACTTCCCCTCCGTCAAAACCTCCACGTCATCGTCCGACAAACACTCTACCTCCCTCCGAAAATCTACCAGCACATAATGATTATCCAGCCTCCAGAACGGCGGAAAGAACGTTCCCCTCTCCGTCCTCCTGTTCTGCATCTTATTCCCCATCCAAACCTCAAAATCCCCCGGATACGTCATCCATCGGTCCTGAGCTTTCGCGGCATGCCCATTAAACAAAATATACAACACGATCATCACCCCGGTCAACACCCCCCACAACACCCTCACCTTCCTCGTAGGTCGCGAAGCGACCACAACAACACCCACCCGCGCCGCACTCCTGCGAGTCACCAGCGACCATACCACCCCACCCACCAAAATCACACAAAAAATATAGAACGACAACAACAAAAAATGCGGCCACGGAAACACCGACGCCGGCCAAACCCACAGATACAGCGCCCCCACCCCCACACTAAACGCCGTCCCCACCGTCAACACGCCATTGATAGCCTTCGCCGTCGTCCCCTTCCACAACACCCCCAGCAAAAAAGCGACCGACATCGGCGGAGCCAGAAAACCCAGCACCGACTGAAAAACATCGAACAAATTCAATCCCCTGATATTATCGATCGCCAGCGCCATCAGCACCGAAACCAGCGCCCCAACTACCGTAACATAACGCCCGATCCGGATCACCTCCCGGCTCCCGGCCGAAGGCGCAAACCGCTTTAAGTATATATCCATCGTAAAAACAGTACTTACAGAGTTCAGCGAAGACCCGATATTCCCCACAAGCGCCGCGATCAGCACCACGACGATCAGCCCCCGCATTCCCGGAGGGAACAGCCTCGTCACCAATGTCAGATAGGCCTCATCCGGATTGGTCAGGTGCGGATAAAGAATATAACAGATAACGCCGGGAATGATGAACAACGGCACATCCAGGATCTTCAGCCATCCGATAAAATTCGCCCCCAGCTGCCCCTGCTCCAGATTCTTCGCCCCCAGCACCGACTGCACCATCGACTGCTCCGTACACCAGAACCAAACTCCCATCACCGGATACCCCAGCAATATCGCCGGCCACGGATACCCCTTGTCACCCGCAGGCAAAAAAAGATCCCAGTAACGGCCAGGCGTAGATGCATACAACGCACTCACCCCGCCGATCTTCGAAATCCCGATCCAGACAAGACAACCCGAGACCCCGATCAGCAGCAGCATCTGAAACACGTTCGTATAGGCGATCGCCTTCAGTCCGCCCGCGGCTGTGAAAAAGCCCGCCAGCGCTGCCATAGCGATCACCGAAAGCCACATAGGCAAACCCAGCAACTGACGCACCAGCACCCCGCCCGCAAACAACCCCAGCGACAGCCACGAGATCAGTATCGTTATCAGCGTATACCACGCCAGCAGACTCCTCGTAGACTCACCGAACCGCTGCCCCATGAACTCCGGCAGCGTGGACACCCTCGCCCCCAGATACCGCGGCCCAAACACAACCGCCAGTAACAGGATGAACACGAACGCGTACCACGCAAAATTCCCCGCCACGATCCCCGTCGAATAGCCGATACTCGCCGACGCGATCAGCATCGAAGGCCCCACATTCGTACCCCACATATTCAGCCCGATACTGCCCCAGCCCAGCGACCGCTCCGCCAAAAAAAGGTTCTCCCCCTCCTTCTTCTTCTTCACAAAACTCACCCAGTAACCAATAGCCAGCAGCGCCAGCAGATACACCACGACGATGACAAGATCTACCGGCTTTAAGAAATTATAGATCATACTTCGCTTTTATACTATCCACCTTTACCGGCAGCCCCGTCGCCAGCGATTCCTCCATGGCCTTCAGCAGACAGATCGTCCCGATCCCCTCACGGGCGTCCGGATATGCCGTCACGCCCTCCTTTATACAGTCGTGAAAATATTCCAGATAGTTCTGGTACTCCCCGGCATGATGACTCTTGCCTTCGAACCGGAAATAGTGCTTCAGCATATGCTCCCAGGTGATCACCTGCTCCTCCCCCGTCTTCGTCGTCACCGCATACCGCAGGTCCATATAGTCCGCCTGGCTGCAGCCTTCCGTCGCCCGCAGGATACAGCTCATCTCGCTGTCCCGGACCACCGGCTGGACAGGACCCGTATACGCCCCGCTGACACGCGCCACACGCCCGTCAGCAGACTTGAAAATAAAATGCATCGTATCGGCATGTTGCAATCCCCCCTTCTTTCCATTCGCACTCAGCATCCCATACCCCATCACCTCGGAAATATCAGGCAGATACCACCGGATAAGATCCACCGGATGACTCAGCCCGCCGTACAGCCACTTGAAGGCATTCTCCAGCGACCAGCCCTTCTCCAGGAACCATCGGTGATCCGCATGGTAATAAGCTTCGATCGTGATCAGCTCCCCGATCAGCCCCGCCTCATAGTCCTTTCGCTGCCGTTTCATCGGCTCGAAGAACCGCGAACTCTGCCCCACGAACACGCGACGACCCGTCTCCTCGCTCAATTTCAGGATCGAAGAAGCCTCACTCAGGTCATCGATAAAAGGCTTCGTACACACCACATGCTTCCCGTGCGACAGCGCCATCTTCACGTGCGTCGCATGCCATTTGTCCGGCGTATAGATGCCGATCACGTCGATCTCCGGGTCGTCCAGCAGATCCTGATATTTCATTGTATAGTTCGGAAAATTGAACTCCTCCGCGCGGTGACGGCACAACTCCTCATTCAGGTCACATATTTTCTTTAGCTCCCATTTCGGGCTGTTGAGTGCGGCGGACATCGTGCTCCTGCC
>Ga0310811_10012232_pt1 | contig 11133 bp, 13 predicted proteins | sample YCmetagenome_FD_207642 | JGI IMG/M metagenome (GOLD analysis project Ga0310811, IMG submission 207642) | Soil microbial communities from experimental microcosm in Duke University, North Carolina, United States - YC | ecosystem: Engineered > Artificial ecosystem > Soil microcosm > Unclassified ... | reverse complement strand
AAAGCAGTTTTAAGTCAAACAGGGCGATCTTTTCAGTTTGATCGAATTGTACATCGGAGTGATAAAGAGCCAGGTCATGAATCAATTTCAATGAGTCAGATAACTCTTTGACTCCATGAAACAGAACAAAATCAATAAATTTAGCTTGTGCCAATGTTAACGACACATTTACATTTGATACGTTTCGTGTATCACACGTTGTGTTGAATGAATGAACACATTGACCATTTGAAGTTCGCATTTTGAAATGGGTTAAGATAAATAAAAGAGGAGAGGTCACTGCGAACTTCATCAAAGCGTGCTTTGACTGGTCTCGGGACTCGCACCCGTATGCCTCTCCAGGACCTTTGTTTAAACCGGATTTGTGGGAATAGCACCATTGAAAAATTTGATAAAGTTCGCATTACAAATATACAACTTTTGAGTAGTGGAAGAAAATACTGATGCTGACAATGGTTATAAATATCTGCTGTGTTGTAGGTTTTTAATGTGTGTGCTGGTAAATTTCGTTTGCTACGTTGTAGGTCATATTGCAAATAGTAATTCAGGCCAGTAGAGAAATGGAGATATTTGGATTTGTATTGAAATTTGTAACATGACTTGTGGCTCTTGAGAGAGAAAATCATAGGACCAGTAATTAGATCTCGTAAAAGCAGCTTAGACAAATGAGAGTTACATTCGTTATGTATTTACTGGTGACTTGTGTCGCTTCTTTTGGACAGCCGCTAAAACGTTTACCATTTAAGATTGTGCTAATCTTACCGGACACAGTTTTCTTGTGCAATGAATTGAGACCATATGCGGACTTGATTGAATCTGATTATGTAAGAGAATACTATTCTTCAATTAAGCAGATGGAAGCTAGGTTGATATCGTGGGATTCTGTAAACAGAAAGAAATTTCCGTTGACAACACAAGCAATGGAACAACAATTGACTGCTTCAAAATCATCAGAATATGAGATTCGTGCTTTTAAATCTTCCGATAAGATTGCAAGTTATTCTCAAGTTTTTTTAAAAACTGCCTTTGAGGGATATAATTCTGACACTGCAATTGTAATACTAAGAGCGCATGACCAATCAAAACGAGCGTTGAAGAAAATAAGCAGCCGTTTAAATTCTGATTACATCATATCCTACAAAGATATAGATGCGATTCGCTATGAGGGTGGATTTTCTATGAGGACTACAACAATTCTTTACTCCGCACATAGAATACGAAAATTAAAGAAGATAGATGTGTCAGTGGATTCAAGATGCCCTGCTACACTATTAAAATGTAGTAATCCTCTTTGTTGCCTTTTGTTAAATAGTGCTGAGTTGTCAATGAAGCAACTAGTTCCTTTGCTCGATGGAACGATAAAAAAATAGTTACAACTCGCAACAAAATGTTTATGTCAGTTTTGGTAATGCGAAAATTTAAAGTTTAGTTTTCTTAATTTCGTTTAACAATGTGGGACAATGACAAGCTTCGAAAACTCAAGCCGTCATAAACATAAACGTTAGGCACATGCTTATGAAGGGATATCTGATAGCTATTTTTTGTATTTGGAGTTTTTGTTCACACGGACAAATCAAAGAAAGTTATGTGGAAGTATTTGAACCAAAAAAGAGTGTGCGACATCCGACATTTTCTCTCAAGACTTCCTTTGGCAAAAGAGGAAATATAACTAAAGTAGTCCAAAAACTACTAGATGACTACGGTGATTATTCAACTATAACCTCTGTAATTACTTATAACAATGGAGGTAAAAAAAATAGATTAATAGTCACTGAAACTAAAAAGGGATTTCCAGAAAGGAGATCGGAGTTCACCTATGTCTATTCGGACCAAGGCTACGAAGAGATAAGTAAAGATGGAAAAGGGAAAAGGATTTGGTATTTGGACAAAAAACAGGTAGTTCTTAAAGAAGAGTACTTCGATAATGCGGATTTAGATTCTTACATTAATTACGAATACGACAATCAAGGCCGACTTTTGAAAAAGGAAAAGAAAAGAACTCACAGTCTGGACAATTACCTGCTACTTGTTTACTGTTATATCGATTCTGCAAAGCGGATAGCCGAACATTTTGAGTACACAACGATCGATTCAGTTAAAACTGTGAAAGATTATCTGATAGATTTAAACGTCAGAAGTAAACCAGTCATGAAGAGATGCCTTTCGAATAACACAATTGAGGTCTTCACTTACGATCAATTTGACAATGAAATAAATTCAAAGCTATTCAGTAGCAAAAACGAATTGATTGAAGAGCGCAAGACAAAGTACAAATATTGGAAATAAGCACTGTACCTAACAAAATGTTTGAAAACCCAAGCCGTCATAAGCATGTGTGTAATATTTTTGATAATTTATTTATTTGTGAATCTTGGTAATTTATGAAACTAAAACTTTTGACTCTTCTATTTACTATTTTACTGATTAACACAAGCTTTTCTCAGAATAAAGAACTTGAATTATCAATTAACTTACTTGCCAATGACAAAATTGCAGATGTCAATTTAGACCAGAAAAAGTTTATCAAATCAATTACAAAATTGACTGATTACTGCAAGAGCAATTTCAAAAATATTTCAGAAAAGCAGAAGATAGGAATTTTGGTAATCGTTCATAAAAACGGACAGCCCACCTATAAATGTTATTCAAAACCGGAAATTGACAAAAATTTTCAGAAAAAGATATTGAATGACTTAAATGAACTTCAGATTGAAAATACAAAGCTTGTAGACTTTCCAATTTTAATATCCATTAACTGTAAGGATAATGGAGGAGTAACTGACTTTGATAATTATGAAGATCCAATTAAAGGGCAGTATGCTAAGTATGAAGCTGCAGATTTGCAAACTAAATTTGAATTAGTAAAAGAATATGCCATAAATGAAGTACTACCGGTTTTGAGTGCTTACCAGGTAATTGTCGATAATAAATTTGAGGGAGTGAAGAAATTTGGAAAAACAATAGAGTCAACAAATTTCAATACGGTTCAAAATATAGAGGCCTTAACAAGCACAAACAAAAATTATTGGAGAGCAACGATGGAAATGGAAATCGGCAACCAACTGATTCCAATAACTAAGATTTTTACTTTAGTTTCTCAAGGAGAATTGGATTATGCGCAAAAATATATTGAAATAATTCTTATGTACTCCGATCCCAAAACAACAGCTGACCAATATTTGAAAGAGATCAACTATAGAATAAATCTCTTCAATCAAGAACTGTATAAGCAAATTGAAAATGGAATTAAAGAACATGACAAAGGAAATTATGAAAATGCAATTAAAATTTATGACGATATTTTAAAAATATACCCCAATTCTTCATGGACATTGTATGAGAGATATTATTCAGACAACGCAAAAAAAATAGCTGAAGATAAGGCAACACATGATGATAGAAAGGATTGGGATAATGCAAAAATTGAAATTTACAAGCACAATCCATTATACAATATGGATGTCAGAGCGAGCAATGGAAGGGAGGGGTATCTGTTATTTAGAAGGCAAGAAGTAAGTGACTTATTTAAGAAAAAAGATGAGCGGTTAACAGACCTATTTAAATATGCGGAAATTGCGACCGATTTAGGTATCTATGATTTTGCGGCACAACTCTTTTGGCTGACGGCGACCTTTGGTAAAGATCTTCCACAGGAATCTATAAATAATTATTTGTACTGTCTTGATAAATTAGGTGAAAAGGAGTTAAAGTCCAATTTCAAAGGAAACTATGACAAAGTGTTTGAATCAATAGAAAAGAATAAAGAAAAAGAAATGAAGAGTAGTTCAATTTACAAATCAATGGAAAATTAATAGCGCCACAGCGCAGTACATAAGACATGGCCTTGTTAAGGAGGATATTTTTATTTGCTTTGTGCCGCTTCCTAGTGCATATACGTTTTGCCACAATTTATAAAAATAGATTTCACAAATTAATGAGAGAACTAGTATTCGGCTTGCTGACAATTATTTCCTTGACAGCATTTGGGCAAGGAACGGAAGAGAGAATTTTGTATGTAGTAGACTCAATTGCAATAGTTGAAGAGCCAAAGGAAGATGAAGGTGTGCTTTCAGAGAATGACATAGAGATAATAACCGTTGTTACCAATAAGACTGACATTAATAAATATGGTCATAAGGACATCGATAAAATCATATTCATAATAACCAAAGAATTTGCCAAGCGTCCAGAGGAAATTAGAAGAGTTCCGACATTTAAGAAAATGTTTAAGAATGGAACTAAGTGGTGTTTGGAGGGAACTTCGATTCCTTATACGGGAGCATTCATTGACTATTATTATAACGGAAAAAAGTATAGAGATGGATTCTTGAAAGATGGACTGCTTGACGGACTAAGGACAATCTACTATCAGGATGGAAAGAAAAAATATTACGGATACTTTTCTAATGGGACGAAAAATGGGGAGTACGGAGAATATTTTATAAATGGACAATTGCAGCAGCAAGGAGTTTTTAAAGAAGGAAAAGAAGAAGGCATTTGGAAAGAATGGTACTCTACCGGTGTTTTAAAGAAAGAAGTTGAGTATAAAAACGGTAAGCCAATTTTTAACAAAGAGATTGAGAAATTAGATAAGTTTTTTGCAAACGGACTTAAGGCGCAAGAAGAAGGAAATTACATGGGAGCGATAAAGTTCTATGATAAGGCAATTGAGTTAAACCCAAATTTCAGTGACCTTTATTTTCATAGAAGCAGAGCCTATTTGTATGACCTTCAATTTGACAAAGCAATTTCTGACTGTGATAAGGCGATTGAAATAGAGCCGTTATATATGGAAGCATACAGCAATCGTGCTTTTACCAGAATCAGAAAGTATGAATTGGGCGATGATAGAGTGCTAAGTAAAACGGTAGAAGTTACTGTTCTTGCAGGCAAAAGTAAGACAGAGATTCCACCGACTGAGAAAAATATAATCTGCACTGACTTAAGAAAGGGTTTTGAACTTGGAGACAAACAGAAGATGATAAAAGACGCAATTACAAAGTACTGTGAATAAAAGTGCAGCTCAAAGTTATCGACAAGCCCAGATTAGGATTACTCCATGTAAAAAATAAAAAAGATTATATTGCCGAAATTTTTTCTGCCACGTAAAGTAAGAAGTCAAATACAAACTCGTATTTTATAGGCACATTTTCTAGCCAATAGTCATGCCTCATTCCCATCACTTGATCACAGCTTCTCTCGTTTTGTTTGGTCTACTTATTTCCATTGATGGCATTTCGCAAAAAGACAACATCAGGAAGAACAATAAGATATCGAAAGCGGAGAACAAACGATATGAGAAGGATCTCAAGACACATCCCAATAGCGCAGAACCACACTGGCGACATGCCAATATTGTTGGCGCGTTCAATTTCAAAGAAGCAGAAGAAGCGTGGCGATATTACGATATGGCATTGAAGATCGATTCAACAAATGCCGCCATCTGGACTGACTTCGGCGACTATCTTCTCAATGTCTATGACGATAAGAAAGTTGCGCTAAATCTTTACAAACGTGCACAAACGCTGGAACCAGAGAATAAAAAACTTGAAGAAAAGGTAGAAGAACTGACAAAAAGTATTGAGCAGATTCAGGAAACGATCCGCCTCAGAAGCATTGGTAAATCAGACCACAGGAAGATCGACCATGACATCAAGTACTCGGTGATTTCCAACTTAGATTCATTGCAGACAATCACGTCAATCGCTGAAAGTCCGTATTCATATGAAAAGCTTCTTAAACGTTTTTTGGGAGATGATCCATTGAACGAGTGGGAAACTTACATGCTTTGTCTTGGTTATGCAAAGACAGAACACTATAGTCCGTATTCGGATGTTACCAGCGATCTCTATAAGTTCAACAAAGCAGGTGACTATGATAAAACCATTGAGAGTGGAGAAGAGTTGTTGAGGAAAAATCCAGTAAGTGCGTCGTTGTATCGAGAATTGATGTACGCCCATCGGCGTAAAGGAGAAAATGAAATAGCTGATCTTTACCAGCGAAGAGCGCAACGGTTGTACGACGCTATGATCTTCACCGGTGACGGAACCTGTGACAAGCCCTATATAACCCTGACCACTACAGAAGAGTACGCCCTTATCAACTACCTTGGACTTTACAGCACCGGAGAACAGGCATTGATGCGATGTAACGGAGCGCAAACAGATCGGCTCAAGATCGAGGATCGGGATGGAAAAGAAGACGCACTTTATTTCGATGTACGCCTGCTTTTTAAAAAGATGAGTGAGGCTTTTAAGAAATAGACTGACTTATCCCGACTGAACACGACAATTCTGGATGGTTTTTATCGGAGTGTTGTTAAGACTTCTAGCTGACATTAACTGATGAAATAGACATCAATACTTATTGTTGAGTGAAGACAAAAATTACATGCATAAATTAGCTGTCACCATTTTGGAGTTGGAGAGAAAACACAATGTAAAAGTAATAGCTAGTGTTTTGGTCAGGTTTGTTTTTGCTGTTAACTTGGTTCAGCAACAGGATAACGAAGCGAGTTAATTGGCTACTTACGTTTACATGGTTTCGTTAACGGCAAGTTTACAGCACGCAAAGTAATCCTCTAATTTTATATTTATATGAACGTACAAGGACAAATCAAAGAGTATATTACTAGTCAACCTGAACCAAAACGCAGCGACATGCAAGAGTTGCACCGCATCATTCAGGAAGTGATGCCAGCATGTAAATTATGGTTCCTGGATGGTAAGAACAGTGAAAATAAAACTGTTTCTAATCCTAATATTGGATATGGGTTTTACACTATAAAATATGCTGACGGAAAAACCAGAGAGTTTTATCAAATTGGTATGAGTGCAAACAGCACCGGAATCTCCGTCTACATCCTTGGTATCGATGATAAGACATATTTAGCCAAAACATATGGAAAAAAAATAGGCAAGGCGAGCGTGACCGGGTATTGCATTAAGTTCAAAACGCTGAAAGATATAAACATTAAAATACTTGAAGCAGCAGTACGAGATGGGTTTGAGGCGCAGAACGAAAAAGTGAACTAATGAAGTAATTAGACTTTTAAATGCAATTGGCTGTCAATGTGGATTGCATCAGACAGACAACTAACCAATCGCAACCCCAAAAACGTTAAGCCTAAGCATACCTTCTCTTTCAAGTTTTGCTCCGTTGAGGTTGAACAATCGCCTTTCACAAACGTTTAGACGGTATTTAACACCTTCCGACAACAATTAAGACTTCCGGGTATTTTACCTTCAAAAAAATTACGAATGTATTTGTGCAACTAAAAAGTTGCGTATATATTTGCAACCACAGAGTTGCATAATTAAGCGTTGAGCAATGAAGCAAGACATATTTCAGGCAATAGCTGATCCAACACGCAGGGCTATTTTAACTTTAATTGCTATTCAGGCACTAACGCCAAATGTAATGGCAGAAAAATTTGATATGAGCCGACAGGCAGTATCAAAACATATTAAAGTATTACAGGAATGTGAGTTGATCAAACCTGAGCATTCTGGCAGAGAAATTTATTATCACTTTAATCCCCAAAAAATGCAAGAGATAGACAAATGGATAGACCAGTTCAGGAAAATGTGGGAAACTCAATTTAATCAACTTGATAAAGTATTATTAACCATTAAAAAACAGAAAAAATGAAATCGAAGACTCAAGAACACCAGGACACAAAAAGCAATTTGCTATTTGATTTTACCGTTGACAAGACAACAAAAACGGCATACATAACCAGGGAATTTGATGCTGAACTTTCGCTGGTTTGGGATGCCTTTACCAAGCCAGAAATTCTTGACCAATGGGTAGCACCTAAACCATGGACGTCACGAACAAAATTTATGGATTTCAAAGTTGGCGGGCGAAGATTTTATGCTATGGTAAGCCCTGAAGGACAAGAGCGTTGGGCAATTCAGAGATACACTTCCATTAGCCCAAAAACTAATTTCAAAATGTTTAATGCTTTTGCAGACAAAGATGAAAACCCTGAATTGCCAGGTTCTGATTGGGATTATACTTTTAGTGAGGAAAAAGAAAAGACAAAAGTGCATATTACTATTTATAATGAATCGCTCGCTCGTCTGGAGAAGATGATTGAAATGGGATTCAAAGAAGGATTTATGATGTCAATGAATAACCTCGAAAACATATTGGCAACGCTATCACAAAAATGATTTTCGTTTTCAAAACATCTGTCAAAACTAAAATGCAGGCAAAGAGACTCAAACCGCATATTGACAAAATACTGCCTAAAGCAAAATGGAATTTTGATCTTGAAGACATCGATAAAGTTTTGCGTGTTGACAGTGAAGAAAATATCGCTTTGAAAATAATAGATACGCTAAATGTTCATAACTACAGATGTGAAGAATTAGAGTGAAAACCAGCTAGGAGAATAGTAAATAATGGCGAGTGTTTTGGTTAGGTTTGTTTTTGCTGTTAACTTGGTTCTGCAACGGTCATAACGAAGCGAGATTAATCCGCTGATATCGTTACCGTCAATCAACGAACAGCAAAAACAAAGTTGGCAGACATGAGGATACTAATTATACTGACAATTTTGATTGGGGGATGTGCTTCGACTTCTGTGACAGGTACTGTTTCAGAAAACAATAGTGACGTTTTGATTTTATCCATCTTGGTTCAAGATCATTTAAGAAAGAATGATGGTCGAGATATTAACCTGGCCGAATTGCTCCAGACTGATACTCTAAAAAGAATTTCAAATAGCTTTGAGAAAGTAGAGTTAAAATCTAATGGAGGGTATATTTCCGTTTATTATAAGTTCTCTGAATCAAGAGACTCAAAAGGAATTAAACTTAGTGATAAGGAGAAAGAACTAACAAATTACTTTAGATGGACAGAGAGAGACTTGAAAAACCTGTATGACGGTGAGATTCGATTTGACTACGGGGAGAGATTCTATAGAGTAAAAAAATTATTATTGACAGGCAGATAAATTAAAAACACTGAGATAAATGAAGAGAGAGGAGTATCGAGGCGTCACAAGGTAGTGCTTGCTATCAGAATTCAATTAGATGGATTCCGAGTCCAAACAGATTGCCGGTTCCTGGTTCCCGATCTGAACGAAAAGTGTAGAGTAACATAAATTTGTCGTTCGATTTCTTTGATCCCAAGACAACGCCGAAATTGCATCGGACGCCCCATTCATAACCGACTATAGGTTTATCCATTGAGCCATATCGGTTCCCGATCTCAGAGAGAGATGCTCCGATTCCTGTCCCAACACGAAGCCCTAAGACTGCGTCAGAGTTTCCACTTGCTGCGCCAATATTAAGGTCAAGCATTACGGGCAGGTCAGCCAAACCATATATACTTTTGTACCCTCCGACCGACAGTGGCACATCCAACGTAATAGAAAAAGTCTGCTTTCGTATCAGGTGTATACCAGTTGTTAATGTAAAGGCCGGACCGCCTGCAGCATTGTCATTATTGTGTGGATCGTAAATCGCAAAAAAACTAACACCAAAACCAGAGTAGAAGCAATCTGAGCGTCGTCTTGGCATATGGCGGCCGTGATGTCGCGATGAAAATCCTGCATCAGGAATTTGCAGCGTTATACGATGTGGAGTTGCAAAGTACTTTTTTGAAATGTCATTCCCGTTTGCAATGGCGGCGCACAAACTTAATGTCGAAACGATAAGGATCTTTTTCAGCATATACTTGGCCGGGGTTTGGGTCACTTGCCTGCGCCAATAAGATGCAATAATAGTCAGCAACGATGCATGTCCATATTGACAAATTTTGTTTTAATCAAACTTTAAGAAATTCTCGAATGATCCCCCAGATATGAATTATGTTGCCCACGTTTTTCCAACTTCTGCCAATGGTACACAGCCTTTAAACGGCCCGGGTACTTGCTTGTATTGCAATACTTCTTCTGCTCCAATCTGACTCGTGAAGAAACCAAGCAACACAAGTTCTTTTACTTTCAATATAAAAGGTTTCTCTTCTGCCGGACGTGGATTCCACCAACCTAATGCAGGCTTCTTAATAGGATTAACAAACGCTGCATCATGATATTTTTTGAAATGTGTTAACTGATCTGCAGCACTGCATTCACCAAAGCTGTCGCCGAAAGTTTTCTTTGCATCATCTTCAAAGGCTGTAAGATCTTTTAGAAAAGCATCCTGATGTTCTTTAGTGTAAACCTCTTTAAGCATGGTGTCAATAAAGAGTGGAACACCAACATCTTTAGCACCCGGTGTAGTTGTTTTGGGGATTATAATTTCAGATAACGCTTCAATTGATCGGGCTTGTCCTTCGGAGAAGAAGGCAGGCTTGAAAGCAAGTTCAGGTGTTGCTTTACAACCATTTAAAACACCCATGATGGCAGGCGCAGAAATAGCGTACCCTAATGCAAGAGCTGTTCGTTGTATGGCTTCTCTTCTGTTCATTTTTTTATTGTTGATAGTTATCAGTTATTAATCAAGATCGTTTGAGATTCTTGGTTCCAAGTTCCATGTTACTTGCACAGCCAACCTGAAATCTTAAACTTGAAACTTTTAAATCCATTATAGATTTCCTTTCTTCAATTCACTTACTGCGTGATCTGCTGCACGAGCTGTCAATGCCATATAGGTAAGCGATGGATTCTGACAAGCAGATGATGTCATAGCGGCACCATCAGTAACAAAAACATTTGGCGCTTCGTGCACCTGATTCCATTTGTTCAACACTGAAGTCTTAGGATCTTTACCCATTCGTGCAGTTCCCATTTCATGGATACCAAGACCCATGTGTGCAGCGCGATCAAACGTTTCAACATTTTTAAAGCCTGAAGCTTCAAACATTTCAGCAGCACTTGCCATCATGTCTTTGCGCATGGCTTTTTCATTCTCTTTGTATTCGGCGTCAACGCTCAACGTTGGTAAACCATAGATATCCTTCTTATCATGATTGAGGCTGATATGATTTTCATAGTATGGTAAGCATTCACCGAAGCCTGTCATGCCAATAGTCCAGGTGCCTGGTTTGGTTAACTCATTCTTCAGGTCTTCACCATAGGCCATTTCCAATACGCCACGGTTCCATCCTTCACGACCTGCACTTCCCTGGTAACCAAAACCTCTCACATAATCGGTACGCTTGTCATTACCAATGTTTCTG
>Ga0310811_10012231_pt1 | contig 11133 bp, 4 predicted proteins | sample YCmetagenome_FD_207642 | JGI IMG/M metagenome (GOLD analysis project Ga0310811, IMG submission 207642) | Soil microbial communities from experimental microcosm in Duke University, North Carolina, United States - YC | ecosystem: Engineered > Artificial ecosystem > Soil microcosm > Unclassified ... | reverse complement strand
CTTCATTTCGTGCGCGCTCAGTGACGGGTAAGCACTCTTCAGGATCCGCAGAAAATCGCTGTGCACCTTGTCGAAATGCACGGCGAACTGCTCCCAGTCCTTGTCCATCTTGTTCTCCTCCTCGAGGATGCGCAGCATTTTTTTAAACTCATCGGTCGTCGAGCCTTCGCCATTGCCATTCCCCGCCTTCTTCAGCCGCACCAGCTCGTCCCGGATATTGCTCAGTAGCTCGCCCTTCTGCACCAGATGCATCGCCGCGGAAGCCAGCTCGGTATTCTTGTGCTCGATCTCCGATTCGAGCTTTTCGTTCTTTAGCTTGACGATCTCCTTCTCGGATTTCTCCAGCTCCAGCTGGTGCAGATACTGCAGCCGTTTCTGCTCTTCCTCGTGCCTCCGCTGCTGCCGGCGGAAGATCCGGCGCTGCCAGCGATAGAGCAGAAAGACCAGTGCGGCGAACAATAATACATACAGCGCATAGGCCCATCCCGTCTGGTACCAGGGCGGGAGTATGCTGAAACTATAGCTGCAAACCGCCGACTCATTCCCCAGATTGCTCTTCGACCTGACCTGGAAGACATAGTTGCCCGCGGGCAGATTGGTGTATTCTTTCTCCGTCTTCTTCGTCCAGGCCGACCAGTCCTTGTCAAATCCCTTCAGGCAATAGCTGTAGGTGATGCTGTTCTGCGCGGAGTATAAAGGCGAAGTATATTCGAACTGTATTCCGCTGAACCTGCTGGGAACGCTGCGTACCGCCCACGACGGCTGCTCCAGCGTGTCGCTCACGTCGCCGTAATAACCGGCAAACAGCAGGCTGTCATTCTTGCCGAGAGCATGGACGCTCCTTATCTGCACCTGCAGCTGGTAGCGGTTCTTCTTGTATTCTTCGTAGTTGATATGGTAAAATCCTTTCTCCGCCCCGACAAAGACGTTGGATTTATTATAGGGATAGATATGTTCGTAGTCCGCCACCATCTTCCCGCTGAGTTCGGGGAAATAGATGGTCTCCGGCCGGGCGCCCGAAAAATCCAGAACCCCCAGTCCGTCGTCTTCGATGAACCAGATATTGCCAGCCCCGTCTTCCTTCATGTGCCGGATATTCCTTTCCCCGAAAAGACTCTTAAAATACGGCGAAAGCTCGAAACCGTCGATCTGCGGATTGTACTCATAGACCCCCCTCTCCGTAGTGACGACGATATGGTTCTTGATCCGGAAGAGATGGTTCCTCAGATTGGAGGGAAGGCCGTTGCGGTCGTTATAATATCGGATCTTCGGATGCGCGGTATCATTCATGTCGATCCGGTAGACACCCCGGTAGGGATGCGCTACCCAGACGGTATTGTTGTTGTCGATGGCCATGAACTGCGACCAGGCCGAATAGCCCGGCAGCGTCTTCTCGAGCGTGAAACGACCGTCCGCATACCGGATCAGGTCGAGCCCCACCGCACTTCCCCCGATGACCAGCGACGAAGGAAGGACATTGGAAAAAGGCAGAAAGGTCCAGTGTGAGGAGTGCCCGTTTATCGGTATCAGCTGGTCATCCCTGATCTGATAGGCCCCGTCGTGGTGACCCAGCAGCAGGTCCCCGTTGATTTCCGACAGCTCGAAGGTCGAACCCTTGGTATTGGGGACGGACCTGAACTCCCCCCGAAGCATGCTGAGGTCGCCGACGTCCTCCACCGGCAGACTGTAAAGCCCGTTGGAAGTTCCCACAAACAACTCCTTATTATATATAATGGAGGTATAACCATACCCCTCGTTCATCTTCTCGGGATAGATATGCTTTATGGAATTGTTATAGGCGATAAGGTCGATCCCATTGTCCAGCCCCATCCAGAGATTCTTGCTCTTGTCCACGAACAACATCAGGATATTGTTATTCTGCAGCCCCTCCTTCCGGGAAAGGTTCTGGATGACCTCCCCCTTCTTGTTGACGATATAGGTGCCGTCGAGATTGGTCCCGATCGCCAGCCAGTCCTTGTTGACAGGTATCGCGGTGAGGACCCGCTGGTTCAAAAAGGGGTTGGGCCCGGCAAAATGGAAAGGACTGACCGTATTCCCGGTCAAAACATAAAAACCCGTATTCACCGTCCCTAAGAAACTGCTGTCCTTGCCGATAGAGAACAGACAGGTCGCCAGGTAGTTGGCCGGCAGCGTTCCCGAGCTGATAAAGGGCGCCCAGAGACCATTGCGGAACTCCAGCAGGCCGTTCTTCCCGTCCTGCGCCACCAGCTGGCTATTGCTTTCTCCCAGGAAAAGCCATTCCGAGGCCGCGGGGTAGACGGTGATCGTCTTATTACTGAGCTGAAAGATCTTTTCGCGGCAGAGAAAGAAGACGTCTCCGCCATAGGGCACGATAAACCAGATGTCTGAAAAGGCATAGTCCTTCTCGGCAAGCAGGCTTTTGAGCGAGGTAAATACCAATTTGCCCGTCTTGTCCGGAGAGAAATAGCCAAAATCGTCCTGTGCCCCCACGTAGATACGGTTGTCCTTCCCAATGGCTACCGACCTGACGACAGTCCGGGAAGGGACGGGATAGCACCTCCAGTAATTTCCGTCAAAACTCAGGAGGCCCTCATAATTGGCGAAATACATGACTCCGTTACAGTCCTGGGCAACACCCCGGTTCTGGGTGCCCGCATTGTATACGTCACGCGGATAGTTGATGATGTCGGGGATCCCAATGGTATTCTGAGCGGCGCATCTCGCGGCCAGGATCATCCCCAAAAAGGTCCATATAAGCAGTCTGTTTAAAAACATGTGGCAGTCACAATCGGATTCACTTAAAGATAGATTATTTTGAACTTCAGTTTGGAGAAAGAAGTAGCTCAATTATGCCTTAGTGGGATTTGATGTAGCGTTGTTGAGGCGAAAATCCCCATCTTAAAGGGACCCTGGCCGGGGTGATGTAGTGTTGATGTAGTCAAAAACTGGCAATTTGAGCAACCGGCCTATAAATTTGTCGTGGTAAATGCGAACCAAATGATACTCAAAAAAACTAACGTTTTGCTACTGCTTTTCACGTTGCTCGGTTTCTCTCTCTCCCTGAACGCCCAAAACCTCGGCATCTTCGAGGGGCACGGGGACGTAGGCACCAATGTCAAGCCGGGATCCGCCACTTTTATTCCCGGTACCGGCCAGTACGTCATCACCGGAGCCGGCTATAATGTCTGGGCCGATCACGACGAGTTTCAGTACGTCTGGAAAAAGATGAAGGGCGATTTTATCCTCTACACCCGCGCGGAGTTCCTGGGCACCTGGGTCAATTACCACAGGAAAGTGGGCTGGATGATCCGCAAAAGCCTCGACGGCAATTCGCCCCATGTCAATGCCGTTGAACACGGCGACGGCCTGACCTCCCTTCAGTTCCGCCGCACGGCAGGAGCCCAGACAGAGGAGCACAAGCTCAAAATGACAAAGGCCAATATCCTTCAGCTCGAGCGGAAAGGGAATCAATTTATTATGCGTGCAGCCATCTATGGCGACACCTTTATCACCGACACCATCGCCGGCATCGACCTGGGCGACGAAGTTTATGTAGGCCTGTTCGTCGGATCGCACAACTCCGATGTCCTCGAGACGGGAGTATTCAGCAATGTCTCTATCACGGTCCCCTTCAAGGGAGAGGCCGACCAGCGGACCCAGATGACCCTCGGCAGCAACCTCGAACTGCTCGAGGTCGCCTCCGGACAACGCGAGACCATTTACAAGGTCCCGTATTCGATACAGGCCCCCAACTGGACACCCGACGGCAAAAGCCTGATCTATAACGACTCCAAAGGCACTATCTTCCGGATGGACCTCGCCAGCCGCACGCCTTCGCCGGTCAATACAGGCAGCGTCACCAGCAACAACAACGACCACGTCATTTCCTTCGACGGAAAGATGCTCGGACTGAGCAATTTTGTTCGCGACCTGGGCGGCTCGATCATCTATACCGTCCCCATCGGCGGAGGGACACCCAAACAGATCACACCGAAAGGACCATCCTATCTGCACGGCTGGTCCCCCGACGGGAAAGACCTCGTCTTCTGCGGCGAACGCAGCGGCGAATTTGACGTCTATAAAGTTCCGGCCACGGGCGGAAAGGAGATCAGACTCACCACGACCCAGGGACTGGATGACGGTCCCGAGTATTCGCCCGACGGACAGTATATCTATTTCAATTCCGTTCGTTCCGGCCTGATGCAGATCTGGCGGATGAAACCCGATGGCAGCGGACAGGAACAGGTGACCAGCGACGACTACAACAACTGGTTCGCCCATATCTCCCCGGACGGGAAATGGTTTGTCTACCTGTCCTTCCTGAAAGAAGAGACTCCGGCCGGCATCCACCCGCCCTACAAGCACGTCTATATCCGGCTGCTGCCGATCGACGGCAAGGGCACGCCAAAAGTGCTGGCCTATGTATATGGCGGACAGGGATCGATCAATACCCCGTCCTGGTCGCCCGATGGGAAGAGGATCGCGTTCATCAGCAACAGCGACATGAGCGCTAATCAGTAACTAACGAACTGCATATGAAAAGAAAAGAATTTCTCAGGGCGACAGCCCTTGCTACCGCCGGCATGGTACTCACGCCGGGTCTGGTCCGCGCATATAAGAACCACCGGAAAGTAAAGAACATCGGCATACAGCTGTATACCGTCCGGGCCGAAATGCTCGCCGACCCCAAAGGAACGCTCCTGCAACTGGCACAGATCGGATTTAAGAACCTCGAGTCGGCCCGCAGCGGGAAAGGGAATTATTATGGCCTCACCCCAAAAGAGATCCGGACGATCTGCAGCGACAACGGCATGCGCCTCCTCAGCGGCCATATCCATGTCGACAAGGACTGGCAGCGATCGATAGAGCAGGCCGTCGAATCTGGTCAGGAGTACATCATCTCCGCCGTCCTGCCTTCGCCGGGACAGACGATCGAACACTATCAGGCATCAGCCGAAGCCTTCAACAAGCTCGGCGAAGAGTGCAAAAAGGCCGGCCTTCATTTCGGCTATCACAATCACGACTCGGAATTCGCGACCGTCAACGGGCAGATCCTCTATGACGTACTACTCAGGCACACCGATCCCAAACTCGTCACGATGGAGATGGACCTGGGCTGGGTAGTAGCGGCAGGTCACGATCCGCTGGAATATTTCAGGCAACACCCGGGACGTTTCCCGCTGTGGCACCTCAAGGATATGGACAAGACCCGCAGGCAAAGCACAGAATTCGGAAAAGGAGAGGTCAATATCAAGGGACTGCTCGAACACGCCGGACAGGCCGGTATGAAGCATTTTTTCCTCGAACAGGAAGAGTACGCCCATTCGGCTTTTGAAAGCATCCGCACTGACTATGAGTACTTAACAAAGCTCGATTATTAAGATCTTTGCTGCTTATAATCGTAAGCCATGAAGAAATCCGCAGCATATTGCTTAGTAGCCTGTCTGATCATTTTTACGAATACTCAGGCACAGGTCCGTCAGGTGAAATTATCGCGTTTTACCCTGCAGTCTTCCGCCGTCATAACGACCAGCGGTGACAGTCTTTCATCCATACACTATCACCCGGCCAACTACTGGTTTCCGGTGACAGTGCCGTCCACTGTCCTCACCGGCCTCGTGGCCAACAAGGTCTATCCCGATCCCTATATCGGAATGAACAATATGCTTATCCCGGATGCCTCTGATACCTTCAATCGGAAATATCATCTCGAACAGTACAGCTATCTCCCCGGAGAACCCAACCCCTGGAAAAAGCCGTACTGGTACCGGACTGCATTCTCCGTTCCCGGCGCCGATAAAGGACGGCATTTTGAACTGATCTTCAAGGGGATCAACTATCGCGCGGAGGTCTGGCTCAACGGCCGCCTCATCGCGGATTCTGCAAGGATGGTGGGGATGTTCGAGGAATTCGACCTCGACGTCAGCGGCGCTGTCCATGCGGGCGAAGAGAACGCACTGGCGGTAAAGATCTATCCGCTCGACACGCCCGGCGAGCCGGCGCCGCCCCAGCTGGAGGCGCTCGACGAGTTCTATGACAATGGAGGTCCCACCGGCGATATCGGCAAGAACGTGACCATGCTTAGTTCGGTAGGCTGGGACTGGATACCCGAGGTCCGTGACAGAAATATAGGTATCTGGCAGCCCGTCTATCTCAGAACATCCGGTCAGGTGACCATCAGCCATCCGAGGATCATAACCGAACTGCCGGCCCTGCCAGACACCAGCCTGGCCAGACTCACCCTCGACCTTGGGCTCGCTAATCATGGCAGCGCGCCCGGCCCGGGCAGCCTGGATATAACGATCAGCCCGGAAAATTTCACAGGGCCGGCTCCTGTACATATTACAAAGGCCATCACGCTCGACGGCCGGGCGGGCGGCGCCACCTTATCCGGGGCATCGACAACAACGCTTCATCTTTCGGCCAGCGACATCCCTGCGCTGACCATTCACCAGCCCCATCTCTGGTGGCCAAACGGCTACGGGCAACCGAATCTCTACCGTATCCGCCTTCAGTACCGGGACGCCGCCGGCATTTCCGAAGACACCTCCTTTGTATTCGGGATCCGCACGGTCGGCTCGGCCGCCGTCGACGTCAACGGCTGGGTCCGACGCGACTTCTATGTCAACGGTCGCCGGGTACATCTGGTCGGAGGCGCCTGGGTGCCCGATATGATGCTCAACCGTGACTACCAGCGCTACGACTACGAGCTTCGGCTCTGCCGCAACGCCAACGTCAATATGGTCCGCATCTGGGGCGGAGGGCTGGGGGAGACCGACGACTTCTACGAGCTGGCCGACCGCTACGGCATGCTGGTATGGCAGGACTTCTGGATCACGGGTGATACCAATGGCGGCTTCAAAGGCTCGGCGGACTGGCCGCTGCAGTCATCCGTATTTGTCAACAACGTGGTCAGTACGATCTATCGCATACGCAACCATCCGAGCCTGCTGGTATGGACCGGCGGCAACGAAGGCCACGCGCGCGAAGAGCTGTACAACGCCATGCGCGACAATGTCGCCGCCCTCGACGGCACGCGTCCCTTTATCCCGTGTTCGTCGGGATTCTCCAAAGCGCCAAAGGAATGGAAGGCCAGCTGGCCCGACAACCGGCCCGCAGGCGTATACAGCGGCGGTCCTTATTCCTGGCAGGACGATGCGCAATACTACCGGCTGGTCGACGCGGGCAAAGACTGGGTCTTCAAGGACGAGACGGGAATACCCTCGCAGCCGCCCTATAATACACTGTCAAAAATCATCCCCAATCTGGTGCCGGACAAGAGCCTGCCCTATCCGCTGAACAATACATGGGGTTATCACGACGCCTGCACGGGCAACGGGAAATACGATACCTATTATAAGGCGATGCTCGACCGCTACGGTGCGCCCACCAGCATGCGCGATTTCTCCGATAAGATGCAGCTGCTCAACGCCGGTGGCTACCGCGGCATCTTCGAAGCGGCGGGGCACAAATTGAATGCCACGGGCGGCGTCATGCTCTGGAAACTGAACGCCGCATTCCCCAGCGTTGTCTGGCAGGTCTTCGACTGGTATCTCGAACCCAACGCGGGATACTATTTTATGCAGCGCGCCTGCGAGCCGGTGCATATCCAGCTGAACCTCGACGATTCTGTTGTCGCCCTCGTCAATCGCACCTATATAAAAAGGACCGGTCTGCGCTATGACGTGGAGGTCATTGGATTAACGGGTAAAACGCTGTTCGCGAAGCACGGGGATGCCCGTCTCGACACGACAGACGTAAAGGAAGTGGCATCGGTGAAAGAGATCCTGCAAAAGACGGAAGGCGTCTCCTTTGTCCTGCTCCAACTGAAAGACGCACAGGGCAAAGCCATCTCGCGGAACGTCTACTGGATGTCCCCCGGGCATGATTTCCTTGCCCTGCGACAAATGCCGTCCAGCCGTGTACAGGCCAAAGTGCTCGCCCCGACGAAGAAAGACGGTTACACGAGCTGGACGCTGCAGCTGTCCAATAATACCTCACAGCTGGCATTCTTCCTGAACCCCCAGGTCGTAAAAGACGGGGAGGAAGTCCTGCCGAGCTATTGGTCCGATAATTATTTTTCGATCCCGGCCGGGCAGTCAGTAACGGTCAAGGTTAGCTGCCCGACTTCGCTTACCGGCGACAAGCCGCAGCTGAGACTGGAAGGCTGGAATATTCCGGCCACGATGCAGCCCCTGTAGAGCTCTGCCCCGATCCGTACAACCTATCCATTAGCCATACCCCGGTGCTTCCGGAAAATTTCAACGGCCGAAAAAAACGCATTTCGCCCGTAACGGGAAAGCTATTGCCAAAAACGATCAACATATGAATACAAAAGCCTCATTAACCCTTTTATTCCTTACCCTCGGCTGCGGCCTCGCACGGGCCCAGAACTCCGTGGGGATCTTCGAAAACAGCGTCGACATCGGCAGCCCGAAAACGGCCGGCTCCGCCAGCTATGACGCCGGGACCCAGACCTATACGATAAAGGGCGGAGGCTCCAATATCTGGTTCAACAGGGACGAATTCCATTTCCTGTACAGCAGGCTGAAAGGAGATTTTATCCTGACCGCGGACTTCGCCTTCACCGGCGATACCTCCGGCGCAGTGGGTCACCGCAAGATAGGATGGATGATCCGCGAGTCCGTCGACGAAGGAGCGGCCAGCGCCAACGCCTGCAAACATATCGACGGGCTGGTAGTCCTGCAGTGGCGGCCCTATCACGGCATGTATATGCGCGACCCCGAAGAAGAACGGTTCTACCCCAAGAGGGGAGGACAGACGATCCAGCTGTCCCGTATCGGAAAAACGATCACGATGAAGATCGCACACCCCGGCGAGCCGCTGCAGCTGGTGGGTTCGTATGAGACGGAAACGCTCGGCGGAGACGTCCTGGCCGGTCTCTATATCTGCGCACACGATTCCAATACGCTCGCCACCGCAAAGGTTTGGAACGTCCGTATCGACAAACCCGTCCTGCATCCCTGGAGTTCCAATCCCCACGCGACTCAGCCGCAGGTTCGCTCGACGCTCGGCAGCCGCCTCGAGATCATCGACCTCGCCGACGATAGCCGAAGGGTGATCCACGAGTCGAAAGGCCGGTTTGAAGCGCCCAACTGGATGCCCGACGGGAAGAAGCTGCTCTTCAACGAAGGCGGTTCGCTCTACACCATTTCCACCGAAGGCGGCACTCCGGAAAAGCTGAATACCGGCGAGGCCGGCAGGATCAACAACGACCATATGATCTCCTTCGACGGAAAGATGCTCGGCATCAGTAATTCCCGCCAGGGACTACCCGGCGGGGGCTCTACGGTCTATACGCTTCCGCTTGCAGGCGGAGAGCCGCATCAGGTCACAGAGGGTACCCCGTCCTATCTGCACGGCTGGGCTCCCGGCGGAAAGGAACTGGCCATCGTCGCCAAACGCAACGGCTCGGCGGTTTACAATCTGTATAAAGTATCCCTGAAAGACAATAAAGAGACGGCGCTCACGACGAACACGGCCAACCACGTCGACGGCCCGGAATATTCTCCCGACGGAAAATACATCTACTACAACGCCAATGTCAGCGGCACCATGCAGATCTGGCGGATGCATCCCGACGGCTCGGGCAAAGAGCAGCTGACCTTCGACGAGTTTCACAACTGGTTTCCGCATATTTCCCCGGACGGGAAATGGATCTGCTATATCTCCTTTCCTATGGACATCAATCCTGACGAACACCCTTCCTATGAAGACGTAACACTCCGGGTAATGCCGCTCACTGCGCCGGGTGCGCCACGCGTCATCGCCTACCTCTACGGCGGGCAGGGCACGCTGAACGCGCCTTCATGGTCACCAGACAGCAAACGCCTTGCTTTCGTCAGCAACTCGGAACAGGCGCAATGAAATTTATCTATTTATTAAAAATTAAATCACGACTGCTTATGCCAAAGAAAACAAAAGGGCTTTTAAAGGTAGCATGCATGGTTGTTGCACTCGTCCTGCTCACCAGCATCACGTATGCCCAGAAGGCGGTTACAGGCAAGGTTCTCAACAAGACAGACAACCAGCCCGTCCCCGGAGCGACCATACAGGTCAGGGGCACGAAGGTTCTCGCTCAGTCCGGCGCCGACGGAACTTTTTCCATCAATCTCCCCGGCGCCAGCGCCACACTCGTGATCACGGCGGTGGGTTTTCAGGCCTTCGAAGTGCCGGTGACGGCCGGCACTCCGGTGGGGGACGTCTCGCTTACTACGGCGCCCAACACGCTGAATGACGTGATCGTAACGGGTTATACGTCCCAGCGGAAAAAGGATATCACGGGCTCCGTTTCGGTGGTCAATGTGGCCGATATGAAATCGGTCCCCTCGGGAAGCACCGAATCCCTGCTGCAGGGCCAGGCCTCGGGCGTGAATATCGCGGCCAGCGGCCAGCCGGGTGGTTACAGCAATGTTCATATCCGCGGGATCACTTCCTTCGGTAATACAGACCCGCTCGTGATCATCGACGGGACGCCGGGGTATCTGCACGACATCAACCCGAATGATATCGCGTCAGTCCAGGTGCTGAAGGATGCCGGCTCCGCGTCCATCTATGGCGTTCGCGGCTCGAATGGCGTCATCATCGTGACCACCAAAAGAGGCCGATCCGGAAAAGTTACGGTCAACTACGACGGATTTATCGGCACGCAGCGCCCGCTCTCCAAAGGATGGGGCATCGCCAACCCGACCCAGCACGCGCAGGCGCTCTGGCAGGGCTTCTTCAACGACAGCGCAAAGCCTTCCAACAAGCAGTTCGGCAGCGGAGCGAGCCCCGTGGTCCCCGACTACCTGATCCCCACCGGCGCTATGACCGGTGCGCCGGGCACCGATCCGTCGACGTATCAGCTATATACGAACCAGATCACGAAAGCGGCTAAGAACGGCAACGACTGGTATCACGACATCTTCAAGCCCGTCACCGTCCAGTCGCACAATATCTCCGCGAGCGGCGGCTCGGACAGGTCGCAGTATTTTTATTCGTTCAATTATACCGACCAGCCTGGTACGCTGATCTATACGACACTGAAAAGGTACTCTGCCCGTATCAATTCGACGTTCAGCTTTGCAGACAACAAAGTCCGCATCGGCGAGAATGCATTTATCGTTTATAAGTCCAACCCCGGATACC
>Ga0310811_10012230_pt1 | contig 11133 bp, 4 predicted proteins | sample YCmetagenome_FD_207642 | JGI IMG/M metagenome (GOLD analysis project Ga0310811, IMG submission 207642) | Soil microbial communities from experimental microcosm in Duke University, North Carolina, United States - YC | ecosystem: Engineered > Artificial ecosystem > Soil microcosm > Unclassified ... | reverse complement strand
ACTATAACAAACAGATCACTACCGACCTTAACCTCAGCGCCGTCGTGGGATATGAGTATATGAAATTCACCAATAAAGGCTCCAACATGCAAGGTTTTGGCCCCGGTGACGGCAGCGTGGGCAGTGCCGGCTTTGGCAACTATAACCTGGACTTCACCAACTACATCCAGTTCAGTAACACAGCCAACCGCACCATCGGCTCCTTCATCGATCCTACTTCGGAATTGCAGTCGTACTTTGGAAGGGTCAACCTGAACTATAAAGACCGATACCTCCTCACAGCGACCCTGAGAGCCGACGGTTCCTCCAAATTCGGTGAAAACAACAAATATGGCTATTTCCCCTCCGCCGCTATAGCCTGGAATATTGCCAAAGAAGATTTCTTTAAAACCGACCTTCTCAATCAGCTCAAGCTGAGGGCAGGTTACGGTAAGACAGGGAACCAGGAATTCCCCGCCGGCGCCGCACAAGCCAAGTACTCCTTTACCGCCAACGGGGGCTTAGGACAGGTCAACAGCCCGAATGCCGATCTGAAATGGCAGTCGGACGCTCAATATAACTTCGGTCTGGACTTCGGCGTCCTCAACAACAGGATCTCCGGTTCGGTGGATTATTTCCACAAGACTACTACCGACCTGCTTTTTCCTAACGTGCAGATCGACCCCGCTCCCCCAGGCAATGTAATTCGTTGGACCAACCTGCCGGGCCAGGTCATCAACAAAGGGGTGGAAGTATCCCTGACCGGTGGCATCGTAAGAACCAATGACTTCACCTGGGACCTGACCATCAATGCCAGCTTTATCAAGAACAACGTTACCGGAATACCCGCCCCCATCCAGACAGGTACTTTGAGTGGCCAGGGTTTGTCCAACACCTTCGTGGAAACCATCCGCAACGGTCTTCCCATCAATGCCTTCTGGACAAGGATCTTCGAAGGTATCGACAAAGGCACCGGCCAGGCGGTTTACCAGGATAACGGTAATATCCTGCACTATGCCGGCAATCCCAACCCCAGCACCCTCCTGGGCATCAGCACCTCCCTGAATTATAAGAAACTGGCCCTCATCATCAACATGAACGGAGCCTTCGGCCAGAAGATTTATAACAACACCCTCAACAATGTCATCAACGTAGGCAACATCAGGGGACGTAACATCGCCCTGTCGGAATACCAGGCTCCTGTTAAGGAATCCTTGTCCAACCCGGTGACCTCCTCTTCCCGTTTTATCCAAAGCGGCAACTATCTGAAGATGGCTAACGCTACCCTGTCTTATGGCATCGGCAACGTCGGCAAACTGTTTAAAAATGCCAACCTTTACGTTACGGGCCAGAACCTGTTCGTGATCACCAAATACAAAGGATTCGATCCGGAAGTCAATATCGATCAGGCTGCAGGAGCCTCCGGTGGCAACCAGGTACCTTCGGTAGGCATCGACTATCAGGCCTATCCTACCGCTCGCACGATCACCCTCGGCCTTAACTTTTCACTCTAATCAAAATCAATTACTCAGTATATGAAATACTTAAAAATATTCTTTGTCGCTAGCTTCTTGGTCCTGGGCTCTCTGGGATGTACCAAGCTGGATGAAAAATTCCAGGGAGACATTACCCCTGCCCAGGTTGCCGGTGGCTCTAACTCTGTGAGCTCCCTGCTGGCCTCCGTATACACTTCCATGCAGATCACCTACCAGGACCAGTCCAACTACATGGCCATGAGTGAAATGACGACTGACGAGCTGATCGGGCCCACCCGCGGACCAGACTGGGATGATAATGGCGTTTGGCGCGTGCTTCATGCCCATGCCTGGGATGGCGACAATCTCCACATCCGGGATTGTTTCGACCAGCTGAACAGTACCACATTCGCCGCTACCGACCTCCTGCAGTATAGCCCCTCTGCCCAGCAGGCGGCCGAAGCCAGGTTCCTCCGGGCCTTTTCCATGTTCAACCTGCTGGATGGCTGGAACCAGGTTCCTTACCGCGACCCCGGAGAAAGTGTCATCGTCCCCTCCCGGGTAAGAGTAGGACCGGATGCGCTGACCTATATCATCGCCCAGCTCACCGACTCCATCATCCCCAACATCGCCGATGCCCCTCCCGTCAACAAAGCAAATAAAGATGCCGCCAGGGTATTGCTGATGAAATGTTACCTGAATAAAGGCGTCATCGCCAACAGGGCAACCCCCACCTTCGATGCAGCCGACATGCAGCAGGTCATCACCCTGGCCGACCAGATCATCAACAGCGGCAAATACCAGCTCATGGCGAACTATTTCGACAACTTCGCACCGTCCAACGGCAACATCTCGAAGGAAAATATCTTTACGTTCAATAGGGTCGGAGGCCAGTCCACCGGCGGTACCGGAAATACCATCAACTCCAGATGGCACCTGACCATGCACTACAACCAGCAACCCAGCGGATGGAACGGCTTCACCACCTTGGGGGATTTCTACAACAAGTTCGAAGCCGCCGACCAGAGAAGAGGAGTCGCTTATCCCTCCTTGCCTACCGGCGCTACCAATCCCGGGAACCGCGTCAACGTGGGCTTCATGGCCGGTCAGCAATACGACCTGAAAACGGATGCGCCTTTGACCGACCGTAATGGCGCCCCACTGGCCTTTACACCCGACGTCAAACTCATCGAAACAGGAGATAACCTGGAAGTCACCGGCATCCGGGTAAACAAATATCCCATCGACTATCCAAATGACGGTAGCGGCAACGTAGACAATGACTACGTGTACTACCGGTATTCTGACGTACTGCTGATGAAGGCCGAAGCCCTGCTGCGCACCAACGCCGCCGCCGGCGCCCTCGCCATCGTCAACAATCTCCGGGCCCAACGGGGCGCCTCCGCCCTGGCCTCCCTCACCCTGGATAACCTCCTGGACGAAAGAGGTCGCGAACTGTATTGGGAAGACTTCAGAAGACAGGACCTGATCCGGTTTGGGAAATTCCTGCAACCCTGGGCAGAGAAGCCTAGCGATGATCCCAAATATCTCCTGCTGACGATCCCCAACACCCAGCTGGCCGTTAATCCTAACCTTAAGCAAAATCCCGGCTATTAATACGATCCATAACTCATAATACCATAATTTTAATCCTGAAGGTCATTGATACAATGACCTTCAGGGTTTTTAGCAGGGTCCCCGATCCATGCGTAAATAGTCTGCAATGAAATTTTATCGAGCATATTTGCTTGCCTTTATCGCCCTGGCCACAACAGCCTGCCACCACGAAGCCCCTCCTTCCCTTTTCCAGTTGATGGAAAATACAGGTCTTCAGTTTGAGAACACCGTCAACGACGGAAAAACAGAGAACAGCTTCTACTTCCGTAACTTCTACAACGGGGGCGGCGTAGCCACCGGCGACCTGAATAACGACGGCCTGGCCGACGTACTGCTCACCTCCAACATGGGCAGCAATAAATTATTTCTCAACAAAGGCAATTTCAAATTCGAAGACATCACCGACAAGGCTGGCTTCCGCCAGGACAGTATGTGGAGCACGGGAGTAGTGCTGGTCGACATCAATAACGACGGTTGGCTGGACGTCTATATCTGCAACTCGGGGCACATGGGCGATGGACACAGAAAGAACAAGCTATACATCAACAACCACAACCTCACCTTTACCGAATCAGCCGCCCAATACGGCCTGGACATCTCCGCCTATACCACCCAGGTCTCCTTCTTCGATTATGATATGGATGGCGACCTGGACTGCTTCGTCATCAACAACAGCCCCATTCCCATCAATACCCTTAACAATGCCAACCGGCGCGACCTCCCCGATTCAGAATGGCCGGTCGCCAATTTTTTAAAAGGCGGCGGCGATCACCTTTACCGGAATGACAATGGCCATTTCTCCGAAGTCACCAAACAAGCCGGCATCCATGGCACCCTGATCAGCTTCGGCCTGGGCGTATCGGTGGGCGACATCAATGGAGACGGATACCCCGACGTCTATGTTTCCAATGACTCCTACGAAAGAGACTATTGCTATATCAATCAGCGCAACGGCACCTTTAAGGACGAATTCGAAGAAAGGATCCCCCATACCAGCTACTCTTCCATGGGCACGGACATCGCGGACATCAACAACGACGGCTTCCCTGACCTGTTCACCACCGATATGCTGCCGGAAGACGACTACCGGCTGAAAACCATGGGCTCCTTCGACAACATCGACCTGTTCAAAGGAAAGGTGGACGCAGGCTTCTATCACCAGTATATGAAAAATTGCCTGCAGCTCAACAACGGCCAGGGCAAATTCTCGGAAATAGCCAATTACAGCGGCGTATCCGCTACCGACTGGAGCTGGGGAGCCCTCCTCTTTGATGCGGACAACGATGGATACAACGATATTTATGTCTGCAATGGCGTCAACAGAGATGTCACCAACCTGGACTTCATGGACTTCTTTGCCAACGACATCATCCAGCAGATGGTCCAGACGGGCAAAAAAGAGAGCGTGGATGAAGTCCTGAAAAAAATACCCCGCACCCCTTTGCTCAACAAAGCCTACAGGAACCTCGGCAACCTGAAATTCGAAGACGCGGGTAAATCCTGGGGATTCACCCAACCCACCTTTTCCAATGGCGCCGCCTATGCCGACCTGGATAATGATGGCGACCTCGATCTGGTCGTGAACAATGAGAACCAACCCTCTTTCGTCTACCGCAACAATGCCAGGGAGCTGAACAAAAATGATTACATAGCCGTCCTCCTGAAAGGAAAAGACAAGAACACCTTCGCCATCGGCAGCCGGATTTGCATCTATGAAGGAGGACAGATCCTAAGTCGCGAAGTAGTCCCCAGCCGGGGATTCCAATCTTCCGTAGACTATAAAATAATCATCGGCCTGGGTAAATCGCCAAAAATAGACTCCATGGTCATCACCTGGCCCGACAGATCCTCCACCCGCGTGGAACACCCGCTCATCGATACACTCAACGTCATTCGGCAACCCCCTGCCACCAGCATTTCCGCCGCAAATGGAAAGCTGGCCAAAGCTGAAACAACAACCAGCACGTCCACCGCCGACCTCCCCCTCCTCAGCCCTGTTCCCTCCCACTTCGACCGGCACCGGGAAAATGAATACACCGACTTCCACACAGAGCGCAACCTGCCCAAACTGCTCTCACGGGAAGGCCCCCGGGCAGCCTGCGGAGACGTTAACGGAGACGGCCTGGCGGATATCTATATAGGAGGTGCGGCAGGCCAGGGTGGCCAATTGTACCTGCAGACACCCGCCGGGGATTTTGTGAAAAAAACGGAAAAAATCTTTGAACAATTCGCCGACATGGAAGACGTAGCCGTCCTCCTCTTTGACTGCGACCATGACGGCGACCTGGACCTGGTGATAGGCCCCGGCGGCAACAACGCAAGCTCCCTCAGCCGCCAGATGCAGCTCCGGTTATATAAGAATGATGGTAAAGGAAATTTTGACATCGATGCCTCCGCCTTTCCCAATACAGGCATGAATGTATCCGTCGTCATCGCCGAAGATTTCAACGGAGACGGATATCCCGACCTTTTCATAGGGGGAAGAAGCCTTCCCATGAACTACGGCATGCCCCCTTCCAGCTATCTCTTCGTCAATGACGGCAAAGGCCATTTTAAGGATATCGCAGCAACTAAAAACCCCGACATCGCCCATATCGGCATGGTCACCGGCGCCGCATGGACCGACATCACCGGTGACGGTAAAAAAGACCTGGTCATCACCGGTGAATGGATGGCCCCTCACATCTTTTCCTTTACAGGCGACCATTTCGAAGAAATTACCACCAACCTCGGCAACCTCTATGGCTGGTGGCAGTCCATCGCATCGGCAGACCTCAACGGTGACGGCCGCCCGGACCTCATCCTGGGCAACATGGGGGAGAACTTTTACCTCCACCCCGACTCCGCACACCCGGTAAAGATCTGGGTCAATGATTTCGACCAGAATGGCATCGTGGACAAGGTCCTCACTTACACCGTGGATGGAAAAGACATGCCCGTATTCCTGAAGCATGACATGGAGATCCAGGTACCCTCCCTGAAGAAACAAAACCTCAAACACGGGGACTTTGCCAGGAGATCCATCAGGGAACTATTCCCCGGGCTTTTACTGGACAGCGCTATCGTGCGGAAATTCAACTACTGCCCCTCCATCATCGCCCTGAATGAAGGCAACGGGAAATTTTCCATTCAGCTGCTGCCCCCTGCCGTCCAGTTCTCCTCCGTCAACGCCATCCATTGCATGGATCTCAACGGAGATGGCTCCCCCGACCTGGTCCTCGGCGGCAACGAATTTGGCTTTTTGCCACAATTCGGCAGACTGGATGCCAGCTTCGGAAATATTTTACTCAACAACGGAAAAGGACATTTCAAGGACCTCAACCCCCATCGCTCAGGGCTGGAATTAGGAGGCCAGATAAGAGACATTACGGAAATAAAAGGGAAAGATGGCCCCAGGCTTTTATTCCTGCAAAATGATGAAGCCCCCGTCTTGTATAAAAGAAATTAATACTTAAAGCTACCTTTGAGCCCGATTTTTAATAACGCTGTCATGATGCAAATAGTCCGGAACATTTTTTACCTCTTGAGTTTGGAAGTGCTGATCTTTTCACCGGGCTGTAAGTCTTCCCATCATCCGGAACAAGCCCTCTTCAAAGTATTGGATCAGGAGGCGACAGGGCTGGATTTCAGCAATACCCTGCACCCCGACCGGGGCTTCAACGTATTTGACTACATGTATTTTTATAATGGCGGCGGCGTAGGTGCGGGGGACTTTAACGGGGACGGCCGCATCGACCTCTTCTTTGCCTCCAACCAGGGCAATAACAAAATATACCTCAACGAAGGAGGCCTTCATTTCAAAGACGTGACCGAAGCCTCCCATATCCCCCAGGATAGCGGCTGGTCCACCGGGGTCTCTATCGTCGATATCAACAACGACGGGCTGCTGGATATCTATATCTGTAAGGTTGGCCGGCTCGGCGGTCTGCGTACCTCCCATAATCAATTGCTGATATGTCAGGGAATTGATAAGAACGGCATCCCCTCCTATGTTGATCAGGCAAAAGAATACGGGCTCGACTTCTCCGGCTTCAGCACACAGGCTGTATTCTTTGATTATGACGGAGACGGAGACCTGGACATGTACCTGCTCAATCATTCCATACACCAGAACGGGACTTTCGGCCCCCGTAAGGAGAAACTCGCCACTCCCAACGCTTTTTCCGGCGACAGACTCTACCGCAACGAAGGGACAGGCAAATTCACCGACGTGACAAAAGAATCCGGCATCAACAGCTCCGTAATAGGATACGGACTGGGCATCACCGTATCGGACATCGACCTGGACGGCTACCCTGATATCTACGTGGGCAACGACTTTCACGAGAACGATTATCTCTATATCAATCAGCATAATGGCCGGTTCAAAGATGAATTAACCGACAGGCTCATGCATACCAGCCAGTTCTCCATGGGCGTGGACGTAGCAGATGCCAATAATGACGGCTATCCGGAGATCATTTCGATGGATATGCTCCCTTATGATCCCTATATCCTCAAGCGTTCGGAAGGAGAAGATAGCTGGGACATTTTCAATATGAAGCTCGGTTATGGCTACAACCACCAGTATACCCGCAACAACCTGCAACTTAACAGACGCAACGGCCACTTCAGCGAAGTAGGCCTCTATTCAGGGGTTGCCGCCACAGACTGGTCCTGGTCCCCGCTCTGGGTGGATTTTGACAACGACGGGCTCAAAGATCTCTTCATCTCCAACGGTATCCCCAAAAGGCTCAACGACATCGATTATATCAACTTTGTTTCCAACCAGGAGCTGCAGCAGAAAATGCACGACAAAAGCCTCGACGACAAAGACCTGGACCTGATCAATAAGTTCCCGGAGATAAAATTGCCCAGTAAGTTCTTTAAGAATGAAGGGCAAATGAAATTTGCCGACCTGGAACAACAGATCGACGGCGCCAGGCCTTCTTATTCCAACGGCTCTGTATACGCCGACCTGGACAATGACGGAGACCTGGACCTCGTCGTGAATACCATTGACGAACCGGCGCTGATCTATCAGAACCTCAGCAACGACAAAAAGAAAAAACCTTACCTCGATATTAACCTGAAAGGACCTGAAAAAAATATTCACGCCCTGGGCGCCAAACTGATCCTTTTCGCCAACGGAGGGATCCGCACCTATGAAAAATACCCGGTAAGAGGTTTCCTTTCCAGCATGGAAATACCCCTGCACATCGGCCTTGACCAGACCAAAGTCGACTCCGCCTTCCTCGTCTGGCCCGACAACAGCTTCCAACGCATCACCTGGCGGCAGGGCGACAGCACGCTGACCTGCTCCTTTCAAAAGGGGCTTCCCCATTTCGATTATTCCCTGCTGACAGAACATTGGAAGAATCCCACCCGGCCCATGCTGGATATCACCGGGGCCACCGGCCTGTTATACCGGCATGAAGAGAACAGCTTCCACGAGTTCGACCGCGAACCCCTCATCCCTCATATGCTCTCTACAGAAGGACCGGCCCTTGCCGTAGGCCAGGTCAACAAAGACGGACTGGAAGACGTATTCATCGGCTCCTCGAAATGGGGCAAAAGCGGCCTCTTCCTCCAGACCCCGGCCGGAAAATTCACCCGCCTTTCCCAGCCTGCCCTGGACAGGGACAGCACCTATGAAGACGTGGATGCCTGCTGGGCAGACCTGAACCACGATGGCAACATGGACCTCATAGTGGCCAGCGGCGGCAATGAATTTTACGGGAAAGACAGCATGCTCACTCCCCGGGTCTACCTGGGAGACGGTAAAGGCAACCTTACCAAACTGCCGGACGCCTTTGACCACCTCTATGTCAACGCATCCTGCGTCACCCCATTCGATTTTAACGGAGACGGGTATGTGGATCTTTTTATCGGGGGAAGATCCGTGCCCTTCGACTACGGACTAACTCCCCGGTCCTACCTGCTGCAGAACAATGGCGCCGGAAAATTCACCGACGTAACGGCCCGATATGCGAAAGATCTGTCGGAAATAGGGTTCGTCACCCGGGCCCTCTGGTTCGACCTGGACAACAATGGAGAAAAAGACCTGCTCCTTTCTCTCGAATGGGGCGGCATCGTGGCTTTCATGAACCATAAAGGCGTCTTTACCAAACAAGTGCTGACGGATAAAAAAGGATGGTGGAACTTTCTGTTACCGGTGGATATCGACAATGACGGAGACATCGACCTCGTAGTGGGCAACCTGGGACTGAACAGCCGCCTGAAAGCCTCTGACCGGGAACCCGTGAGAATGTATTATTATGATTTCGACGATAACGGGAAAAAAGAACAGGTGCTCACCTATTATCTCAACGGACGCCAACTCCCCTTTGCCAACAAAGAAGAACTGCAAAAACAACTGCCCGGTCTCAAAAAACGATTCCTCTACGCAGAAGATTTTGCCAAAGCCACCCTGCAGGACCTCTTTTCGGAAGACAAACTCCGGAAAGCAGACACACTCACTGCCAATTATTTCTCCAATGCCATCCTCATCAACGATGGCCACCAACATTTTACCGTCAACTCCCTGCCCTGGGAAGCTCAGTTATCACCATACAAGGATGCCGTAGTGGTAGACGCCAACGGGGACAGCCTCCCGGACATCCTGCTGGTAGGTAATTACTATGATAACAACATCCAGATGGGACGATACGACGCCGATTTCGGCACGATCCTGCTTAATAAAGGGAAAGACTCGCTGGTACCCTATCCCCTGAATGGTCTGGCGATCAAAGGACAGGTCCGGCATATTCAAAAGATCAGTATTGCAAACAAAGGGGCATTCATCCTGGCAGAAAATAATGACAGCGCCCGCATCATCCGATTCCGCTAGTTCACCAGCTGCACCACCCTGGTGACCCATTGGAGAGTATCGGGCTCCTGTTTTCTCTCCGTGACCAATGACTGAAAAGGAATGGACATAAAAGTGTGGTGATAGTCCGTCACATAATAACGCAGTTGGGCCATCGCCTCTTCAACGACAGCCGGTCCTCCTCTCACTTCTGCTTCAAAACTCTTCCAGGAAACAAAACGTTTGGAGGTAATAATTCTATTCCCGGGGAGTCGCCTGTTCACCGGGATGGCGACCATAATTTCAAAGGAATCATTTTTAGCCCGGGTGGCATTCAGCATAGGATAACCTGTTTCCCGGGCTCCCTGGCTTTTTACATAGCTCCTCAGCAGGTCAATCTTCTCATATACATCGGCGGTGCTTGGGTAAGCTGGCCGCGCCCACCGGGTGGTCACCATCTCCGTATCCTTTACGAGACCGGCTTTAACGTCCATTCCATAGATATGCTCCTTTTTCCCGAGAAAAGAAGCCAGCGTATCCAGAAAGCCGGTCATCTCCTGTTTTGTATTCTTTGCCTCCTGGTATTGGAGGGCCCTTTTCAGAGGGTTGAGACTTGTGGGAAAAGCTCCGCTCCATTGCATTACGATGGTATCATCCCAGGACAAAGGCACCACTTTTATCGACCCTTCGATATCTTTGCCATCACTCCCCTGCCGGGTTATGGTCACCCGTTGAAAATAATGGCCGGTAAGCAGGTACTGATCCTGGCTGTGGAGTATCCGGGGCAGCCCTTCCCAAAAATGGCTCCCGTTCAGGATCCGGAGAGATCCATCCGTAGTGCAATTTACCTTGGTATAAACGGACACCGTGAGCGTACGGGGAATAAATATATATACAGCGCATATCGTTAATAACAGGAGAAGAACAATACCTCCTGCCAGCCATTTCTTATTCACGTTGGGTCATTGACTTTATCGGCCGAAAATAAACAATAATGTGTAAATTAGACCCAAACGATTGCAAAATTATATATACACTATGCGCATCATTCATCCGGTCCTGGCCTTTCTCTTCTGCCTCACGGCTTTTGCACAAACCGGCTTCGCACAACCATCCCCTTCCTCCTCCGTCCAGACATCCCCCTGGATCATCCGCGCCGACACCATCGACCCGGCCAATTACTACGGAGTCACCGTCGCCAATGGTATGATAGGACTGGTCTCATCCGCCGAGCCGTTTAAGGCAAAGGACATCGTCCTCAACGGCGCATTTGAT
>Ga0310811_10012225_pt1 | contig 11134 bp, 11 predicted proteins | sample YCmetagenome_FD_207642 | JGI IMG/M metagenome (GOLD analysis project Ga0310811, IMG submission 207642) | Soil microbial communities from experimental microcosm in Duke University, North Carolina, United States - YC | ecosystem: Engineered > Artificial ecosystem > Soil microcosm > Unclassified ... | reverse complement strand
GTCGGAATCAGAAGCATCCTGTCTGCGGCTTTCCCCCTCCGCCCTGTGTGACGGGGCACCTCCCCCGATTACGGGGGAGGCGGGCAAGATGCGGTCACTCCATAGCCAGCGAAGCTGGGGAGGAGAATGAGAAGCGCGTCCCCTCTCTTGGAAAGAGACAGTCTTGGAAATAGCAGTTCTAGGCGGCGGCAATGGATCGTTTGCCGCGGCCGGCGATCTCGCGCTGGGCGGGCACCGCGTGCGGATGTGGCGTCGCGATGCCGCTGCCGTTGCCGCTCATCGCGCCAGCGGCGGCACCATCACGGTCAAGGATTTCCGCGGCAGCCACACGGCCACGCCGGCGCTCGTCACGACCGATATTGCCGAGGCCGTGCGCGGCGCCGAGCTGATCGTCTGCCCGACGCCGGCCTTCGCCCAGGCCGACATCGCCCGGCGCCTGGCGCCGCATCTCGCCGACGGGCAGGTCGTGTTCCTGCCGCCGGGAACGTTGGGAGCGTTTCTGTTCGCCCAGGCGGCCTGGCAGGCGGATAATCGGGCACGCGCGGCGTTTGCCGAGACCGGCACGTTGCCCTGGCTCGCGCGCAAGCATGGCCCGTATGAGGTGCAGATCTCCGCCCGCGGAAAGCATCTGCCGACCGGCGTCTTTCCGCTGTCGCGGGCCGACGCGGCGCTGGCCGCTCTCTCATGCGCCTTCCCAGGCGCGATCCGGCCGTGCGGCGATGCGCTATCCGGCGCGCTGATGAATGCCGGGCCGATCATCCATCCGCCGCTCATCATCATGAACGCTGCCCCACTCGAGCATTTCGAGAAGTGGGACATCCACAACGAAAGAACGCAGCCGGCGGTGCGCCGCGTGACCGATGCCCTCGACCGCGAGCGCGTGGCGATCCGCGAGGCGCTGGGCTATGCGGCGCCGCATTTTCCGCTGGCCGACCATTACGCCACGAGCGGGCCGGAATGGATGTACGGCCGCGGCTCGCACGAGCGGTTGACCAAGTCGGGCGACTGGCGCGAGCGCATCGTCCTGCGCGAGCACCGCTACATGATCGAGGATGTGCGCATGGGGCTGGCCTTGCTGGCCTCGACGGCGCGGCTGGCCGGGGTGGCGGCGCCGTTGGTCGAGGCCTTCCTGTCGATCGGCAGCGCGATCAGTGGCGAGGACTTTTCCAAGAGCGGCCGCACCCTGGCGAGCCTCGGTCTCGGTGACCTCGATCGTCCCGGCCTGCAGAAGCTGCTGCGCGAGGGATTCGCATAACCGAGCTGATCGCCTTGGTTGGAGCAGGGCGCATGGGCCGCGGTCTCGCGGTCGTGTTCGCCTATGCCGGTCACGACGTGGCGCTGATCGACCTGAAAGAACGCCCGGCCGAGCCGTTTGCCGCGCTTGCCAACGAGGCAAGCAGCGAGGTCGCAGCGACCCTGGGTACGCTGGCGCGCCTCGGGCTGTGCGCGGCGGAGCAGGCGCCGGCCATCGCCGCGCGCGTGCGCGTCGTTCCATTGGCCGAGGCCTCCGCCGTTCTGCCCGACGCCGCTTTCATCTTCGAAGGCGTGCCGGAGGTGCTCGAGCAGAAGCGGGCCGCGCTCGCGCTCGTGTCGCGCCTTGCCGGACCACGGCCGATCATTGCGTCGACCACCTCGACCATCCTGGTCGACGATCTCGCCGAGGCGATCGAGCATCGCGAGCGCTTCCTCAACGCCCATTGGCTCAACCCACCATACCTGATGCCGCTGGTCGAGCTGTCAGCCGGCAAGGCGACGGGCGCCGACGTGGTGCAGACGCTGCGCGCGCTGCTCGACGGGATCGGCAAGGTCACCGTGCTCTGTGCGGCAACGCCGGGCTACATCGTGCCGCGCATCCAGGCGCTCGCCATGAACGAGGCCGCGCGCATGGTCGAGGAGGGCGTGGCTTCCGCGGAGGAGATCGACAAGGCGGTGAAGTACGGCTTCGGCCTGCGCTTTGCCGTGCTCGGCCTGCTCGAGTTCATCGACTGGGGCGGCGGCGACATTCTCTACTACGCCAGTCGCTATCTCACCCAGGCGCTGGCAAACGAACGCTACGCCGCGCCGGCGATCGTCGAGCGCAACATGCATGAGGGGAACATCGGCATGAAGACCGGACGCGGTTTTCTCGACTACGACAAGCTCGATATCGACAGCCATTGCCTCGAGCGACTGGCGGCGTTCACGACGTTGCTGCGCGGCCTCGGCCTCGTCCGGCCGCCGGTGCTGTGACCATGGCCCGCGAACCGCTCGACGCCGACCGCATCTTCGCGCCCAGCCAGCGCAGCGTCGCGGTCATGCTGCAGGCCCAGGCCGACAAATTCGGCCCCAAGCCGCTTGTCCAATCCGGCGGCAAGCGCTGGAGCTTTGCCGAGGCACCGCTGCTCGCAGCGCGCGCCGCCGGTCGACTGCACGAAGCGGGCGTGCGGCCGGGCGACCGCGTCGCCCTGATCTGCGAGAACCGGCCGGAGTTCATCGAGATCTTCCTCGGCGCAGCCTGGCTCGGCGTCATCCTGGTGCCGATCAACACCGCCTCGCGCGGCCTGCAACTGCGCCACATCCTCGAGAACTCCGGCGCCCGGCTGCTGGTCATCGAGGCGGCGCTGCTCGGCGCCCTCGACCATGTCGAGCTCGCGACATTGCCGGTCCAGGCGATCTGGACCATCGACCGGGCCGACAGTGCACCGTCCTTCGCGGCACCGACGGAGGTGTTGCCGCCGCTGGGCGAAGCGATCGGTGCGGGGCCGGCCCGGCCGAGCGATACGCTGGCGATCCTCTACACCTCGGGTACCACCGGGCCATCCAAGGGTGTGTGTTGCCCGCACGCGCAGTTCTTCTGGTGGGGCGTCAATACCGCCCATCTGCTGGGCGTCGGCGAGAGCGACGTGCTATGCACGACGCTGCCGCTTTTTCATACCAATGCGCTGAACACCTTCTTCCAGGCGATGCTGACCGGCGCCACGGCGAGCTTCGAAAGCCGGTTCTCCGCCTCTGCCTTCTGGACGACGCTGGCAGAGCGGCAGGCGACGGTGACCTATCTCCTGGGCGCGATGGTGCCGATCCTGCTGTCGCGCGATCCGCACCCCGACGAGCAGCGCCATTCGACACGCATCGCCCTGGCGCCCGGCGTGCCGGGTCACTTCCATGCCGAGTTCACCCAGCGCACCGGCATCGGCCTGCTCGACGGCTACGGCTCGACCGAGACGAACTTCGTCATCGGCACGCCGCTCGCCGGGCAGAAGCCGGGCACCATGGGGCGGATCTTCGAGGGTTTTGCCGCGCGGGTGGTCGACGACGATGACAACGAGGTGGCCGACGGCACGCCGGGTGAGTTGATCCTGCGAGCGGAGGCGCCATTCGCGTTCGGCACCGGCTATTTCGGCACCCCGGAGAAGACCGTCGAGGCGTGGCGCAATCTGTGGTTCCACACCGGCGACCGGGTCGTCCGTGAAGCCGACGGCTATTTCCGCTTCGTCGACCGTCTCAAGGACGCCATCCGCCGGCGCGGCGAGAACGTCTCGTCGTTCGAGGTCGAGCAGGTGCTGTTGAGCCATCCCGAGATCGCCACGGCCGCCGCCTATCCAGTGCGCTCCGAGCTTGCCGAGGACGAGGTCATGGCGGCCATCGTCCTGCAGGACGGCAGCACGCTCGACGCCGTCGCGGTCATCCGCTTCTGCGAAACCCGCATGCCGTACTTCGCCGTGCCGCGCTTCCTCGAGTTCGTCGAGACGCTGCCGGCGACGGAAAACGGCAAGATCCAGAAATACAAGCTCCGCGAACGCGGCATCACCGACCGCACCTGGGACCGCGAGGCGGCGGGGATCACGGTCAGGCGGCGGTGAGCTTCCTTTTTCTCCTATGAATATGGGGCGGTAACCCGCCCCATTTTCCCAGCATCGTGGTGCGCGCCGGGCGTGCTGGGTGTCTCCCCCGATCACGGGCGAGGGAGTCTGATTTTGACGTCGTCAAAATCAGGCAATGCCCCAGGCCCGGGCCGGGGGTCGCGAGCACGACCCGCTGTCCTGCCATTTTCATGAGGCGATTCAACGTCTTGTGGGCCATACTCCACGATTTGGGGGGAACCGTGACATCGTTACCCCCGATATGGTAACGGAAGATCAACAGCTAGAAGGGGACCAGCCGTCGAGATGCCGGAGAGCGCCATCGCGGTCGCGTCGGATCATGCCGGCTTCGACCTCAAGGAGATTCTCAAGCGTGACCTGCAGACCGCCGGTCACGAGGTGCTCGATCTTGGCACCGGCTCGACGGAGTCTGTCGATTATCCCGATTTCGGCAAGGCGATGGCCGAGGCGATCGCCGCGGGCAAGGTGGCGCGCGGCGTTCTCGTCTGCGGCACCGGCATCGGCATCTCGATCGCCGCCAACCGCAATCCCGGGGTGCGGGCGGCAGTGGTCCACGACACGACGTCCGCACGCCTCGCGCGCGAGCACAACGACGCCAACGTCGTCGCATTCGGCCAGCGGCTGATCGGCGTGGAAGTGGCACGCGAGGCGCTGCAGGTCTTTCTGAAAACCGCCTGGGAAGGCGGCCGCCATGCGCGCCGCGTCGATAAACTTTCAAAGGGTTGTCAAAAATGAGTCAAGCCGCTGCCAAGTTGAGCGATACGCCGCTGCCGATGTTCACCCGTGATCTCGCCGAGGCGGACCCGGCAATCGACGCCGTGCTCAAGGGCGAGCTGCATCGTCAGCGCGAGCAGATCGAGCTGATCGCATCGGAGAACATCGTCTCGCGCGCGGTACTCGAGGCAGCCGGCTCGGTGCTGACCAACAAGTACGCCGAGGGCTATCCCGGCCGGCGCTACTACGGCGGTTGCGAGGAGGTCGACAAGGCCGAGCAGCTCGCCATCGATCGCGCCTGCAAGCTGTTCGACTGCAGCTTCGCCAACGTTCAGCCGCACTCCGGCGCGCAGGCCAATCAGGCCGTGTTCATGGCGCTCTTGAAGCCGGGCGACACCTTCATGGGCATGGCGCTCGATCAGGGCGGCCATCTCACGCACGGCTCGCCGGCCAACCAGTCGGGCAAGTGGTTCAAGGTCATCTCATACGGCGTCAAGCCCGACTCCCACCTGATCGACTACGAGCAGATGGAGGAGATGGCGCGGCGCGAGAAGCCGAAGTTGATCGTCGCCGGCGCCTCGGCCTATTCGCGCCACATCGACTGGGCGCGCTTCCGCAAGGTCGCCGACGAGATCGGCGCCTGGTTCATGGTCGACATGGCGCACTATGCCGGCCTGGTCGCCGCCGGGGTCTACCCGAGCCCGCTGCCGCATGCCCATGTGGTGACGACGACGACGCACAAGACCTTGCGCGGCCCGCGCGGCGGCATGGTGCTGGCGAGCGACGTCGAGGTCGGCAAGAAGATCAATTCGGCGGTGTTCCCCGGCCTGCAGGGCGGCCCGCTGATGCACATCATCGCGGCCAAGGCCGTGGCGCTGGGCGAGGCGCTCCGGCCCGAATTCAAGACCTACGCCCAGAACGTCGTCGACAATGCACGGGCGCTGTCGGCATCGCTGATCGAGCGCGGCCTCGCCATCGTTTCCGGCGGCACCGACAGCCACGTCATGCTGGTCGACCTGCGGCCCAAGAAGGCGACCGGCATCGCGGCGGAGAAGGTGCTGGATCGCGCCGGCATCACGGTGAACAAGAACAGCATCCCGGGCGATCCGGAGAAATTCACCGTGACGTCAGGCATCCGGCTGGGGTCGCCGGCCGGCACGACGCGCGGTTTCGGCGTCGCAGAGTTCCGCCAGATCGGCCATCTGATCGCCGATGTGCTGGACGGTATCGCGCGCAACGGCCCGGACGGCGACGCCCAGGTCGAGAGCCAAGTGCGCACCAAGGTGCACGCGCTCTGTGCCCGCTTTCCGATCTACCGCGACTGACAAAAGCGCAGGCAATAAACGGGGGAGAACATGCGCTGTCCATTCTGCGGTCACGAGGACACACAGGTTAAGGACTCGCGACCGACCGATGACAATTCGGCGATTCGCCGGCGGCGCTACTGCCCGTCCTGCGGCTCGCGCTTCACCACGTTCGAGCGCGTGCAGCTGCGCGAGCTCACGGTGATCAAGAAGAACGGCCAGCGCGTCGCCTTCGACCGCGACAAGCTCGCGCGCTCGATCTCTGTCGCCTGCCGCAAGCGACCGGTCGATCCCGAGCGCGTCGAACGTGTCGTCAACGGCATCGTGCGGCGCCTGGAAAGCTCGGGCGAGAGCGAGATCCCCTCGACGCAGATCGGCGAATTGGTGATGGACGCGCTGCGCGCGCTCGATCCGGTCGCCTATGTGCGCTTCGCCTCGGTCTATCGCAATTTCCGCGAAGCCCGGGATTTCGAGGAGTTCATCTCCGATCTCGCCGAGACGCCCGGCCTCAAGGATTGACGCGATGATGCGCGCGGCGCTCGCGCTGGCGCGACGGTCGCTCGGGCGCACCTGGCCCAACCCGGCCGTCGGCTGCGTGATCGCGCGCGACGGCCATGTCATCGCCCGTGGCCGCACGCAGGATGGCGGCCGCCCGCATGCCGAGGTCGATGCGCTGAAGCAGGCCGGCGATCTGGCGCGCGGCGCCACGGTCTACGTCACGCTGGAACCGTGCTCCCATCACGGCCGCTCGCCGCCGTGTGCCGACGCCCTGGTCGCGGCCGGCGTCGCACGCGTCGTCTCGGCGCTGGAAGACCCCAATCCGCTGGTCAATGGCCAGGGACATGGCCGACTGCGGGCGGCAGGCATCGCGGTCGAGATCGGCGAGGGCGCGGCCGAGGCCGCCGACATCAACGCGGGATTCCTGCTGCGCATCCGCGAGGGCCGGCCGCTCGTCCATCTCAAGCTCGCGACGTCGCTCGACGGTCGGGTCGCCATGGCATCGGGCGAAAGCCAGTGGATCACCGGTCCGGCGGCCCGCGCGTGGAGCCATCGGCTGCGCGCGACCCACGATGCCATCCTGGTCGGCGCCAACACCGTGACCAAGGACGATCCCGATCTGACCTGCCGCCTGCCCGGGCTCGCGGCATACTCTCCGGTGCGCGTCGTTCTCGACTCGCAGGCGCGCCTGTCGCCGGCCTCGCGGCTCGCCGCAACCGCGCGCGCCCATCCGGTGTGGCTCCTGTGCACGCAAGCGGCACAAGCTGACCGTCGCGCGGCCCTCGCGGCCTGCGGCGTCGAGATCATCGAGGTCGCAGCCGACCCGGCAGGGCGGGTCGATATCGCCACCGCCACGCTGGCGCTGGGAACACGCGGCATCACCCGCCTGCTGGTCGAAGGCGGCGGCGAGGTCGCGGCGGCGTTCCTGAAAGCCGGCCAGGTCGACCGGCTGAGCCTGTTCCACGGCGGCGTGACGCTGGGTGGCGACAGCCGCTCTGCGGTCGGCCCCCTGGCGCTCGACCGGCTGGGTTCCGCGCCCCGGTTCGCGCTGGTCGCTGCCCGCACGGTCGGCGGTGACACGCTGGAAACCTGGACCCGAGCGGCTTAAGTACGCGCCATGTTTACCGGAATCGTGACCGACGTCGGCGAGATCACCAACCTGACCCCCGGGGGCAACCAGGGCGACCGGCGCTTCGTCGTCCGCACCAGGCACGACATGGCGCCGATCGCCATTGGCGCGTCGATTGCTTGCTCGGGTTGTTGCCTGACCGTGGTGGAGAAGGGAAAGGATTGGTTCGCCGTGGAGGTTTCCGGCGAAAGTCTTGCCAAGACTCATCTCGGCGACTGGCGGCAGGGCAGCCGCCTCAATCTCGAATTGTCGCTCAAGCTGGGCGACGAGCTGGGCGGGCATCTGGTCTACGGCCATGTCGACGGTGTCGGCAGCATCGTGTCGATGACGCCGGAAGGCGGCAGCGTGCGCTTCGTCTTCGAGGCGCCGGCCGAGCTGGCGCGCTTCATCGCGGCCAAGGGGTCGATCGCGGTCGACGGCATCTCGCTCACGGTGAACGAGGTCGACGGCAACCGCTTCGGCATCAACATCATCTCGCACACCCAGGCGGTGACCACCCTGGGGCAGGCCAGGGTCGGCCAACGCGTCAACCTTGAGGTCGACATGCTCGCGCGTTACGTTCAGCGACTGTTGGAGCACGGAAGATCATGAGCGCGCTCGAAAAGGACGCCTGGCGGATCACCTTCTCGGAGGTGAAGGCGGCAGCCGAGGACATCATCGAAGAGGCCCGCCGCGGCCGCATGTTCATCCTTGTCGACGATGAAGACCGCGAGAACGAAGGCGACCTGGTGATCCCTGCCCAGTGGGCGACGCCCGAGGCCATCAACTTCATGGCCAAGCACGCGCGCGGCCTGATCTGCCTGGCGCTGACCCGCGAGCGGGTCGAGCAGCTCGGCCTGGCGCTGATGGCGCGCAACAACGGCACCCGTCATCAGACGGCCTTCACCGTGTCGATCGAGGCGCGCGAGGGCGTCACCACCGGCATCTCCGCGGCCGACCGGGCGCGCACCGTGTCGGTGGCGATCGACCCGTCATGTGGGCCGCAGGACATCGTCTCGCCGGGCCACGTCTTCCCGCTGGTGGCGCGCGACGGCGGCACGCTGGAACGGACCGGCCACACCGAGGCCGCGGTCGACCTGGCGCGGCTCGCCGGGCTGACGCCGGCCGGCGTGATCTGCGAGATCATGAACGACGACGGCACGATGGCCCGTCGCAACGACCTCATCACCTTCGCCCAGCGCCACGGGCTCAAGATCGGCACCATCGCCGACCTGATCGCCTATCGCCGGCGCTACGATTCGATCGTCAAGCGGCTCAGCGAAACGACTTTCGAAAGCATCTATGGCGGCGACTTCCGCTGCGTCATCTACGTCAACAAGGTGACCCTGGCGCAGCACATCGCCCTGGTGAAGGGCGACCCGGCGAGCGGCGGCCCGGTCACCGTGCGCATGCACGCCGTCAACATCTTCACCGATGCGCTGGGCCAGCGCGATACCGGCCGCGGCGGCGAGATCGAAGCCTCGATGAAGCTGATCGCCGAGGAGGGGCGCGGCGTCATCGTGCTGATCCGCGAGCCGGTGACGGTGATGCTGGCCGAGCAACGCCGCCGCGCCGGCGAGCCGATCGCCCCGTCGGGCGGCGAGCTGCGTGACTACGGCGTCGGCGCCCAGATCCTGATCGATCTCGGCGTCAAGGAAATGGTGCTGCTGAGCAACAGCCGCAGGAGCGTCGTCGGCCTCGAGGGCTTCGGCCTCAAGATCGTCGGCCAGAAGCCGGTCCCCGGCCGCGCGGCGCGCTAGCCATGTCGACCCGGACGGAGACGCCGACGGACCGACCGCCGGTCGCCGGCGTGACAGGCGCACGCATCCTGATCGTCGAATCGCGCTACTACCCGGACATCGCCGACGCCCTGATCGCCGGCGCCGAGCGCGAGATCCTGCGCAATGGCGCGCTCTACGAGCGCATCGTCGTGCCGGGTGCCTTCGAGATCCCGGGCGCCATCGCCCTGGCGGCCAGCCACTATGACGGCTTCGTGGCCTTGGGCTGCGTCATCCGCGGCGAAACTTCGCACTATGACTATGTGTGCGGCGAGAGCGCGCGCGCCCTGATGGATCTGGCGGTTCAAAGCCGGCTCGCCATCGGCTATGGCATCGTCACCGTGAACACCTTCGAACAAGCCGAGGCGCGAGCCCTCATCGATCGCGGCGACAAGGGCGGCGATTCCGCCCATGCCTGCCTTGCCATGGTGGCGCTGCGCCGCCGCTGGCCGCCGCAATGAGCCAACAGGCGACGCCGAGCCGCCGGCAGGCCGCGCGGCTTGCGGCGGTGCAGGCCCTGTATCAGTGGCAGGAGGGCGCGCACGGTCCCGGCGAGATCGTCGAGCAGTTTCTCAAGGTCCGCACCGGCGAGGCCGGCGAGGGCGGCATGCGGCGCGATGCCGACCGGCCGCTGTTCAAGGACGTGGTCGAAGGCACGGTGGCCAACAAGGACGAGCTCGAGCAGGTCGTGTCGGCGGCCCTGGCGAGCGGCTGGACGTGGGCGCGCATCGATCGCCTGGTGCGCGCCATCCTGCTGGCCGGCGCGTACGAGCTTGTGCATCGTAAAGATGTGCCACTGCGCGTGGCCATCAACGAATATGTCGAGATCGCGCATGCCTTCTACGATCAGGGCGAACCCAGTTTCGTCAACTCGGTGCTCGATCGGGTCGGACGCAACGCGCGCCCTTCCGAGCTGGTGAAGTAACGGGCCGATGGCGCGCGCCAGGCGCATCGGCGAATTCGAGCTGATTGCCCGCTATTTTGCGCCGCTCGCAAAGGGGTTTGCCGGGGCCGGCGGACTGAAGAGCGACAACGCCTTTCTCGCCGGCGACGCCCGGCACGATCTGGTCGTCAAGACCGACACCGTGGTCTCGGGCGTGCACTTCCTGAGCGACGAGAAGCCTGGTCTTGTCGCTGCCAAGTCACTGCGCGTGTGCCTGTCGGACCTCGCGGCCGGTGGCGCCGCGCCCTTCGTGTACCAACTTTCGCTGGCACTCCCCGAAGCCTGGACCGAGGGCTGGATCAGCCGCTTCGCGCGTGGCCTGGCGGCCGACCAGCGGCGCTACGGCATCGCGCTGTGCGGCGGCGATACGGTGGTCTCGCCCGGACCTCTTACGATCACGATCACGGCCTTCGGCAAGGTGCCGCACGGCCGCGGCCTCACCCGGGCCGGCGCCCGCGCGGGCGATGGGCTGTGGGTGAGCGGCACGATCGGCGACGGGGCGCTGGGGTTGCGCGCGGCGCGCGGGCAACTGGAGAGTCGCGCGCTCGAACGTCGTTTCCGCCAACCGCAGCCGCGCACCGCGCTCGGTCCGCTGCTTGTCGGCATCGCCACGGCGGCGGCCGACATCTCCGACGGACTGCTGGCCGACGCCGGTCATATCGGTGACGCCTCGCGCCTGGGCGTCGTCATCGAGCGCGACCATGTCCCGCTATCGGCTGCGGCGCGGCGCGCGGTGGCCGCCGATCCCGACCTCTGGTCGGACGTCCTGGGCGGCGGCGATGACTACGAACTCGTGATCGCGGTACCGCCGCGCAAGCGCCGGGCTTTGCAGCAGGCTGGCGCAGTCGCCGGCGTGCCGGTGACGCGGATCGGCACCCTGGTCGAAGGACGCGGCGTACGATTGACCATCGAGGGGCGACCGGCGCGTG
>Ga0310811_10012223_pt1 | contig 11135 bp, 8 predicted proteins | sample YCmetagenome_FD_207642 | JGI IMG/M metagenome (GOLD analysis project Ga0310811, IMG submission 207642) | Soil microbial communities from experimental microcosm in Duke University, North Carolina, United States - YC | ecosystem: Engineered > Artificial ecosystem > Soil microcosm > Unclassified ... | reverse complement strand
ACGGCCGCACCTCGGGCACCGGCGAAGGCAAGGGCGGCTCGATGCATCTCGCGGCCCCCGACCAGGGCCACATCCTGTCGAGCGGCGTGGTGGCGACGCAGATCCCGGTCGCGGTCGGCGCCGCCTTTGCCAATCTCAGGCTCGGCACCGGCCGCACGGCTGTGGCCTTCTTTGGCGACGGCGCGGCCGATGCCGGCGTGTTCTGGGAGAGCCTCAATTCGGCGGCGCTGTTCCGCCTGCCCATGCTGTTCGTCTGCGAGGACAACAACTATGCCGTCGACACGCCGCGCGCGGCGCGCCAGGTCTCGGCGTCGCTCGCCGAGGCGGTGAAGCCGTTCGGCTGCGACAGCTACGAGGACGACAGCAGCGACGTGGAGAGCGTCTATTCTCTCGCGCGCGAAGCGGCCGCGAAAGCTTGGCGCGATCGCCGGCCTGCCTTCCTCAACATCAAATGCTGCCGCTATCTCGAGCATGTCGGCATCGGCACCGACTGGAACTGGGGCTATCGCGACAGGGCCGAGGTCGAGCGCGATTGGATCAGTCGCGACGCGCTGAAGCAGCAGCGCGCCCGGCTCGCGTCGCACCAGGTGGGCGAGACTGCGATCGCCGACATGGAGAAGGAAATCGAAACGGCTATCCAGGCGAGCGTGAAGCGGGCATCGCAGGCGCCGATCCCCGAACCGGCGCGGCTGCATGCAGGTGTGTTCCATGCGAAAGCTTGATTACGCCGGCGCCATTCGCGAGGCGATGACGCAGGAGATGGAGCGCGATCCCCGCGTGTTCGTCTACGGCATCGGCGTGCCGACCTGGTCGTCGATCTTCGGCACGACCAAGGGGATCGTCGAGAAGTTCGGCCCGGAGCGCTGCTTCGACACGCCGATCTCCGAGGATGCGATGACGGGATTCGGCCTGGGCGCCGCGATCCGCGGCCTGCGGCCGATCCATGTCCATATCCGCGTCGATTTCATGATCCTGGCGACCAATCAACTGCTCAACATGGTGTCGAACTACATCTACTCGACCGGCGGCAAGCTCAAGGTGCCGCTGGTGGTGCGAGCCGTGATCGGCCGCGGCTGGGGACAGGGCGCGCAGCACAGCAAGAGCCTGTTCTCCAACTTCACCCACATTCCCGGCCTCAAGGTGATCGCGCCGACCACGCCGTCCGACGTCAAGGGCATGCTGACGGCGGCGATCCGCGACGACAATCCCGTGATCTGCTTCGAGCATCGCTGGCTCTACTGGGCCGAGGAAGAGGTGCCGGAGGAACCCTACGAGGTGCCGCTGGGCGTCGGCCGCATCCTGCGACCGGGTCGCGACGTCACGGTGGTCGGGCTTTCGTGGATGAACGTCGAGGCGCGCCTCGCCGCCGACATCCTCGCCAAGCGCGGCGTGTCGGTGGAGATCGTCGATCCGCGCACCCTCGCGCCGCTCGACGAGGATCTGATCCTCGACTCCGTCCGGCGCACCGGCCGCTGCATCATCGCCGACTGCGACTGGGTCGATTCGGGCTTCAGCGCCGAGCTGTCGGCGCGCATCCACGAGAAATGCTTCGGCAAGCTCAAGGCGCCGGTCAGGCGCATCGGCTTTGCCCACACGCCCTGCCCGACGGTGCGCGAGCTTGAGAACGAGTTCTATCCCAATGCGCGCACCATCGTGCATGCGGTCGAGGACATGCTGGGGCTCGAGGCGGCCAATCTCGACAGCGAGGATTTCTTCAGCCACGAGCGGCGTTTTCGCGGGCCCTTCTAGGCGGCGCGCATGGATTTGGGGCTCTCCGGAAAATTCGCCCTGGTGAGTGGCGGCAGCCACGGCATCGGGCTTGCGTCGGCGAAGCAACTGGCGGCCGAAGGCTGCCATATCGCCATCTGCTCGCGCTCCCAGGCGCGGCTCGATGCGGCGATTGCCGAACTGGCGCCGTTCGGCGTGCGCACGCTTGCGGTGGCGGCCGATCTCCTCGAACCGGACGCCGCCGAGCGCGTGATGGATGAGGTCGAACGTGCGTGGGGCCGGCTCGACATCCTGGTGAACAACGTCGGCGGTGGCGGCCGCTGGGGCAAGGAGATCGTCGAGGAGACCGAGCTGCGTGTCTTCAACGAGGTCTACGAGAAGAACGCCATGGCGGCGGTGCGCTTCACCCGCCGCGCGCTGCCGCACATGCGGCGGGCCAAATGGGGCCGTGTCGTCACCATCACCTCGATCTATGGCGGCAAGGAGGGTAGCGGCCGGCCGTGGTTCGTGATGGCCAAGGCGGCCGAGACGGCGCTGATGAAGTCGCTGTCCGGCATGGCCTACCTGGTGCGCGACGGCATCACCTTCAATTCGGTGGCTCCGGGCGGCATCTACATCCCCGACACCGGCTTCGAGGACGAGCAGCGGCGCGACCCGGCGGGCTTTCAGCGCATGGTCGATGCGGAATACCCGCTCGGCCGGCTGGGCACGCCCGAGGAGGTGGCTGCCGTGGTGGCCTTTCTGTGCTCCCGGCAGGCAAGCCTGGTGAATGGGGCCAACGTCACGGTCGATGGCGGCCAGAGCGCCAGCTTCTGAGATTGCCAGACGGCACGGGCTCCTTTAGCTGTCGGCGGCCCAATTTCCTGGTGGGAGCGTCTGTCTGTGAGGGATGAAGCGACATATCGCCGGCTGTTCCGGACGGCCCTGCTGATCCGGCTGGTCGAGGAGCGGATCATCGCTCTCTACCCGTCCGACAAGATCCAGAGCCCGGTCCACCTGTCGATCGGCCAGGAGGCGGTCGCGGTCGGTGTGTGCGACGCGCTCAGGCCCGACGATCTGGTGTTCGCGACTTACCGCTCCCACGGTTTCTACATCGCCAAGGGCGGCCGGCTCGACGCCATGTTCGCCGAACTGTACGGGCGCACGGGCGGAATCTCGGGCGGTAAGGCGGGTTCCATGCATCTCGCCGCCCCGGAAGTGGGCCTGATGGGCTCGTCGGCGGTGGTGGCCAGCACCATCCCGCATGCCGTTGGCGCGGCGCTGACCTTCAAGCGCCGTGGCAGCGACCGCATCGCCGTCGCGGTGTTCGGCGATGGCGCGACGGAGGAGGGCGTCTATCACGAGAGCCTGAACTTCGCCGCTCTGATGAAGGCGCCGGTGCTGTTCCTGTGCGAGGACAACGGGCTCGCCGTGCACAGCCATCGCCCGGTGCGCCAGGCCTATCGCCTGGCCGAGCATGCCGCGTCTTTCGGCATCGCCAGCCGCCGGCTGGAAGAGGGCTGGGACATGCTGGCGGTACGCGAGGTGACGCTCGAGGCTGCTGCCAGGGTGCGCGCCGGTGCGCCCTTCGTGCTCGAGATCGCAACGTCGCGCTACAAGGAGCATGTCGGCGTCGGCGAGGATTTCCACTTCAACTATCGCACGAGTGCGAGCGTCGATGCCTTCAAGCAGCGCGATCCGCTGATCGTCGATGACGCTCTCGCCACGGCTCTGCGGCCCGAGCTCGAACGGGAGATCGCCGCCGCCGTGGCCTTCGCCGAGGCGAGCCCGGCGCCGGGCCGTCCCGAACTCCTGACCGACATCATCTAGCGCCAGAGTGCCCCGACCATGAATGTCGCAATGGCCAAGACCGCTTCGCAGGGCGCTCGCGTCCTCTCCTATGCAGGCGCCCTGCTCGAGACCATGGATGCAGCCCTCGCCACGCATCCCAACGTCTTCATCATGGGACAAGGCGTCGACGACTTTAAGGGCATCTTCGGCTCGACCACCGGCCTTGCCGAGAAGTACGGCGCCGCGCGCGTGTTCGACGTGCCGCTGATGGAAGAGGGCATGACCGGCGTTGCGATCGGCGCCGCCCTTGCCGGCGACTATCCGATCACGACGCACATCCGCGCCGATTTCTCCTTCCTGGCGATGAACCAGATCCTCAATCTGGCGGCCAAGTATCGCTATATGTTCGGCGGGCTGATGAGCTGCCCGATGCTGATCCGCATCGTCGTCGGACGGAGCTGGGGCCAGGGCGCGCAGCATTCGCAGAGCCCGCAATCGACCTTTGCGCACTACCCCGGCCTCACCGTGGTCATGCCATCGAGCAGCCAGGCGATCCTCGACATGTATCCCGCGATCATCGCCCGTCATCCCGGACCGGTGATCAGCATCGAGCACCGCCTGCTCTACAATCTCGATTTCACCGTGGGGGGTACCCACACGCACGTGCCGCTCGGCAGCTACGTCGCCCGCGAGGGCGACGACGTCACCGTGGTCGCGACGTCGGTGATGGTGCTGGAGGCGCTGCGCGCCGCCCAGTACGTGCACGACAAGACCGGTATCTCGGCCGAGATCATCGATCTCAACGCGATCAGCCATCCCGACTGGGATCTGGTTGCCGACAGCGTGCGCAAGACCGGCCGGCTGGTGGTTGCCGACACGTCGTGGCTGGAATACGGCGTCGCTGCCGAAGTCTGCCGCCAGCTCGTGATGAGAGACCCGCGCCTGCTGCGCCAGTCCCCCGCCATGCTCGGCATGGCGCCGGCACCATGCCCGACGGCGAAGAGCCTCGAGGACATCTACTATCCGAGTCAGCACGAGACGGTCGACGCCATCCTTACCCAGGTGAAGGGCGCCGGGCACGGTATTCCGCTGCCGGTCGAACGCTCGATGACCGAAGGCTACAAGCGCTTCCGCGGCCCGTTCTGAGAGACCGTAGCGGACGACCTTATGCTCCTCCCCAGTGAAGCTGGGGAGGAGAATGATCAGCGACTGGCCCGCGCCCTGTACCAGTCGATGGTGCGCCTCAGTCCGTCAGCGAGCGACGTCGTCGCCTCGAAGCCCAGCAGACGGCGGGCGGCGCTGTTGTCCATGAGCCTTACCGGGATGGTGCTGGGCCGTGACGGGTCGTAGCGAACGTCGGCATCGTCGAAGCCGTCGACGGCGAGGATCTGCTCGAGGATCTGGCGCACCGAGTAGCCCTTGCCGGCGCAGAGGTTGAGGGCGAGGAAGGGCCGGTCGACGGCAAAAGCGGCGAGCAGGCCGTGGATGAAGTCATCCACATAGATCAGGTCGCGGATGTCGCCGCCGGTGCCCCACACGTCGAGCGGCCGGTGGCGCTCGATGACGCGGCGGATCAGGGCCGCCGTGACGTGGCTGACGGCGAAGTCGAACTTGTCGTAGGGGCCGTAGACGTTGGACGGCCGCACCACCAGGGTCGGCATCGGCTGGCCGATCTTTTCGGCATAGGTGCGGCAAAGCACTTCGGCGTAGCGCTTCATCCAGCCGGCGGCGAAATAGACGTCGTGCGGGTCGCCATCGAACATCTCGTCCTCGCCTATCGGCCGGTCAGCGGTCGGCGGGTAGGCCGCGCCACTCGAGATGAAGCAGAATTTGGCCACGCGGGCGCGGTGGGCGGCCTCGAGCATCAGGGTGTTGATCAGGACGTTGGGCGTCACGTGGACCAGCGGCGTGGTGCGAATGACGGCCGCTCCTGACGACTGGGCGGCGCACAGGAAGACGTACTCCATGCCCTCGACGACCCTGGCGCAGGGCTCGGGATGGCGCAGGTCGGCTTGGACGATTTCGGCGCCCGGGATCTCGACCTGAAGGGCTTTCTGGTGGGTCGTGAGCCGCAGGCGGGCGCCGCGGTTGGCCAGGGCAAGGGCCAGGTTGGTCCCCAGGAACCCGGCGCCGCCCGCGATCAGAACCTTCTTGTCCGTGAAGTCGATTTCCATGCCACCACCATGACAGCTACCGGGGAATCGCGACCGGCCTTCGTGCCGCGAGAGGAAGTGACATATCCGGACGCCGTGCCGCAACTTGGGAGGGACCTCGTCGCGTGCTACCGTTGGCGCGGTTTCGAAGGTGACTGGGGCTTGTCCGACAAGTGAGACTGCGCCGTCGGTATGTTGAGTAACACGGGCCCGGGAGCTCGCCCGAGCAGGACACGATCCGTGGCTACAGCGCTCTTGCGGCTCTACCGGTGGGCCCTCCCTTCGGTGCGCGACTGGCCCGGCGGGCCGATGTCCCCCTCGCTCTACGGCTACGTCTGCAAGGTGAGCGGCCGGGAGCAGGCCCGGCTCGGCCTGCTCACGCTAGTGGTCTTTCCCCTGTCGCTGGCGCCGCTGGAGCTTCAGCGGCGCATCGTCAACTACGCCGTTGCCCACTCTGCCATTGAGCTGCTGCTGGCCTTGGGCGGGCTGTATCTCGCTGTTCTGCTGCTGCAGGCTGGCTTGAAGTTCCTGCGCGACGTCTACGTGCACAGGATCGCCGAGGGCGTCACGCGTCTGCTTCGCCGGAATTTCGTTCGACGCGCTACGGTCGACGGTGGCCTCGACGAAGGCACCAAGCAGGCCATCCTCTCGGCGGAGTCGGAGAAGGTCGGGGGCTTTGTCGCGGAGAGCATCTCGCTGCCGATGCTGCAGGCTGGTACCGTGCTCAGCATCGCCGCCTATATGCTGATCATAGAGCCGCTGGTCGCACTGGTCGCGATCGCCTTCCTGGTGCCGTCGGTCGTGGCGGCCGGCTTGGCGCAACCCGTCCTCAACGGGCTGTCCCGATCGAAGATCACCGTCGTGCGCTCGCTGGGCGAGGCGGTTCTCCGCGATGGCCGCCGCGATGCTGCGACGGGGGCGGAACCCGACGCGCTCGTCGACCGCATCTATGACCTGCGCCTTCGTTTCGCCAACCTCAAGGTCGCGACGAAATCGTTCAACCAGCTGGTGACCGGACTGGGGCTGCTGGGCATTCTCCTGGTCGGCGGGTGGCTCGCCATCGAGGGCCGAACAGAAATCGGCATCATCGTGGCCTTCATGTCGGGCTACGAACGGATGACCAATCCGGTCCGCGACCTGCTGAATTTCTATCGTCGCCTGTCGGTGATGCGCGTGCAGTACAGGTTGGTGGCAGACGCCTTCCTTTAGCCTTTTCCGACGATCCCCGTACCGAAGCCTGGCGAGCAATTGTGTTGCGCAAGGGGGGCAGTGGGCTTACCTCTACGCCGATGTCGACAGCCTCTCGACCAGACCCTATTGTCGCCGGGAGTGCGGCCAGGACACCACCTGTCGTGGTTGGCCTGGTCCAGATCAACAATTCCTTCTCCGGCCAGAACTACCTTCCGTACTCGGTCGCGCTGCTCCAGACCTACGTCCAGAAGATGGCTGCCGACCCTGGTCGGTACAGCTTCCTGCCGCCGCTCTACAAGCGGGTGCGGATTGCCGACGCCGTCGAGGCTCTGAAGGACGCCGACCTGGTCGGCTTCAGCACCTACGTGTGGAACGGCCGAATCTCGCTCGAGATTGCCCGCCGGCTGAAGGCACTGAAGCCCGGCATCGTGATCGTCTTCGGCGGCCCGCATGTCCCCGACCAGCCGGAAGCCTTCCTGCGCGCAAACCCGCAGATCGACCTTGCCGTTCACAATGAGGGCGAGCGCACCTTCCTGAAGCTGCTGGATGCCTTCCCGGACCGGCAGGCCTGGCAGGCCCTTCCCGGGGTCAGCGTGATCACCGCCGACGGCGGCTTCATCCGCAACCCCAACATCGACCGTGTCCGCGAGCTCGACGAAATTCCTTCACCTTTCCTCGAGGGGGCGTTCGACGCCATCATGGCGGCCAACCCGCACGAGAGCTGGATCGGCCTGTGGGAGACCAACCGCGGCTGCCCGTTCCGCTGCACCTTCTGCGACTGGGGTTCGGCGACGGCGGCCAAGGTCACCAAATTCGGCGAGGAGCGGCTTTATCGCGAGGTCGACTGGTTCGCCGCCAAGAAGATCGAATACATTTTTTGCTGCGACGCCAATTTCGGCATCCAGAAGCGCGATGTTGACATCGCCAAGTATGTCGCCTCGATCAAGAAGGGCACCGGCTATCCGGTCGCGCTGTCGGTTCAGAACACCAAGAATGCTACCGAGCGCGCCTACGAGACCCAGAAGATCCTGTCCGATGCCGGGCTGAACAAGGGCGTCGCCCTGTCGATGCAGAGCGTCGACAAGGCGACCTTGACCGCAATCAAGCGCGACAACATCGCGCTCGGCACCTACATGGAGCTGCAGCGACGCTTCACCCGCGACAAGGTCGAAACCTATTCGGACCTGATCCTCGGCTTGCCGGGCGAGACGTACGAATCCTTCGTGCAGGGCGTCGATCAGCTGATCGAGAACGGCCAGCACAACCGCATCCAGTTCAACAACCTCTCGATCCTGCCCAATGCCGAGATGGGCGATCCGGCCTATCAGGCCAAGTACGGCATGGTTACGGTCGAATCGAAGATCATCAACATCCACGGCGAGCGCATCGAGCTCGACGACGACGTGCCTGAGGTCCAGGACCTGGTCGTCGCCACGGCGGCGATGCCGCTGCCCGACTGGCGGCGCACCCGCGTTTTCTGCTGGATGACCGCGCTCTTGCATTTCGACAAGCTGTTCCAGTTGCCGTTGATCCTGGCGCACGGCATTTCCGGCATCACCTACCGCGACATGATCGAGGCCTTCATGGCCGCCGACCCCGCGCGCTACCCGCTGATTGCCGAGATTAATGTCTTCTTCCACAGCGAGGCCCATTCGATCCAGCAGGGCGGCGCGGAGTACGTCTTCTCCAAGGAGTATCTCGGGATCTACTGGCCGGCCGACGAGTTCATCTTCGTCAAGCTGACGGCCGAAGGTCGCTTCGACGCCTTCTATGCCGAGGCGGGCAGGCTGCTGGCCGAGACGGTGGGGGCGAGGAGCAACGGTCTGCCGCTCGGGATCATCGACGAGGCGATCCGCCTCAATCACGCCCTGGTCAACCAGCCCTTCGCCAAAGGCGACCTGAAGGTGCGCGTAAAGCACAATCTGCTCGACTATTGGCATAAGGTGCGTGGCGGCGAGCGGGCGCTTCTTGCCGAGGCATCGATGGCGGTCGATATCGACCGCACCAGCAAGCCCTATGACGATTTTCAGAAATGGTGTCGCGAGATCGTGTGGTGGGGCAACAAGAAGGGCGCCTATCTTTACGCGCCGCGCGCCGTCGAGATCACGCCTGAGCTGGCGGGACACTACTGAACCTGGAATTGTCCGATGTTGTCTCCCACTTTCTCCTCCCCAGCTTTGCTGGGGAGACACCCAGCACGCCCGACGCGCACCACGATGCTGGGAAATGGGGCGGGTTACCGCCCCATTTTCATGGGAGGTGTCCCAGTCTTCGCGGACGCAGGGGTCATGAGTCACGAGAGACAGCGCGGGGCCCATGACTCATGACCCCTCCGTCGCCGTACGACGGCGACACCTCCCCAGCGAAGCTGGGGAGGCATTTGAAGCATGAACTACCGTGCTCTTGGCCGCACTGGCATCTCGGTCTCGGAGATCGGCTTCGGAGCCTGGGGGATCGGCGGGCGGACGGTCGACCAGACGTCCTACGGCGATACCGATGATCGCACCTCGCTGGCCGCGCTGGCGCGGGCGCGCGACAACGGCATCACTTTCTTCGACACGTCGGCGGCCTACGGCAACGGCCACAGCGAGGAACTGATCGGAGCCGCCTTTCACGCTTGCCGTGACAAGGTCGTCCTTGCGACCAAGGCGGGATACGAATCGTGGGAGCGGCCGCCGGACTTCGCACCGGAGGCCATCGTGGCGTCCACCGAGCGCAGCCTGCGTCGTCTGCGGACCGACTACGTCGACCTGCTCATGCTGCACAATCCGCCGGTAGACGTCTTGCAGTCTGCCGACGTGCGCAAGGCGTTCATCAAGCTTCTGGACAGCGGAAAGATCCGGGTTTGGGGCGCCTCGACCAAGAGCCCGGGCGAGGCCCTTGCGGCTCTTCGGATCGGCAATATCCCGGTCATCCAGGCGAACTTCAACATGATGGACGTCCGGGCGCTGACCGGCGGATTGTTCGAGGCCATGGCGCGCCAGGGCGGGGGCTTTATCGCCCGCACGCCGCTCTGCTTCGGTTTTCTCTCCGGCGCCATCCGACGCGATTCGACGTTTCCGCCCGGCGACCACCGGCTAGGCTGGTCGCCGGCCCAGCTCGCCAACTGGATCGACGGTGCGCGCGACCTGCTGGCGGCGGTGGGCGCCACGCCGGGCACCGCCGGCGTGCAGGCGGCGCTGCGCTTCTGCCTGTCGTTCCCCGCCGTCTCGAGCACGATCCCCGGCATCCTGACGCCGGCGGAAGCCGAGCAGGACGCCGCGGCCAGCGCGCTGGGACCGTTGTCGACGCAGGCTCTCGACGCTGTTCTCGAGATCAATCGAAACCGGCAGTTCTTCGTCGCGGCAGCGCAAGCGACCTGAGGAAGTCGAGGAGATTGCCGCCGGAGAACAGGTGGCCGGGGATGCCGGCTGCCGCAGCCGCCTCGAGATCGGTCTGCCGGTCGCCGATCAGGAACGACCGGCTGACATCGACGGGCCAGTCGGCCATCAGCTTGCGGAGCATGCCGGGGCCGGGCTTGCGCAGATCCGAGACGCGTCGATAGCGCTCGACGTCCCCTTCGGGATGGTAGGGGCAGTACTCGGCGCAATCGATGTGGGCGCCGTGCTTGCGCAACTCGGTGCCCATCCAGGAATGGACGGCGACGACGTGCTCTTCCTCGTAGTAGCCGCGGGCGATACCGGCCTGGTTGGTCACGATGAACACGAAGTAGCCGGCGTCGTTCAGCCAGCGCACTGCCTGCTGGGCGCCGGGCACCCAGCGCACCTGGTCGATGCGATGGACATAGCCGGTATCCTCGTTCAGCACGCCGTCGCGATCGAGGAACGCGGCCGGCCGGCGCATCAGGCCCGGAACGTAGGTCTGGGCCCGTTCGAAATCCTCGGGGATGCCGATATCGATGAATGGTCCCTCGACCACCAGGCCCTCGATCGCCCGATCGCGCGCCAGCGCCGGCAGCACGTCGCGTTCGAGCGAGCAGGGCGGTGAACTGATTCGTGACAAGATCGACTTTTGCATCAGGTAGATGCCGGCATTGATCGGCTCACCCCAGGGACCGCCGGGCGCGAATTCGCGCACGACGCCGTTCTCGACCTTGACCCTGCCGTAGCGCGTGCCGCCGATCCCGCTGGCCAACGCCATCCGGACTATTGCCGAAGTCCCAGGAAGCAGCGCCAGCCAATTGAAATCGAACAGGGAATCGCCGTTGATCAGGAAGAAGCGGTCGTCGAGCCGCTCGGCCGCCAGGGCGAGCGCACCGGCGGTGCCGGCGGGCTGCGGCTCGGTCGCCGTCTC
>Ga0310811_10012221_pt1 | contig 11136 bp, 8 predicted proteins | sample YCmetagenome_FD_207642 | JGI IMG/M metagenome (GOLD analysis project Ga0310811, IMG submission 207642) | Soil microbial communities from experimental microcosm in Duke University, North Carolina, United States - YC | ecosystem: Engineered > Artificial ecosystem > Soil microcosm > Unclassified ... | reverse complement strand
CGACGAGAAGTGCCAGCTCGCGCAGGGCTAACTTCACAGTCAGAATCTGTCACCTTAGTCATTTGAAGTCGCCGAATGAATTAGGTCTGCTGATCTCCTTCCGGCAGTGGGATCGCCCGCTGCAAATCCAACAATGGAGGAATGGGATGGACCGCAGACCTCTTAATTGCCTGGTTGCTTGTGTGGTCGCCACGTCGCTCGCTCTCGCATCACCGGCTCTCGCACGAGGTGGTGGCGGCGGTGGCGGCGGCGGTGGTGGTGGTCATGGCGGAGGCGGCTTCGGCGGCGGCGGCATGCATGGTGGAGGCGGCTTCGGCGGCGGCATGCATGGCGGTGGCTTCGGCGGGGGTGGCTTCGGCGGTGGCATGCATGCCGGTGGCTTTGGCGGCGGCTTGCACGGCGCCAGCTTTGGTGGCATGCGTGGCGGCGGTGGCTTTGGCGGCATGCATGCCATGGGAGGAGGAGCACGTTTTGCCGCTATCGGCGCGTCGCCGCGTTTTGCGGGCAGGCCCTTCGCGCATGCGGGGTTCGCGCCACGCTTCGCGCATCCGGGCTTCTCGCCGCGCTTTTCGCACGCGGCATTCGTTCATAACCGCTTCTTCTTCCGTCACCACCGCTTCCATCGCTTTGCGTTCGTTGGCTTCCCCTTCGCCTATGCCGATTACAGCTACTATGACAGCTGCTGGCGGAGGATATGGACGGCCTATGGACCGCAATGGACCAACGTCTGCACGACTTACGGCTACTACTAGTTCGGCACCGCCACGATGATCGTCGCCGGCAGTCCCTTCCGGACGGGCCGGTGGCGGCCATCACGTTCATTTGCGTGCATCGTGGCCGAAGCTCGGCGTAGCATCGGCTGAGAACCAAGGCTCGCAATGGTCGGTCGGAGACGTTAGACCATGACGGGAGGTCATCGCCGCATTCTGGTTGTCGAGGACGATCCAGAGACTGCCGGTCAGCTCGTGGAACAGCTCACGACCAGCGGCTACCAGGTAGATTTGGCCACCTGCGGCAACGATGCGCTGCGGCGAGGCTCTGCTTCCGAATATGCTGTCATCACGATTGACCGCATGCTCCCGGACGTCGATGGAATCGCGGTGATGCGCCGCCTGCGCGACGACGGCATCGCCGCACCGTTCCTGATTATCAGTGCACTCGGAGAAATCGACGACAAGGTGCGCGGTCTGCGCGCCGGCGGAGATGACTACCTGGTCAAGCCGTTTTCCTTTATCGAGCTGCTGGCCCGCCTCGAGGCACTCGGCCGCCGCAGCGACACCGTTGCCAAGGAGACTATCCTGCGCGTGGGCGATCTCGCGATCGATCTGATCTCGCGGACCGCCAGCCGGCGCAGCAAGGCTATCGAACTTCTTCCCAAGGAATTCCAGCTACTGGAATATCTGGTGCGCAACGAAGGCCGTGTCGTATCCCGGGCCATGTTGTTGCAACACGTGTGGGACCTTCATTTCGATCCGTCGACCAACATCATCGATGTCTATGTGGGGCGGCTGCGTCGCAAGGTCGACGACCAGCAGGCCTATCCGCTGATCCATACCGTTCGCGGCATCGGGTACTGTCTCCGTGCTCCTGACTAAGACCCTGACGTCATCGACGTTCAAGCTGGCGCTGATCGCGATTGGGACTTTTGGCGTGATCGTGTCGGCCATCTTCAGTTACGTCTACCTGTCGACTTCCGCCTACGTACGCAGCCGATCCGATCGTGCGATCATGGCGGAGTATAGGGACCTGCGGGGTGTTTACGAGCAGTCAGGACGCGAAGCGCTGATCGGCATCATCCGCCAACGCGTTGCCGACAAGGCCTTCGCGGGTCACGCGTATATCCTCTCGGACACTTCATCCGCCGTCCTCGCCGGCAACCTGGCAGAATGGCCGCCAGCCGCAACCGCGCCCTCCGGGTGGACGGAATTTCGTGCCCCCGGAGCGTCGCTGGAAGGGGGCGGATCGCCGCTGGTGCGGGGAATGATCGATAGCCTCCCGAGCGGCGACCGGCTGCTGGTCGGACGGGACATCAGCGACCTCGATCTTTTCACCGGACAGATCAAGACAGCCGTGATTTCCGGCGTGTTATTGATATTTTTGCTCGCTGGCGTCGCGAGCGTGCTGGTGACGCGACGAACCGTCGGACGGATCGAGCAGATCAACGCCACCAGCCGAGCCATCATGGCGAGCGGTCTGGACAAGCGCATTCCGCTCCGCGGCACCCATGACGAATGGGATCGCGTCGCTGAAAACCTCAATTTGATGCTGGAGCGGATCGAAACATTGGTGGGCGAAGTCAAGCAGGTGAGCGACAATCTGGCCCACGACCTTCGCACCCCGCTGACGCGAATGCGCGGGCGCCTGGAAAAGGCCTATCACAGCCAGCGCTTCGACGAAGACGCCCAGGCGTTGATCGGCGACACCATCGCCGACCTTGATGCCGTCCTGAGAATCTTCTCGTCAATCACACGGATCGCGCAGATCGAGACCGGGGTGCGGAAGGAAGCGTTTCGAACCGTGAATCTGGTGGAAATTGCCCAGGAGGTCGTCGAATTATACGATGCCGCGGCCGAGCAGAACGGTAGTTGCCTCTCCATGACCGGCAAAGGCGAGGTTCCGGCGACCGGCGATCGCGACCTGATTTTTGATGCCATCGCCAATCTCGTCGACAATGCGATCAAGCATGGACGCGTCGGCGGACGCGTCATTGTTGCGAGCGAGACCGTGAACGGCGTCCCGGTCATTTCGGTCACCGACAACGGACCCGGAATTCCCACCGACCGACGTGATCAGGTCTTCAAGCGCTTCTATCGGCTCGAACAGAGCCGCTACACGCCGGGAAACGGCCTGGGACTGAGCCTGGTGGCTGCCGTCGCGCGCCTTCATGGGGCGCGCATCGAAATGTCCGACAACTCGCCCGGTCTCCAATTCAAGCTCTGGTTTCCGGCAGCGGGCACTTAGTCTGGTGGTGTAACATCTCGTGCCTTCATCGGTAGCCGCGTAAAATTTGGGCGCATCGTTCCCCGACGACGCTTCACGCCTTGGATGAAGTATTTCATGTGTCGGAAGCAGATGCGCCAGAGCCGAGATCGGACATGAAGTGTTGGCGCTTAGGATCTGAAACACCGAAACTATTTAGGCCCGAGAATTCGAACGAAACGCGTCAGATCAAGAATGTGGTTGAACTCTCATTTCTTCGTTCCGGAAGCTTTGCCGGAAGCCCTGAAGAACATGATTGAGCGAACAATGCTTCGGTCGATGAAAAGAGCGGGACCGTGCCTTCGCGATCTCTTTGGTATAGCGGTAGGGACTTAATTTTTCGTATCGCGACCGCGAAGGGCGATGGCGGCGCATGCGCTAATGCAGCCGGCGCAGCGTTACCGAAGGCGTCTCGCCGAATTTCTGCCGATAGGCACCGGCCATCCGGCTCACATGGGTGAAGCCGAGATCGAATGCGATATCGATGATGCGTGCGTCCGGCGGGGCCGCCACGAGCCGCGCATTGAGCTCGGCCAGGCGACAATCGAGCAGCATCTGCGAGATCGACATGCCGAAGTGACGTTGAAAGCCGAGCTGCAGCGCACGGATGCCGATGCCAGCGGCATCGGCCAATTGCGCGAGGTCAAGCGGATCGGCCGCATGTGCCACGAGACAATCCCGCGCCCGCCGCAATGCCCGAGGCAGCGCTTCGCTCTCGCCTGCGAATGTCTGGATCGCCTGCGACAAGCCGTGACGCTGGCCGGTCAAGAGGTCATCAAGCAGGGCCTCGCGCCAGTTGGCGGCGGCAGCCGGTGACAGATTGCGCTTGGCGCCAAGCCCTTCGGCCAGATTGACGAGGCCCAGCATCTGCGCCTGCAAGGCTTGCGCGGCCGGCGCGCCGAGATCGATCACCGGATCGAACTCGACGGCGCGCACCGCCCCACCTGCCAGCGCCGCGGCACGCTGCTCGATGAGTTTCCGCTCGATCAGCAGGATGAGTTGGGCGCAGTCATTCTGCCACACCATCCGCGTCGGCATGGTCGGCGACAACAGCGAGGCGGCCAGGCCGGGCGCTGTCGTGATATCGCGCGACGCGGTCGATACAAGCGCTCCGCCGCACAACGGGACCTGCAACAGGAAGAAGCGCTCGAGACAGCCGGGGTCGATCGACACCGATCCGCCATAGGCGACGTAGTTGATGGAAAATCCGTCGAAGGCGGCGCAATTGTGCAGCGCGAAGAAATCGGGTCCGCTTGCCTTGAGCGGCTTGAGATCGTGGGGACAGAAGATGCGCCCGACCTCCTCGGCCGCCTGATCGACCGTATCGGTGGCAACGCGGCAGAAGGCCGCGAGCCGTTCGGCACCGCGCGCCCTGTCGAGACCGGCATTCCGAACGACCGCTTCGGCCATCTCAGCAACCGCCTCCCCAAAATTATTTTAAGCTTACAATAATTTCTTCGTCTGGAAAGAGGGACGAAATGACCGAACAAGGGCAGACAGCCTGCCGCTTCGTGCGGCCAAGCCACGCGGATTCGTTTTGCGGATAGACAACGCTTTCTGCCCGCCGGATGCTCGCCAGCCATAACCAACCCGAGGAGGGCGTCATGGCGGCACTTGAGAAAGGCATCACGGCGAGCGGCGAGGGATATCGCGGCAAGACCTGGAACATCCTGGGCCAGGTCTATTTTCCGAAGGCCGTGACCGATTCCACCTTCGCCTTCGAGACCAACAGCGAGCCCGGCCAGTTCGTGCCGGTGCATGTGCATCCGACCCAGGACGAGTTCATCCTGGTGCAGGAAGGCGTGCTTGATCTGAAGCTTGACGGGGTCTGGGTCAAGGCGAAGGCGGGCGACCTCGTCCGCATGCCACGCGGTATCCCGCACGGCTATTTCAACAAGTCCGACAAGCCGGCGCGCGCGCTGTTCTGGGTCTCGCCGATGCAGAAGCTGGAAGCGCTGTTCGACAAGCTGCACAATCTCACCGACCCGGCCGAGGTGGTGCGCGTCTCGGCGCAGCACGAGGTGGATTTCCTGCCGCCCGAGGCCAACGACTAGCTTCAACCATTTCCGGACAAAGCCGACGGCGCGCGCATCAAGAGCGCGAACGAGATCGGCTGTCCCTTTAGCAAAGAGAGGAGGACCACATGGTGAGCCCGAAACAGGTTTGCGTGATCGGGGCCGGCGTATCCGGACTTGCGGCGGCAAAGGCGTTTGCCATGCACGGGCACAAAGTCACCATCGTCGAGAAGAGCTCTGATCTCGGTGGGGTCTGGGATCCGTTGCGCTCCTATCCGGACGTACAGACGCAGAGCCCGAAGGACCTCTATCGCTACACCGACAAGGCAATGCCCGCCTCCTATCCGGAATGGCCGAAGGGACCACAGGTCCACGCTTATCTGGCCGACTACGCGCACAGCCACGGCCTCGACAAGATGATGCGGCTCAAGACCGAAGTGACCGGCATGGCCCGCCGCGCCGACGGCAAGCCCGGCTGGACGCTGGAACTCTCGGGGCCCGGCGGAACGACAAAGGAAGACTTCGATTTCGTCGCGATCTGCACCGGACAATTCAGCGAACCGCAGACGCTCCCTCTCCCCGGCGAAGACGCCTTCAGGGCGCGCGGAGGACAGATCCTGCACTCCTCGAAATATGGCGACGCAGCGCTCGCCAAGGGGCGCAAGGTCGTCGTGCTCGGCGGCTCCAAGTCGGCCACCGACATCGCCGTCAATGCGGTCAATTCCGGCGCGAGCGAAGTCACCATCGTCTATCGCGAGCCGGTGTGGCGCATCCCCTACTTCGTCGGCGGCCTCGTCAATTTCAAGCGCATCCTCTACATCCGCGCGCAGGAGCGGATGTTTGCAAGTTGGGGCATCGGCAGCGGTGCGCGGCTTGCGCATGCGATCGCCAAACCGCTCGTGTGGGCGAACTGGCGCGGGCTGGAGAGCCTGCTCAAGGCACAACTCAAACTTTCCAAATGCAAGATGGTGCCGAAGACGAGGATCGAGGACGGCGTCAACTGCTCGGTGCCGATTGCTACCCCCGGCTTCTATCCGATGGTGGCCGACGGCCGCATCAAGGCGATCTGCGGCACCTTCGATCATTACGAGGGCGGCAGCATCGTCATGAGCACCGGCGAACGCGTAGCGGCCGATATCGCCGTGCTCGCGATCGGCTACAAGCTCGGCGTGCCGTTCCTCCCCGAGGAATATCGCAACAAGCTCGTCGAAGCCGACGGGCAGTATCGCCTCTATCGCCTGATCGCCAGTCCCGACCTGCCCGATCTCGGCTTTGTCGGCTTCAACTCCAGCTTCTGCACCGTGCTCTGCGCCGACCTCGCCGCGCAATGGCTGGTGCGCTATGCCGACGGCCAGCTTGCCAACCAGCCGAGCGCCAAGCAGATGCGCGACAACATCGAGATGATGCTGCACTTCAAGCGCGTCGAGCGGCCGGCCGCGGGCGTCTATGGCGGCCTGTGCGTCGCTCCCTATCACTACAAGCATTTCGACGAGCTGATAGCCGACATCGGCACCAGCAAGCGCCGCCGCAATCCGCTCAAGGAGATGTTCACGCCGCCCGACGCGGACGCCTACGCCGACTTCCTGGCTTCGGCCCCATCATACAAGGCGATGGCCTGAGCGCGGCCGTACAACGGGGCCGTACGACGCGGCCGAGCTACCGCCGGCCCGCGTCGCGATTGCTTTTCGTGCAGCCGGGAATCATCTAGGTGTCAACGGTTTGCCGCGGAGAGCGGAGATTGCCACCGATTCCAGGGCCCATGAGCAGTCAACAAGGAGCCGACGCAGCCGGGCCTCCCCGTGATCCTCCCGCGGCTTCGGACGTCGATCGGCTGGTTGCCGAGGGCGCGAGACTTCACCGCGCAGGAAATTTCGCGGAAGCCGAACAGCATTATGTGCGGGCGCTGCAGCTTCATCCCGATCATCCCGAGGCCCTGCATATGCTCGGCGTGCTTGCCTTGCAGGTGCAGCGCCATGACACCGCGGTTGCGCTGCTGGAGCGGGCGGTCCGGCAGAGCGCCTCGAATCCCACTTATCTCTACAGCTTTGCGCTCGCGCTCCAGCAGCAGGGCCGGCTCGATGATGCACTGAGGGCGCTCGACGTAGTGCTCTCTCTCAAGCCGGATCACACCGGCGCGTTAAAGAACCGCGCCAGTCTTCTTCTCCGGCTTGGCCGGCTCGCTGACGCCATACAGAGCTTCGATGCGATGCTTGCCTTCTCCCCCGACGATGCGGACGTGTGGCAAAATCGGGGGAACGTGCTGCAAGAACTTCGCCGGCTTGACGAGGCGCTCGCAAGCTACGATCGGGTGTTGGCGCTGAGACCTGACCACGCCGGCGCCTGGCTGAACCGGGGCAACATTTACGGCCGGCTCGGCCGCCGTGAGGAAGCGCTGACCGCCTTCGATCGCGCCCTCGGCATCGATCCTCGCCTTGCCGGCGCGTGGCTCGGCCGCGCCAATGTCGGCTGCGGAATGGGCCGTATCGATGCAGCGCTTGCCGACTACGACAAGGCGCTCGCGCTCGACCCCAAGCATGCCGCGGCCTGGGTCGGCCGGGGCAATGCGCTTTCCGCCGGCAAGCGTCTGCGCGAGGCACTTGCCGCTCACGACAAGGCGATCGCCCTTGATTTTGGCTCGGCGGATGCATGGCTCGGCCGCGGCAATGCTTGCCGTGAGCTCGCGAAGACCGATGACGCGCTGGTCGCCTACGAGACGGCCCTCGGGCTCGCGCCCAACTTCGCCGAAGCCCATCTCGGCCGCGGCAATGCGTTGAGCGAGCTCAACCGTCACGACGAGGCTCTCGCTCGATATGATCGGGCGATCGAACTGCGGCCAGATCTTGCCGGGGCCTGGCTCGGCCGCGGCAATGTGTTGCGCGGAATGCGAAAGCACGTCGAGGCGCAGGCGGCCTATGACGAGGCGCTGCGGCTGGATCCGAATCTGGCCGCCGCTGAAAGCGTCCGGCTGCAGGCGAAAATGGCGATCTGCAACTGGGATAATTTCGAAGCCGATCGCGCCAGGCTCTCCGGCTTGATCCGGCAAGGCCACATCCTGCGGCCCTTCGATCTTCTGTCGATTTCACCCGATCCCGAAGATCAATATCGCTGCGCGACGCTGTTCAGCGAGGCCAACTGGCCGACACAAACCAAAGCCGTCAGGCGCGCGCGGCCGGCCCAGCGGCGCATCCGTCTCGCCTATATGTCCGCCGATTTCCGCCAGCATCCGGTGGCTTATCTCATGGCCGACATTTTCGAGCACCACGACAGGGCGAGTTTCGAGATATCTGCGATCTCGATCGGGCCTGATGACGCCTCACCGACGCGCCGGCGGCTGCAAGATGCATTCGACCGCTTCGACGAGATCATCAGGCACATCGATGAGGCCGGCATCGACATCCTGGTCGATCTGATGGGCTTCACGAAAGGCGCACGCAGCAGCGTGATCGCACGGCGCCCTGCCCCGATCCAGGTCAACTATCTCGGCTATCCCGGCACCATGGGGATGGCGCAGATCGATTATATCATTGCCGATCATGTCGTGATCCCGCATCACACGCGCGCGTGCTTCTCCGAGAAGATCGCCTATCTGCCGTTCACCTATAATCCCAACGGCCGCGTGCGGCGCACCGGTGCAGTGCCGGCAAGAGCGGAGGTCGGCCTCCCCAATGAGGCCGTCGTGCTCTGCTGCTTCAACAACTGCTACAAGATCCTGCCGGATATTTTCGGCGCGTGGATGCGGATACTTGCCGCCGTCGACGGCAGCGTGCTGTGGCTGCTCGAAGACGATGAGGTAACATCGAACAACTTACGGAAAGAAGCCGCCGCAAGAGGTGTGGCGCCGCAGCGCCTGATCTTTGCCCCGCGGGTGCCGCACGGCAGTCATCTGGCGCGGCTTCGCTGTGCCGATCTGTTCCTGGATACCCTGCCCTACAATGCGCACACCACGGCGAGCGACGCCTTGTGGGAAGACTTGCCGGTCGTGACACTCGCCGGGCAAACCTTTGCCGCCAGGGTCGCCGCGAGTCTTTTGACCGCACTCGACCTGCCCGAGCTGATTGCGGAGACGATGGCCGATTACGAACGCGTCGCGACTGAGCTCGCACGGCATCCGGAGAGACTGGCGGCACTCAAGCAAAAGCTGGAGCGCCACCGCCTTGCGGCTCCCGCCTTCGATCCGGCGCGTTTCACCCGGCAATTGGAGGCGGCCTACCGGATGATGTACGAGCGCCACCAGGCCGGGCTTGAGACCGATGATTTCGACGTGCCGGTCGTGAGCTAGCCGGCGTCACTGCGTCCGGATCGGCGAGTCCTTGAGGCCGTTTGTCATAGGCCCTGCGCATCGTGCCGTTGCCGATGGCGTCCTTCATGAATTTCGTGACGAAGGCCAGCGATTGCGGATGATCGAGCGGGACGGCGACCGCCGTGACGGTCTTCTTGAAGGTCTCGTCCAGCACTTTCGTGCCGGGAATCTTCTTCGACATCGCGTTGAGCTGGTCGCGTGACAGCGCGAAGGCGTCGATCTCACCGTTCTTCAGGTGGTTGAAGATCTCGTCATAAGTCTGGTAGCCGGTGACCTTGGCGTGCTTCAGATGCGCCTTTGCCCCGCGCATGGTGGTGGTGTTGTTGACGGCCGCGACCTTGACGCCGTCGCGATCGAGCATCGCGAAATCCTTGATCGGCGAGCCCGCTTTCACGATGTAGGTCGCATCCGCGACCTCATAGATCGAGCCGAACGACATCTTGGTCTCGCGCTCGGGGTCCTGCGGCAGGAAGGTGACATCCCAGGCGCCTTTCGAGGCGGCATCCATGATCTGGCCGGAATTCGGATAGGCGACATATTCGACGGGCACGCCAAGCTGCGCCGCCATGTCCTTCCCCAAATCGACCGGCACGCCCGAATAACCGCCGGCGTCGGTCCTGTTGGACCAGAACGCACCACCGGCCGCGCTGATCCCGATCGCCACCCGCAATTTGCCGGTCGGCGCGATCTCGCCCTTCAGATCCTCGGCGCTCGCGGACATCGTCATGACGGTGACACCGAGCGCAAGACCGGCCAACCATGGCAAAGAGCGGTACGACATTTCATGTCCTTCCCCATTCTTTTCTTATTCATGTCCGTGATGTTTGGGCCCTTCTTCTCATCGTCGTTCATAGCAAGGGGCGCTGAAAGCGCAAATCGTCGGCTGATCGATAAAATTGTCACACCATGTTTATGGGATTTCGCGCCGCAGCGTGTGCGTTTATGGCTCGCCGGCTCTCCGGTTCCACTGAGGGCCGAATGTTGCTATTGATGCGAGCGGCAAGCCTGTTCACAGCCGTTGAATGATGGGGTTGCGCAATGAATCCTGCACGTCCGTTCCATCCCGGGCTGATCGAACGCAGGCATTTTACGCGCATGGCGGTCGCGGTCCTGGCCGGCGTCACGCTCGCGGGCTGCGAACAGAACACCTATGTCGCGCCGCCGCCGCCCAAGGTCGACGTCGCCCTGCCGCTGAAGCAGAAGATCACGCGCTATCTCGAGGCGACCGGCAACACCGCGCCGATCAAATCGGTCGATCTGGTGGCGCGGGTGCAGGGCTTTCTGGAATCGATCAATTACAAGGATGGCGACTTCGTCAAGGAAGGCACGACGCTGTTCACGATCGAGCCCGAGACCTACAAGCTGAAGCTCGACCAGGCGCAGGCGGCACAGGTCGGCTCGGAGGCCTCGCTGAAGCAGGCTGAGGCCGATTTCAAGCGGCAGAGCGATCTCGTCGCGCGCCAGGCCGTCTCCCAGTCCACCCTCGATACCTCGACCTCGACGCGCGACAATGCGCAGGCCAACTTGCAGCAGGCGCAAGCCAATACCAGGATCGCCGCGGTCAATTACGGCTACACCAAGGTGACCGCGCCGTTCGACGGATTCGTATCGGCGCATCTGGTCTCGGTGGGTGAGCTGGTCGGCGCCGCGTCGCCGACCCAGCTTGCGACCATCGTGGCGCTCGACCCGATCTATGTGAACTTCAATGTCAACGAGCAGGACGTGCTGCGCATTCGTGCCGAGGCTGCCCGCCGCGGCGTCACCGCGGCGGAACTGCGCCAGCTTCCGGTCGAGGTCGGGTTGCAGAGCGAGCAAGGCTATCCGCACGAGGGCAAGCTCGAC
>Ga0310811_10012218_pt1 | contig 11139 bp, 15 predicted proteins | sample YCmetagenome_FD_207642 | JGI IMG/M metagenome (GOLD analysis project Ga0310811, IMG submission 207642) | Soil microbial communities from experimental microcosm in Duke University, North Carolina, United States - YC | ecosystem: Engineered > Artificial ecosystem > Soil microcosm > Unclassified ... | reverse complement strand
TTCCCGAGCGCCTGGTCTGGACCTGCGAAGACCTAAAAGTATGTATGATACACATCGGCGGTTATCCGGGACGGTATGCGCCGGGCGTAAAGGCGGAGCTGGCGAAAGAACGGCCGGGACTCTTTATTTCGGGGCACTCGCACATCCTGAAGATCATGCCCGATAAGACGCTGAACCTGCTCCACATCAACCCCGGCGCCGCCGGAAACCAGGGCTGGCACAAGGTGCGCACGATCGTGCGTTTTACCGTGGAAGGCAGCCGGCTGACGGACTGCCAGGTGATAGAGCTCGGCGCCCGCAGCCTGGTGGAGCCACGGGACGTGGGCTGAGCCAAGGGACGGCGGGACGTGGGCTGACCCAAAACGGCGCTACATACCGACCCCGGGGAAGATCGGCCTTCCGATCCCCACGCGCCACGGCCAGGGAATGGTAAAGAAGATCACGATGAGGGCGATGAGCAGCAACCAGAAAACCTTGCCGCCCAGCCCGGGCTTTGCAACGCCTTTTTTCACCCGGCTATACGCCATCGTAATGAGCGTGATCGCAAGCACCATACCAAAGGGGTGCTCGACCCAGAAGAAGCGGTAGAATTTGTCCTTCATCAGGACGGTGCCCTCGGGCAGCCCTTGTACGAGGCCAAAACGGCCGAATATCCATTGATAGAGCCCGATCAGGAGGGTGATGTGCGCTGCAATCAGCAGGATCAACGCGCCCTTGCGTTCTCCGTTGGTGAAGGCCCGTTTGGCGTTCATGGCGCTCCAGCTTTTGACCAGGACATACAACAGGGCGATCACGATGACCCAGCGGAGGATATTGTGCAGGTCGAGCAGTATCTCGTACATGGTGAAAATTTGGAGGCAAACCTACGGAAATTTAGCTTTGGCCCATGAAGCATTTCCGGACAATCCTGGCGTACGCCATCGTATGTATCCTGACAGCCTGCGGGGCGAACACCGAAAAGAACGACCCGGTCCTCGAACGCCCCCCCTACGCCGTTTGGACGGACTCGATCAGGCAGTTCCCCCGGCAGTCCTCCTATTACTATGAACGGGGCAAGCTGTTCGTCAGGAACAATGACTCGGCCCACGCGGTCAGGGACCTGGAAAAGGCGTTTTCGATCGCGGAGGAACCCGACTACGCCATCGTCCTTTCCTCCTTCTGGCTGGACCACGGACAGCCGGATTCGGCGAGGGCTGTGATCCGGCCTGCTCTCGGCCGTTTTCCCTACAACCAATTGCTGCGGGGGAACCTGTTTACGTCGTTTTTTGGCGAAGGCCGTTACGAAGACGCCATGCGGGTGACCGACAGCGCGCTGGCCTACGATTCCGCCAGCGCGGGCAACTGGTATAACCGGGCGATGGCCGAGGACGCGCTCAGGGATTCGGCGGGCGCCCTCCGGAGCCTCGAAAGGGCTTACCGGCTCGATTCGGTGGACGCCACCCTCACCTATGAGCTGGCTAACCGGTACGCCGACGCAGGCAACCCGGCCGCGTTGGCGATCTGCGAGAGGATCATCCGTCAGCAGGAACAGACGCAAAAAAAACCGGACCCCTATACGATCAAGGGCATCTACTACGCCAATACGGGGAAGCCGGCGGAAGCCATCGCTTGTTTCGACCAGTCCATCGCCATCGAATATACCTTTTTACAGGCCTACCTGGAAAAGGGCACCCTCCTGTTCAAGCTGCACAAGTATGCCGACGCCCTCAAGGTCTTCGGGCTTTCGACCACGGTGGACAACACCTTTGCCGACGGATACTACTGGACGGGGCGCTGTCAGCAGGAGCTGGGGCAACTCAAGGACGCCCGGCTGAATTATCAACGCGCCCTTGCCTTCGACAAGCGCTTTACCGAGGCCCGCGAGGCGCTCCGGAAAATCGACGACGCCAACGGAAAATGAGTATATTGCCCCGCCGGGCCTACGGCCCGGCAAATCACACATATGCACCTAGTAGCCCCCTCCCTCCTGGCCGCGGACTTCCTGCATTTGGGCGCCGCCTGCCAGATCGTCAACGAGAGCGATGCCGACTGGTTCCACCTGGACATCATGGACGGCCGTTTTGTGCCCAACATCAGCTACGGTATGTCGATCGTCGAGCAGATCCATTCGGTGGCCAAAAAGCCCTGCGACGTCCACCTGATGATCGAAGAGCCGGAGCGGTATGTTCCCGAATTCAAAAAAGTCGGTGCGGATCACATAACCGTGCACTGGGAAGCCTGCCGCCACCTGCACCGTAATGTGCAACAGATCAAGTCTCTGGGTATGAAGGCCGGGGTCGCGATCAATCCCGCCACGCCCGTGGATTTTTTGCAAGCCATCCTCCCCGAGCTGGATATCGTCCTGGTGATGAGCGTCAACCCCGGGTTCGGCGGTCAAACATTTATCTCGCATACCTTTCAGAAGGTCCGCAAGCTGCGGAAAATGATCCACGACCTGGGGGCGCATACGCACGTCATGGTCGACGGCGGCATTTCCGTGGACAACGCCTCGGCGATCGTTGCGGCCGGCGCGGATGTGCTCGTGGCGGGGAGCACCGTATTCCACGCGCCCGACTCGATACGGGCGATCGGCCAGCTGAAAAATGCGTGATTCTTCACATGCTGTTAATAAGATTTATTTGGGTTAAGCCTCTTCGATTTCGTAAATTTAAGGGACACGAAAATGCGCTGGGTATGCAGGCATACCCGCGCCGGATGAATAGGAACGACGGAGAACACACCCTGCCGTATCCCACATTGGTGACCATAAATTGAACAGCACTTGACGGAGACGATTATCAACCTCGAAAGCATCAACCCTATTGAATTCTTTGGGGTCAACAACGGTAAACTAGACATACTCAAAAAGAAATTCCCCCTCTTAAAAATCCTATCCAGAGGTACCCAGATCAAGCTCAGCGGGGCGCCGGAGCAAATCGAGACGGCCCGCGAAAAAATAGACCTGCTTGTGCAATACCTGGAACGAAACGGACACTTGAGCGAGAACTACTTCGAGCAGATCCTGGGCGGGGACGACGCCGAAACCATCGACCACTTCAAGGATCGCAACCCCAACGACATCCTGGTCTTCGGCCCCAACGGCAAGACCGTGCGGGCGCGTACGGCCAACCAGAAACGGCTGGTGCAGGCCGCGGACAAGAACGACATCCTTTTCGCGATCGGACCGGCCGGTACGGGTAAGACTTATACGGCGGTCGCTTTGGCGGTACGGGCGTTGAAGAACAAGATCGTCAAAAAGATCATCCTGACGCGGCCGGCGGTGGAAGCGGGTGAAAGCCTGGGGTTCCTCCCCGGTGACCTGAAGGAAAAGATCGACCCCTACCTGCGGCCCCTGTACGACGCCCTGGACGATATGATACCGGCCGACAAGCTGGGCTATTATATGAGCACCCGGGTGATCGAAATCGCGCCCCTGGCTTATATGCGCGGCCGGACGCTGGACAACGCGTTCATCATCCTGGACGAGGCGCAGAACGCGACCGACCTCCAGCTGAAGATGTTCCTGACGCGTATCGGCGCCAACGCCAAGGCGATCATCACCGGCGACCTTACGCAGGTGGACCTTCCCAAGAACCAAAAGAGCGGTCTGGACAAAGCCATCCGCATCCTGAAGCACGTGGACGGAATCGCCCATATCGAGCTGGACGAAGAAGACGTGGTACGGCACCGCCTCGTCAAAGCCATCATCAGGGCTTACGACAAGGAGCACCAGGTGGAACAGGTCAGGATCGAGGGGCATCATCGCCAGGCATAGCGGTACCACGCTTTTTGCAAAGGATGCGCTATCTTTGACGCATGCGTAAATACATCTATGTCCTGGCGTTGGCCTTGGTAGTAGGGTCGTGGAACGCCTGCAAGACGACGTACAGCAAGCCGTCCGATCCCACCGAAGCGGGACGCGACTTTATCAACGCGTCGTTGAAAGCGGATTATTCCATCGCCGACGATTACGTCCTCCAGGACTCCGTCAACCAGTATATCTATGGCCGGTATAAACAGCAGTACCAGGCGATGCCCCAGGCGGAGAAGGATAGTTATGGCAAAGCCAGCCTGATCATCTATTCGGTCAAAAAGCCGGTGGATTCCGTGGCGGTCATCGAGTATTCCAATACGTACAAGAACAAGCACATGACCCTGCACATGGTACACACCCAGGGGGAATGGTGGGTGGATCTCGCCAACACCTTGAATGTAAAAGACTCCCTGGATACGCCCGCTAAGTAATGACCATCCTCGTCTTTACCGGTATCTTGCTGATCGGCGCTTTCGCCGCGGGTCTGCTGGGGTCGCTCACGGGTCTCGGCGGCGGCGTGGTGATTATCCCGCTCCTGACGCTGGGTTTTGGCGTCGACATCCGGTACGCCATCGGTTCGTCGCTGGTGGCCGTCATAGCCACCTCTTCCGGGTCCGCCGTGGCCTATGTCAAGGAAGGCTACTCCAACATCCGGCTGGGTATGTTCCTCGAGGTGGCGACAACCACCGGCGCCATCCTGGGAGCCTTCCTGGCGATCTACGCGCCCACGCACCTGATCGCCATCATCTTCGGGACGATCCTGATCCTGTCCACGGCCTCTTCGTATGTCAAAAAGCAGGGCGCCCCCGATACGGCCGGCAGCGCCCTGGCCGCAAAGCTGACACTAAACGGCCAATATCCCGACGGGCAAGGCGGCTGGCAGGCGTACGGCGTACACCGCGTGTACGGCGGTTTCGGGATGATGACCCTGGCGGGTATGCTCAGCGGGCTGCTGGGCGTCGGGTCCGGGGCCCTGAAGGTCATAGCCATCGACAACATCATGCGGGTCCCCTTCAAGGTATCCACCACCACCAGCAACTTCATGATCGGCGTGACCGCGGCCGCCAGCGCCGGTATCTATCTCTACCGGGGGTATATCGACCCGGGGATCGCGATGCCGGTCGTCCTGGGCGTCCTCGGCGGCGCCTTCCTGGGGTCCCGCATCCTGGCGGGCGCCCGCCCGGCCTGGCTGAGGGTCATCTTTACCGTCGTGGTCGTCTTCCTGGCCGTGGAAATGATTTATAACGGAGCAACCCACCGCATATGAGGAATTGGGGCGACAAGGACATGCAGGTCATCATCGGCAACCTCCTGAGGTGGGGGGTGCTGTTGGCCACCGTGGTCGTCGCCATTGGCGGGGCGATCTATCTTTACCGGCACGGTTCGGAATTACCCGACTACGGGACCTTTCACGGGCAGCCCCGGACCTTCCGGACCATCTCCGGCATCACCGGCGGCGTCCTGGAGGGGAGAGGACGGGCGATCATCCAGCTGGGCATCCTCATCCTGATCGCCACCCCCGTCGTCCGCGTGGCGTTTTCCATCATCGGGTACCTGGTCGAAAAGGATTACCTGTATACCGCGATCACGGCGCTGGTGCTTGGCATAATTTTGTTTAGTATGTTCGGCGGTCTTGGGGGCTAAGCCCGGCAAGATCCCGCCTTTATAAAAAAATAATTTTGATGTTAACTGTCCTACACCCCTGGCACGGGGCCCACTACGGGGAAAATGCACCGCAGGTTGTAAACGCCCTGATCGAAATCCCCCAAGGGTCCAGGGCCAAGTATGAATTGGACAAGGAAACCGGTCTGCTCCGACTGGACAGGGTCATCTATTCCTCGTTCCACTACCCCGCCAACTATGGCTTTATCCCCCAGACGCTCGGCGAGGACAAGGACCCCCTGGACGTTCTGGTCATCTGTTCCCTACCCGTCCAACCGCTTTGTCTGATCGAGGCCAAGATCATGGGCGTCATGCAGATGATCGACGGCGGCGACGCCGACGACAAGATCATCGCGATCGCGGCCAACGACCCCTCCGTGAACTATATCAATTCGCTGGACGAAATGCCGCGTCACTTCTTCAACGAGCTCCGGCATTTCTTCGAAGAATACAAGCACCTCGAGAACAAGACCGTGAAAGTGGAGGAGTTCCAGGATAAAACGGTCGCGTACCAGATCCTCAATGAGGCGATCGCGCGGTATAAGGACGCTTACAAGAAGTAACGTCCCCTTGGTGCTGTCGGCAGGTCGTGCCTGGTGGAATCCCGTGTTTTGACATGCATGTCAAAACACGGGATTCCACCAGGCACGACCTGCCGACAGCACATAAGCCCGTTTCGGTAAATCTAAAACGGCCGCTTTATGATCCGCAGCTGGTGCGTACGCGCGCCCGTCTCGACATTCAATATCCCCTGGGTGTCGATGCGGTCGACGCGGACTTTCCCGGAAGCATGGATGATCTCCGAATCGGAGAGCAGGATACCTACGTGGACTATCCGGCCCTCGGCGTTATCGAAGAACGCCAGGTCGCCGGCGTGGGCCTGTTGTAAAAATCCTACGGTCTCGCCCGTCAGGGCCTGCTGGGAGGAATCACGGGGTAGGAATATGCCAAAAAAACGATAGACCGCCTGGGTGTAGCCGCTGCAGTCGATCCCAAAGACGGACCGGCCGCCCCAGCGATAAGGGGTATTCAGGAAAAGGAACGCCTGGTGCCGGATGGCCTTCGGCTCGGGCTTGTGGCCGGTGGTTTCCCAAACGTTCCCGGTAAAATGAAGCTCGTTGCGCCGCCAGTGGCCACGGCCATTGTGGACGCCGGTAAGGCTGCTCCCCAGGGGGATGTGCATCGGATGGCCGTTGTAGGTGATCTCCGAAACCCAGTCGGAAGTAAGGTCCCCGGTGGCGTGGAGGTAATCGTCCATATCGATCTCCGCCAATTGATTGAGCGTGCACCATCCTTCGTATCCGTCGTACCGGCAGGTCACCTTTACCCAGCCGTCCTGTCCCTGCTCAAGGACCTTACAACATTCCCCGAACAGCAGCTCGGTGACCAGCTCGTGGCGGTGTCCGGGCTCCAAACGGAGGGGGCTGACGGGCACGCAACAGATCGCATAGACCATGGGGGGAGTTTGTCGCCGAAATTATGGAAATTCGTCGAGTAATGTATAACGACGTCAGCGATGAGGACCTGCTCCAGCGGTACTACCAGACAGGGGATAACCAATGGCTGGGGCCGCTCCTGGACCGGTATGGTCTATTATTGTTTGGTTTTTGCGCAAAACAGCTGAACGACAAGACACTGGCCCGGGACACCGTGCAGCAGGTCCAGCTGATCGTCATCCAGCATATCGACCGCACCCGCGTGGAGAACTTCCATGCCTGGCTTTTTACCATTGCCCGCAACGAATGCAATATAGTATTGCGCAATAGGCGCGTCGTGCGCCGGGAAGTAAAAGAGAACGACGTTCCGGAGGCCGCACCGGAATTCCGTGAAACCTTCGAAGAAGGGAGGGACCGCCTTTTCGACGAAGCCATGGCGGCCCTGCCGGAGGCCCAGCGTGCCTGCATCCGACTGTTTTACCTCAGCGGCGAACGGAAAAAGTACGACGAGGTGGCCGCGGCAACGGGGTATAGCATAAAGGAAGTGAAAACCCACATACAGAATGGCAAACGAAACCTCAAGAAGACGATAGACAAAATGAGGAACCAATACTGATAAGTCTTACGTATGGACAATGAAAAGAATCATCCCATCGATCCCCAAAAATGGCTGGACTACCTGGAGGGAAACCTCCCGGAAGAGGAAAGGCGTCGTCTGGAAGCGGAAATTGCCCAATCAGACTTCCTCAAGGAAGCTATGGAAGGGCTGGAACCCCTGAAGGGTAAGGAAGACCTCCGGGAAATCGACCGGCAGTTGAGCAGTCACCTCCATAAACAGCTCGCTCAAAGGAACCGGAAAAAAAACCGCCGGTCCGCCACCGTCCAGCTATGGATGATCGTCGCCTTGCTGGTGATCCTTTTGTTCATCTTCCTGGGGTACTACCTCTATACCCATTCATAAGCCCGCTTCCACCGCAGGAACGGGCGTTCGAAATACCGGTAGGACAACGCAGCCACCAGGAGCGAGAAACCCAGCGACAGAGGATACAACCAATAGCTCCCCGCACCCACCCACGACAGGAAAACCGCGATACAAACCGAGTGCAGCACGTAAAAGCCATAGGATATTTTACCCATGGCGCCCAGCCAGCGGTTGTCCAGACCGATCAACGGCCGCGGGTTGCAGGCCATATTGACGATAAGTACCGCCAGCGCCACCGACAAGGCCTCCTGGATCACCTGCTCTACCCAGGAATTGCACAGCATCCATTGGATCGCCGCCAAGACAGCGAAGGATAGGAGGGCCAGCCATTGCGCTCGCCGCCGTAGCATCCATGCCGCCTCACCCCGCCGGTAAAGGTAAGCGCCCAGCGCGCCAATCGCCATACACGAGACCCGGGAGCAATACAGCCAGACGGCGGCGCCAAAGAAAAAATCGTGGGTGGCCGCGGGCCCCGTATACATAAGGACCACGCATGACAGCCGCGCGCCCACTACGGTCAGCGCGATGAGGGCCAGCGCCCGGGGCGCGGGTAATTTTCCCCTCCACAGAAAAGGCCAGACGGCGTAAAACTGCTCCTCTACCCCCACGGACCACAACACGAGGGCGTAAGGGATCCAGGGGTACAAAACGATCGCGACGTTGGGCATCATGCCCAGGTAGAAGAGCAGATTGGGCAGCCAGTGCTCCCAGCTGCCATACCCCGGGATGTGCATCCATTGGATGTGGGGCGCCACCCAAAACGCAAAGAAAACCATCAGGAAATAGAGCGGCCAGATGCGCAATATGCGCCGGACGAAAAAGGCTTTGACGTGCACCCGGCCCGTCGTCTCCCGTTCTTCCAGGAGCAGCCAGGTGATCAGGAATCCGCTCAATACAAAAAAAATGGTCACGCCCAGGCTGCCCAGGAATTCCCCGTGGGGCCCCGTCAAAAGCGTCGGCCGGCCTTCCATGCTTTTAAAGGATTCTATATGGTCCACAAAGACCATCAGCGCGGCGATCGCGCGCAAGCTGTCGAGCCCTTTCAGACGGGTGCCAGGCATATGGATCAATAGGATTGCTTCGCTGAAAGCCGTTTCCAGTCGTTAAAAACCGCCGTTGCCTCCGGCACCGGCACGTGCGCGAAAGGGATGCTCCGCTCCGCGCCCGTCGTGTCGATCTCCTCGTAGATAAACGCGTCGTCGAACCCCGCCCGCGCCGCGTCGTCCCTCGTCCCCGCATAATACACCGCCGCCGGACGTGCCCAATAGATCGCGCCCAGGCACATGGGGCAAGGTTCGCAGGAAGCGAACAGGGTACACCCCTCGAGCTGGAAGGACCCGAGCCGGCGACAAGCTTCGCGTATCGCCACGATTTCGGCATGGGCCGTGGGGTCCTGGTCGGAGGTCACGCGGTTGTACCCTTCGGCCAGGACCTGCCCGTCTTTGACGACGACACACCCGAACGGCCCCCCTTTGGAAGCCGTCATACCCTCCCGGGCGAGCGCTACCGCGCGCTCCAGGTACCGACGGATGTCGTCAGCCGTCATTATTGATACTGGATATAGATCGGCGACGGCTTGAGCGCCAGCACCTGCGCGGGCGTCATCATTTGCGTCTCCTTCATGTTCACGCCTCTCGGCTTCCGCACGTCGTTCTTGTAAAAGAGCTTGAATCCGGTGAACTGGACCGGGTAGTTCGCCACCCACATCCGGTAGCTATCGGTCTTCAGGCTGACGGGGCCCCATCCGTCCATGTCCAGCACGAATTGTACTTCGGGATGGAGCCGGATATTCTGGGCATTGGTCAGCATGTTCTTTGTAAAGCGGTGCACGATAAAAATCTTGGGGGGGAGGTGGTTGGCCTTGACCAGCCTGGCCAGGTATTCCGAACAGAAGTTGACGTCCTCGGCGTCCATGGTGCCGATCACCGTACCGGGTCGTTTGCCCGTCTTCATGGAAAATTCGGGGTCGATACCCAGGTGTACGTTGGGCATCGACAGGTACTTTTCCAACAGGGGTATTTCACTCTGGACGTTGGAGAACCCAACCTGGACATCCAGGAAAACGATGGCGTGGATCCGGGCGGCCAGGTGCAGCGCCGAGTCGATTTGTTTAAAAGGCATCCGGGCGCGGTACTTGCCGTCCTTGCCGGGCGCCCCCTGGGCGGTGACGCAGATATAATGCAGGGCGGGCTGGACGGGGGTTGCCAGGTCCGCTTTTTCCCATTGCTTGCAGGTTTCCTTCAGCTTGGCCAGCATCTCGTCGGGGGGATATTGCCCGAGCACACCCATATTTTTCGAATAGAAGTTCCCATAATACGCTACGATCCGCTTGAACGGCAAAATGGCGCCGGGCACGGGATAGTCCCTATGCACCAAGAATTTGCTGGAGGAATCGTTGTGCGCCAAAAACAGCAATTTGCGATTGTAGGCCGCCGTGTCGACGGGCGTCAGGTCGACCTGCGGAGGAGCGGGCGCGTCAGCCACGGCCGTCGTCTGCGTATCCTTGCCGGTACTGTCCGTCTTAGCCTTCTTGTCGTCGCCCTTATGGCCACAGGCCGCCATCATCATGGGTGTAAGGACCAGGATGGCCATAACCCGGGCCAGGCGGGTAGATGTCTGTAGTAGTGTGTTTTGCATGTAAAATGGGTCAAATGCTGATTTGGGGCCAAAAATAATGGATTCTTCCAACTAGGTACCCTTTTTGCTGCCCTATTCCTAAAACACCTACTATGAGCGTCCTGCAACGTTTCCGCGAGTGGGTCGACCGGATGCCGCCCCCCTTCCTTTTCCTGCTCAGGGTAGCCCTGGGCTGTATGCTGATCGCCAAAGGCATTTCCTTTATCAGCCATATACGCCAGCTGGAAGACATTATAGCGGCCAGCCGTTTCCAGGCGGGCTCCGTTTTCCTGACACACGTGATACCCTTCGCCCACCTGCTGGGGGGCTTCTTTATCCTGATTGGTCTGTATACCCGTTTTTTCTGCTGGGTCCAGCTCCCGATCCTGATCGGGGCGGTCTTTTTTATCAACTTGCCCCACGCCGCCTTTAACGTGGAGTCCGGTGAGATCGGTTTTTCGATCGTGGTGCTCGTTTTGTTGATTTTTTTCGCCATTGTGGGCTCGGGACCCTACTCCATACAGGAATACGCCCGCCGGCACGCGCTGTAATTACGTGCTTGACCCTAAGCATGTTAAAAAAAATGGGCGAACCGTCCTGCCTCTTTTTCCCCCGTTTTGCGGAGCACCGCAAAACGGGGGAAAAAGAGG